>Ga0315281_10009860_pt1 | contig 13222 bp, 13 predicted proteins | sample YL17G07_0_MG_FD_204540 | JGI IMG/M metagenome (GOLD analysis project Ga0315281, IMG submission 204540) | Sediment microbial communities from Yellowstone Lake, YNP, Wyoming, USA - YL17G07_0 | ecosystem: Environmental > Aquatic > Freshwater > Lake > Sediment | place: USA: Wyoming | collected... | reverse complement strand
AGCCCCAGCGGGTCAACAACTCTGAGAGGGTTGTTTAATGCGTAGGCATATGGATTCGAGTCGCCTCTATCCATCGGATCTGGTTGGAGATACCGTCCCGTATCTCCGGTAAGCGACTCCCGCGTTTCGAAACCCAACTCATTGAAAGAGGGAGGCATTGTCGCCGTCGCCGCCCACGTCTCGCGGGGGAAAAAGCAGGGTTGCTTCTTTGAAGATACGACGAGGGTCGAGAGTGGCGTGCGGTCTGAGAAAAGGGGTTGTTCGATCATGAGCAAGTCCTTTGGTGGATCGTTCCGAGTTGTTAGGCGGCGTCGGATTTCTTGGCGATTCTTCCGAGGCGCGTCTGATCGGGGATGCCGAGAAGCAGTCCTTCGACGCTGAGATCCTCGTCGATTTCTTCCCAGTGGAGAGCCCTTCCGCCACCGAAGAGCTCATAGGCCTCCCGCTGTTTGGGAGTCGCGTGGAGCAGTCGCGGGTAGTACGCAAGTGGAACGGAGAGCTGTCGGCCATCGGCCAGTTGGAGCCAGAGGCTGTCCTCGTCGCACCAGACTTTCACGGCCGTTGCTTCAATCGCCAAAATGCTCATGCCATTTCTCCTGAATTGTCGATCGGTTCGCGGCCACGATCCGTTCGACTTCGCGGAGCTCGGCGGCCGTGAAGCCGTAGGCTTTGGCCATCCGGACTTCCGGGTCGACCCAAACTTTCGCGAGACCGTCTCCCCGAGCGACGTGGACGTGAACCCGTTCGCGCGGATTGCCTTCGTTCGAATGGAACGAGAAGTGATATCCCTTTTCTCGAAAAACGACGGGCAACGGCTGGCTCCTTCACGACTTTGAAATCTTACTCCTCTTCGGGCTCGGAAACGTCAACGGGACGGGGCTTCTTGAAGTTGTGTTGCGGGATGCACTTCGTCGGGTTCGCCGATTCGGGCGTGGGCGCGTGTTCGGCGGGGTGAGTCGCGCGGTGGACGGCCTGGAGGGCGAGCGGAACGACGGCGAGATAAAGCTGCGTGGTGTTGATCTTGGCGTGACCTAACAATACCTGCACCTCACGAACGCTCGCGCCATTTTCGAGAAGATGAACGGCGCAAGAGTGTCGTAAAACATGCGGCGTGACGTGCTTTTCGATGCCCGCGCGTTCGAGCGCGGGCGCGAGGATCGCTTTTCGGATCGCGTCGCCCGTGATTCGGTGGCCGTAGTCGTTAAGAAAGAGCGCGTGGGCGCCGCTGGGCGCGGCGAGCCGCGCCGTCTGGATATAGCGCGCCGTCAGGCGCGCGGCGATGCGCCCCATCGGGACGACGCGATCTTTCTTCCCCTTTCCATGCCGGACGTTGACGAGGCCTCGCGAGAGATCGACGTCGCCGAGGTCGAGCCGCACGAGCTCGCCCACGCGGAGCGCCGAGCCGTAGAGCGTTTCGAGAACGGCGCGGTCTCTGAGGGCGGTGGGTTCGGCGGTCGGCGTGCGATCGAGAAGCGTATTCACCTCCGCTTCTGAAAGATAGACAGGCAGGGCTTTTCGCGGTTCGGTCACTTCGATCTCGGCGAATGGATCGACGAGAATTCGACTGTGGCGTTCGAGCCAACGGAAGAACGCTTTGAGATTCCAGAGGCGCTCGGCCTGCGTCTTCGGGGCGAGCGGTTCGCCCGCGAGGGCGCGCCGCCAGGCGCGCGCGTCCGCGGGCGTCACGCGCGTGAGCGCGACGCGCACGAGCGGCGTGGGAGCGGGCGCGTCAGCGCCCGCGAGCCACGCGCGGAATCGCCATATTTGGCGCTCCTTTTCGGCGATGGTCGAGGGGGCGTAATTTCGAGCGGCGAGAGTTTCGAGGTACCGGGTTTGAGCTTCGTCAGTCCCACTCCGAATCAGGCGGCAAGTCGCGCTCGCGGGGATGCGCTCTCGCGTGGACGCGCTTCAAATCGCGAATCTCGACGTGAGTGTAAATCTCGGTCGAGCTGAGCGACTCGTGACCTAACAGTTCCTGAATGTAGCGAATGTCGGCGCGGCCTCGGAGCATTCCCGTGGCGCAGGTATGGCGAATGCCATGCGGGAATGTGCGTTTCTTGAGGCCGGCGGCTTTGGCGTTGCGGTGAACGATGTCGATGAGGGTGTTCATCGCGAGCGGCCGGCCGCCCTCGTAGCAGAGAAAGAGCGTCGCCTGGGCCGCCTCGCGAACGAGGTGCGGGCGGGCTTTTCCGAGGTAGTCGCGAACGAAGTGAGCGGCGATCTTGCCGAGCGGAACGACGCGATCTTTCTTTCCCTTCCCGCGAAGCACCGTCACGAAGCCGCGTTCGAGGTCGATGTCGTGAACTGTCAGGTGCCGGAGCTCGCTGTTTCGAAGCCCGGTGGAATAGAGCGTTTCGAGAATCGCGCGATCGCGGAGACCGACGTAGGTTCCGAGATCGGGCTGCCGCATGAGCGAACGCACTTCCTTCGTGGTCATGAGCCCTTGCGGGAGCCGACGGCCGAGCTTGGGTAGCTCGAGCGCTCGCGTCGGGTCGATGATCAAGATCCGTTCGGCGACGAGAAAGCGGAAAAAGCTTTTGAGCGCTGTCAGGAATGCGTGTTGCGAGGCTGGCGCGAGCGGCCCGCCGCGCTTCTTCTCGGCCTTGCAGAGAGCGAGCTGATAGGCACTCACGGTGTCGGGCGTGATCTCGGAGAGCGCCGTCACGCTCGCCTGTTCGGATTCGAGCCACTTCGCGAATCGTTCGAGCCGGTCGCGGTAAGCGTCGCGTGTGTCGGCCGACCACTGCCGCGCGGCCATCTCGTTGTCGAAGCGGGTGAACTGGTCTCGAAGGGGCTTCATGGCTTCCTCCGGGTCTCCCCCGCCCGCCGGAGCGCCGGCCGCGGAAAAGAGAGAGACCTGGGCTCATGTGTGGGGGGTCCCATGGTTTTCTCGCAAAGTCGAAGAGTTGATGAAAATCCAGTGGTATCAGTTTGATTCAACTTTAACTGCCGTTTTCGAAGTTTCGCGAAGTGGTTCAAGAACTTGGATCTTTCGGCTTGGACCGCCACCGCCGGCCGAGCTCCTCGGGCGTCAAGAGACCTGACAAGAGGGCCGGCCCCGTTGCCCACACGTCCGAAGCGAGCCGGTAGGTGGCGGTCTTGCCCTGTCCGCCATTCATCGGGATGACGTATTCGAGCGAGACGAGATCGTCGAGGAGCGCGCGGACGCGGTGATCGGGAAGCCCCGTCGCCTCGCGCGCCATGCGCCGCGTCCAGGCGACCCCATCTCGCGGCGTGTCGGTGCCGTCGATGATCTTCGAGACCATCGCCCTCAGCGATTCCAGAAACTCGCGGGCGGTTTTCTTCAGGTCGGCGAGCGTGTCACCGAGCAGATCCGCCGCCAGAGCGTAGGCGCGTGCGTAGTCGTCGATCGTCGCTTCGATGTAAACCCCGAGCGCCGGATCACTCTGTCGTTCGCGCTGATGCTGATGGAGAAACGCGATCGTCTCGATGAGGTTCAGGAATCGCAGATGATCGCGGCGGGTGCGGAGCCAGGCCGAAGGGAATTCGATGAGCGGCGCGTAGGGAATGACGACGGCGAGTTTTTCAAGAAGGCGCTGGGCGTTGTGATGGCGGCGGAGAATCGCTTCGCGTTCGGCTCCCGCCTTGCGGCCGGAAGCCGTCTTCGAGAGCTTCTGCGCTTCGTGGACGCGACGCGTCTGTGCTTCGCTCTCGTCGAGCCACATCTCGAAACAGCGCGTCGCGTTCTCGTGATTGAGCGCCGTTTCGGTCGTCGTTTCGAGAAACGCCGCCGGGCCGTGGATCTCGAACACCTCGGTCTTGATTCGACCCGTCGCCGGGTCTTTGATCGGAACCGCCAGGACGAGGCGCTTTTTCGACTGGAGCGTGCGGATCGAGTAGTCGGCCTCGACCGAACCGGCCCGCTCCTCGATCACAACGAACCGGTGAACGAGCGCGTCTTTTTCCATGTAGTACAGGGCTTGCGGCGTGATGCGAGAGAACATAACAACATCTTCGGGCGGAACGAGCTGCTCTAAAACCTCGGCCAGCCCGCTCTTTCCCGATCCCGACGGCGAAAGAATGATCATCGACATCGGCGCTTCGAGCTTGCGGGAGACTGCCACGAGGTATCCGATCTGCTTCGCGGTCGCTTCGCCGACGTAGCCCAGCGCGTCGAGATCGCGCACGATCCGATCGAGGAGATCGGGAGACATCAGAAACGCGAGGCCTTCGGCTCGGGCCTCGTCGGTCAAAACGACCGGCGGCGGGGTCGCCGGTGGCTCCGGTCCCTCGGGCGGCGTCGATTCGAGGGCCAGGGCGAGCGCCAGGAGATCCCGTTCGATCTCGCTCGCCTCGCATCCGAGGCCTTCTGACGCGCGAGAGGCGAACAGCGTTCGGCTCTTGGCTGAAAGAAGGTCGGCGGAGTCGATCACGCACCGCTCGCCGCGCGTCACCTTGAGCCCGACGCGCATTCGTGAGCCGCGCGCGCCGCCGTCGGTGCGAATCTCGTAGTGACGCTCGCCTCGATCGAACGTCAATGCCCCGGCTTCGTTTCGGCGAATCGCGCTCATCTCTTTCGCGATCCCGCCGATCAAGTCCTTCCACCGCTGCCGAAACGACGCCGGCCCGAGCGCCTGAAGCATCGCATTGGGATCTTTGAACGGGAGAACGATGCTCGCGGCATCGTGGCCGTCGCCCCGGAGAAGCTCGACGAGCGGACTGGACGCGCGCTGTCCCACGGCGTCGGAATCGAGGGCGACGATCACGCGATTCGGCCGCCGCTCTGCGAGGAGCTTCCGGTGCTCCTCGGTGAACCCGTTCGCGCCGTAGAGCGGAACGGTTTCGAGAATCCCCGCCGCCACGATCGAGAGCGAGTCGAAGATCGATTCCGTGAGGATCGCATCGCCGCCGGCGGCGATGCGTTCGCGGTTGACGAGGCCGGCGCGCGGGCCGGGCAGGTAGTAGTGCCCTTCTCTATCAACCGGCCGGCCATAGAGATTCACGACCGCGCCGGCGGCATCGGTCATCGGAACGACGACGCAGCCGTGAAATCGCTCACGCTCCGAGTCGAGCAGGATTCCACGCCTGACAAGTGCATCCCGTGATCCGTTGACGGCGGGGAGCTTCCGGGCGAGCGACCCGTCCGCGTAGCCGATGCGAAACGCCCTCCAGAGATCGACATCGCCGAGGCCTCGACTTGTCAGATACGCCTGAGCTTCCGGCGAACGGAGAAGCGTCTCGTGGTACTCGTTCGCGATCACGTCGAGGGTGATGCCGCTGTCGTCGTCGCCGCCGTTGGCGCTTTTCTTTTCCGCGGCTGGCTTTTCCGCGGGGGCCTTTCGCGGCGCGGGCGCGGCGTTTTCGACGTGGCCGCCTAACGATTCGAACGCTTCGCGGAACGTCAGGTGATCGAGCTTCATCAAGAGCCGGATCGCGTCGCCCCGTTCGTCGCAGCCGTGGCAGTGAAAAACGTTCTGCTTCGGATTGATGAAAAAGGAAGGGGATTTCTCTTCGTGAAAAGGGCAGAGCCCGACGAGCTCGCGCCCTTTCTTCCGGAGCTCGATCCCTCGCGCCCTGGCGAGTGCCGCGAGATCCGAGCTGCGTTTCACTTCATCGATAGCCTCGGGGGGAATGAGCATAGTTCTCTCTCCTCTGATTTTTCTGATCTCGTTCGTCGGCGTTTCGCAGCTCGGCGAATACCAAGTCCTTGAGGTGTTTCATCTGTCCTTTGAGAACCGTCACGTTCGCGGTCGCCTGGCCGGACAGGTAGGCGCGCTCCCGCTCGGCGAGCGCGTCGCCCGTGAGCCTGACCACCACGACGCGCTTCCCGTTCCACCCGCTGGTCTCCACACCGGCCACTTGGGCGCCGGAAGCGAGCACATAGGCTGCGAGGAAGAGATCGTCCGTCTTGATTTCCACTTGTCATCACCTCCTTTTGTTGGCAGTCGAGCCGCCCCTCGAATCGTCGTTTTCCAGAAACGTTGTCAAGCCCCTTTCGCGACTCCAAGAGCCCGCGCCTGCGACGTTGGTTCACGGCGGGAAGTGTACAATAAGCTACACACTCGGTCAAGCCGTGGCTTCGGGTGGATCCAGAAAGCCGCCCTACACTTCTTCGTGATGAGCCAAGCCGCCTTCAAACCCGCGCCCTCCAAGAAGCATCGAGTCCGCGCCCGCATCGAGGCTGCGCGTGAAGGCCTCGGGGGCCGCGTCGTCGCTTTTCGAAAGGCGAAAGGCTTCACCCAAGCCGAGCTCGCGGAGGCGGTCGGTCTGAGCCGGCGCATGATCGCGCACTACGAAAGTCGGCCCTCGAATCCGCCTGCCGCGGTTCTCATGCGGCTCGCCGACGTGCTCGAGGTCGGTGTCGACGAGCTGCTCGGCCAGAGGCTTGTCGCACGGGCTGAATCCGCCCTTCCACCGAAGAGCCTTCGGTTTTGGCGCAAGCTTCGGCAGGCGGAGAAGCTGCCGGAATCCGACCGTAAGCGAGTTCTCGATCTGATCGATCTCTTGTCCGAACGACAGAAGCTTCGGGGGAAATGATGCGTTTCATCGGTCACTGCCCGGCGGAGAAAGCGGAGAAAGCAGTGAAGGCGCTCGATACGCCGACTCTCGGCGGCGGCCGGACACCCGTCTACGTCGTCAATCCCTGGCAATTTCTCGATTCCCAGGGCGGTTTCGGCGACGATGCGCCACCGGACACGCTCGCGCAACGAATGTTCGGACGAATCATCCAGATCGGGAGTCTCCTCCCGGAAGGCAAGCGTGCGGCCGATCACTTCCGATGCTGGCGCCACCGCCGAGACCGTTTCACGCGGCAATGGACGCGTTGCGACGGACGACTCGCCCTCACCCGCGACGATGTCGGACGCTATCCGGACGATCCTCGCCCCGGAATCTGGTGGGTTTGCACTTCTTGCTGGTTCACGGGAGTCGTGGAGTCGTGGCAGGGAACGCCCTGGGATATGAACTCCGCGGCCTGAATCCGAGCTTACGGCCTCGGATCCCCTGACAACATCGAAAAGAACGCGCTCTGTTGCCCCAGGACGGCCGATCTCGGGCGAATCCGACTTGGGCATGGACAGATTTCGCGATCGACGCCGCGAGCGTCGAGCGCCTCGAGGCGGGCGGCCGGCCGGGTCGAACGCTTGAGGCCCGAGGCGGCGCTCTCGGCCGTCGGCGCAAGAACCCCACACGCGCCGAGCGGAACCGGAGTCAAGTTCCTCCCGGCCTAACAAGTGAGACGAGCGCCCGGACTTGACGCCGGTGAGCACGGCGCGAGATTCGAACGACGACGGCCGATCCCGCCGCCTGACGAGATCTCCCAACCTGGAGCCCCGGCGCTTCGCTTTCCGCTGCCGTGGGGGGGGGGCGCTTTTGCTTTTGTCTTGGTCTTGGACCGAGACCACGACAATGACCACGACAGAGACGAGGGGCTGCCGGGGCTGGCGCGAAACGCGCGGCTCCTTCTTCTTGCGCGTTTCGTGACAGCTCGGGAGGGGGAAATCAAACATGGGCGGGCGGGTGGGCATACGGACCCATCGATAGCAGGGCTCGGGGCTCTGACGGAAACGAACAGATCGAAACAATGAGCGAGCTCGCCGGCGCGCGGGAGTGCGGTGAGGGGCGGCGGAGCGCGCCGGCAGCTTGCGAGGAGGCGGCGCGTGGCCGGCATGTTTTTGGCCGGCGACGCGACGCGGGCCACAGCTTCATCCCGCCGGTTGTTTTCGAATTCGGAAGCGGCGTGATGCGGCCGGAGTGGCGGACGAATGAGACGAGCGCCCGCCGCATGACGACGCGGGGCGGGGGAAATCGAAACGGGCGGCGGCCGGAAAAGGGGGGTTCCATTTTTGCGAGCAGTTTCACCGCGAGCAATGGGCAGGCGCGGCGATTTGACAATGAGCTTGGCTTATTGTTCAACGCGAAGCGGAGCGCGAGCCCCCCGGCGGCGCAGGGGCGCGGACGGGAAAGACGTTTTCCCGGCCGCCGAGTGCAAATGCCGTGACGCGAAAAGGAGGGAGGGCGGGAGGAGCGGCGCGGGATTTGCCACGAGGGAACGACCCGGTGCGGAGCGAGAGAGCGGCCGCAGCCGCGAGCCGAGCGCAGCAGCGCCACCGGGGGGCGACGATCGCCGCGCCGGGCGGAGAGCGGCGGCGCGCGAATTGCGGCGAGAGGGGTGCCCGAGCCCATTGCAATTCGCGTGACGGCGCGGGGGAATCAAAACGGGCGGGCGGGGGAAAGAGGTCGAGGGCGGGGGGGAGAAAAACGAGTTGTTAGTTCTACTGCATCATGAACCGCGATCACTTCTTTGGCCTCGGCTTGGCCTCTCCGCCACGCGGAGACAAGTGGGGCACCGTGGAAGTCGAGCGACGAGTCGAACGGCGAGCTCGCGGCGGATTGTGGCGATGGATGTCGGATTGTGTCGCTCGGGCCGAATCGGGGGATCCTCGGGGTCTAAAACCTCGGGGTAGGGCAGGTGCTTTGAGTCGGGCCGCGGAGAAAGATCTTCCGGGGGGGAAACGGCCGCGCTCGGCGGCCAGAAACGCATAGGCCGCGATGCACATTGTGCCGTGATGATGAAACCCGCGCCAGCTTCTCCCCTCGAAATGGTCCAACCCGATTTCGCCTTTGAGCTCCTCGTAGTCGCGTTCGATACGCCAGCGCATCTTCGCGACTTGCACAAGCACGCGGAGGGATGTGGTTGCCGGAAGCGTCGAGAAAAAATACTTGGTCGGCTCCGCCTCTCCGTCGGGCCACTCGATCAAGAGCCACTCCACAGGACGTGGGACATCGCGCGCCAGATCGCCGTGGGCAGGTCGCACCCGGAGCGCACAGAACCTCGACTTCAAAGCTTCCGCTGTGCCTTGGCGCCACTGAATCTTTCGGAACGCCTTCGATGGGAGGCCGAGTGCCAGGCCTCGGACAGAGATCGGTTGATGACTCAGGTCGCGCCGCAGCCGATGTGGTCTGGCACCGCGTCCCGAATACCGTTTCGGCAACAGCGGACCGGTCCCTTCCGGCCACACGGTTGTCGTTGGCTTGATTCCGACGACGTACGTCAGCTTCAGTGCGGTCAGGCCGTCGCGATAATTCGTATTGTCGCCGTAGCCCGCGTCCGCGAGAACAACCGTCGGCTCGAGGCCGTCGGCCAACGCTGTTCGGATCTGTTCCAGCGAAATTTCAGGTTTCGTCAGGAAGACCACATCCTCGGGAATGTGAGTCTCCCTGCGCCGATCGCGATCGGCCACCCACGACTCGGGCAAGTACAATCGATACGCCACCGGGAGACTCGCCACCTCATTCGCCACGGACAGCGTCACGGCGACCTGGCAATTCTCCTGCTTTCCGAGAACGCCACAATACTGACGCGAGACGCCCACCGAGTGGATCCCTTTCTTCGGGATTCCAGTATCGTCGGCGATCCAGGCTTTGATCCCGGCCGACCCTGTGATCGACGGCAGCGCGTAATCGCGCACTGCCCGCAAGAGCGCCACATCACTCCAGGGCGATTCACCCACGAAATGCAGAAGCGACTGATGTTCCGGGTTCACTCGCGCCGGCGCCAAACGCGCCGCCATTGGTTCGACGCTCTTGCGTTCGCCCTCGCCCAAAAGGCCGGCCAAGTACAAGGTGAACGGTTCCACGCGATCCGCGTGCCCCAGTGCCGCTACAATCAGATCCACATACTCATCCAGTCGCCGATCCAACGCTTCTTGCCGGAACACAGGTGTTTGCATGAATCATTGAATCATGCCTCGACTTGAAAGTCACGCAGTTTCTGATGCAGTAGAACTACTCAACTTTCGACGGGAACGCTTCGCCAGATGAAGATCATTTCCGGAACATGGGCGATTAGCCCGCTCCTTCGGAGGTCTTCTTCTAGAAAAGAGGTCTCTCTTTCTGATTGGTCAAGCGTTCGGATGAGGACAAAGAAGCAACATTGCTCTAAGCCAACGCTTGAATTCCCTATCGCAATGCGACTCATCCGTCCCCTGCCCTTGCTCGCCAATTGGTTCGAATCGCAGGACCTGCAGGACCTTAGCAGGACCTTGTTTTTCAAGGTCCTGCTACTCAAAACTCATTCATTTCAAATCACTTGTAGAACCCTAGCAGGACCTGCAGGACCTTAAATCGATTTACTACGCGCGTACGCGCGCGCTCGACCGTGCCTACGCGTCCACGGACACGCGGGCGCACATGCATGTGAGAAGTGATTTCGCTTCAAAAGGGTCCTGCAGGTCCTGCTGCTCTCCGGCAAGCTCATATTCCTCAGATATTTCCGCGTAGCAGGACCTTCGAAACTGAGGTCCTGCTAAGGTCCTGCAGGTCCTGCTACTCCCCCTCGCGCGCGGCCTCCCACACTTTCTTTCGTCACTTTCCATTTCCCGCCGGTAAGTAACTCAGTAGGGAACCGCGTGATCCCGCGATCGACGCGACCTGCGATCCATGGCCGACCTTTGGCTCACCGCCCGCTGCCAGACGTGCGGCAAGACAGAAACGCTGGAGTTCGATCGCGGGCGCGATCTCCGGCTTCCAACGGGATGGGACATTTGGAGGACGACGGTTCGATGCAACGACTGCTCATCGACGACTGCGGCACAACGAGCGGGCTCGCCTCGATGACGAGGCAGGCTCTTGCCGCCGAACGAGCAGACAGGGCCGAAGGGTCGCAGCAGTATGCCCCTTCGTTGCATTTCGAAACGCCGGACTCCGAATTCAATCCCGCGAAACATTCCCCCTCCGCGCCGGAGGTCGCGGAATCCACGCTCTACGTCGCAACGAATCTCGAATGCTGGAAAGCTCCTCCGCGATTCCCGTTCGCGACCGACGTGACATTGAACGGCCGAACCTTCCGCCGCCTCGACGCGCTCTTCTGGGCTTGGCTCGTCCGCAAGCTCGACCAGGCTCGTCAAGCCCGAGACGCGGGAACAATCTCGGTCGAGGCATTTGCCGGACTGCAAGCACGATGGGCTCGCGTCCATGCCTGGGCAAGCGAGCGTCTCGCCGAAGCCGATCTCCGCCGGGCGATCGCACATTTCGACGAAGGGTTGCTGTACCTCCCGCCCGGCGCGGAACGGGCCGAAGGCCAATCAAGCATACGGTCAGCCAGTCGATCGGCGAAAGCCTCCCCTCCCCCGATCGCCTCGCATTCTCTCGGTCAGGGTTCGTTCTTTCAGCCTGCTGTTGGCGAAGCGCTCGCCGACGTTCACACGATTCGCGATCAGGCAATCGCTCTCAGTTGGACCGACGAAGGGCTCCTCCGAAACCGCGGGCGGTATCGATTCCCCTGCGGCGAGGACTATGGGCTCGTCTGTTTCATCGGGCCGGAGGATCGAATCGGAGAGGTCACTCGTGAAGCAATCGAGATCGTCGGACGAGACGGTCGATCAGGCAAACGAAACATCTACAACCGCGCGATTGAACGGCCGTGGGCTCGACGGGTCGATCGCCTCTCCGCCGCCGCGTGACCAAGACCTGTCACGGAAATGCGGAAGTGATACTGCCACGCGAGCTTTTCGAGGCCGTGCAGGGATACTGCTTCGGCCTTCATCTGTGGATTCCGAAACCCAAGCGAATCGAACGCCAGCGGAGAAAACTCGTTCTTGAGCTTCACGCCAAGCGAGTCCCGATCAATGAGATCGCCCAGCGTGCTGGAGTTACCCCTCGGCGAGTCAAGCAAATGCTTGGCGCAGATCAGAACGTGAAAATGAACCGCGTCTTCAAGCTCGCCGCCCGAGGCGTGAACGGGTTATCAGTGAAACAACCGCGAATGATGCAAAACGCCCCTCCCCCTCCGAAAGGCGGACCAGAGACACAATTCGGAGCATCGGATCGATGACTGACGATCTCGACGATCAAATCGGAGAGAACGACCAGGATCTTCATGCTCGGTGGAACCGGAACACCGCCGAGCGTCGCGGTCCGGGTGCGCCGGTCGGAAACACGAACGCCAAGAAGGGCGGCGCCTACGTCGCGCATTTCCTTGGCGACGACGAAGTTCCCCTCTACGAACGAATCATCGAGCAGCTCCACGAAGACTTCGTGTTCAACAAGTCCTCCGACCTCATGCAGGTCGAGCTGGTGGCCGTTTATTTCATTCGGCTCGCACGAGCGCAGGCGTCCGGTGACTCCGAGGCGGCCGAGCGCTTCGACCGAATGATTCGGGCGCACCTCAAAGACCTGAAGACGACGAAGCTCGCCCGCGAGGGGGACCAACCGAAGAAGCCGGAATCGACGCCGGCTGATTGGGCGACCAAGGTTCTCGAGTCGGGGGGCAGCAGCGGCGAGACGGGCGACGTTGAAGTTGGCGACTCCGCGGAGGATGAGGAAGGCGACCCGGAACCCGAGCCGACTCCCGGAAAACGGAAAAAACATGCTCGATAACTCCGGAAGCCCCTCCCCGCAAGTGACTGAAACGTCGCGAGGCCGAGAGTCGCTCATTCGCGATAACTGGCCTTCTTCCGCGTTTTTCAAAGCGAGGAGCACCCGCACCTCCCCCGCTGCGACAATGGGTGGCCAAGAATCTGAACCTCGACGAAACCAAGAACGAGAACGCTCCAGGAAGCACCACCTCCGAACACCCACACGACAGCTTCTCGAGCTCAAAGCAGCTCTCATGGTTCCCAGAAGGGTCGGCCGGAGGTTCCCTGTCGGCCGAAGCCTCGGACACCCCGTGGTTTACGCGCGATGGGTGGGGCAGTCGGCGGCCCCGTTTCAATCCAGCAGTAAGTTTTCCATTGACCCCAGAAACACACACATACGGGGAGACAGTCACTGTAAGAGTCGTCTCCCGGGCGGAGTCTCCCGGCCAGCCGGACACCGAGGCGGGGCTCCCTTCGGACCGGTAGCGCTCCGGGCGGCGTACGCCAACGTCGCGCGTTGTCAGGGCTTTACCGCCGCCGGCAGAGCTGCCGTCCCCACGCTTCGAAAGAAGGCGGTAGTTCGTCGTCCTGGCTGTCATTCAGAGCTCGGCCGGCGTATGTGTGTTCCGGCGCCGACTGTATCGACTGTCTATGGAAATGCTGGGGTGATGATCGGCGGCCGGTCGGCGGAAGAGTTCGTTCGACTGGCCGAATCGTCCGTCACCGCTTCCTCGTCCGGCTTTCGCCCCACGTCCAACTTGCTTTCCGCTTGCGGGACGGTCTCAAGCGGGCATTCCGGCCGAAGAGAGAACCGCCGCGCCCCGGGTGGCCCGATGCGCGGCGGCCTCCGACCCGTCTCAGAGCTCGTCGATCGACTCTTCGAGCCGGGCATCGTTGACGTGGGT
>Ga0315281_10009859_pt1 | contig 13223 bp, 13 predicted proteins | sample YL17G07_0_MG_FD_204540 | JGI IMG/M metagenome (GOLD analysis project Ga0315281, IMG submission 204540) | Sediment microbial communities from Yellowstone Lake, YNP, Wyoming, USA - YL17G07_0 | ecosystem: Environmental > Aquatic > Freshwater > Lake > Sediment | place: USA: Wyoming | collected... | reverse complement strand
GGACGCTGCCCTTGCCGTTCGTGCCGGCGACGAGCGCGCCCCGGAACGTGAGATGCGGATCCCCGAGCTCGCGCAGGAGCGCCCGGGTCCGGCCGAGGCCCAGCCGGACGCCGAAGCGACCACGGGCCTCCAGCGCCGCGACGGCTGCCTGGTACGAGTCCGGGATCATCTCCCCTCCGGGGACGGAAAGGCCGCGCTCACCGGGCGGACAGGTCTTCCTCGTAGAAGACGCACTGGTTGAAGCGCGACGAGAGGCAGACGTCGTTGACGTAGCTCTGCTCCAGGTGGACCCCGCCACGCAGCTGGCAGCGGGAGGTGGTGCTCTCCTGGCGCACCAGGGCCTTCAGCAGGTGCGGGGCGTGGATCGGGATGGCCCCGCGAGCGCCGGTCATGTAGTAGTGCGGACAGATGTTGCGTCGCAGGTTCGGCAACCCGAACGCACGCGCCCTCGCCGAATCGGCACCCGGGCCGGCGCCGCGTCCCGGCCCCCCGACCTGACCCGGCCGGACGGCCATCTCGGACCGACGTTCGAAGTGAGCACTCCGACCACCCTCGTGGCCCGGCCCGCTCGAGGCATCGGGGCGACCGGGGCCCACCGGGGATCCCCTCCCGGCCATCGAGGCGACCGTTGGGACGCGTGAGATCGGGCCGAGCCCGAATGCTGGACGGCCGTCTCGCTGTGTCACTCGGACGCCGATGGGGCTCGGCCGAGTCGTCCTCGGATCGCGTCCGTCCAACCCTTCCTCCCTGCCGCCACGGGGCGGGATCGCCCTGGACGGTGTCAGCGTACACCGGGCCGCGCCCGTGTCGCGGGCCCCGGCTCGAGACGTGCGACGATAGGCGTGATGCCGACCCGCCGCGGAAGCCGACCAGCGCATGTTCGGCCCCGTCCCCCGAGCACGGGCCGCCCTGCCCCGGAGCGCGTTCGCGTTCCGGCGCCGGACGCGTACCGCCTGAAGCGGGCGCGTGGCCTCGACGCTCGCCGGCGCGGAATCCCCCTGGTGACGCGGGTCATGCTGGTCGGCGCCGTCGCGCTCCTGGCCGCGGTGACCTTCCTCACGGTCTCGGGCGGAATCGGGTCCCTGGTCGGCGCGCTCGGATCCTCGTTCTCCGGGTTCGTGGGTCGGGTCACCTCGACGCCACTCCCGTCCGCCACGGATGTCGTGGTCGCCGACGCTCCGCTGATCACGTCGCCCCTCGAGCCCTACACCAACAGGACGTCGGTCGACCTGGAGCTCACGATCCCGCAGGCGTACGTCGGCGACCGGACGGCCCTGGTCAGGATCTACGTCGCCCTCGAGGGCCAGGCGCCCGCCCCCGTCGCGGAGGTTCCGCCTGCCGCCACGGTGCATCTCGTGGTTCCCGTGCAGCTGACACCGGGACGCAACGACTTCTCGGCAACGATCCTGAAGAACACGGTCGAGTCGGGTCACTCGCCGGTGGTGACCTTCATCCTGGACACGGATCCGCCGGTGATCACCCTGACGGCGCCCGTCGATGGAGCCACGGTGAACGGCACCACCGTGACGCTCACCGGGAAGACCCAGCCCCGGACGGCCCTCCTCGCCCGCAACGAGGCCAACGGGGGCTCCATCTCCGGCCAGGCCGGCACGGACGGAACCTTCAGCCTGGACCTGCCGCTCGATCCCGGTCCCAACGGGATCCGGATCACCGGTACGGATCCGGCGGGCAACGTGGGCGACCTCATCCTGTCGGTGGTGGGAGGGAGCGGCAAGCTGTCGGCCACACTGACGGCATCGGCGTACCAGATCACGGTGACGAAGCTTCCCGTCTCGCTCCAGATGAGCGTCCTCGTGACCGATCCGGACGGCCATCCCCTCGAGGGGGCCGCGGTCACCTTCAACCTCACGGTCCCGGGCATCCCGCCGATCGCCCGGGACGTCGTGACCGGCGGAGACGGCCGGGCGACCTTCACGACGACATTGCCCGTGGGCGTGACGCCCGGCGGCGGGCTGGCCACGGTCCTGGTATCGACGGCCGATTTCGGGAGCGTCTCCGCCCAGAAGACGATCACGATCGTTCCGTAGCCGCCGACGCGGCTCGCGGCCAGCCCGACTCCCTTCCCGTGGCCTCGCAAGGCGCGCAGGCAGCCATCGGCCGTCGCAGCTACTATCACACCATGTCGATCTGGCGATGCCCCCACTGCGGCACGCCCCAGGCGGAGACCGCGCGTTGCTGGGTCTGCCGCCGATCGTCGACCACCTGTTCGACTTGCCGCCACTTCCGGCGCTCCGTGGCGGCCCAGCTCGGCTACTGCGGCCTGGACCGGCGCCACCAGCCCCTGGACGGCTCGGAGCTTCGCGGCTGCTGGGATCCCGGGCCATCGCGCACCGCCGAACCGGCCCCCGGCACCGCTGTCCCGGCCAGCCGACCGGAACGCTCCCGGCCTCGCGACTTCGTACCGGTGGAGCTGCTCCGCCAGGGGTCGCCGCCCATGTTCGACGAACCGGCGCGGACCGTGCGGACCTCGGGGGATCAGGCCCTCGGTCAGGGCGACCGCGGCACCCTCTTCGGGGACTTCGAAGCGTAGGGAGCGCCCCCTACGGGCAGGTCTTCGAGACCGGCGGATTCTCGAACGTGAGGTAGATGGCGGACCCGAGATCCGCCTTCGTCCCGGGGGGCGGATCCTGCGCGACCACCTTGCCGGCGAGATCCCCGGTCGAAGGGCCGACGGTGAATCCGTCGGCGGTGACGGCCGCGGTGGCCTCGCCCAGCGTCAGGCAGCCGTAGTTGCCCACGTTGGCAGGCCCGGGAGACGAGCTCGGCGCAAGGGAGCCTGATGGGGACGGGCTCGGCGCCGGGGACGGGCTGGGCAACGGCGCCGGCCCCCGTGAGACCACGTAGGTGACCGCGAGCCCCTGCATCACCACGAGGCCGGGGCCGGGATCCTGACTCACCACCTCCCCGGCGGGGATGTACGCGTCGAACGCCTCGGTCTTCGTCCCCGGCATGAGCCCCGCCCCGGCGAGGAGGTTGAGCGCGTCGGACTCCTTCTTGCCCCGCAGATCGGGGACCACGGCCGTCTGGCCGCCGAGGGCGAGGGTGAGTGCGATGGTGGTGCCCGGTTCTACCTTGCGCCCCGGCACGGGATCCTGGCTGAGCACGGTCCCGTCCGGCTGCGACGAGGCTTCGAACGCCGCCCGGGCGACGGCGAGGCCAACCTTCTCGGCGGTCTTCTTCGCCTGGTCCCAGGTCATCCCGACGAGACTCGGGACGGCCACCTGCACCGGTGCCGGCGGGGACGTCGTGCCCAGGAGCCGGACGGCCAGGAAGCCGGCAAGGGCCAGGATGATCAGCGCGAGGACGCCTGAGACCCAGAGCCAGGGGCCCCCGCGACCGAACCGTCCATTGCCCTCTGCCTGATCGTCGGTGGAGAGCCACCCGGCACCGACCGGGCCGGAGCGGCGCCCGCCATCGGAATCATCGTCGGCATATGCGTCGGACTCGAAGGGGATCCGCGCGCCGGGTGCCGGTTCGGCCGAACTCGCGAGGGCGGGGGCGCCGGGGGTCGGTCCGGTATCACCGACGACCGGGGCGCCGGCGGGGCCGGCCGGTCGCGCGCCGGGGGCGGCCGCTCCACGCCTGGGCCGGTCGGGGCCGGACCGGACGGCGGGCCCGGGGGCGGCGCCGGTCGCCGCACTCCCGGCGAGGAACTGCATCAGCGCGTCGGCCATCGCATCGGCCGAGGGGAACCGGTCGCCTGGCGCCCGCGCCATCGCCCTTCGGGTGATCGCCTCGAGGGCCGGGGGAATGCCGGCCCGGATGCTCGATGGGCTCGGGAGCGGGCCGGTCAACCTGGCCGTCGCAACGGCAGCCGCGGAGTCGCCCTCCCACGGACGCCGTCCGGTCAGCAGCTCGTACAGGACGATCCCGAGGCTGTAGATGTCCGAGGCCGCGGTGGCGAGCTCGCCGCGGGCCTGCTCCGGGCTGAAGTAATGGACCGAGCCGAGCGTGGTGCCGGGCAGCGTCACCGCGGCCTCGGCGACGGCCCGGGCGATGCCGAAGTCGGTGACCTTTACCTGGCCGTCGCGCGTCACGAGGATGTTGCCGGGCTTGATGTCGCGGTGGACGAACCCGTTGGCGTGGGCGGCCGCGATCGCGCGGGCCATCTGCGCCGCCAGTCGGGCCGCCTGGCGCGGCGGGAGTGGGGCGCTCCGGCGAATGATCGACGAGAGGTCCTCGCCATCGACCAGCTCCATCACGATGAACGGGCCGGCCGTCTCGGTGCCGTAGTCGTAGACGGCCACCACACCTGGGTGATTGAGCGAGGCCGCGGACTGTGCCTCCTGGCGGAAGCGTGCGAAGAAGTCCGGATCGCGGCCGTACTCGGGGCGGAGCACCTTGACGGCGACGTCGCGCTCGAGCTGCGTGTCGCGGGCGCGATAGATCGTGGCCATCCCGCCCTGCCCGAGCAGTTCGAGCAGGCGATAGCGCCCGCCGAGGATGGTTCCGATATCCGCCAAGAGGCTGCCTCCGGGATGGACGGCGCAGGGGTGGTCGCGCGCCTCGATCGTAGCGTACGGCGGGATCGAGCCCGCCGTGGCGACCGCGCCCGTCTAGAGGTCGAGCCCGCGGAGGTGGGCCCGGAATTCGGCCGCGAGTTCCGGGCGAGCGAGCGCGAGCTCGACTGTGGCCTTCAGCCAGCCCATCGTCGTACCGGCGTCGTAGCGGGTGCCCTCGAACTCGTACGCGTAGACGGACTGCTCGTCCATGAGCGCCTGGATCGCGTCGGTCAACTGGATCTCGCCACCGGCGCCACGGTGGGTCTGCTCGAGCTTGTCGAAGATCTTGGGTGTCAGCACGTAGCGTCCGATGATCGCGAGGTTCGAGGGCGCCGAGCCGGATGCGGGCTTCTCGATGACGTGCGTGACGCGATGGAGCCGGGGATCATGCACACCTTCAGGGAGGCCCTCGCCGTTGGCCGTGCCCACGATCCCGTACCGCGAGGTCTCCTCGGGCGCCACCTCGCTGACGGCGAGAACGGAACCGTGGGTCTCCTGGTAGGCGTGGATCAGCTGGCCGATGGCCGGCCGATCCCCGATCACGACGTCGTCGGGAAGCAACACCGCGAACGGCTCGTGGCCGATCAGGTCCTTCGCCATCAGGACGGCATGGCCGAGGCCGAGCTGCTCCTTCTGGCGGACGTAGGCGATCTGGGCGAGATCGCTGATGTGCCGGACCTGGCGGAGCTTCTCGATCTCCCCCTTCTCCTCGAGGAGTCGCTCGAGCTCGTACGACAGGTCGAAGTGGTCCTCGATCGCCCGCTTCTGGCTCGACGTGACGATGATCACCTGCTCGATGCCGGCGGCGACCGCCTCCTCGACGGCGTACTGGATGATCGGCTTGTCGACGAGGGGCAGCATCTCTTTCGGCTGCGCCTTCGTCGCGGGGAGGAATCGGGTGCCCCAGCCGGCAGCCGGGAACACCGCCTTGCGGACGCGCATGAGGCACCTTGGGTCGATGACGGGTGGAAATCGAGGATACACCGCTCCCAATGCGGAGCCGGTGCGGGCGGGGGCGGCTCCTTCGGCAGAGCCGGTCCGGGCCGAGGCGGCGCTCGGCAGCGCCGGCCCGCGGTCAGGCCGGCAGGCGCCGGGCGAAGGCTCGAACGGCGCTCGCGAAGGCTTCCGGTCGGTCCATCGGGGAGAGGTGGGTCGTCCACGGCAGGATCCGGCGGGTGACGTTCGGGATCCCATCGAGGAACGAGCGTTCACCGAGCCGGAAGAGCAGATCCAGGTCGCCATTGATGGCCAGGGTCGGCCCGCCGTACGCCGCGAGCCTGGAGCGGAAAGTCGTCGCCGCGATCGTCCGCACGGCTTCCGCGCCGCCGCGCGACCAGTAGCCGCCCGCGATGATCGGCTCGGCGATCTCCGGCGGATAGCGGCGGCGAAACCACCAGCTGTTGAGCGCGTCCACGGGCACTTCCGGCAATGCGCCGAGTGCCCAGGCGAAGAGGCGGAAGGCGACGGCGGCCGCTCCGTGGAGTTCCGCGGTCGCACCGGCAATGACGAGTCCCCGCACCCGCGCCGGGCTTCGTTCGGCCACGGTCATCGCCACGTACCCGCCGAGCGAGTGCCCGACCACGACGGCCCGGCCGCCGCCCGCGGCATCGATGGCGGCCTCGACCGCCGTCGCGGCGGCCTCGAGCGTGAACGGTTCGCGCGCGCGGGCCCCGTGGGCCGGGAGATCGAGGCTGATGCACCGGAACTCGGGCGCGAGGAACCCGGTCACGGCTCGCCAGGACGACCGCGTCAGCCGGGTCCCGTGCACGAACACCACCGACGGCGCTCCCGCCGGACCGCTGACCTCCCAGGCCGACTCGGGATCGGCGCGGCCGGCCGGATCAGCGGGGCCGGCGGGTTCGGCGCGGCCGGCGGGTTCGGCGCGGCCGGCGGGTTCGGCGGGATCGGCCGGATCAGCCAGTTCGGCGGGTTCGCGGAACGGGCGCCCGGCCGCCGCCACCGACCGCGTCAACGATCGACCGGCAAGGCGGCAGTCGGTGCGCCGGTCTCCGGGTCGCCGGCCGGCAGGAGCGCCGGCACCTCCGGGCGAGCCCGCTGGATGATCACCGCGCCGGCGAGGATCGCCATGCCGCCCAACACCTGGACCGGGCCAATCGACTCCCCGAGGAGGAGGGCGGCCAGGGTGACGCCCACGAGCGGCTCGATCAGCATCAGGATTCCCGCCCGGACCGGACCGATCCAGCGGATGCCGGCGAGGAACATGAGGCTCGGGATGGCTGCCGCGAAGACCCCGGCGACCACCAGCAGTGCCAGGAGGGACGGATCGCCGAGTGGCAGCACGAGCGACGGGCCGGTGCCGGCGATGGCGGCGGCGGCAGCAGCGATCAGCGCGGCAACCCCAAGGACGGCGAGCATGGCCTGGTCCGTGGGAACCGCGCCGTAGCCGCTCCGGCTCACGAGGACGAAGGCGGCTTGGCTGAACGCTGCCGTAAGGGCCAGGCCGACGCCGAGCGCGTCGGGGCCGCCCACGCCCGGGCCCGACGGGTTCCCCGTTACCACCGCCGCCATGCCGGCGAGCGAGACCACGAGGGCCGTGAGCCCCGCCCGATCGAGCCGCTCCCAGCCGAGCAGGGAGCTCCCGGCGGCCACGATGGCCGGGTACAGGTAGAAGCCCAGGAGGACCACGGCGATCGGTGCGCGGGCGAAGGCGAGGAACATCGCCAGGTTGAGCGTGGAGCCCATCAGCATCGCGACGGCGAGCGAGGCGCGGCCACGGCCATCCAGGGAGCGCCACCCGACCAGTCGGGCGCCGGGCCGCCCGAGGCGCCATGCCACGAGACCGATGACCACGATGGCACCGACCCCGGCGCGCCATGCCACGAACGCGAATGGGGTCATCCCGAGCCCATAGACCGTCCTGGCCAGCGGCCCGAGCATCCCGAACATGGCCGCGCTGGCCGCGACCGTCAGGCCCCCTAGGAACGGGCTCCGTCGACCATCCACGACGTCATGGTACGAGCCCTCCGAGCACGACCCGCGCGACCGTCAATTCAACGCCGGGATCCACTGCCTCGGCCGAACCCGTGGCGTCGTCACCGGAGCCGACCCCTCGTGCGGCGGGCGACTACGACTCCGGGGTCGCCCGCTCGCGCCGCGCGACTCCGAGCCGAATGCCGGTGAACGGGATCCGGAACTCATGGAAGGCCTCGATCGAGACCAGGAAGCCGGTCAGGATGAGGACGACCGAGACCAGCTTCGCGATCGCAAACGGAGCCGTCACCCCGAAGCGGTTCAGCGAATCGCCGAGCAGCGCCGCGAAGGTTCCGCCCGCGATGAGGAGGACCGCGGGTACGCGGCTGTGGAGCGTTCCGGCGCGGAACGACCGTGCCGCTCGGGGGATCGACATGACGAAGTTGACCGGGATGGCGACCACTCCGAGCAACAGGTTGAACAGGAAGTGGTCGAAGGGCTGGCCGGGGTCGAGCGAATACCCGAGCACGCGTCGCTTCGGCATGAAGACATAGGCCGAGAAGAGGGCGCCGAAGAGGAGCGAGAAGGCGCCGGTGACGTTCATGAACGGCGTGAGCAGGCGCAGGTAGCCAGGGAAGAGCGTCGCGATGGGCTGCCCGGTGTTCGAATCGACCAGGTACCCGGGCGCCGCGAGCGGCGCAACAATCGTCAGGACGATGCCGACGACGGTGCCGAGGGCGACCCCGAACGCGGCGATGGCCGACCAGCGGGAGTTCTGGAAATACGTCTCACCGAAGATCGCCAGCGCCAGAACCAGGCCCACGATGAGGTAGATGAACGGGCTCGCTCCGGCATCCGGGTAGTCGTACTTCTTCTGCGTCAGCAGGGTGAAGACACCCGCCAGCAGGAAGCACGCGGAGTACGCGTAGCCGAAGCGCGTCTTCGCCAGCAGGTACGCGGTCCCGAGGCCCAGCCAGGCCGGGGTCAGCACAGCTCCGGCCAGGTACCAGGTCCGATACAACGGCTCGGTCCAGCCGGATGCCGCGGCGATCGCCTCGGTTGCCGAGCCAATCCCGAACAGGGTCATCCCGATGGCCCAGACGAGCTGGAATGTCTGACGGCGTTCCCGCCACTGATCCAGAAGGGCCACTGCAAACCCCAGCGCGAGGATCGCGGTGAGTAACGGAATGAGCGTGGCCATCTTGTCTCCCTCGTGCGCGTCTCAACGACGACGCTCGTAACCAGAATGCGAATCTCGCCAATGACCCCGAGGGAGACGATACAGCCGCGAGCGGGGGCGCGGAAGGTCGCGATCGTGGATCCCGGAGGGTGGCGGTGGGTTGGGTCGACCTCGGCTGGGCCGTGGGTCCGTGAGCCGAACCTCCCGGGGCGCCCGGGCTATCCGGCCATGTCGCGGCGATCCCGGCTGTCCGGCGGGCCGGCCGAGCGTCCGGTCAGGCTGGGACGAACTCGTGATCGTCCCGGTGAAGGCCGTCGCAGAGACCCCAGCGCTCGCCGTCCCCGGGGATGGGGACCGGGCGCATGATCTCGCGGACCTGGCCACGCCGACAGAAGAGCCAGCCGCGATCGCGCAGCCAGGCGCGAACATGCGCCTCGTCCCGATGGAACTGGAACGGACCCGGATTGAGGACCGGCCGCCCGGCCCACGAGACGGCGGTCTCGGCGGCGACGGTGTCGAGCACGTTGACCCGCCAGGGGGTGCCGTCGATGACCTCGAGGCAGCCGTCGCAGCGCAGCGCGACGTTGTCGCTGACCACCGTCGGGATCCGGATGCCCATGATCTCCATCGGGTCGGATGGTAGCAGGGAGGCTCGGGCGGCGGCGAGCCCGGGAGTGGTGCGGGTGGCCCGCAACTCTCCGGTCGCCTGGGGCCCGGCCCAGCCCCGCCCGCGGCACCCCTCCGCCCGCGGCACCCCTCCGCCCCCGGCACCCCTCCGCCCGCGGCACCCCTCCGCCCGCCGCCCGCCCGCCGCCCCCGGTTTCCTGGCTTACGCCCTCCCCCGGAGCACTATCCAGGTAGCTCGGCCGATTTCGGGCGGCTTTCCTGGCTACCGCCCGGTCGGTGCGCAGTAGCCATGCTTTCCGGGGTCCCAGACCCGCGAATCTGCCGTGCGACCCGCTTCGTCGGTGCTGCTTTCCGTCCAGTGCTCCCCCGGCGGTCATTAGCCAGGAAAGAGCGCGCCGGGCTGGACCGGACGGGCGGTGCGGGGTGGCCGCGACCGGGCTGGACCGGGCGGTGCGGGGTGGCCGGGCCGGACGGGCGGGCACTGGCGCGAGCGGGCGACACGCACGCGCGGGACCGGGCGCGGCAAGCGGCGCGGGTGCGACCTCCGGCTTGACGCGGGCGCGCAGCCCGGGGTGGGACTGGACGCAGGGGCAGCAGCCGGGAGTGTGCCGGCATGGGTGGTACCCCCAAGGGGATTCGAACCCCTGATCTCCACCTTGAAAGGGTGGCGTCCTGGGCCTCTAGACGATGGGGGCCGGGAGCCGGCCGAGTGTACCAGAGGGTCCCCGCGACTCCCGGCTCCGCGGAGGACCCGCGACCGGACCGGGGCAGCGCCATGGCGCCTCGACGCACCCGCGGCCGCACCCGCGGCCGGACCGGCGGCGTGGCGTCGGCGTCAGGACCGCCAGACCAGGGCCAGGACCAGCGTTCCGGCGAAGCACCCCAGGGCGATCATCCCGGCGATCCCGCCGAGGAGCGCGAAGAGGAAGGTGGACGCCTGCGACCCGTCCTGCCAGGCTCGCCACATCCGGATCGCGCCCCCGAGGGAGAGGGAAGCGAAGAGGAAACCAAGGACGGCGAGCCCGGAGGTGACCATGGGCAGCTGGGCGCTGTTCTTGACGAAGACGATCGCGATCCCGATGTAGGCGAGCGATCCGAAGAACGCGATCCCGAGAACGGCCCGGATGGGCGTGATCTCGATCGGCCCGAGGTAGCGTCCGGTGCGGACGCGCGACCCATCCGGACGGCGCCGGCTGACCTGCGAATACCGTGGCGACGGGGAACCGGCCATTGACCGCAGCGTACCAGCCTCCCGGGATCCGGTCGTCGACCGGGGTGTGGCCACCTGGCCCGTGGCTTGGACCGGACCTTCCAGGCGAGATGCGGGCAGCGCCCGATGCGGGCAGCGCCCGATGCGGGCAGCGCCCGATGCGGGCAGCGCCCGATGCGGGCAGCGCCCGATGCGGGCAGCGCCCGCGGCGGGCAGCTCAGGTCGGGCCTGGCTCTCCCCCGCGCGTTCGGTGGTAGATCGCCACGTTGTAGCTCAGCCGCGGGCGCTTGAGGGTGGCCGCGACCCCGACACCGACCTCGCCGAAGGCGGCGCCCAGGAAGTCGGTCGCGGCCTCCTGGCTCTCGAAGGTCCAGAAGCAGTGGAGCACGCGGACCCGGAAGCCGCCCGCCAGAAACGGGCCCTTGCGGTGGCTCCATCTTCCGTATTCAGGCCGGTCACCGCCCAGGCGCGAGACGTCGTCCCGGCCGTAGTCGTGGAGGACGAGGAGTCGTCCGCCGGGCCGGAGGATCCGGTCGACCTCGGCAATCTCGACGGGATCGACGCCGCGAAAGCCCGACCAGAGACTCACGATCACGTCGATGGAGGCCTCCGGCAGGTCGGTCCGGAACGGGCCCGCCGGGACGTGCATCACCCTCGCGCCGAGGCGGCCGAGCTCGCCGGCAACCACCGAATCGGGCGCGTCCACGAGCACGACGTCGCGATCCGCGACAGGCCCGAGCGCCTCGATGGCCCGAGGGATCTTGCCCTCGAGGTCGAGTGCGGAGGTCAGGCGGGTCGCGAGATCGGCAGCGAGCGGGAACGGCAGGTCCGACACGGAGTCCCGAGTATATGTCGGCGCCGGGTCGGTGAATCCCGCGCACCCGCCTGCGCGCTGTCGGTCACAATCGCGCCTGATGATCAGCAACCTTCGCGGCATGCCCTGGCCGGTGGCGGCCTTCCAGGCCTATGCCTTCCTGCTCCTCGCGCTGATCGGGCTCTCCCTGCGTTTCGTGATCGACATGGCGATCTCGGCGCCCGTCAGCCCGGTCGGTATCGTGGTCATGGTCCTGCTTGCGTACACCATCTTCACGACCACGCTGGTGCTCCAGCGCAAGGCAGCGTCGCGAACCCTTGCCCTCGGCCTCAGCTCGCTCACGGTGCCGCCGATCCCGTGGGCCATCGTCCTCGGTCTCGTTCCCGTGGCCGTCTTCTTCCTCGTCCTCGCCGTCCTGCTGATCGGCGGCCTTCGACGGCCCGCCGTCGCCGCCTGGCTCAACGAACCGTGAGGCGCGAGGAGGCCGGGCACGCTACCCTCTGCAGGCGCGATCGCTGCATCGCTGACCCGATCGCCTTCCATCAGACCATCACGAGGCCGTTGTGAACACCGGAAACCGTCGCACCCAGCCGGGCGGGCGCCCCGCCACCCGCACCCCCCGGACCGTCCCCCAGGAATCGTTCCTCCAGCGCAACCGCAACCGGCTCCTGCTCGGTCTCGCCGCGGTGGCCCTGGTCGGGATGGCGGGTCTGGCCTTCCTGAACGCGACCTCGCCGGCCTACGCCTGCACGACGCAGTGGACGCCGGACCCAACGGCCGCGCCTGAACCAGGCGCCACTCCTCGCCTTGGCTACGTGCAGACGGACCTCGGGCGGGATCACGTCTCGCTCGGCTCGTTCGTGCGCTACGGCCTCTGCCCGCCCGCCTCGGGCAATCACTACAACGCCCAGGGGGAGGGGCCGGTCCGGCCGGGGGTCTACGGGCCAGATGACCAGGCCACGCCACAGGGCTGGATTCACAACCTCGAGCATGGCGGATTGGTCCTGCTCTACCGCTGCACGGGTTCGGATACCGCCTGCACGGACTCGGGACAGGCCGCCCTCAAGGCGTTCAACACCAGCTTCCCGAACTCTCCGGTCTGCAAACTTCCGCCCGGCTCCGTCGGGCCGGTGATCGCGCGCTTCGACCAGATGAAGACGCCGTATGCAGCGATCGTCTGGGGCGTGATCCTGCCGCTCCAGACGCTGGACACCGCGCAGATCGACGCCTTCTTCGCCCAGCAGGGCGAGCAGACCAACCCGGAACCGCTGTGCGCAAAGCCGACGCCGACCCCTGCCCCGATCGGCACGCCAGCGCCCTCCGCGACTCCAGCGCCCTCCGCGACTAGCGCGCCCAGCGCCACCTAGCAGGGTCGAGGAGCCGGCGGTGCGCCTGTTTGCGTTTCTCGACGAGGATGGGCCGGCGGTCGGGCTCCTGACGGCGCGGGATCGGGTCGTCCCGCTCCGCGGCATCGGCGGCGGCATCGACCTCGCCCTGGCGGAGGACCGCCTCGAGGAGCTCCTCGCCGAGGCACGTCTCGCGGGAGGCTCGGCGGCGGGGTCGGGCAAGGTCGGCGCCGCGGGCAAGGGCGCGGGCGCGGGTGCCACCGGAGCGGGCGCGGGCAAAGGTGCCGGCAAGGCCACCGGTGCGATCGGCAAGACCACCGCCGGCGGCATCGCCCGCGCCGACCTGGAGCCGCTCCCGGCCGTCGAGTTCCCGGGCAAGATCGTCTGCGTCGGCCTCAACTACGCCGCCCACGCCACCGAGGGGGGCCGCGCCGCGCCGGATCGGCCGCTCCTCTTCGCGAAGTTCGCCACGGCCGTCGTCGGCGACGGCGAGCCGATCGTTCGCCCCGAGGGCACCCACGCCCTGGACCTGGAGGCGGAGCTCGGCGTGGTCATCGGCCGGCGCGCGCATCGCGTGACGCCCGAGGCCGCG
>Ga0315281_10009858_pt1 | contig 13224 bp, 13 predicted proteins | sample YL17G07_0_MG_FD_204540 | JGI IMG/M metagenome (GOLD analysis project Ga0315281, IMG submission 204540) | Sediment microbial communities from Yellowstone Lake, YNP, Wyoming, USA - YL17G07_0 | ecosystem: Environmental > Aquatic > Freshwater > Lake > Sediment | place: USA: Wyoming | collected... | reverse complement strand
AGGGAGAAGGTAACAGACCGGAAAACCGGAAAGAGAGGCTACCAATGCTCGCCGTCCTGGGCGCCGTTATCGGCGTCATCGTAGGATTGGCGATCGGGGCTCTTCTGGGCTACGCCATCAAGCGTAGCGGAACCCGGGACACGGAGTTGCTCGCCGAGCAGAATGCGGCGAAGCTCCTGTCCGATGCACATGCCGAGGTCAAGGAGATCCTCCTTAATGCGAAAGAGGAGGCAATTCAGGTCCGAGCTCAGGCCGAAAACGAGGTCAAGACACGCCGGGACGAGGTCCTACGGCTTGAGCAGCGTGTTGCTAACAGGGAAGAGAATCTCGATCGCAAGCTAGAGTCACTCGAACGCAGGGAGACGACCTTCACCGAGAAGGAACGTCTGCAGGAAGTCGCCCGCGTCGAGATCGACGAACTCCGCAAGGCCAAGCTGGCTGAAGTCGAACGCGTCTCCGGGCTCACCAGCCAGGAGGCGAAAGAGCTGCTGCTCAAGGAACTGGAACAGGAGATCCGCGAGGAAGCGAACCGCATGGTCCGGGTCCTTGAGGCCGCAGCGAAGGAGGACGCGGACGCGCGCTCGCGGAGCATCCTCGCCACGACCATGCAGCGGCTGATGGCCGACGTCGTCACGGAGACGACGGTGTCCGTCGTGCCGATCCCGAGCGACGACATGAAGGGCCGGATCATCGGCCGCGAGGGGCGGAACATCCGGGCGCTGGAGACGGCGACGGGCGTCGACCTGATCATCGACGACACGCCCGACGCGGTGACGCTCTCGGCGTTCGATCCGGTCCGGCGCGAGGTCGCCCGCGTGGCGCTCTCGAAGCTGGTGCTGGACGGCCGCATCCACCCGACGCGGATCGAAGAGGTCGTCGAGAAGGCGCGGCACGAGGTCGAGGCCAGCATCAAGACGGCCGGCGAGCAGGCCGCCATCGAGGCCGGCTGCCCGGGGCTGCACCCCGAGGTGCTGCGGACGCTGGGCAAGCTGAAGTACCGCACCTCGTACGGCCAGAACCAGCTCAAGCACGCCGTCGAGTCGGCGTTCATCGCCGCGATGATCGCGGAGGAGATCGGCGCCGACGTCAACATCTGCCGCCGCGGCGCGCTGATGCACGACATCGGCAAGGCGATCGACCACGAGATCGAAGGCACCCACGCGATGCTGGGCGGCGAGCTGGCACGGCGCTACAACGTGCAGCCGGCCGTCGTCCACTGCATCGAGGCGCACCACGAAGAGATCGAGGTCGAGACCACAGAGGCGGTCGTCGTGCAGATCGCCGATGCGATCAGCGGCAGCCGCCCCGGCGCCCGGCGCGAGACGCTGGAGCTGTACATCAAGCGGCTCGAGGCGCTGGAGAGCATTGCGAACAGCTTCAAGGGCGTCGATAAGGCGTTCGCGATCCAGGCCGGCCGGGAGATCCGCATCATCGTCAAGCCGGACGAGATCGACGACATGGACTCGATGCGGCTCGCGCGCGACGTGAGCAAGAAGATCGAGGAGTCGATGGAGTACCCGGGGCAGATCAAGGTGACGGTCGTCCGCGAGACCCGCGCGAGCGAGTACGCGCGCTGATCGCCGGCTGATTCGGATTTCGGAGGCCGGAAGCCGTAGACGTGGCTTCCGGCCTCCGTGCATATCGCGGTGGCTGGCGCGCGCCTAGCCGGTGTGAACACCGCTCGTGCGGGCGTCTGGCGCCGCGATGACCCGCCGTCCCGTATCCTGTCGGCGGGCCGGCTACTACCCAAAAAGAGGACTACGTGCGCGTACTCGCCATAGGGGACATCGTCGGCAAGCCGGGGCGGCATGCAATCACGGCGCTGGTGCGCGGGCTGCGGCGCGACCTCGGCATCGACATCGTCGTCGCGAACGGCGAGAACGCCGCCGCGGGTAAGGGCATCACGATCGCCACCGCGAAGGAGATCTTCGCCGGCGGCGTCGACGTGATTACGACCGGCAACCACATCTGGGCGCAGGCCGACATCATCCCGTACCTCGATACGGACGCCCCGGTGCTGCGGCCCGCGAACTATCCCGAGGGCGTGCCCGGACGCGGCATGACGGCGTTCGAGGGGCTGACGGTCATCAACCTGATGGGGCGGACGTTCATGTACGAGATCGACGACCCGTTCCGCGCGGCGGACCGGCTGCTGGCCACCGTCCCGCCCGGCACGCCGGTGCTCGTCGACATGCACGCAGAGGCGACGAGCGAGAAGATGGCGATGGGCTGGTACCTCGACGGCCGGGTGTCGGCAGTGGTGGGCACGCACACCCACGTGCCGACCGCCGACGGGCGCATCCTGCCGAAGGGCACCGCGTACGTCAGCGACCTGGGGATGTGCGGGCCGCGCGATTCGATCATCGGCGTCGAACCGGCGCCGGTGATCCGGAAGTTCCTGACCGGCATGCCGGCGCGGTTCACGGTCGCGGAGAAGTCGCGCGTCGTGAACCTCAACTCGGTGCTGGTCGATATCGACGAAACGACGGGCAAGGCGCGCAGCATCGAGCGCGTGGACAGGGAATGGGAGCAGCATGCGGAGTAAGGGCGATTTTCACACACACAGCACGGCGTCGGACGGCATCCTGTCGCCGACGGAGTTGGTCGACCTGGCGGCGAGCCAGGGCGTGCGCTATCACGCGCTCACCGACCACGACTCGACGGAGGGGATCGCCGAGGCGCGCGCCGCTTCGGCGAAGCACGAAGGGCACATCCTGATCCCGGGCGTCGAGATGGGCACCGACATCGAGGGCGCGGAGGTGCACATGCTGGGCCTCTACCTCGACCCGGCCGACGACGAGCTGCAGAAGATCCTCGCCGAGCTGCGGGAGGGCCGCCTGGGCCGCGGGCGCGGCATCGTCGAGAAGCTCCGCGCGATGGGCATCATGATCGAGTGGGACCGCGTTCAGGCGATCGCCGGCGATGCGTCGGTCGGGCGCCCGCACGTCGCGCAGGCGCTGGTCGAAGCCGGCTACGTTAGCCAGATCTCGGAGGCGTTCGACAAGTGGATCGGCCGCAACGGGCCGGCGTACGTCGAGCGGGACAAGATGACGCCCGCGGAGTCGGTGCAATGCATCGTCGCGCGCGGCGGGCTCGCGTGCATGGCGCATCCCGCCGACCTGCCCGGGCTCGACGGTATCCTGGCGGAGTTGAAGGCCGCCGGCATGGCGGCGATGGAGGTCTACTACAAGAACTACCCGCCGGACACCGTGGAGCGGCTGCGCCAGGCCACCGAGAAGTACGACCTGATCCCCCTCGGCGGCAGCGACTACCACGGCATCCACGGCAACGACGAGCGGCTCCCCGGCGATATCCCGCTGCCCGACGCCTCGATCGACCGCATGCTGGAGTACGCCCGCACGCTGCCGAACCGGGCGCTGGTGCTGTAGCCGCCGAGCCCGCCCGAATCGCAATCATCGGGATCGTCCAACGCACGAGCCCGGCTGTGGCCTGCGGCTATCGAATCCGGCCGGGTTCTCGCTAAGCTGTACCATCGGGCGCCGCCGGGGCGCCTTTTCAGTGTCCGGATGATCCATGCAGTGCGCGACGCACCCAGCCATCGAGACCGAACTCGCCTGTAGCCGCTGCGGCAAGGCGATCTGTGCGCGCTGCCTCGTCCATACGCCGGTCGGCGCCCGTTGCCGGGAGTGCGCGAACGTCCGCCGCATCCCCACGTACAACATCTCGGGCCTGCTCTTCGCGCGCGCAATCAGCGCCGGGCTGGGCGCCGGGGCGGCCATCGGCGTGGCGTGGTGGTGGTTCGACGCCAATCGAATCATCTACATCTTCTACGGTGTGCTGCTCGGCATAGCGATCGGCTACGCGGTCGGCGAGGCAGTGGCCGTGGCGGCGAACCGCCGGGCGGGGCCGCCGCTGCAGGCGATCGCCGTCGCGGGCGTCGTGCTGGCCTACGTCATCCGTTCGGGGCTGATGCTCTCAGTCGACGGCTATGCGGCGCGCTTCGTGTTCGACCTCGGCAGCGCGGTCGCGATGGGCATCGCGTGTTTCATCGCGGCCGGGCGGCTGCGGTAGCGGCGGCTACGCGCTCCGTTGCACGGTGAATGGTGCCGGGCGGCTATGCCGGTGCAGTGATTCTAAGGCTTCGTTAAGGCGGCCGGACATCGTTGGGTGGAGCGGAAGTGCAGAGAGCGCAGCGCTCTCTGCCGGGGGTCCGGGGGTGTCCTCCGGAATCTCTTCTCTTTCTCTCTCACGCAGGGTACGCGCCAGCGGACACTGCCGTATCAGCGCCGAGTATTTGGACGCGTGGCGCCACGCGGAACTAACTCTAGATGGGAAGCACTACACTAGCGGAGTACGACCCAGAGGACGACCAGCGTGATGATCACCATCGTCGCGAGGACGGCGATGCGGCGCAACTCGTGGATGGCGTACTGCGTGTCGCGCACCGCCAGCGCCTGGATGTCGAACTCGCGCCGCTTGCGTACGCCCTGCTGCTGGATCGCCCGGACCGCGGTGGGCAGCCGGGTCGACGGCGTGCGCGTCGGAGCGACGGGTGCGGCGGCTTGTGGCGCCGCTGCGGGTGGCAGCTCGGCCGCCGCGGCTTCGGGCATCTCAGCGAGGGCCGTGCCGGAGCCGTTGATACCGCTCTCCGCGACGTCCTCGCCGGACATCTCATCATCGAGCGCCGCCGTGTCGGCGGGGGCGGCGTCCGGGCGCAGATAACTGCGGTCGGTGCGCTTCTTCTTCGCCTGCAGGCGGCCATCGCGGACGAGCGGTCGATTTGGCTTCGGCATACGACTCCTGTGCGAGGGTGCCGGGGCACCCGGTTCAGCCCCGCATTATAGCCACGGTCTATCCCGCTCACAACGCGGTGCGCCTGACATCTCAACGCTGCGCGGGCGGTCGATGTTGCAGACGGCGCTGGTACCTGGTCAGCAGGGAAGCGCATCACCGGCCGTCAAGGGCGCCTGCGGGCACCCGCCCGGCTTTGCTACACTCCGGCTCTGGATATGGCCTCACTACGCTCTGCGCCGCTATTCCGCCTCCGCCGCTCTCGCGCATCGCTGGCGATGCTGACGGCGCTGCTGGCGCTCCTCTCGCTCACCGTAGCCTGCGAGAAGAACAACGACATCGTGGCGCAGGAGCAGATCCAGCAGGCGAAGGACGCCTGCCCGAAGGGGTGCGAGATCCCACCGCCTGGATGCACGATCAAGGGCAACATCTCCGCCGGCGGCAACAAGATCTACCACCTCGAGACGCAGCGGTCGTTCCCGGGAATCCGCATCCAGGTCGCCAAGGGCGAGCGCTGGTTCTGCACCGAGGCGGAAGCGATCAACAACGGCTTCCGGAAGTCGATCGACTAACCCCTGCCCGCGATCACTGCACGACGCCGCGCTCCTTGAGTGCGGCGACCGCCGCCGCGTCGTAGCCGATCGACGCCAGCACGCCGTCGGTGTGCTGCCCGGCGAGCGGCGCCGTGCTTCGCACCGATCCCGGCGTGTCCGAGAGCTTGGTGCCGATGCCGAGGTGCTTCACCTTGCCCAGCGTCGGGTGGTCAACCTCGACCACCATCTGGCGCGCCAGGTTGTGCGGATCGTGCAACGCCTCCTCGAGCGAGTAGACCGGGCCGACGCAGATGTCCGTCTGCTTGAGGATCTCGAACCACTCGTCGCGCGTCTTCGTGGCGAAGCGCGCGCGGAAGTACGCCGCGATCTCCTCACGTTTCGTGCCGTCCCACTGGTGGGGGATGTACTGCTCGCACTCCAGCGCCTTGCAGAGGTTCACGAAGAAGTGCGGCTCCAGGCTGCCGATGCTGATCCAGCCGCCATCGCTGCACTCGTAGACGTTGTAGTGCGGGACGGAGCCGTTGAGCGCGGTGCCGCCGCGCGTCGGTGATGCGGCGCCCATCAGCACGTTGCCCACCATGCTGGCGAGCAGGTAGAGGACGCCGTCCGACATGGCGATATCGACGTACTGGCCGCGGCCGGTGCGCTCCCGCGCCAGCAGTGCCGCGAGGATGCCGTAGGCCGCGTGCATGCCGCCGCCGGCGAAGTCGGCGATGATGTTCATCGGGATCGCCGGCGGCGAATCGGGCCAGCCGACCATGCCGAGCGCGCCGCCGATCGAGATGTAGTTGATGTCGTGCCCGACGAGCTGGCTGTAGGGCCCCGTCTGGCCGAACCCCGACAGGGAGCAATAGACGATCCGCGGGTTGCGCTCCTTCAGCGTGTCGTAGTCGACGCCCAGGCGCTTGACCACGCCGGGCCGAAAGCCTTCGAGCACGACGTCGGCGGTCTCGGCGAGCTTGTAGAAGATCTCCCGCGCGTCCGGCTCGCGCAGGTTGAGCACGATGCTGCGCTTGTTGCGGCTCATCATGTTGTACGCCGCAGCCTTCTCCGCGTCCTGGCCGCGGCCGCCGCCGATCGCCGCCGCCAGCTTGCCGTCGGCGGGCGCCTCGACGAGCAGCACGTCGGCGCCCATGTCGCCGAGCATCATCGAGCAGAACGGGCCCGGCGCCAGGCGCGACAAGTCGAGGATCTTGATCCCTTCAAGAGGCAGCATGGTCTTCCTTTCCGAAGTCGGTTGGTTTCGCGCTCAAGGGTCGCGGCTGGGCCGGTTTCGATCAAGCGGGCGGGGCATCGGCCTCGCGCGCCGCGTCCACGCCTAGACGAACGGCCGGGCGGCCATCATCACGACCAGCAGCGTCGAAAGCGAGATCACGACCGCGGCGGTGGTCACGCCGATGATGTTGAACAGCGGCGTGTTGGCGCGATCGCCCATTAGCTCGCGGTCGTTCGTCAGCCGCAGGAGGCTGAAGAGCACGACCGGCAGCACGAGGGCGTCGAGCACCTGGATGACCAGCAGGGTGCTGGTAAAGGGGATCCCCGGCAGCAGCGCGAACCCCGCCGCGACGAGGATCATGCCCGTGAACAGGCCCATGAAGACGGGTGCGCGCCGGAAGTCCTGCGAGACGCCCTTCTCCACGCCGATCGCCTCGGTGACGCTGTAGGCGCTGGTCAGGGCGAGTACCGGCGCGGCGAGCAGGCAGGCGCCCAGCAGCCCAACCGCGAAGAGGTACTTCGCTGCGGGCCCCGCCACCGGCTCCAGCGCTCGCGCTGCCTGTGCTGCGCTATCGACGGGGACGCCGCGCCCATACAGCGCCGCCGCCGTGGCGACGATAATGGCGAGCGCGACGAGGTTCGCGAACAGCGAGCCGGCGATCACATCGATGCGCTCGTACACGTAGTCCTCGGGCCGGACGGCCTTCTCGGCGACGGACGACTGCAGGTAGAGCTGCATGTACGGCGTGATCGTCGTGCCGATGATCGCGATGATCAGCTGCACGCCGCCGAACGTGCGCGGCACCGTCGGCACGACCAGTCCGTGCCCGACGCTGCCCCAATCGGGATGCGCCAGCACGGCGGCGATCGGGTAGGCGACGAACACGAGCGCCATCGCGAGGAAGACGCGCTCGACGATCTTGTACGAGCCGAAGACCACGAGCGTCCAGAGGACCACCGCAGCCACGGGGACGGCGATCAGCCTCGGTACGCCGAGCAGCTCGGCTGCGGCGCCGACGCCAACGAACTCGGAGAAGGCGGTGCCGAGGTTCGCGACGAGCAGCGCGAGCACGACGAACGACGTCATGCGTACGCCGAAGCGCTCTCGCACGAGGTCCGAGAAGCCCATGCCGGTCACCGAGCCGAGGCGGGCGCACATCTCCTGCACGACGACGAGCGCGACGAGGATGACGATCAGCACCCAGAGGAGCTGGTAGCCGTAGCGGGCGCCGGCTGCGGAGTACGTCGCGATGCCGCCGGCGTCGTTGCCGGCGTTGGCAGCGATCAGGCCCGGGCCAATGATCCCGAAGAGCAGGACGACGCGGGGGAAGCGGCGGGCGAACGAACGCCGCCGCGGCTGCGGTGCAGCGTGCGGATCAGCAGGCGTCAACCCTTGCTGCGTGCGTACGTCCGGAATGACTATCGCCCATCATTTCAGCGTCAGCCGCCAAACCCGCGGCTGCGTCCCCGTCTCCATGACTCCTTGAGCAGCACATCCAGTATGTCGTCGACGGTGATCGCGCCCAGGAAGCGCTGATCTTCGTCGACGATCGGGATGGCAAGGAGATTATATTCGGCAATCACTTCTGCGACATGCTGGGGCTCGTCGTCGGCGTGCGCGCTCACCGGGTCGTGCGTCATCACGTCGCGGACGAGGGCGCCGGGCGGGGCGATCAGCACCTGCCGCATGCTCAGCACGCCGGCGAGGGCGCCGCCGGCATCGACGACGAAGAAGTAGTAGGAGAAGTCGGGCGCGTCCTCCTGCGTCTGGTAGACGTGCAGCGCTTCCGCAACCGGGCGGTCGGGGTCGATCGTGAGCACATTGCTGGTCATGACACCGCCGGCCGAGTCTGCGTCGTACTCCAGCAAGCGGCGGACCGCCTCCGATTCGGGCTGGTCCATCTCGTCGAGGATCTCTTCCGCGCGGGGCGCCGGGACCCGCGCGAGCACGTCGGCGGCGTCGTCGGGCTCCATCTCCTCGATCAGGTCCGCCGCCTTCTCGACCGACATGGCGCTCAGCAGCTGCGCCTGCTGCTCCGTCGGCAGCTCCTCCAGCGTGTCCGCCGCGCGCTCCTCGTCGAGCGAGGAGAGGACTTCGGCGCCCTCCTGCTTGCTCAGCTCCGCCACGATGCGGGCGAGCTGCTGCGGGCGCAGCTTCTGGAGCTGCACGTGCCGCGCCTTCAGCCGGCCCGTCGGCACGTCGGACATCAGGTACTCGACTTCGCGCCAGTCGGTGAGCATGCGCCCGGCGAAGCGGCCGCGCATGGAGGCGGGGACGAGCCGGCGCAGCACGGCGCGCCCGCCCGTGTCCAGCGCGACGACGCGGTAGCCGTCCGGCGCCTGCGAGAGGTAGAGGTCGTTGACGCGCACAACGCGCGTGCCGCGCACGTCGATCACCTGCCGGTCGAGCACGTCCTTCACGAGCAGCAACTCGCCCTCGCGGCGCTGGAAGCGGCCGACGTCGACGGCGCCGGAACGCAACTGCACCTGGCCGGGGCGCACCTCGGCGATGCGCTCGGCCGGGATGTAGAAGTCGCGGCCGGCGGAGCGGGACACGAGGCCGGCGACGAGCGGGTACGCGCCCTCCACCAGGCGCACGACGACGTCCTTCACGCGCGCGATCTGTTCGCCCTGGCGCTCGACGATGCGCGAGCCGACGATCTCGGAGAGCGCCATCAGGTCGGTCGGGCGGAGCGTGGTTGCGGCGCTGGACATGAGGCCATCCTTCCGCCCCGAGGGTACGCTTGCCGGGATACCGGAGCAACTACCGCATGCGATGAGGCGGCGTCTCAGGCGTCCTTGCCCGCCTCCGAGGTGCCGAGCTGGAACGGGGCCTCGCCCTCGGCCAGAAGCTGCTTGCGCGCCTGCTGCGCCACCGGCAGCCCCCAGATGTTGATGAAGCCCAGCGCGGCGTTGTGGTCGTACTGGTCGCCGCGGTCGTAGGTGGCGAGCTGGTAGCTGTACAGGCTCTTCGGCGACTTCTTGCCGACGGCCACGGCCTGGCCCTTGTGCAGCCGCATCCGCACGACGCCGGAGACGTGGCGCTGCGTGCTGGCGACGTAGGCGGCCAGGTCCTGGTGATGGGCGGTGAACCAGAGGCCGTTGTAGATCAGGTCGGCGTACTCCTGCCGCAGGCTGTTCTTCGTGCGGAGCTGGGGCTTCGAGAGCGTCAGCTGCTCCAGCGCCTCGTGGGCGGCGTGCAGGGTCCACGCGGCGGGCGCCTCGTAGATCTCGCGCGACTTGATGCCGATCAGCCGGTCTTCGACCATGTCGGTGCGGCCGATGCCGTGCTCGCCGGCCCACTGGTTGAGCGTCTGTACCAGCGTGACGCCGTCCATCTCGTGCCCGTCGAGGGAGACGGGGCGGCCGTGGGCGAACTCGATCTCGATCTCGCGCGGGGCGTCGGGGGCGGCCGCCACGGAGCGGGTCCAGGCGTAGATGTCCTCCGGCGGCGATGCCCACGGGTCTTCGAGGACGCCCGCTTCGATGCTGCGGCCCCAGAGGTTCTCGTCGGTGCTGTAGGGGCTGGCCTTGGTGGCCGGAACGGGCACGTTGCGCGCGGCCGCCCACTCGATCTGCTCCTCGCGGCTCATGCGGTGCTCGCGGACGGGGGCGATGATCTCGAGGTCGGGGTCGAGGGCGCGCGTGCTGACGTCGAAGCGCACCTGGTCGTTGCCCTTGCCGGTGCAGCCGTGGGCGATGGCGGTGGCGCCCTCTTCGCGGGCGACGTCGACGAGCATCTTGGCGATGAGCGGGCGGCCGATGGCGGTGGCGAGCAGGTACTGGCCCTCGTAGACGGCGCCGGCCATGAGGGCGGGGAAGGCGAAGTAGTCGACGAAGGGCTGCTTGCCGTCGCGGACGATCGCCTTGATCGCGCCGATCTCGTAGGCGCGCTGCTCGACGGTCTGGAGGTCCTTCTCGTTGCCGAGGTCGATGGTGAGGGCGATGACGTCGTAGCCGCGCTCTTCCTGCAGCCAGCGGATCGCGACGGAGGTATCGAGCCCGCCGGAGTAGGCGAGGACGATTTTCTTAGCCATGGTTGGGGCTCCCTTGTGAGGCTGCCTGCAGGTGCATCGGGTGTGTCCTTTGTACGGGTTCGTGAGTGCCGGTGCAACTCGGGCGGGACTGAAGCTGGATGCTGGACGCTGGAGGCTGGATCGGGGTCCACAGAGGACGCCGAGGGCACAGAGGTTGTGGGCGTGACATCGGGCTCGCGGACGCGTTTGATTGACCGTTGTTTCCCGCGTTTTTCGCGGCTGGGGCCCCCTGGCCGAAGCTGCGGGCGGGCGATTTTGGGGGCGCTGTTTGATTGACCGTCGGTTCGACAACAAACAGCAAAGAGCAAACAGCAAAGAGCCGAGCGCGCACGGCAGCGAGCAGACAGCAGAGAGCAGACGCGTGCGGGCGGCGGACGGGATGAGCATGGGGCGAGTGTAGGGGGAGATGCGCCGAACTCGAAGTTGGGGGTGGCAGGGTGCTGTTGTCGCTTAGCGATGTTGGGAGGACATGTCTCCCAACGTCCGAGATCTGGCGTCACGGCGTCGGCGTAGCCTTCGGGTTGGCGAAGAGGTCTTTCCACCATTCGGCGCCGGGGGTGTGCTGGGCTAGGGGGGCGGGTGTGGCGGCCGGAGCCGGGGCGCCGGACACGACGACCAGTGTCTCGCCGGGGCGGACGAGGCCGAGGATGCGGCGCGCCTGGTCTTCGATGTACTCATCCGACTTGAGGTAGTCGCGCACGGCGACGAGCTGCTCGTGGTCGCGGTCGAGCTGCGCGATGTCGCGGCGGATCTGCGCTTCGTCCTGGTGCAGCTGGTAGTTGTGGATGACGTAGCGGGACGTGGTGTAGCCGAGGTAGCCGATGGCGAGCACGGCGGCGCACACCACGAATGGCATCAGCTGGGGACGCGGCAGCCTGGACACCCTCGGCACCCTCCGGATCCTTACACCCGCCACCCAAAGATCAATGTACTCGGGCGGAGATCAGGTCACAAGTGGATAGCGGATAGTGGATAGTGGATAGACCCTCGTCCCTAACCACTATCCACTAACCACTATCCACTAACTGGTCATGCCCTGCAGCCCGACGAGGGCGCGGCCGTGCTCGATCTCGCCCATGTGGCGGAGGCCGTGCTGGTAGACGAAGCACTCGAGGACGTCGAGCTTGCGCAGCGGGGCGCCGGGGCCGATGACGATGGCGCAGAAGATCTGCTGCATGTTGGGCGGCAAGCTCGGCATCAGCACCGTGGCCAGCACGGCTTCCGTCAGCGTGTCGAGGACGCCGCCGGTGCGGGCGATGACGCCTGACTGGTACGTGCGCCAGGCGTCGAAGTCGGTGAAGCGGAGGTGCTCCATCTCCTCGACGCTCTCCTCGCGGCCGAGGCGGTCGACGGTGACGCCGACCTTCTCGGCCCAGCCGCCGAAGACCCAGAGCTGCGGGCCGCCGAGGAAGGGGCCGCTGACGGCCTGGTCCTGCGCGCGCATGAAGTGGCTGAGGCTGAAGGCGATCGGCAGCACGCCGTCGCGCTCCTTGTGGTTGACCTGCTCGAGCGTCATGTCGGAGACGGCGCGCTCATAGAGCGTGTTCATGGCGCGGATACGGTTCCTGAGCGAGTCGACGAACATCTGGGACATGGTGATTCTCCGCGCTTGGCAGCGGTGGTGTGGCGCTCCGGGGACGGTGCAGGATGCCAGATCGGCAGTGTCCGCTGGCGCGTACCCTGCAACAGAGGATAAAAGAAGAGAGTTCCGGGGGACACCCCCGGACCCCCGGCAGAGGCGCTGCGCCCTCTGCACTTCCGCTTCGGCAGATGCCCGTAGGGCGCAGGGTTACGCGCTCGGGCGCGTCGCAATCGACGCGCTCACACCGAATGCCGACATCGCGAACCGACGCTGCGCGCGAGCCCCTCTCCCTCTGGGAGAGGGGTGGCCGAAGGCCGGGGTGAGGTCCGCCTACTGGGCGGTGCGCTCGCTGCGGGGGCGGAAGGTGCGCTCGGACACGGGCACGTCCTTGAAGAAGGCGCGGTTGCCGGCGACGTACTGCTTCCACTTGTCGGGGACGTCGTCCTCGAAGAAGATGGCGCTGACGGGGCAGACGGCCTCGCAGGCGGCGCAGTCGATGCAAGTGTCGGGATCGATGTAGTACTGGGGGTCCTGCTCGCGGGTGTAGATGCAGTCGACGGGGCAGACATCGACGCAGGAGGCGTCCTTGGTGCCAATGCAGGGTTCGGTGATGACGTAGGCCATGTACTGACGGCTCCTCGGTCGCTGCTACTGCCTATCCAGCATTTGCGCCCGTCAGGACGGGCGGCGCACACCCAGCTTCTGCACGACGATCGCCACGTCGCGCAGGACGCGCGCCTGGCAGGCGAGCCGCACGTTGGTGCCGAGGACGGCGGGGCCGCGCTCGGCGACCAGCGTCTGCTCCTCGGAGCGGCCCATCGGTGAGAGCGCGGCGGCGCCGTCGACGATCTCGCAGGCGCAGGTGGTGCAGCGGCCCTCGCCGCCGCAGGTGGTCGGCCAGTAGTAGCCGGCGTCCTGCGCCGCGCCCATCACGGTCGCATCCATGCCTGCTTCGACTTCGATATTGAGCGGCAGGATGCGGATCCGGGGCATGGTGGACAGGTTACAGGGGACAGGGGACAGGGGACAGGGGACAGGGGATAGGGGATAGGGGACAGGGGACAGGGGACAGGGGACAGGGGAT
>Ga0315281_10009857_pt1 | contig 13225 bp, 8 predicted proteins | sample YL17G07_0_MG_FD_204540 | JGI IMG/M metagenome (GOLD analysis project Ga0315281, IMG submission 204540) | Sediment microbial communities from Yellowstone Lake, YNP, Wyoming, USA - YL17G07_0 | ecosystem: Environmental > Aquatic > Freshwater > Lake > Sediment | place: USA: Wyoming | collected... | reverse complement strand
GCGGCCCTTTGGATGGGATGCAAGATGACAACCTCGCTGCAGAATGTATATCTCCGCCCCGGGTTTCTGCTGAAGCGCTGCCACCAGGTGACGGCTGCGCTGTTCCTCGATCATTGCCGGGGGTTCGGTGTCACCGCCTCGCAATACGGCGCGCTGCGGGCGCTGGAGGAGTACCCCGGCATCGATCAGCTCGCCGTCGGCCGCCTGATCGGGCTGGACCGATCGACGGCGGGGCTGGTGATCAAGCTGCTCGCTGACCGCGGGCTGCTCGAGCGCACGGTCAACGACCAGGACAACCGCCGCATGCGCGTGCGGCTGTCGGCCGCGGGACGGCGGCTGCTCGAGCGCATGGAGCCGGCCGCCAGAAGCGCGCAGGAGGCCGCGCTTGCCCCGCTGCCTGCGGCCAAGCGCAAACAGTTTCTCGCGCTGCTGAGCGATTTCCTCGGCGGCCACGACGCCATCATCAACCCGGAAGACGTGATGGCGGGCAAGCCCTTCGGCAGCCGGTTCGATGCGCTGATTAGTTCGCCTGCGGCCGCGCCGCGCGCGAAGAAGCGGGCGCCGCGCAAGGGCGCCTGAGAAAGAAACCGTCAGCGCTGCGGCGCGAGCGGCGTCCACACAGGCAGGAAGACGCCGGCGCGGATCGTCGAGTACTTCATGAAGAAATCGCCAAAGGCCGAGGCGACCGCAAGCACCACCATCGCAGTGAGCGACAGCGGCGCGGACAGCCCCGCCCATACGATCCACGCTGGCACGAGCAAGCCGAGCAACAGGGTGCCGCCGTAAAAATAGACCGCGACACTGCCGGCGAACAACTCGCGCACCGATTGTTTGGCCGCCGCGTTGCCGCTGGTGAGCGCGCCGTGGACTTCCAGGCTGAAGAACAGGATCACGATCGCGGTGATCCCGGTCCACAAGAGCAGCAGGTGGGTGAGCGAGGCCATGCCGTGCCCGCCCAGCGCCTCGGCGAGCAGCAGGCCGGCGATGCCGCCGCGCAACGCGTAGGCGACGTACAGCGCCGGGTGCAGCGGCGAGTTCCAGAACGGTATGCCTTTGGAGGCGGTGTAGACGAATCCCATGTAGCCGATGATGGTCAGCATGCCGATGATCGCCATGATGTTGCCGATGCCGGCGATCAGCGAGTTGTTGCTCCAGAACATCCCCGGCAGCACCAGCGGCACCAGATACAGGAATGCGCCGACGAGGAACAGGCTCAAGCCGAAGAAGCCGCGCGAAATCCACGAGGTGCGGAAGTGCAGCGTCATTTTCCAGAAGCGCTCGGGGCGGCCCAAGTTGGCCAGATGCAGCGCGCCGCCCAGGCCCGCCAGCAGGAACGCGATCACCAGCCCGATGCGGTTGGCGTACAGCAGCGAGAACAGCCAGGTGCCGCCCGCGACGCCAACGACGAAGTGGCCGATCACCATGAAGATGCCGCGGCCTTCGCTCCATTCGCGCTGCGGGCGCAGCTCGCTGCGCATGTCCTTGATCAGCTGGTCGTACTTGGCGCGTTCCACCATGTTCCGTACTCCTTCGAAACTTCGTCGCTCCGACGCGGCCTCTGTCATCCCGAGCGCAGCGAGGGATCTCATCCATCAAATTCACATCGCTGCCGATATGCAGCGGATGAGATTCTTCGTCGCTTCGCTCCTCAGAACGACAACACAAATCTCACGGCGGCAGGTAATAGACCGAGGGTTTGGTGCCGGCTTCGGGATGCAGCGGAAAGCCGCCGCGCTCCTGGATCAGGCGCGAGACTTCGCTCATTGGATCGTCCAGATCGCCGAAGGTCCTTGCCACCGTCGGACAGTTGGCCACGCAGGCGGGCTGCTTGCCCGCGCGCACGCGGTCGCGGCAGAAATTGCATTTCATCACCACGTTGGTCTGGTGGCGTGCGGTCCGCACTTCCTCGTAGGCGGTGGGCCCCTGTTCGTAATAGTGTTGCTGGCCGTCGTTGTAATAGCGGTTGCTGTACGGGCATGCCATCATGCAGGCACGGCAGCCGACGCATTTGTCGGCGTCGATGTCGACGATGCCGTCCTCCCACTTGAAGCTCGCGCCGGTCGGACAGGCATCGACGCAGGGCGCATCCTCGCAGTGGTTGCACAGCACCGGCAGGAACAGTTGCCGCACGCTGGGATACTGCCCTTCCTCTTTTTTGAGCACGCGCGCGAAAAACACGCCCGGCGGCGTGCCGTGCTCGGCCTTGCACGACAACTGGCAGGCGTAGCAGCCGATGCAGCGCTTGAGGTCGATCACCATTCCGCGTCTCATCGCGGCACCTGTACCGGCGTGATCTTCACGCGCGCGCAAAGATCGAGATTGAAATTGACCGGACTGACATGCTTCCAGTCCAGTTCGAGCAGGTCGTTGAAGAACACGCCCTTGCCCTTCGCCACCGGCATGCCGTTGCCCCAATGCCCGGCGCAGGCGCCGATGCCGAGCCCTTCGGGATGGATGCCTTGCGTGAGCTTCACGCGGCCCTGCACCTTGCGGCCGGTCTCGGTCTCGACCGTGATCAGCGCGCCGTCGGCGAGGCCCTTCTTCCTGCCGACCTCGGTGTTGATCGCGATGGTGTACGAATACGGATCGAGCTGCGCCGCTTCGTCGAGCCACGGGTTCTCCATGGTGTAGCTGTTGGTGTGCAGCGTGTCGCGGTAGTAGAAGGCGTACAGGTCGAAACCCGGCTTCTCGCAACAATGCGACACGCACGGCAGATGGTCGGGCATCGGCTGGTAGTATTCGCGCGGCAGCTTCAGTCCGCGCGGCGCGGTGATCGCATCGATCTTGTCCGCGAGCGGCACCAGGAATTCCCAGTAGATCGGCACGCGCACGTCCACGAACGGCCGCCAGTAGACTTCCTCGGGTTTCTTCGGCCACTTGATGAGCCCGTGCTCCTTGAACCACGCGAGGTCGTGCTCGGCGCCGAAATAGGACTTCAGCTCCGCATCGCAGATCTCCTCCCAGGTATAGCGTTTATCGCCCTGCAGCCGTTGTTCCGGCGCGAGGTTCAGCGAGGCGTTGAACGCGGCGTTCATGTCGGCGCGGAAGCCGATGCGGTCGGCCAGATCGAGCAGCACGTCCTGGAAGCGGCGCTGCTGTCCCTCGGGCGGCAGCACCGGCTGGCGGATCGGCCAGCACCACTCGCCCATGCCGCCGGGCAGGCTGAAGATGAACGGGAAGTTGGAGCGCGAGTCGAGCGTCTGCAGGTAGCTGCAATCGGGCAGCACGATATCGGCGAAGCGGCTGGTCTCGGTCTCGAAGATGTCGATCGAAACCATGAACTTGTACTTCGCCAGCGAGCGCGCCACCGAATCCTTGTTGGCGATGCTCATCAGCAGGTTCGCGCCGAAGTTGAGCATCGCCTCGGGACGATAGGGAAGCTCGAACTTCGTCCACAGCTCTTCCTGGTCGTCGGAATCGAGGAAGGGCGAGGTCATGCCCATCGTGAACAGGTCCTGCAGGCCCGCGTTCTGCGGCAGGCGCGGCTCGGCGATCGGATACGGATAGTGATAGCCCATCCACATGCCGGTGATCATCAAGCCGTCGGGGTCGGGCTTGGGAACGTAGTGCGGCTTGCCTGTCCCGGGGAAGCCGTCGCAGGCCGGGTTGAACCCCAGGCATCCGCCCACCACGTCCGAGGCGCCGACGAGTTCGTTGAGCAGGTCGATGGCATAGAAGTTGTAGATCGAATTCATGTGGCCTTGAGCGCCGCGGAACGCGACAGCGGCCACTGGCCGGTAAGGCAGGTTGACGCCCTCCACCATGATGGTGCTGCCGATGCGGGCTTCGCGGCCGAACTCGCCGGCGATGCGGCGTATGTTCGCCGCCGGCACGGTGGTGATCTGCTCGCCCCATTCCGGCGTGAACTTGCCCAGGTGCTGCTTCAGCTTGTGAAACGCCGGCTGGCAGGCAACGCCGTTCACCGTGAAATCGCCCTCCAGCGCCATGTCGGCGGACTTCGCGTCGGTGAATGGCCGCGCCGCCTTGGCAGCGGTGTCCCACACCAGCGGTTGCTTGGTCGCGGCATCGCGCACATAGCACTTGTCGGGGCCGATCAGGTAGGGCGCGTTGGTCTTCGCCTGCAGGTAGGGCGCGTCGTAGAGGGCCAGCTCGTTCACCAGCACGTTGCACATGGAAAGAGCGAGCGCGCCGTCGGTGCCCACGCGCAGCGGCACCCACTCGGTGGCCTTGGCCGAGGCGAAGTTGGACATGGGATCGACCACCACCAGCTTCATGCCGCGCGCGCGTGCATCGGCCGCGAGCTTCATGTTCGCGGTCGCGGCGTGCCCCGCGCCGTGGCCCTTGGAGGCGCCGAAATAGACGGCGTAGTTGCAGTACTGGAAGTCCGGCGTCACCGACCAGGACGCGTGCATGATCCCCGAGATCATGTGCGCGCCGTTGCCGCAATGCAGGCCGCCGCCGGCGGTGGAATAGTTGGGCGTGCCGAACGCGTTGCCGAAGGCGTAGAGCGGATTGCGACCGGCGGTGACCGTGGTGGTGCGCTGTATCAGCAGTTTGCGCGGATCCTCGGCGCGGATGCGCCCGAACACCCGTGCGATTTCATCGAGTGCCTCGTCCCAGCCGATTTCCTTCCAGCGCGGATCTTCGTTCAGGCCCTTGTTCGGATTGGTCCGGCGCAGCGGCACTTTCAGGCGGTTCGGGTCGTAGTGGGACATGATCCCGGAGACGCCCTTGCCGCACTGGCGCCCCTTGCCGAGCACGCTGTCCGGATTGCCTTCGATCTTGACCACCACGCCGTCGACGCGATGCGCGAGGATGGAGCAGGAGCCGTAGCACAGCGCGCACGAGGTCGGAACCCAGGCGTCGTCGTGCCCGCCGTGCTCCTGGCCCAGATTCCCCAGATTCATTGGCGAGACGAGGTCGTTCATGGCGTGTCAGCCTCCTTCGGCAGCGGTGAGCAGGATCATTTCGATTTGCGGCGCCTGCGCGCACACCGGCGCCCGGGTGTCTTCGATGTCCTCGCCGTTCACGAACACGCGGCAATGGCTGAGCATGCCGCCACCGGGTGAGGTCACCCGCGAGAGGAATCCGTCGCCGTAGCGGCGGCCGAGTTCGGCGATGACATCGTCGATCGAGAACGGATTGCGGAACTCGATCGTGAGCGGGCGTTCGGGAACGGCTTCGGCAAGCGAGCCGAACAGCCAGATATCGACCGACGCGCTGGCGGAAGATGTCAGGCTCGCGGCCGCGGGACGGGCCGGTTCGAACCGGCGACGGTCGCGTTCACCCATTCGGTCAACCGCTAGATCAACTACGGCGTCCCAGCGCACTCCCATATTCGAACCCTCCGGAGGCTTGCCCGCAATTCATCAGATCATCAGATGTATGATGATTAAAAATATACCCCGGCGGCAGCGGTGTCAAGCGCCAAAGTTCACGAATCGGGGTTGTTGCGATGCGATGGCCGTCGGGCGGCGTGCCGCCGGACGGCCTTATCGGGAATCAGACGCAATAAAAATCGATGAAGCCGGTGATAAGGTCGTTCAACAGCACGATCTTCTTCTCGGCGATGCGCAGCTTCCCGCCCTCGGCGGCGAGCAGATGCGTGTAATGCCCGAAGTAGGTGTGCTGCGCGCTCGCCCGCAGGTCGAAGACATGGCAGCTCCAGGCCGAGCGGACCAACATTCGGTCCGATGCGGCCTGCTCGCAGCGGACATTCGTAACCTGATGACAGGTGCGCGGCAGCGGTATCGATGCCACCGAGGTGCCGGACTTCGCGCGCCACACGCGGTCCTCGAGCCCGCCGCGGCTCTCGTAATAGATGAACGACAATCCCGCATCCGGATCGTCGACCAGTTCGTGGTCCTGCTTCCAGGCAGGCACCCAGAACTTGCAATCCGGCAGGTACAGTTCGAGCCACTCCTTCCAGCGTTGCTCATCGAGCAGCGCGGCCTCCTGATAGAGAAAGGCCTCGGCCTGGTCGTTCGAAATCGCGCCGCTCATTTCGTCACCTTCACGGCGACCTTACCGGGGGGCTGCGGACTCGACGCCTCCTTGCGCAGGCCGGCTTCGATCAGGCGCAGCCATTCGCGATAGGCCGGATGAAACGCGGTCTCGTCGCCCAGTTCCGCGGGCCCGATCAGGCTGCGCTCCGGATGCAGCCCGATCTCCTCGGCAAAGTTGTCCGCGCCCGCGACCGACGCCTCGAAGCCGCGCGCATAGCACTGTTGCCATTCGATGCTCTCGGCGGCCAGTCCGGACTGGCAGTCCTCGTAGTTCGCCACGTCGTCCGGCGTCGCCAGGCCGCTGGGGTTGAAGAAGTCCTCGTACTGCCGGATGCGCTGGCGCCGCGCTTCGGCCGCCTCGCCCTTGGGCCCCATGCACCAGATCGCCATTTCCGTCTCGCCCACCGACAGCGGGCGCATGACGCGCAGTTGCAGCGACGCGTTCTCGGCGATCTGCATGTTGGGGAACAACGACAGATTGCGGGTGTGGAACATCCAGCGCGCGCGCACTTCGCCGTGGCGCGCGACCAGGCTGTCGTAGGTAGGAAACAGCGCCCGCGCCTGCGGCGAGGGCGTGTCGCCCCACATCGCGGCATGGCCATGCGCAAACGCGAAGCTGCCGCGCCGGATGCCTGAGTTGCGGATGTTGGTGTAGATGGAGGTGGGCACGTCGGCGGCCGCGGACTTCTGCCGGCGCTCGAGAATATGAATGTAGGACGCGTGCGTCGAGGTGAAGTGGTAGGGATCGACGGCGTTCTCGAGCTGCATTTTCCAGTTGCTGCGGAAGCGGAACACGACGCGCCCCGGCACGCATTCGACGCCCTGCTCACCCTGGTCGGCGACCAGGTCCAGGAACCAGCGCGCCTCGCCAAGGTGTTCTTCAAGTGAAGGAACATCGTCGGAGAGACTGCCGAACAGAAAGCCGCGGTAGGAGGCGAATTTGCGCACCTTGACCAGGTCGTGATCGTCCTTGTCGAACGACGGCGGATACGCCGCCTGCTCGCGGTCCTTCAGGTGCACGTTGCAGCCGCTGCTGTCGTAGGACCAGCCGTGATACTGGCACACGTGGTATTTGCGGTTGCCGAAGGCACGGTGGCAGACCTTCGCGCCGCGATGCCGGCAGGAGTTGATGAAACAATGCAGGCCGCCCTTGTCGTCGCGGCTGACCACCACCGGATGGCGGCCGATGAACGTGGTCATGTAGTCGTGCGCCGCGGGCACCTGCGACTCCAGCCCGAGAAATATCCAGGTGGCCTCGAAAATATGCCGCATCTCCCAGTCGAACACTTCCGGATCGCGGAACACATCCCGGTGCACGCGAAAATCCTTGCCCTGCGGATCGTCGATGATCAACCCGCGCAAGCGCGTCACAGCGTCCAAGTATCCCTCCTCTGTCCCAATCCGCCGCCGGTGTCATTCCGAGCGCAGCTGTTCTACCGTGTCATCCTGAGCGAAGCGAAGGATCTCATCGTGCCAAACTTCCTGGAATGAGATTCTTCGCCCTTCGGCCTCAGAATGACGTCTTGTTATTCTGCAACGGCCTGCAAGCCTAAGCAGCCGTTTGTGATTACAAGTACGCGCGCCAAGAATAACGTCAAATTACCAATAGTGAAAGGCTCGTGCGCGGAAATTCTCTCCGCGCGTCCTCCACACATCAGGCGGCAAGAAATCCGATGTCCTTCACGGTGAAGTTGCTGATGTTGGGCGCTACCAGCGGCAATTCGCTCGGCGAGACACCCATCCACGTGGCGAGCGTTGCAGCGAGTTGATCCACGCTGGTGGTGGGAAGCAGTCTGCCCTGTCCTACGTCGTCAGGGCCATTCACCGCCACGATGGGCAGCGTGCCGAAATAGCGCTGCCCCTGCACTGCACCGCCAACGACGAAGTGGTGACTGCCCCAGCCGTGATCGGAACCGTCGCCGTTGGAGGTGAGCGTGCGACCGAAATCGGAGGCGGTGAAGGTCGTGACTGAATTGGCTACGCCCAGTTCCTGCGTGGCCGCATAAAAGCTGCTGACGGCATTGGCGACCGAAGCGAGCAGGCCGGGGTGCTGCGCCACCAGGTAGTCGTGGGTGTCAAAGCCGCCGAGCGAGACGAAAAATACCTGCCGGTGGGCGCCGAGCCGGCTGCGCGCCGCAATCAATTGAGCCACCATTTGCAATTGCATCGCCAGCGAGTTGCTGGTGTCGAACGGCGTGGTCAGCGAGGGCAAACCGCCGAGTTGGCTGTTCGCGTCCAGCGCCCGGCGCATGATCCGAGTGTGTTCGGCTTCCATTAGATTGACGCTGTTACCGGCCGTGATCAGGTTATTGAGCGCGGCCGAACAGCCAGGCGAGCCGTACAGGGGACTGCCGACGCCGCGCAGTGCTATCGAGCCACTGGTGCTGATCTGGTACTGAACCGCGCTCTGACCCGACATGAAGACCGCATTGCCGCTGACGTTGATGCAGGTGAAAGTGGACGTGCCGTTGGAGGAGAGAAAGAGGTCGCCGATGCGCCCTCCCCAACCGGAGGTCGCGCCTTCGGGCAGCGAGGACTGCCAGAAAGACTGTTGATCGTTGTGCGAGAACAGTTTGGGCGGCAGCGGCACGTTGCCGGCTCGGTATTGCGCCAGCGTGGTTGGCTGAATCAGCGCGCCGACATTCAGCAGCACGGCCATCTTGCCGCCGTCGAACAACGGCTTGAGCGGCGCAAGTTGTGGCGCCAGCGCCATCTGCCGCGCCGCGTCGGGAAGCGCCGAGACCGGCGAAAGCACCGTGGTATCCAAAGTATTTCGAGGCGTGGCAAGGGTCTGCCGGATACGGGCGTAGTCTGCGTAGCTCGCGCTGTCATAGGGCACGAGCGTGTTGCCATAGTCATTCCCGCCATAAAGGAAAACGCAGACCAGCGCCTTGTAGTCGCCGTTCACCGTGGCGGCCGCGGCCTCGCCGAGGGTGGCGAGATTCAATGCCCAAGGCGCTGCAACACCTGCGATGCCGAGACTTGCGCTGCGGCGCATGAATTCCCGGCGGGTGATTTGATTGATCGTCATGAGGTTCCCTACTTCTGGACGACGTATTCAGGCGCCACCATGATCAACAGGATGGCGGCGTAGATACGGTTCAGCCGCGACACGTCTGAACTGGCGGCAATACCGGCAACGGCAGTGCTGATGGTGGAAAGGGTCGCAGTCGATAGCTGCCCGGCGGACATCAACAGCGCAATACGGCTGACCAGGGTCGGCGCGTCGTTCGCCTGCGCCAACCAGCCGCCATAGGTTCCCTTGACTTCGCCCACTCCACTCTGGATGGCCGTTTGCATGAAATTGGCGTAGGCCACCACCGAGGATTCGTTGGTGATCTGGAACTCCGGCGCCACCAAACCCTGCGCACCGAGGCTGGTGTTCGGCGGAACATATCCCGGGCGAAAGAAGTTGAAAACGCTGGGAGAGCGCAACGGACTCTGCCCCAGACGGCGGCTCGGATCGGAGGTGTCGCCTATGTTCCAGATATCGGTAGGCGAAGTGACGCCAAAGGTACGCGCCCACTGTACGAACCGGAGCGCGGGCTCCCGCAGCTTGCCCCAGCCAGCGGGGTGAGCCGCCGGATCGGCGCGCGCTTCGCCGTCGAGCAACACGGCCTTGACGACGGCTTTGAGATCGCCGCGCACGCCTTGCCCGTTATTATCGAAGACAGCCGCCACCCGTCCGACGTAAGCAGGAGTCGGATTGCTCGTGACCAGTCTCTGTATGAGTTGCCGTCCGATAAACGGCCCCACGTTCGAGTGGCCGGCAATGGTGTCAAGCGCGGTTTGCAGCGCCTGCTCGCCGGGCGTGCCGCCCGAAATCGTGATGCCAAGAAAAGACTTGTCCGAACCGGAGTGTTGGCCTGCATTCAGGCTCATCGGCAGACGCTGAAAGGCCGGGTCGCTGCGATTGAACTGGGTATAGTCCCAGCCCGTAAAGACCTTGGCGAGCCCGGAGATCATGCTTTGAGTGTAGGTCTCCTGCGGCCTGCCGGCAGCATCGGTTTTCACCGTGCCATCGATGTTGAGTTGATACAGCCCGAGGGAAAACAGCTGCAACAGCTCGCGTGCATAGTTCTCATCCGGCTCCCGACCGGTGCGCGGGTCCTCCTTCTGGCTGCCGCGCATGTTCAGGTAATTGCCCATGCCGGTGGAAAGCGTGATCGCATTCAAGAGACTGCGGTAGGTGCCGAAGGCGTTTTCCTCCAGCAGGTCGACATAGGCGGCAACGCAGAAGCCTCGCCACGGTACGGGCAACCCGCCCATCGAAACGACGAAGATTTCCGACAGCGCAAGCACGACACGCTGCCGCAACGTGTCAGGCGAACTCATCAGCTTGCGCCAGAGCGTGTTGTCCGCACCCTGGAAGTTATTCGCGTTGTTCGGGTCGCTTTGGTAACCCTTAGCGATCATCCAGTCGTAATGACTCTGTGTGCGCGGCAGGGACAATTGCTCATCCAGCCAGCCAGAGTAGCCAAGCACTTTTACGCGTGCGATGTCGGCATCCGTCGCTGCCAACGCCGCTTGATGGAGAAAGCGTGCCGCCTCCCTATCCGTGATGGCGGAACCGGGCGCCGGAGTTATGGGTGCCGGATTGTCTGCACCGGACCCACCGCCGCCGCCGCACGCGGATAGCAGTGCAGACATTCCCGCCAACGTTGCAAGCGGATTCTTCTCTGCAACGGGTGCAAGCTGCTGCACGGGTGCATCTGCCGTGGCGTTTGTCTGTATTGGCAATCCGCGCAAGCGCGTCCGTGAGTCCAAATATCCCCCCTCTCATTATTTTCCTTTCAGGACTCTGGTCGCACGCGATGAGGCCCACAAGCCCGAGAGCGCCAATAGAGCGGCTATGCTAATGCATTGTTGTGATCGTTGCGAGTGTGCGCTCCGGGCCGATGGCAACGACATCAGCAACGGCGGCTGCGTGCGGTCTTTACGCCGCCTTCAGTTTCGTTTCCGCAGTCAATGCGGCGTGTACGCTGCCATACGCTGCCTCAATGTCCGCAAGCAGTTTTCCGGCGTCGTCTACGGCGGCGAGGCGCGCTGACGCCTCGAGGTCCTGGCAGAGCCGGGTCAACGCCATCGCGCCGAGGTTTTCGCTGCTCGACTTCAGTGTGTGTGCCGTGCGCGCAATCTCCGGAAAATCGTTCGCAGCTGCCGCCTGTTTGAGCCTCACTATGAGCTTCTGGGAGTCCACCAGGTAGAGATTGATCACGCGCTCGAGCGCGTCCGGTCTGTCATGGACCTGCGAGGCGCGGAGTGTTGCGAGCACGGTCGGATCAAGAACTTGAGCGACGCTCTCAGGCGCCGCGCTTGCGGGCTTTTCGGTCTGCGCCTGGCCCCGCGCCGCCCGGGGCAGCCAGCGATTCAACATGTCTTGCATTTGCAGCCGGCCGTAGGGTTTGCTCAAGTAGTCGTCCATGCCGGCGTTCAGGCATTCTTCGCGATCCTGGCTCATGGCATTGGCCGTCAAGGCGATGATGGGGATGCGCCTGGCGCTTGACCGCCTCTCTATTTCCCGGATTTCTCTGCTTGCCTCGAATCCGTCCATCTCGGGCATCTGGCAGTCCATCAGAATGAGATCGAAGGAAGCTTGCGCATGAGCATCAAGCGCCTCCTTCCCGTTGTTGACGACCGTTACGAGATAGCCTTCGCTTACCAATACAGCCAGTGCAACCTCCTGGTTGATGATGTTGTCTTCCGCCAGCAGGATGTTGCCTTGAACCCGGAGCGGCGCTGCCTCCCCGGACACACCCGCAGCCCCGGGGAAAACGGTCTGTTCCGACGAACCGGCTATGACGTTTATCAGGCACTTGTAAAGCGCTGTCTGGCGTACCGGCTTGGCGAGGCAGGCTTCGATGCCGGCATCGCGCGCCGATCTGATATCCGCATGCCGGCCTACTGCGGTCAACATGACCAGCCGCAGGTTCGCATGAATCGCTTCGTCCCTGATCGTTCGCGCGAGTTCAAGCGCAGCCGTTCCCGGCGTTCCCATGTCGAGAACCGCGACATCGAATGGCGCACCCTGCGCCGCCGCCTGCGCAAGCATTTCAAGCGCCTGCTGCGGTGTTTCCGCGGTTCGACCGGTCATTCCCCAGCTGGCGATCATCGAGTCGATGATGCCTCGACTCATGACGCCGTGTTCGACAACGAGCACGCGCACGCCGTTGAGCGCATCCGGCTGGAGAATATCCATCGGCCTTTGCGTTGCCTGCTTTTCGAGCCGGCAGGTAAACCAGAACACGGAACCCACGCCGGGGGTGGACTCGGCGTGGAGTTGCCCGCCCATCATTTCCACGAGTTGCTTGCTGATCGGAAGGCCCAGGCCGGTACCGCCGTATCTGCGCGTGGTCGATCCGTCGGCCTGGGAGAAGTTTTCGAAAATTCGTCCCATCGCGTCCGGGTCGATGCCGGCACCGCTGTCGCTGACCTCGAAGCGCAGCGTGACTTGGTCCGCCGCCTCCCCGGCCGGGGCCACGCTGATGACGATTTGACCGCGCTCGGTAAACTTGATCGCGTTGCCTACCAGGTTCGTCAGTATCTGGCCCAGTCGCAGGGGATCGCCTTTGACATCCGTGGTCACCTCCGGAGCAATATTGCAGGCGAGTTCCAAGCCCTTGCTCTGGGCTCGCTCGGCCAGCAGTTCCACCACATCTTCAACCGCAACGCGCAGATCCATGTCGATGTGCTCGAGCTCGAGCTTTCCTGCCTCGATCTTGGAAAAATCCAGAATATCGTTGATGATGCCGAGCAGGTTCTTGCCCGAGCGCTCCACGGTTTCGGCGTACCTGCGCTGGACACTCGTCAACTCCGTCTCCAGCAGCAGTTCGGTCATGCCGAGAACGCCATTCATCGGCGTGCGGATCTCGTGGCTCATTCTGGCCAGAAACGAGCTCTTCGCGTAATTTGCGGATTCCGCCGCTTTACGGGCCAAACGCAGTTCCTCTTCGTTGCGGTTGCGCTCGGTGATATCGTGGGCTATCGAGATCGTGCCGACGTTGTGGTTGTCGTCGTCAACCAAAGGGGCAACGGCGACCTGAACGTCCACTTCTTCGGCGGATCGGGTCAGGGCTTTTACCTCGTAGGAAAATTTCTCCCAGCCCCGCCGCTGCTGCCTCCGCCTGTCTTCCGCCTCCTCCGATCCCAATCGGCTGACTTTCAACTTGCTCCCGACGGCCTCGGCAGCGGAGTAACCGAACATCGCGACCGCGGCTGCATTCCAGCTGGTGATGATGCCGGCGAGGTCCCTGGTCCAG
>Ga0315281_10009856_pt1 | contig 13226 bp, 15 predicted proteins | sample YL17G07_0_MG_FD_204540 | JGI IMG/M metagenome (GOLD analysis project Ga0315281, IMG submission 204540) | Sediment microbial communities from Yellowstone Lake, YNP, Wyoming, USA - YL17G07_0 | ecosystem: Environmental > Aquatic > Freshwater > Lake > Sediment | place: USA: Wyoming | collected... | reverse complement strand
ATGCTCTGCATGATCGGGATAGTAAATCAGCTCATGGGTACTTTTATCAAACACCCAGGTGCCCGGTTCCATTTTGGACGGGTTCACTTGATTGAATTCACCCGCATAGTTTCCCGGCTTTTGCATCAACCAATCCATTGGATTTTCATAAACTATGTTCTTTTCACCGCCACTAGCCATAAGATGTCCAAACTGCAAGACCAAGGCCGATTGCAGTGCGCCCACCACTTGTTGCACCGAAGCCTTTTCTGCCATTTCCTGATAAAACAAAACCCGCTTGAAAAATATAATTGCCAATACGGAAATTATGCAGATCACAATCATCAGCTCAAAAAGTGTAAAACCTTTTAAATTTTTTTTATACTTCATCGGTGCAAAGCCGCCTTACCCAAGTCCCACATCGGCAGGAAGATGCCCAGCGCCAGGATCAATACCAATATGCCCAGCGTAACGATCATAATGGGTTCAATCTGCTGAGCCAGGGTTTTTACTTCGTACTCGACATCGCGTTCATACATACCGGCCACTTCAAACATCAGGCCATCCATATCGCCGGACTCTTCACCCACGGCTATCATTTGCAATACCGTCGCGTTGAATACGCCCGAGGCAACAGCGGTGCGCAGGATGCTTTCACCGCGCTCGACACCATCGCGCATTTGTTCTATTTGTCTGCTCATGTAAGCGTTATCGACCACCAGCGACACCACGTTTAAGCCCTGTAATATCGGAATACCGCTTTTAAAAGCGAGCGCCAGACTGCGCGCAAATCTGGCCAGAGTGGATTTCTTGACAATTTTCCCGGCGATAGGTATTTCCAGCTTGAATTTATCCCACTTGTAGCGACCGTTAATTGTATTGATATATTTGCGAAAGCCAATCACCGCACCGATTGCGATGGCCAGCAACAGCGGCCAGTAATTCACCATAAAGCTGGAAAAGCCCATCAGCATGCGCGTCATCAGCGGCAGCTCGGTGTGGAATCCGGCGAAGACCTTTGCGAAAGCGGGGATGACAAAAATATTGACGATGACGATGGCTATTGCCATGGCTACCAGCACCATCATCGGATAACGCAATGCAGCACTGATGCGTTCTTTCATGTCTTTTTCAAACTCTAAATGCCCGTAAAGACGCAAAAAAGTTTCGTCCAGCAAACCGGTCATTTCGCCGACCTGCACCATGCTCACATAAAATGGGGAAAACACTTTGGGATGCAGACGCAAAGCGGCGCTGAGTTCACGCCCGCTATCCAGACTTTCGCGTATGCTTTGCAGGGTTGCCGCAAACACCGGATTTTGCGCAGACTCCTGCAATCCGGCCAATGCACGCATAATCGGCACACCGGCTTTAAGCAGGGTATACATCTGGCGGCTGAACAGCATCAACTCGACGGTATCAACTTTTTTTTCGTTCAGCGCTTGCCATATCGACTTACCACCAACTACATCAGTGACATCTGTGGAAGTTTTTATCTCGGTGGGAATAATCCCTTTTCTGGCCAACTGATCGGCGACGGCAACGCTGTCTTCACCCTCCAGCGTACCCTGCTCCAAGTCGCCATTCGAATTTCTTCCTCTGTAGGCAAATACGGCCATATGGGTGCCTTTAAAAATTCAAAATGCTAAACGAGGCAAGGCGCGAAGAAAATTTAAGGGCGCAGCATATATTAAATATGTAAGCGTTTAAATTTTCTGAGCAACGCGGTATCGTGACGCAGTTTGGATTTTTGGAGGTACCCATTAATCTTCCCGCTCATTGCTGACGTTAATCACTTCCGACACTGAAGTGTTACCGCGTATCATTTCCTGCAGGGCATGGTCTATCAGTGTCTTACCTTTCATGTAGTCACGCGCTGCTTTCATAAAGTGAGCGGAATCCTGATGGGCGGCAGCTTCCACCAGAAACTCGGTCATCTCCAGCATTTCATACACGCCCATGCGGCCCCGGTAACCGGTGCCGTTGCAGTGTGAGCAACCGCGGCCACGCACCAGTACCGACCAATGTTCTTTGGTCACACCCGCGTGCGTCAGCCACTCGCCTTCCTGAGGTGTCGGGGTATAAGCTTCCTTGCAGCTTTCACAAACACGTCGCAATAGCCGTTGTGCCAATATCACCTGCACCGAGGAAGCCACCATGAACTTGGGTACACCCATATCGACCAATCGGAAAAAAGTACCGGCTGTATCTCGGGTATGCAAGGTGGATAACACCAGGTGACCGGTCATCGCGGCACGCAGGCCGATCTGGGCGGTTTCGCTGTCGCGCATCTCACCGACGAGGATGATATCCGGGTCTTGCCGCAAGGCGGCGCGCAAGACACGCGAAAACGTCAGATCAATTTTTTCATTAACCTGCACCTGGTTGATACCGGGCAGGCGATACTCAACCGGGTCTTCCACTGTGATGATTTTTTGGTTGACGGTATTGATCTCCGCCAACGCGGCATACAGCGTTGAAGTTTTACCGCTACCCGTAGGCCCGGTAACCAGCACCATGCCGCTGCTGCGCCGTATGATGTCGTTAAAACGTTTGAGCATGCTTCCAGACATACCCAGCTTGTCGAGAGAAAGCATGCCACCACTCTGGTTCAGCAGCCGCATGACCACGGCCTCGCCAAACTGCGTGGGCATGGTGGAAATACGCACGTCGACCGATTGATCGCGTACACGAATATTCAAGCGTCCATCCTGCGGCAGGCGTTTTTCTGAAATATCCAGCCCTGACATGAGCTTTAAACGCAGCACCAGAGATGGGGCAATTTTGCTGTCTGCTTCCGCCTGCAGGTGCAACTCACCGTCTATGCGGAAGCGAATTTTCAAAGACTTTTCCTGCGGCTCTATGTGTATATCCGAAGCACGCACCTGGGTCGCATCGCTGAACATACTTTGCAGCAATTTCACTACCGGCGCCTCTTCCAGCCCGACGGAGTCGGTCAGCAAACCAAAATCGATTACCGTATCGCCAAGATCTTCAGACAGCTCCCTGGCCAAGCCGGTGATTTCTTCCGTGCGACGATAAACACGGTCGATCACTTCCAGCAATTGGCCTTCGGTCACGACAGCAAGGTCGATGTCACGTTTGAGCAAGCGGGTGATTTCATCGAATGACGCAAGGTCTGTCGGGTCTGTCATCCCCACCAATAGCACGCCATTACGCTCTTCCAGCGCAACAGCGCGAAAACGTCGAGCCTGATTTTCTGGCAGGCGGCGGACAATATCGAGATTGACGTTGTAAAATTTGAGATTGATAAAGGGTATATTAAGTTGTTTGGCGAGCGTTTCGGAAATTTGCTCTTCCGTCACAAAGGCGTTGTCCACCAACAGGCGGCCCAGCTTGCGACCGGTACGCTTTTGCTGATCCAGCGCCGTAGTGAGCTGATCTGTGGTTATCAGCTTTTGATTTACCAGCAGGTCGCCTAAGCGAATTTTTTCCGGACGTGCCATAGTCTGTTGCCCCGTTTGTATGTTGTGACTGTGTTTGCGGAATAGATATGACTCCGCCCCCGCTCAAACCCTACCTGATCCCGGCACACGTTCTCAGGTATAATTTTGCCTCTGAATCATAACGCTATCGGCAATATGTGTGAAGACTTTGCGGATACTGGCACAGACTCAGAATTGATTCAACAAGCTTACGCATTTCGTCCAGGCTGGATGGGCGGCACTATGCGACAAATAAAAAGGGGAATGCATTGATTTACAATTTTTCACGGCTCGGTACACTGGCTGCACTGGTCATTAATATATTCTTGAGCCATATGCCAGTGGCACAAGCCGCGGATGATGCGCCCGCCAATAAGTCATCTATAAGCGATATCGTAAGCGACGACTATAAAGCCTTTTACGCCAGTGAGCGGCTGATACGCCTGGGAATTGCGTTTGGTGCGGGTGCTGTCATGGCCAATACGAACATCGACATGAGCATCCGTAACGCATATCAGGAAAGAGTGCGCAGTGAAAAAACAAATTCCTGGTCCAGCTCTGCGATAACCGATCTTGAATTCAACGCGAAATTTTTCGGCGAAGGCAAATACATGGTGCCCGTTGCCCTGCTCGCCGCAAGCGTGAATTCGATCAGCACAGATACAGCAGTCGGTAACTGGGGTGCCAATGCCAGCCGTGCATACATAGTGGGGCTACCCGCCATGTGGGGTATGCAGTTTGCCACTGGTGCGGCACGCCCCAGCCATAACGCCCCCTCGGGATCAGGCTGGCGACCATTCAATCAGGATGGATATGCCCACGGTGTTAGCGGTCACTCCTTTGTCGGTGCTGTGCCCTTCCTGACTATTGCAGCCATGAACCCGGACAATGCCTGGGTCAGATACCCGGCCTATTTTGCCTCAGCCGCAGCAGGCTGGTCGAGAGTGAATGACGACAATCACTTTGCTTCTCAAGTGATACTTGGCTGGTACATGGCATGGGAAGCTGTTGATACGGTTTTTGAAAACAACGCCAAGAAAAAGGGTGTGCGTATAGCGCCCATGGCTATCCTGGATGGTTTTGGACTGATGGCAAATGCCGAATGGTAAAGCGAGCCTGAAAACTGTTCATGTCATCCTGTATGAACCCGAGATCCCGCCCAACACCGGCAACATTATTCGTCTGTGCGCCAACACGGGCGCACAACTGCATTTGATACGTCCGCTGGGTTTTGAGCTGGATGACAAGCAATTGCGCCGTGCCGGGCTAGACTACCATGAATATACCGCCTTACAGGTGCATGACACGCTAGCCGCCTGCCTGCAAACCCTGCCGGATACACGCTTGTTCGCCTTCACGACCAAAGCCTCCAGGCCCTACCACGAAGCCCGTTTTCAGGCTGGTGACGCATTATTATTCGGCCCGGAAAGCCGTGGTTTACCTGCTGATCTGCTGGCCTCATTGACGCCGGATCAACACCTGCGCCTGCCGATGCTGCCGCAAAATCGCAGCTTGAATTTATCCAATGCGGTTGCGGTGGCAGTGTATGAGGCGTGGCGCCAATTGGGGTTTACGGGTGCATCCTGAATACAAAACGTAGGGTGGGCAGGCTTTTTGCCCACGCGGTAACCCGTTTGGATTTTGCCGCCTCGTTCAAGCAATTATTTTTATTTCGCGAGAGTCATTGCTCAACGGGGTGGGGTGTATTATTCGTTCGCACCGCGTGGGCAATGAAACCTGCCCACCCTACCCGGCTGCCTACGCTACGGCAGAGTCCTGGCCAAGCGAAAACCGAAGTTACCGCCCCGGCTCTCTACCTTGACCCCATAGCGAATAACCGCGCGCGCTTCGTCGGCAGGATGGTACCACGAACCGCCACGCATTACGCGCTTCGAGCAATCACCCTCCCAACAGTCACTCTGCCATTCCCACGCATTACCGCTCATATCATATAGACCGTAGCCGTTCGCTTGTTTCTGGCCTGCAGGGTGGGCGGTACTGTTACTGTTTTCGCTATACCACGCCACAGCTTTTACATCGTTGCCGCCGCAATACTCGGTTTCAGTGCCGCCATAGCAAGCGTATTTCCATTCGGCTTCGGTGGGTAGGCGGTACAGGCGGTCAGTTTTGGCGCTGAGCTTTTGCAAGAAGATTTGTATATCGTCCCAGCTCACTTTTTCGACTGGGCAAGTATCGCAGAGGTTGCTCAAGTAGCTGGGGTTGTTATCCATCACGGCACGCCATTCAGCTTTGGTAACCTCAAACTTGCCCAGCTCGTAGTTTTTGCCGGGAATGGTCACCATATTGGCGGCAATCCCCTGAATCGCAGCAGCCCTTTTCTCAGCAGCCACTTTGGCTGCTTCTGCGGCAGCCGCTTCTTCTGCTGCTTTTTTCTCAGCTGCTACTTTTGCCGCTACTTTTGCCGCTACTTTGGCTGCTTCTACTGCAGCCGCTTCTTCCACAACTGCAGCCTTGTTTTTTCTGATCTTGGCCAGCGCTGCATAGGGGCCGTTGGGGAACTTATCCAGATATTGGGTGTAGCTGGCTACGCTATTGCCCTGTTGGGCACTGTTCCAGGCCTGCTCGTTTTCCTGTGCAACTGCCGCATCGGCTTTGGCCTTGGCATAGGCTTCCAGTTTTTGCTTTTGCTCGGTGGCTTGTTTGGCGTATTTGCCTTGGGGGTAGTTGTCGAGGTAGAACTTGTAGTCTTCGATTTTATTGCCTGCCACCATTTCGGCCCAGACCTGGGTTTCGGCATCGTTGGGGTTGCCGGTAATGCGTGGGGCGGTGGGTACGGTGGGTAACACTATGGTACGGGCTGGTGTGCTGCTGGTTGTTTGTGTGCCGGGCTCCTGCACAGGAGCGCCGCTGAGCTCTTTGAGTCTGTCTACTACCTGGTAGGCATCGCAGTTCTTGCATGGGATGGAGTTTGAGTACACGACTTTGTTGTCGAAAATATTCTGGATGCTGAGGGCGAGGAAGTAGCCGTCTGACCGCTTGGTAACGTTGGCGGTGGCGATGAGTTCTGCCTGGAAGGCGATGGCAATGTCTTGCATGCAACGGGTTTCGTCGCATTCTTTTTTGGCGGTGTTGCGTGATTCTTTGTTAAAGATGGCTTTGGCTTTGGTGGCGACTTGTTCGCCGGAGAAGACTTCGTACTGAAGGCGCATTCCCTGCACCAGTGCGGTTTCCATTGAGCCCATCAGGTTTTTGTCTTCGTCGGGTACGCGCAGTGGCATGAGGACAAGGCGCTCCAGGGCGGGTTTGCTGGCTTTGATGGTCTTGGCGGCGTGTACGGAAGGTGCGTTTATTACAAGGGTGATGAGTGCGATAAGCCAATAGCGCATAATTTTCTTTCTAATATTGGAATGCTGGAAATTATACCGAAATTAACATCTATACCGAAGGGTGGGCAGGTTTTGCTGCCCACCCTACCAAGCCACACATTCACAGTAGGTGAACGTCAGGCAACGACTTCATGCGCTGGTCAAAGGTCAGGGTGTGGCTGCAACCGGCATGGCTGGCTTTGGCTACGATCAAGCAATCTGGAAAATCTGCTATTGTAGTTTCAAAGCTGCGCAGCGCATTGCGCACAACCACTTGCGATTCGAAAGCAATGCTGCTGTTCTCTAGCAGTGCACGCACGGTACGCGCGATGTCGGTGCGTTCCAGTTCGTAGCTGCGCGACAGTGTCCAGCACAACTCGACCAGCACAATATCGGACACGAATAACCCATTATTTTTCTCTGCGTGTGCATCGAGCACGGCCTTGGCACGTTGAGCCTGCGCTTCGTTATCACGGGTGACAAGCCGCACCAGGACATTAGTATCAAGCGCAATCATTTGCGCGAACGTTGATTGCGTGCTTTGGTTGCCGCAACGATACCCTCATCCATTTCCTTGATATTGAGTGACTTGCTTCCGGGGCGATGCACCAAGCCAAACAGGTTGTCGGCACCGCGTGCCAGAACGCGCACCCGTAGACTACCATCCTGCTCCACCTCGAAATCGAGCTTGCTGCCCGTCGCAATATGGAGCTGGTCGCGGATATTTTTAGGGACGGTTACCTGTCCCTTATCAGTCACAGTCGCAAGCATGATTACCTCCTGAAATTATTCATCAGTTCAGAATTATTGTTTCATGTAAGGAATTTTATGTCAATACGAATAGACTGCTAAAGCAAGGAACAACCTGCGCAATCGGTTAACTTCTGGATCGCGCCAAGAAAAGTGGGCGGGTAATAAAACCTGCCCACCTTATGTTGGGAATTCGGTATCCGGCACCCGGCTAAGCAATTCTTCAACTGCACTTGCCGCTTCCACCTGCTCATAAAGAATGCGGAAAACCGCTTCACAAATTGGCATTTCTATACCCAGCTTCTGCACCAGTTGATGCACTGCACGCACGCTGTACACACCTTCAGCGACATGACCCAGCTCGCGCAGGATGTAGGGCAAGGCATGCTGTTGCGCCAATAACAGGCCGACCTTGCGGTTGCGCGAGAGGTCACCGGTGCAAGTTAGAATCAAATCGCCCACACCCGATAACCCCCCCAATGTTTCAGCGCGTCCGCCCATTTTGATTCCCAGCCGGGTCATTTCTGACAGTCCGCGGGTTAACAGGGCTGCACGGGTGTTGTAGCCAAAACCCATGCCATCGGAAATGCCTGCGGCAATCGCCAGTACATTTTTAACCGCACCACCAACCTCCACACCAATCACATCATTGCTGGTGTAAATACGTAAACGGGGATTGTTCAAATTGTGCGCTGCTTTTTTTGCAAACTCAGCATCGTCGGAGGCCAATACCAGTGCGGTAGGCAATCCGTGCGCCACTTCCTGCGCAAAGCTCGGGCCGGATAAAACGCCACGCGGAAAATTGTCGGGCAAGACTTCGTCTGCGATCTGATGAGCCAGCAGTGCCGTCTCAGCTTCGAATCCCTTGCACAACCAGATCACCGGCACGGGCGCAGACAACAGGGCAATTTTTCCTGCGTACTCGCGGAATGCAGATATGGGCAACGCCAGCACGATCATCTCCGCACTACTCAGTGCGGCATCAAAATCACTCTCCAGGCGGAGCTCTTTGGGTAATGGAATGTCAGGCAGATAACGCTGGTTGGTGCCGCTGCTACGCATGTCGGCAATCTGTTGTGCATTGCGCGCCCACAGTGTCACGTTATGCCGCTGCACCAGGCTGATTGCCAGTGCAGTTCCCCACGCGCCCGCACCGAGTACCGTTATATTCATTTTGCAGTGCAGCTTGAAATTTTGTTTGCAGGAGAAACCATAACGCTGGCTAACGTCATTCCGCACCCCATACATCTATGGATTTCATGTAGCCGATGGAGCCATCCAGATGACGCGCCTTGATCCAGCCGCCACCGTTGACGCCCAGTGACTCCATGGCAACGTTCTGGCTGACCTGGAAAAGCACGGGGGAATTAGCCTCGGGCGCCTGCCGCACAGCAGCGAGCGGAACCGTGACCACAACGTAATTTTTGTCGCTTAACGCCCGCCTTTCTATCCAGGCCATGGTACCGTGCCTGTCTCGTACCTTGACCCAATGTGCAAGGCTGACTACTTTTTCCAGCGGCGTATAACGACTGACAACGAATAATTTTTTTGCCTTGGTTGAGTTGGAGTCATACAGAATGGCGGTGACATCCGCCACGGAGCCATATTCAATCGCCTGTGCGCTTGCAACCCAACCAGGCAGTGCGCCCAACAGCGCCACCAGGCAAAAAAATTTAAGGCCTGTCTGTTTCATTATTTCAATGCGTCGTAGCAGCCTGAGCCAGCTTTTGCTGGTAAAGCACATCAAAATTGACCGGGTTCAACAATACCGGCGCGAATCCGGCACGTACAGAGACATCGGTCAACGTTTCCCGTATGTAGGGGTAAAGTATGTTGGGGCATATCGCTCCTAGCACAACGTCCAGCTCATCCGAAGGTATTTTGCGCAACTGGAAAATGCCAGCTTGCTGAGCCTCTATCAGGAACATTGTTTTATTTGCAGCAGCAAGTTTTGCAGTCAAGGTCACTGTAATAACCACCTCATAGATTCCTTCACCTATCGCTGAAGATTCAGTATGCAGTTGTAAATCAATCTGCGGTGCTTCCCGCTCCAGAAATATGCTGGGTGCATGTGGCACTTCAAGCGACACGCCTTTGACATAAATTTTTTCAATGTTAAAGGAGGGTTGATCCTGCTCTGGAACTGCTGCTTCGCTCATAATTCTTTCCTTGTTTTTTATTTGTAGTAATGCGTCATCCGTTCAACAACGGTACCAGTTCACCCATACTGTCCAGCTCTGCCATATCGTCAAAACCGCCAATGTGTCGGTCACCGATATAAATTTGAGGTACTGTCCTGCGTCCGGTTTTCCTGACCATTTCATCCCTCAGTTCCGGCTGTAAGTCGATACGAATTTTTTCAATCTCGGTCACGCCGCGCCGCTTGAGCAACTGCTCGGCACGCACGCAATAAGGACACACTTCAGTGCTATACATCGTTACTTTAGCCATGGTTATTTCTCCAGTGGCAGGTTGGATTTTTGCCAGGCCATTACCCCGCCGGACAAATTATACGCCTGCGTAAAACCCTGCTTGCCCAACTGAGCGCATGCAGAGGCAGAGCGCTGCCCGCTCCGGCAAACAACCACAATCGGCTGTTCACGATAACGCTCCAACTCACCCGTGCGACCGGACAGATTTCCCAGTGGGATCAACTTTGCATTCAGGATGTGCCCGGATTGAAACTCAACATCGTTGCGCACATCCAGTATGAGTGCGTTTTGATGGTTAATCAGTTGCAGCGCTTCCACGGTGTTCACTTCTTTCACACCGCGAATACGATTACCAAAGAACGACCAGAACAACATCAGGCCACTGGTCACTGCCACCGTAACCAGCATTAGATTATTTTGTAGGTACTGCACTTAGATACTCCTCGTTTTTTTGAATTGCGAATTTTAACAGACTGGTGAAGTGCTCTGGGTCTTTCTGCTCCAATGCGCTTAAGTCCTTTATTTGTGTATGGAAATCACCCGGATAGGACCAGATCGCCCGTTCCATTTGCAGCAGTGCTTCTTCCTGCCTTTTGGATAGCGCCAGCAAATAAGCCCTGCGATAGACCACGGAACTCAAAGGAACGAATTTCATAGCCCTTTCGTTGAGCGAATTTTTCTTATCCAGCTCTTCAGCGTTTACTTCTATCCAGCTGTTAAAAAACAATTCTGCAAAGGGTTGCATCAATGGATAACTGTGCACATTAATCAATCCTTCCCGCATAAGCTGGGCAGTGGTTTTTCCTTCAACAATTTTCTGCCGCGGTGACAACGCTCGCTCCAGTTGCCTGTAGCCAAGCTGCAATTGCACCAGCGACAGTATACCCAGCAACAACATTGTCGCGATATACAGACGGCCCAACAAACGCAGTTCCAGGCGGAATGTTCCCCCATCCATCACCCCGAGCAGTATTGCGGCCACCCCCATAAAGTAGGCATACCACAATGGGTATTCAAGCATGCTGTGGATGCCCAGCACGAGCAACACGGCATACCCCCACCAGTGATGCAGGGTAATGTGCTTTCTCACACCCTGCCAGATCCACATACCCAGGGTGCCAAATAAAATCAGCAGGCCGGACAAACCCATTTCGGCCGCAGTATGCATCACCAGATTATGGGCGTTATTGTAAAGCCCGGTGATATAGGTAGCTTTCAGCACCGGCCCCAACTGAAAGTGTTCCCAGGCAAACTGCCCAAGCCCTGCACCAAAAATCGGATATTGGGAAAAAATCAGCCAAGCCTCATGCCACAGGTACAACCTGATGCTGCCGGTATTATCTTCGGCTGCAAGACGCTGCATCGAGGTCAGGCTACCCGTAGCTGCTCCTGAAAACAACGGCAGTTGCACCACCCAGTGCATAAGGGCAAAACCCAGTAACAATACCAGTGAGTAATTCAACAAATGTCTGCACGATTTGTCGCGTCGCTGCCACAGGTAGGCTAACACAGCCATGCTGATCAAATATAACCACGAGCTGCGCGAACCGCTTAATACCATCACAAACAACAATGGCGCAGCGAGCAGCACAACCTGCCATGAGCGCAAATGCAAGCGCAGCAACCCCAGCGAAACCAGCCCCATCGAAATGTAATTGGCATAGTGGTTCGGCTGCGCCATGTTGCCATACACAGCCACACTATTTTTTGACGTCACCACCGCGTCCAGAAAAGTGTGCCAGCGATAATGCTGCAGGACGCCGGCCAGAGCACTCAGCTCAGTCCCCACCAGTAAAAATACGGCAAGTACCGTCGTCAGCAGGGGTAATCCCAGCTTTTCCCGCAGAGCATGCCCAAGCATCATCAGCAGAGCCGCCCACAGCATATACAGGGCGTACAGCAAGGCCTGGTCAAAATAGATCACTTTGCCCAGCAGGTATTGCAGTAATGCCAATATCATCATCGAGATTGGAAGTAATACGATGCGGGGAATTTCTGGTTGCTGCCAATACTGCCTGCCCAGTAAAAAAATACTGGCACTTAGACCCAGTACAGCAGCACCCCATTCCTGATAGAAAGTGGTGAGCGGATAGGCGTGGTAGTAGTACAGAAATGGCAAAACCCACATTAACCCGACCAAGGCCAGACTAATGTGGGCTATGCCCATGCGACTAAAAACCGGCACTTTAAACGCCGGGGGGTTTAGCAACTACCTTTAACGCCGAACTTCGCCAGAATGTTGTTCAGCGGACAGAACTTTGTAAAACCGCTCTGAAACAGGTTAAAGCCTACAAATGCCGTGAAAAACAGGAAATATTTGCTGACAAACAACGGGCTGTCCGGCAATCCTAGAGACAAGGTCAACATCACCATAAATCCGGCCACAATTCTTACAATGCGTTCTGCGTTCATTCAATCTCTCCAAAAAATTTAGTTATAACTGCTTTGGTTCCTCATACAGGATGTCCGCACAAATTAACCAAGCCCATGGATTCAGGCTTGATTTGATCTGGTGCAAAATACATCCCGCATTAATTCTACCAGCTTCAGGGTGCGTAAATCACTGATCCTGTAAAACACCCTGTTGGCATCCTTGCGCGTGCATAACACGCCCTTGTCGCGGAGTATCGCCAGATGCTGGGAGATATTGCTTTGGGAGGTGCCTACATCATTCACGATTTCCTGCACGCTGATTTCCTTGTTCCCCAAGACACATAAAATCTTAAGCCGCAACGGGTGCGCAATTGATTTGATTGCATTAGATGCCTGCAAAATATCCTCATCCCTGTCAATTAACTTCTGTTCCATTTCCACCATCCTTGTTTACACTAATACCAGCATCGTACGACGCCTCAAAATCGGCTAAAATGTTATTTGATTAGCAACCGCTTATATTTTGATACTTTTACCGATAAAAAGCCAGCACGAAAGCACATTTACAATGAAAATTACCCCCGTCCTCCTGATTATCCTTGACGGTTTCGGTTATCGCGAAGACAGCGACCATAACTCCATCGCCTTGGCCCACAAGCCAAATTTTGACCGCTTATGGCGCGAATTTCCGCATACCCTGCTCAGCGCCTCCGAAAAATCGGTAGGGCTACCGCACGATCAAATGGGCAATTCCGAAGTCGGCCACTTGAATATAGGCGCGGGGCGTATCGTGCAGCAGGAGCTGACCAAGGTGGATGTCGCCATCCAGGATGGCAGTTTTTACACCAATCCAGCCTTGACGCAGGCCGTCGCGCTGGCCAAACAAAATGGTACTGCGCTGCACATTATCGGCCTGCTTT
>Ga0315281_10009855_pt1 | contig 13226 bp, 13 predicted proteins | sample YL17G07_0_MG_FD_204540 | JGI IMG/M metagenome (GOLD analysis project Ga0315281, IMG submission 204540) | Sediment microbial communities from Yellowstone Lake, YNP, Wyoming, USA - YL17G07_0 | ecosystem: Environmental > Aquatic > Freshwater > Lake > Sediment | place: USA: Wyoming | collected... | reverse complement strand
TGTCAAGCGTATTCAGTATATTCTGTGGCACCACATTTTCATCCATTTTCCATTTCTTCAAAGAACAATATCAGTGTTTACAGGAACTTACAAAACACTACTCCAACGCAACTGTAGAAGAAAAGTAAAAAGAATCTTGTTTCCCAGTTGACAATTTGCTGTTCCCCCCGATATATAAAAAGAGCAGGGAATTTATCCTCTGCTCTTTTTTATGATGGAAGATCATCTCATCGAACTGATTAATGTTACGAAAATTTATCACCAGGGGGATAACCCCGTGGTCGCCCTCGACCATATCAATTTAAACATCTCAAAGGGAGAATTTGTCACCATCACAGGCAAAAGTGGTTGCGGAAAGTCTACCCTGATCAACATCATTGGAGGTTTGGATTCTCCAGGGCAGGGCCAGGTAATGATCAACGGGGAAGACCTCTCTTTGATGGACGACCAACGGTTGACCCTTTATCGACGAGACCGGGTTGGCATCATTTTTCAATTTTTTAACCTCCTGCCCATTCTGAACCTCGAAGAGAATATCGTCCTCCCCTACCTTTTACGAGAAGGCTCAAATCCTCCGGCTGCTAAAATTGAACGCCTCCTTCATGAAATGGGTCTTTATGAGAGAAGATATCATCATCCCCATGAACTTTCAGGTGGGGAGATGCAACGGGTGGCCATCTGCCGTGCCTTGATCAATGATCCTGCAATCATTCTCGCTGATGAGCCAACGGGTAATCTCGATTCGGCTTCTGGAAAGCAAGTCTTGGAGATTCTGCGACGATTAAGGAACGAACAAGGAAAGACCATCGTCCTGGTCACCCACAGTCAGGAAGGGGCGGCCATGGCCGATCGGGTCATCAGAATGCACGACGGCAGACTCCTCTGAATAAAAGCAATGTCAAATATCAAAGCTCGCACGAAGTGATGAACCGAAGGTGAATTAAGTTCAAATCAAATCCAAAGCCCAAATTTCGTAATTCAGGGCTTTAGCCCTGAGTAATATCAACCCTAAAGGGTTGAGTTACGCATTTTGAGATTTGACATTCATTTGACATGTGGGGTTTGACATTTGCCTGCCTGCCGCAGGCAGGGATTTTTAATTTATGGTCCTCTTCCACCTCCTCAAGAACATCACCCTCCGCCACCTTCGTCTTCATAAAGGGAGAACCATCCTTTCCATTATAGGAATCGCCCTGGGAGTGGGTGTTTTTGTCAGCGTCCAGATGGCTATTCACACTGCCATCGAATCCTTCAATGCTACCGTGGATCATGTTTCGGGGAAAGCCAATTTCCAAATTACCTCCTTCGGAAGGGGCTTTTCTGAAGAGGTCTATCTCAAAGTAAAAAAAGTTCCTGGAGTCAAAGCGGCCACACCCGTCATTCAGTATACCTCCAAGATGGATGAGCCTATTGGGGAACCCCTCTACCTTCTTGGCATCGATGTCTTTAGTGATCAGCCGTTTAGGGAATACCAGTTCTATCAGTCCGAAGAAGAGGGCCTTCTTTTTCTAAAAGATCCTCATTCCATTGCCATCACAGAAAAATTGGCCAATCGACACGGATTAAAGAAAGGGGAGAAAATCACCCTCATCGTTGGTTCAAAAAAAGTTACTCTCAACATTACAAACCTCTTAAAGATGGAGGGGCCAGCAAACTCATTGGAAGGAAATTTTGGTCTCATTGATATCGCATCGGCTCAGGAAGCCTTGGAGAAGGTTGGGTTGATTGACCGAATTGACCTGATGGTGGATAAATCCCAACCCATAGAGGCGATAGAGAGAGAACTGAGAAAAGTGATCCCTCCGGGAGTCGAAGTTCGTCGATCCGATACCCGGAGCGGTCAGATTGAGAAGATGGTTTCTGCTTTTCACCTCAACCTGACTGCCCTCAGTTTCATCTCCATCGTTGTTGGAATGTTTCTGATCTACAATGCCATCTCCATCTCCGTCATTCAGAGGAGGAGAGAGATCGGAATTCTCCGAAGCGTCGGCCTCACCCGACCTCAGACCCTCCGCCTATTCGTGGGTGAGGCAGCGTGGATCGGATGTTTGGGAAGTTTGGTTGGGATAGGAATTGGAATAGGGCTGGCAAAGGTCATGCTTTATCTCGTCTCCAGAACGATCACCGTCCTCTATATCCTGGTCAAGGCTGAACATCTCTTAATTTCTCCAACCGTTTTAATCGCAGGGTTTGGGATGGGAGTGCTCGCTTCCGTTCTTTCTTCGATTGGTCCTGCAAGGGAAGCCTCCAGGATTGCACCCAAGGAGGCCTTGGCGCTGGGGACCCTTGAAACGAAAATAAAAATCCGTCTTAGGCATTTCAGTCTCATCGGCATCGGTTTTCTCATCCTTTCATTCATCTTTGCCCTCCAGAAGCCCATCTATCACCGGCCCATCTTCGGCTTCTTGGCTGCACTCCTCATCCTCATTGGAGTCTCCCTTCTCATCCCTTCTGTCACCACCCTCCTCAACCGTCTCCTTGCTCCGCTTCTCGGTTTCCTATTTGGATCAGAAGGAAAATTGGCAAGCCGGTACATCCATGACTCCATGGCCAGAACGGTGATCACCATCGCTGCATTGATGACCGCCCTCTCCATGCTCATCAGCATCTCCATCATGATCTTGAGTTTCAGAAAGACGGTTGACCTCTGGGTGGAGCAATCGATCAATGGTGATGTCTTCATCTTTCCAGGTTCCTATTCCATCACAGGTTATTCCGCCCTCCTCCCTCTTGAGGTCTCTCGGGCACTGCCTTCTCTTCCTGGAGTCAAAGCGGTGGATTCCTTCAGGGCTTTGGAGGTTGAATATCAAGGCCAGCCCGCTCTGATTGCTTCGGTGGATGGAGAGGTCTTTCTCAACCTGAAGGTCATTCGCTTCACTCGAGGGAACCCTCATGCCATTCTCCAACAGTTTGCCGCTGGCCAAGCCATTCTCGTCACAGAAAGTTTCTCCATCAGGCACCAGGTGAAGGCAGGAGACCGGATAAAGCTCAACACCCCAAAGGGTGAAAAGGATTTTCTGATAGCCGGAGTCTTCTACGATTACTCCTCTGATTGGGGAATGGTGTTGTTGGAGAAAAAAAATTTTCAATCCCTTTGGGACGATGAGACACTTCATAGCGCTGGCATTTATCTAAAAGAGGGGGTTTCTCAAGAAACTTTCAAGGAGACCCTTCGAGAAAGATATTCAAAACCCTATCGCCTCTTTGTGGTCTCCCATCGCGAATTGCGAAATGAGGTCCTGAAGATCTTTGACCAGACCTTTGCCATCACCTATGCCCTCGAATTCATCGCCATCATCGTGGCCATCCTTGGGATCATCAATTCTTTAAATGCCCTGATCATCGAAAGGCAGCGGGATATTGGAATCATCCGGGCCGTGGGTGCATTCCGAAGACAGATTGAGAAGACTACCCTGATCGAGGCCGGGATGATTGGGTTTTTTAGCCATATCCTCGGCCTCCTCTGTGGTTTTCTCCTCTCCGTTCTTCTCATTTATGTCATCAATAAACAATCCTTTGGATGGACGATCCAGTTTTCCATCCCTCTTTGGAGTTTAATCGAGTCTTGGTTAGTGGTGATGGTTACCTCCATCGGCGCTGGCTTCATCCCAGCCCGACGGGCTGCCAAAATGAATGTGGTGGAATCATTGAGGATGGAATAATAATAAGTTATAAGTTGCGAGTTACGAGTTATGAATTGGGAACTAAACGCTATGCGCTTTGCGCTTTGCCCTTTGCGCAACGTAGCTGAAGGCAGGAGGCTATCATGGCTGAAGACACCTATAAGAAACTTGCAAGGCATTTGGCATCGTTGGGCATGGGTTATCCGGAGAAAGAGGAGCTTCTGGAGATTCTCAGAGAGAATTTCACTCCTTTGGAAGCAGAGGTGGCATTGGCCATCCCTACAAAAATAATTCCTTTTGAGCCCACCTCGATTAACCAAATTGCGCCTCCTCAAAACATTTCGACAGAAGAATTGGAACAGATCTTATCAAACTTAGCCCAGCGGGGTCTCCTCTTCTCCAAAAAGATGAAGGATGGAAGCAGGGGGTACGCCCTCCAGCAGTTTGGATACGGCTTTCCACAGACTTTTTTTTGGAGGGGTGTGAATACTCCGAATGCAAAAAAGATGGCAGAACTGATCGCCAAATATTCCGGAAAAGACCAACTAAGAAAGGTTTATGGGGATACCAAAACAAAGGCTTTTCGTTATATCCCAGCCACCCCGTCTTTTGAGCCAGATAGTCATGCCGTATTCCCTTTTGAGATGATGGAAGAGGTCATTAAGAAGGTCAAAGTAATTGCCCTGGTCGATTGTCCCTGCCGGGCAACCGCCCATCTGATTGGAAAGAAACAGTGTAACCACCCTCTCGAGAACTGTATAAAATATGATGAACTGGCGGAATATCTGATTGAGAAGGGCATCGGAAAGGAGATAACAAAAAAAGAGGCCTTGGAGGTGATCAGAAAATCTGAGGAGGCAGGCCTGGTCCATCTTGTGGACAATGCGAGGGACGGAATCAAACACACCTGCAATTGTTGTGGTTGCTGTTGCTGGTCCGTGGGGACGATTAGAAGAAAGAAAATTCCAAGGGATGTCTTGATGGCAACCTACTTCCTCAGGGAAACGGACCAGGAGAAATGTACCGGCTGTGGGGAATGCGTTGAGATCTGTCCTGTTCAGGTCATCAAGATGGAAGGCGATTTCCCCGTGGTAGATAAAGAATGGTGCATCGGCTGTGGCGTATGTGCCATCCCCTGCCCTTCCTCAGCTGTAAAGTTGGTGAGAAGGTCTGATGCCATTCCTCCAAAGGACTTTAAAACATTACACCGAGAGATTCTGAAGGAAAGAAAACCCCCAGAATGAAAAGAGTCATAATTTGAATGTCATTCTGAGCGGGGCGAAGAATCTATAGCGCGGAGATTCTTCGTCGCTAACTCTCCTCAGAATGACAAAAGTGAAAAGACCCTCCATTCCGAGCAGAGTCCCCTTTTTTGTCACTCTGACCCTAAACGAAGTGGAAGGGAGGAGTCTAAAGTTTCTTTGATGAATCAGTATTATGTTTACATCATGACCAACCGATCGAAAACATTATATACGGGTGTGACCAATGACCTAATGCGTCGAGTTTATGAGCATAAAAACAAAATGATCGACGGGTTTACTAAGAAATATAACATTACAAAATTGGTTTATTATGAAGAAACAAATGATATACAAGTGGCAATTTCAAGGGAGAAACAGATTAAGGGATGGTTGCGAGGCAAAAAGATAGCCTTAATTGAGTCTGTAAATCCAAAATGGAATGATTTGAGTGAAGGTTGGTTTAAATAGAAATAGAGATTCTTCAGTCGCCTCGCTTCTTCAGAATGACAAGAATAGGAATGTCATTCTGAGTGGAGCGAAGAATCTCATAATTTTTGGAATCCTATTTAATCTCTTTTTAACTCCTTCAAAAATATGGGGTGAGGAGTTCAAGCGGGCGCTTCCGGGAAGAACCTTTTCGTTTCCCCAGGACCATTTTTCTCATCCTGAATTCAAAACCGAATGGTGGTACTATTCCGGCCATCTCCAATCCCTGAGTCAGGATAAAAAATCTTTTGGTTATCAACTCACCTTTTTCAGGACGGGGTTAACCAGGGAGACAAGACATCAAAAATCGAAATGGTCCATCCAAGACCTCTATTTTGCCCATCTTGCCATCACCGATGAATCTAAAAAGAGGTTTAAATATCTTGAAAAGATCAGCCGTGGAAGTTTAGGGGAAGCAGGGGCTTCTCTCTACAAGACAGGGGAAAAAACCTTTCGAATCTGGATCGAGGATTGGTCCGTTGAAGGAAGAGGTCCTGCGATGCAAAACCATTTCCTTAAAGCCGGAGATAAACATTTTGGAATTGAACTGATGCTCACACCGGAAAAAAATCCAGTCATCCATGGGCAAAATGGGATCAGCCAGAAGGCCGAAGGGGAGGGATACGCCTCACATTACTATTCTATCCCTCGCTTAAAAACGGATGGGAAGATCTTTTTACAAAGCAAAGAACTTCCTGTCCAAGGGGTCAGTTGGATGGACCATGAATTTGGCTCTACACAACTTCGAGAATATCAGGTAGGATGGGATTGGTTTAGCCTGAAATTGGATAAGAGGATAGAGTTGATGTTTTATCAGATTCGACACAAGGATGGTAAAATCGATCCCTATTCGAGCGGAACCATTATATTCCCCGATGGAATATATCACCATCTCTCCGAGAAAGAATTCCAGATTGAAGTTCAGAAACAATGGAAAAGTCAAAAGAGTGGAGCAATTTATCCCTCCAAATGGAAAATAAAGGTCCCCGGTCATCAAATTGAATTGACCCTTTCCCCAACTGTCAAGAATCAAGAATTGGTCACGAAGGAATCAACACGAGTGACCTATTGGGAGGGAAGTGTCAAGATCGATGGGAAATATCAGGGCGATCCTATCAAGGGAATGGGTTATGTCGAATTAACCGGATATGCCGAGCCCTTTTCTAAAAGAATTTGAACATTTAGCTCATGGCCATTGGCTGATAGCCGATAGTCAAAACCATATAAAAATGTAAGCCATCAGCTATTTGCTATAAGCAATAAGCTAGAGGCATGGAGGTTTCAAATTGGATCAGCTCTTTAACCCAAAATCGGTAGTCGTGATCGGTGTTTCAGAGAACCCCAACAACCTCGCCAGAATCATTGTCGAAAACCTCTTCGAATTTCAATTTCATGGAGAAATCCTTTTGATCGGCCAAAAAGAAGGAATCCTCTTTGGAAGGGGAATCTGTACCTCCATAGATGATCTCAAAGAAGGAATCGAGGTGGCGGTTATCCTCACCCCTGCTCATACCGTGCCAGGGATATTGGAGGCCTGTGGAAGGAAAAAAATTCGATGGGCCATCATTGAATCAGGAGGATTTAGCGAATACTCTGAGGAAGGAGCGGAATTAGAAAAAGAGGCCCTGAGAATTGCCAAGAAATGGGGAATTCGGATCGTCGGACCGAATGGAATCGGTATCATCAATATTGAGAATGGCTTTGTCGTTGCCTTTCCCCCTCTCAATCGAAAGGCAGTCCGAAAGGGAAAAGTCTCCCTCTTAGTTCAAAGCGGTGGCGTGTCCCTCACTTACCTTAACCTTCTTTCCAGCGCCAGTGTGGGGATCTCTAAAATTGTGAGCATGGGGAATAAACTGGACCTCAACGAAATCGATTATCTCAAATATCTCATCGATGACCCCCAGACTGAAATCATCGGCATCTATTTGGAGAGTATCCAAAGAGGAAGGGATTTGCTCGAGGTTGCACGATCTACATCAAAACCCATTATCCTCCATAAAGCCAACACCGGAGAAGCAAGCAAAGAGATCGCAAAACTTCATACGGCCGCCCTTGCCAATGATGATCAGATTGTCGAGACGGCATTAAAGCAAGCAGACATCATCCGGACAAAGGACTTCCGATCCTTCATCAATGCCGTAAAGGTCCTTTCCCTCCCGCCTATGAAAGGGAATAACCTGGTCATCCTCTCCCGCTCCGGAGGCATTGCCATCGTTGCGGCTGATTCAGCCGAAAAATATGGGTTTCGGCTCTTTCCCATGAAGAAAAGCTTTCAGGAGAGGATTCACAGCTATTTTAGGGCCAAGGTGATTCAGCCGACAAACCCTCTTGATCTGGGAGATCTCTTCGACTTCGATCTCTATACGAAGATCCTTGAGCAGGTGCTCAAAATTAAGACCGTCGATGGAATAATTTTCCAGCATGCTGCCATTGGTGACGAAATGCAACCCTCCCGAAAGCTGATTCATACTGCCAAGGAACTCTCCCTCCGTTACCAAAAGCCCGTGGCTTTCTGTTACCTTACCGAAGAAGAAGAATTAGCTTTCATCAAAAGGGCTTTTGACTATCCTATCTTCATAGAACCTGAAGACGCCTTAAGTGCATTGGCGATTTCGAGGGAACACTACCGGAAACGAAAAATTTCAAAGGAGAAACCTCCTTCTTATTCGGTGGATCGCATCCGAGTCAGGCGCCTCATTCAGAAAGCGAAAAAAGAGGAGAGAGATCTTCTCCTCCCGGAGGCTTTCGATGTTATCCAGGCCTATGGCATTCCAGTGGCGGATTACCGGGTCGTTTATCGAAAAGAAGAATTGGAAAAGGCGATGAATCAAATAGAAGGACCTGCTGCCCTGAAGGTTATCTCTCCTCAAATCTCTCACAAATCTGATATCGGGGGTGTCATGCTCAATATCAGTCATCTCTTAGAAGCAGAAAAAGCCTATGATAAGATGAAAAGACTTGTAAAAGGAATCCCTTCCGGGGTATTCGTCCAGAAGATGATCTCAGATGGAAAGGAAATCATCTTAGGGGCGAAACGAGACCCTTCTTTCGGGCCAGTGCTCCTCTTTGGATTGGGAGGAATTTATGTGGAGGTCTTCAAGGAGACTTCTCTACGGGTGGCTCCGATTAATCGACTTGAGGCAGAAGAAATGATTTCAGAATTGAAGGTTGCGAGCATTCTCAAAGGCATTCGGGGAGAACGGCCCCTGGATATTGGGGCACTGGTTGAAAATCTTCTCAGACTCTCCCAGTTGATGATGGATTTCCCTGAGATCGAAGGAATTGATATCAATCCTGTGAAAGTCCTTGAGAAGGGGGCCATTGCGGTGGATGCACGGATCCTTTTAAAACCTAATCAGAGCACATAACTTGCAAAGCTGAAAGTTCAAAGTTTTTAATCCGAAATCCGCAATCCGAATTCCGAAATCGGTATCAGATTCCCAAATTCTCTCCTACCAGGATAACAATCACTTCGGTGCGGGCGGGTTTTTTAGCAAGGGTCACATAAATATTACAGATTCGGTCTGGGGAACTACAATCTGAACAAACTCCTGTCTCAACGCATGGAGTTTTACGGTTGAGCCGTTTTGCATTCTGTGGAGCTGCCCATTCTCTCACCCTCTTTTCTGCCGCTTCGAGATCCTTGACAATCTTGTTCACTCCACAGATGATGATCGTCTTTTGGGGTCCGATGAACATGGCGCCCGCCCTGTTGCCTGTGGCATCCACATTGTACAATCTTCCATCCTCTGTCACGGCGTTCGTTCCGGATAGGAAGACATCTGTGGAAAAACACTTTCGGAACAACTCACGCATCTCCTCCGGTGTCTTCGCCTGCGTCTGGGGCTGGATGAATGGAATCTTACGATTCTTCAGGGCATCCAGCAGCCCGATTTGACCCAGGGTGACCGACCCTCCCAGACCCACATTAGCTCCATCCGGTATCTGCTTCATCACCTCTTCGAGTGCCGCTTTGGAATCCAAAACATAAAGGGCTTCAAAATTATTCTTTTTCAAAGCCTGGATCGTCCTCTCTACCTGTCTTTCTCGAAACCAACGTTCTAACTGTTCCATCCTGCTCCTCCTCCATTTAAAAAATGACTCGACTAATCCCTCCCGCCCCCCCCTTAATAAAGGGGGGGAAGACGGGGTTAATGGCTGGTGAGATATTTTTTCATCCCGTCGGAATTTGCAGTCATGGCATCCTTCCCCTCTTCCCAGTCTGCAGGACAGACCTGACCTTCATGGGAGCTGACAAATTGGAAGGCCTTCATGACCCGCATGGCTTCTGTCACGGAACGACCCACGGAGAGGCTATTGATGGTAGCGTGCATGACTACCCCCTCAGGACTGATCAGAAAAAGCCCTCGAAGGGCAACCCCTTCATCCTCCATGAGGATTCCGTAATCCCGTGCCGTCACCTTATTCAGGTCGGAAAGCAGTGGATAGTTGAGGCTGCCGCCAAGGCCACCGTCCTCCCGCTTTGTATCCACCCAAGCTTTATGGACATAAATGGAGTCCACCGAGATGCCAAGGATCTGGCAATTGAGTTTGGCAAATGGTTCAGCGGCCGCAGAGAAGTTGAGCACTTCCGTGGGGCAGACAAAGGTGAAATCGAGTGGATAAAAAAGGAGAATAACCCACTTCTTTCTGTAGTCTGATAATTTGTACTTCCTGAATTGTCCATTATAATAACCTTCGAGTTCAAAATCCGGTGCGGGTCTTCCGACGAAAGACATAGTGAAACCTCCTCTTTCAAAAATGATCTTTCTTTTATCCTAACATCCCAAATCCAAAAATCAAAATAAATATTAGTTAGATGAAGGGAATAGGGGTCCATGGGTCTAAGTGGGTTTGGTGCGAGCGAATTTAACTCTAAGATCCCGCTGGCTTTGTAAAAAGTGATTCAAAAATTAAGTGAAGGGTTCCAAAACCTTTGACTGAAAAATGGAAGCACCTCAAAAAATTGTGCTTCCCGGAGAGGTAAACCCCGTTAGAAATTCCAGCGGGGCATTACCCCCCCCGGAATTATTATAAAACCTGACTCCGCTGCAGCCGCCGGCCCAGAGGGCCTCTGGCCCGGAGGGAGCAGCGAGGCATTATTTCTAACGGGGTAAATATCATCTCATATTGTGCACTCTGCGGCGCACGTTGCCGGCCAGTCAGATTCAATGCCTCAATGACTTAATAACTCAATGACTGTACGCTATGCGCTTTGCTCTTTGCGCCATGCGATCAAGTGGTGGGCCAACTTTTTTATGGATGACACCTGCTCTCTATACTAAATGCATGTTTGCCAGCCTGACCCCGAAGACGTTTACAGTGTTAGAGGTTTTCATTAATTTCCTTATCCGAAAAGCCCATTGCCTTCAGCCTTTTTCTTAGGAATTTGTTTTTTTCTTCTTTGGCCCTTCGGGCTCGCCCCATTTCTGCTATTGTTTCTAACGAAGTAACGAAGCAACCTGGTTTTTGAGCATACAAGGATAAAACAGTTATACCTATCCCGAAAGCAACGCCCACCAAAAATGTTTCAAGAACAGGTGACTTCATTTCTGCCTCCTCCCCTATCCTTGTTAGGTTCCCGATGATACACGGAGTCTGTCTTTGGATGATATTGCTCTTTCACCAGGAATAAAAGCGATTTCTATGTGCGCACCCAAAGCACCCGCAAGGCGTGCGAGTACTCCCACGCTTGGAAGGTAGGGTGTATTTAGGTTCTCAATGCGCGAAATAACTGCCTGGGTTGTTTTGGCCCGTTTAGACAAAGCAGCTTGGCTTAAACCCTGGCTTTCCCTGGCCTTACGAATCATCTCCCCAAGCGCTTTCTTAATTCGCTTGGTCCGTGCTTCCGAAAACGCCATTCGGAAGGCAGGATCCTTCATTTCCTGGGCCACAAACTCTTCAATACCTGATCCCATCCATTTCTTCTTAGGATTCATGTAACACCTCCTTCATTCTCCGTATGGCAGTCTCGATCTCTTGAACTGGAGCCTTTTGGCTTTTTTTCTTATAAGCATGGAGAAGAACCATCATTGGGCCGGTTACGGTGACATAAAAGATACGATATGAGGCCCCAGCTTCAACATAAAATTCCCAAAGTTTTTCTCGGATCTGCTTGAATCGGACTCCAGGAGCTTGCAGCCCATGTTCCCGAATTGCGTCTAAAACATCGGCCGCAGCCGCTCGGTCGCGAAGCGGAAGTCCTGATAAGTACTCACGCACAGGTTCCCGCCCAGCTAACGATCGATAGAAGATAATTCACATCAAAAATATTATATCTTATCGGATATGGATTGGCAAGACCTTATCAATCAGACCTTATTAATCAATAAGACCCATGGGAGGGAAGGCTTATTTATGTCCCAGGCTTTCAAAACCAGGCGGCGGGTGCCTTCAGCAGCGCCCGTTGTCGGCCAGTCAGGCGCTTTGGGGTTCTTAACTTCAAAATGAAGTCAGAAGTGACTGCCTTGCTTCGAGGTTTATACCCCAATAACCCAATGACCCGATGACCTAATGACCCAATAACTTAACAATCGACTAACTTTTTTATGGATGACTCCCACGACCTCATTCAATCCTTTTTTGAATAATCCGGAAAGTTTCTTCGTAGATGCGCTCTCGAGGACCTATGGCAATCAGCTCAATCTGTTCAGGTCCTTTGATCCTGTAGATGATTCTGAACGAACTGATTCGAAAACTTCTCAACCCTGAAAGTTCATCCATCAGTGCTTTACCCGAATAGGATTCGGATAAAATGATTTTCAAAGAGGCTTTAACCTTCTTCTTCAGAAAAGGATGGATCGTTCTGATAAGTTCTCGAACGTCCTTTGGGACAACAAGTTTATACATGAATCACCCTCATCCCATTAGCGGAACAATTCATCAAGGGTATAGAGTTTTGCTCTTCTCATTTTTAAAGCCCTGAGCCCTTTCTTTATCTCTTTCATCAGGGCTGAATCCGATCGAACAGCGACCGTTTCCTTCAGGCTTTCGAACTCTTCCGGGCTGACTAAAACAGCAGCGGGGCGACCATTCTTAGTAATGACAATCTCTTCATCCGTCGTATTGACCGCATCGATCAATCCACTCAGTTTCATCTTTGCCTCGGAGACAGATAGGACCTTCATCGATTTGACCTCCATTTAGGTTGACCAGAATTTAGACCATTTTAACAAACACGGGTGAGGATGTCAAACTCTTCGGTACCCAAAAATCATTTCATCATGGTTTTTAAAATCGGCTTGAAAACTGACTAAAATGGGAAGATCTATAAAATGATGCTTTCCGGAGAGGTAAACCCCGTTAGAAATTCCAGCGGGGCATTACCCCCCCGGAATTATTATAAAACCTGACTCCGCTGCAAAGGAGCGAGGCATTATTTCTAACGGGGTAAATATCATCTCATGATATGCGCTCGACAGCGCCCATCACCGGCCCGTCAGAGGGGATGGAGCTCTTAACTGCAAAATTTAGTCAGAAGTGGCAGAAGACCTTGACTTCAAAATGAAGTCAGAAGTGTCTGTCCTGTATTGAAATCTCAGCTTTGAGCTATCATGTTTCAGCTGTTAGCTTTCTGCTTTGACCTTTGATCTTTACAAGACGCTACGCTCCATGCTGTTTTTAGTTTTCAATCCCGCAATCCTCAATCCAAAATCCGCATTTGGATGGACCAACTTTTTTATGGATGACACCAAATTTCAAAGCTAAAGGTTAACTCTTTGTCTTTATTTCGCCTTGACAATCATTTTATTATTTTGCATCTGTTCCCGTGTTAACATAACCACAGGATACGCACAAAGCGATGAACTTGTCAAATCGGTAAATCAAAATAGTGTAATAATATCAATAATATATAAAACATTTTTAGTAGCTT
>Ga0315281_10009854_pt1 | contig 13227 bp, 12 predicted proteins | sample YL17G07_0_MG_FD_204540 | JGI IMG/M metagenome (GOLD analysis project Ga0315281, IMG submission 204540) | Sediment microbial communities from Yellowstone Lake, YNP, Wyoming, USA - YL17G07_0 | ecosystem: Environmental > Aquatic > Freshwater > Lake > Sediment | place: USA: Wyoming | collected... | reverse complement strand
CTGCTAGCGGCGAAAACGACAAAGGTGGAGCGGTTGGTCCGATGGTTAGTCCTCGTGCTCTTATCGAATCTTCGAAGTGTTTGAAAGCTAGTTCCTCCTCGTTAGAAGGCTCTCTTGCGTTGAGACGCACTGAGTCCTCATTAGCAGGTGTGACAATTACGGGGGGAGCTGGCTTATAGCTTGGAGATACTACAAAGGTTCTTAAACCAGGATTTCCTCTCGAAGTCATAACAATACTATCAAGCGATTCGCCAGGTTCCAGACTAAACCTCTTGTTGGCTCTAATCCATTCAACAGTTCCCCTGATGCTGAAGCCAGCGAACCAAGCACTCCTAAACCCTTTGAAAGTTGGAAGTGTCGGAATTCCCACAGGTATCGTCCGGAGGCTTGAGTCAACCTCGAAAGCACTTCGATCTACGTATCTTGGGTAATCCACTAAGCCCTCGGCCGAAAGCTCCACGGAGCTATCAGTATATTTCAGGTCAATTTCAAAGACCTTAACACATCCGGCGCTCAAATGGCCATTGCTTAGGGAGTAAGTATAGGTAAGGATCTTCGTTTCTGGATCCCAAGTGACGGAACATCTCACAACAATGTCTCTGAGGTGCGGTAGCTGTGAGTCAAAATCAAGGCATTGTCCAGCAGCTAACTGAACAAGAAACAGCGGTGACAAGATCATTGCCACAGTTCGTTTTGACATCTTGTTGCCTCCTTATTCTCTTGACTCGTAGTGTATTAGCCCGATTAGTTTTTCCTTGCGATCGAAGTCCAGAAGGTCAAACTTCGCGTCCAACAGATCTTCGTCAATCAGGTTCGTTGTTTCTACGAGTTGTCCATCGACATAAACATTCACGGAAATTGTAGCACCTGATGCGTCTCGGTAGAAATGACTGAAGTCCACTGATGTCGAACAAACCTCCAAACGGTAGGCTCATATCGACAACGGCCAAAAAGACGTCACTTGCCATCCCATATTCTTCGGCGTAAGAGTGAACAGTTCGTATGATTGCTGCGACAATATCCCGTTGGCCGAGGTTGCTATTTGCCAGAGAATGATGTCGTTCACTCGAAGTATGCGTAATGATGTTGTTAGCCCCAGTTGGCAGCGGGGTTAATCCAGCTACCTTTTCCACAATACTCAGTGTATCCCACAGCAAGCGATTCTGCTTCGATTGCACTCTGAACAGCATTCGGTCTCCAAAAACCGAAGCAGTGTAAACAACATTGCCCTCCTCTCGTGCTCGAGCGTTATCGCAAAATGATCCACCAGTAGCGCTGTCCTCGAGACCGTAAACGTCACGGTCTTTGTCATCCACCGACTTGAAGCCTCTACGACAACAGTCCCCTCGGGATCTCGCGGCTGCTCTCCATCTGCAGCAAAACGAACCCGGCTCAGCTCCGATCCCTTTCTCGTGACGCTGCTGCCTAATGGCTGACCGCTCTGATCAACTAACTGACCAAGCTCACTCCCCGACGTGATCGTCAACGTCGTCTGCACCTCCGGGTGCCAGACAGTCGGCGAACAAAGGTTCAAGAGAGTGCCCGACAATTGGAACGAGTTGGATTCGCCATGAGCAATCGTATTGTTGCCAGCCGCAAGATCGAAGTTATCAAACAACGTCACCCAAAATGGAAGATACATTCTGCATTGACAGCTGACCGGGATGCTGTTCTGCTGTATCAACTCACCGTCAAGATAGGCAGAAAGGGTTACTGATCCACTCGGAAACGTCCAGATCGTCGCTCCGTAGTTGTACTCAACTGACAATGCCGGAAAGGAAAGACTGGCAGAGCCTTCGCTCAGCAGCACCAGTCCTCCGGTGATGCAGGGATTCCTTGCAGCGAAGAAGTTGTGAGGCCATCCGGGCTGGAGTGAGCCGCTGAAGCTGAAATCAAATCTGATTGTTCCAGGACTTGCGGCATTGGTGGCAGTTGCAGGCTTTGGGTGCGGGCTGATTTCCACTCTTTCGCGGATGCGAACTTGGGCAAAGAGGAGACTGGGAGCGAGAACCGCTACAAGAGGGACAACGCGAGACCAGCGGTGCGACATTTTGGCCTCCGATAGAGGAGGAGGACGGTGACTTGGCGGCAGGTGAACTCGGAGCAAATATATGAATATTGTCAATAGAAAAAAGCGCTGAGAACAAATCCGGCCGGGAGTTCTTCACCGGCCCGAACAGGCTGTGGCCGAGAATAAACCGCCACCGAGAATCGCGTTCTCGCTCGTCAAAGTCGGGTACCTCGGAGGCGGGTTTCTCACCAGCAGTTGCGTTGATTTTGCCGAATAATTCTCTACATTGGCGTCCCAGCTTTGCAGGTTCATCCTGCATCCCGACCTAAGATGGCAGAAGGCTCGTCCATACCGCGTCGTAAATTCCTTACGCAGACAGCACTGGGTGTCGCGGCACTCTCCGCCGCAAGGGTCTTTCCGTCAACCCCTCTCTTCGCTCAACTCGATGACCGGATTCCGAAGGATCTTCAATACTTTATGGGGTTCCGGCGGACTGGATTTCAGGCTCTGAAACGCGTCTCGCTCAGTATGTTCTATGCAGGCAGCCGCTCCTGGACGGAGATCGGCTATGAAGGCATGTTCCTCCTGAACGTGCACGAGGAGCCCGACGAGAACCACAAGCCGAACAATCGCATCATTCTGGAGTGAGCAAACAAGCTAGGATACCGTGCTCGCGCGGTCGGCAGGAACACAAGGGATTGCGTCAAAGCCGGCGCGTGCGGCCTTGGCTGCCCGTACGATGCCAAGACTTTCGTGCGAACAAGATTGAAGTGGCGGGCAAGCGGAAGCGTGTTCTCGGCGTGGTATTCGATCCGGAGACCCGTGCAGCAAAAACCGATTTTGTCATCGAGGCACCCATTGTGATCATTTCTGCATCGGCTGCCAATTCAAGCGGGCAGGTGTGGGAAAAAACCTGACCTTTCATCTGACGTCGGCTGTATTGGGAATCTACGATAGGGTGATCTACAGAGCGGGCGGAATTCCTCAGTCCGCAATGTGCGACGAGTTCCTGAACAAAAACGGAGATGGCGGGGGCTTCTGGTTTGAAGCGGTGCCCATCTATCCCGCGCTTGCTAGTCTTGCGTTGCCCGCATTTGGCTCCTTTCACCGCCAGATGATGCGGAACTATCCCCACATCGGAGCGTCTATCGTGTTGGTTAAGGAAATCGATTCCTGCGGAAGAGTGACAGTGAATGACTATGGCCCTCTACAGCACGCACCCACTCGGAACATGCCGGATGGGAGGAGATCCGAAGCATTCCGTGGTCGATTCTCATTGTCAGGCGCATGATGTGAAGGGATTGTTCGTCATCGACGGGAGCGTGACGCCCACCTCACTCGGGGGGAATCCGCAGATGACGATTCTCGCGATTGCGGAGAAAAGTGCCGAGTGGCTGAGGGACAATTTTGCAAGGGTGACCGAATAGATTTCCTTTTCTCAGAGTGAGATTAGCCGTACTGCAGGCTCAATCCGCTCGATTCAAAGCCTGTCGATCTGATCGGAGGATCATATGCACGGAGGAACCCCCGCCGCTGTCCAAGATTACTATCCCGAGGATGTCGCACATTGTTTCGGGTGCGGCCGGTTGAATGAGCACGGCCATCAAATCAAGACCTATTGGGAAGGAGAAGAGACCGTAGCCCGGTTCACGCCGAAGCCGTACTATATAGCCATTCCCGGGTACGTCTATGGAGGCTTGATTGCTTCCTTGATAGACTGCCACAGCATGGCCACCGCTGCAGCGGCGTCTGAGAGGGCTGCCGGCCGCGGGATTGGAGAGGCACCTGCGCCGCGTTTCGTGACTGCTGCGCTGCACGTCGACTACCTCCGGCCGACGCCGCTCGGCCCGGAACTGGAGATCCGTGGTCGCGTGAAGGATCTGGGGGACCGAAAGGTGCTTGTGGAAGCCACCGTTTCCGCGAACGGCACGGTTACTGCGCGTGGTGAGGTAGTCGCAGTCCGCATGCCTGAGACCATGGGCCTGCGGCCGCATGCCTGATGAAAGCAAAAGGGCAACGATGCATGAGCGCTGTTCTCTAAGCTCCGGCTCTCTTTATGCAGCTTCATCGTGACGTTGGGTCCTTTTCACCTAGCGGATGGCCCCGTGGAGCCTGCTCGGATTCAACCTGTAATACCGGAAAGCACCGACACGGAGTCCAGCTTTCCCGGGGCAGAACCGTCACGAGATGGAGTGAGCGCTTGAAGCTTTCGGTGAGAGTATCATACGAACTTCTGACTACGGCAAGCAATTCAGGCCTGATTGATCCATTGTAACGGCCCATCGTGATAAATTTGCAGCAGAGTAGCTCTTTGGATTGGCCATTTCAGAGTAAACTGCCCGTGACGTGGCAGGGACAACGTTGGAGAATGATCGTTCCCCTTCATTCGATGTGCTCTCCATCATCGCTCATAGTTCGGTAGGCGATTAACTTTTCACCGAACGTTCTTGTATGTCGATCCATCAAAGCGGAGAGAGGACATGCAACCCGGGAGGCTCCGCGTATGAAGAACATCCTGCTTGTCGAAGACGAGGAAGGCCTCGTCGACATCATAGCCAGTGTCTTAGAGGAGGAGGGGTTCGCAGTGAAGAAATTGTTCTGTGCTGAAGAAGCCCTTCAGCTCGAGGGATCTTATTCGCCCGACCTGATCATCACGGACGTGCGCATGAAAGAGATGGATGGGTTCACAATGTTCGAGACGATGAAGGCCCTTGAGAGGTTTCGTCATATCCCCTTTATTTTTCTCACTGCTATTGACGATCGGTCAAGCCAGCAACGAGCATTGAAGCTCGGGGCGAGCGCCTACATCACGAAGCCCTTCGATGTGGACGAACTGCTGGGAATCGTTAGGAAAGTCCTGCCTGCCTCTTAGACATCGTCGCATTCTGCTGCACTGCGCTTCGCCGCGCCCACTAGAGACTCATCTGGCCGACCCCCGGGTTACCCCTCTTCCCGAATCATGTCAAGCCGATCTAATAGCGGTACTGAATGATAGCTCTGAGCGTATTCTGGGAATACACCTTCGACCCAAGCTTTTCGTAGTAGATCAAAACTTCAGAAAACGCGCTCGGATGCAAGCTGATCTGGGCCCTGACATTGCTGGAAAACACGCCCGCCTGCAGTGTGTTCAAATACGCCGCTTCAATCGAGACGGACTCAAACAGTCCTGCGGTAACATCAATCCCGAATGACGTCGTCGAAAGCTTCGATGGAGTCCAGTACGGGACCGAGCTTGGATAAATAACTTTTGAATCCTGGTAGGCATAGTTTGCCAAGAGCGCGATGGTGGGGTTACCGAGCATCAGTTTATACGTCGAAAAGCTGGCAAGGGTCAGCTTTGTGTTGTCGTCGGAGTAGAAATCGGCTTCCGCTGAGCCGGAGAAGCTCAGCCTGTTTGTTGTCTGAAAGTAGAGCTCTCCCCCCGCGCTGTTGAGGAATATCTTCGATTTCACAGCCTGAACGCCTTCGGTCGTCTCGCTTCTCTTCAATTTGACGGCAGAGTATAACCGCGGTGTGAGCGTGCCGTTGACCTGCAGGACCAGAGACACTGGTATCCAGCCCGACGTATAGGATGTTGCCAGGAGGACCGTGGAAAGAGACATATCCTGATTCAGGGTGTACAGGCCGTCGAAACCGATGCCATAGCCTTGTCCCGATTCGTTGAGTCTCCTATCCCGGATACTCTGACGCACGGCGTGAATTCCAAGCTGCCAGTCTCCGGCTTGAAGCAGTCCGGCAGCGAGCGGAACTTGCTCTCGAGTCAAGTCATTCGAATCTTCGATGCGTTCATACGAAGTCCTGAAGAGGAGACCGTGTTCACGGCGGATGTCTTCGACGGCACTCCGGGCTTCTTTGTTTTGTGCATCAACACTCAGCACCTGCTCGTAGTGGCTCATTGCTAGTTTCCACTCACCCTCGCTCCTCTCAATGTCTGCCAATTGACTGAGGGCTTCAATACTGCTCCGATCTCGCTTTACTACTTCGGCGAACTGCTTCTTCGCGGCAACGGGGTTCTTGGTCCAAGCATAGAGACGGCCGAGCATGAGACGATAGGAAAGGCTGTCCGGCTCTGCGGCAACTATCTTCTCGTAGAGAGGGAGAGCTTCCTTTTGTCTCTCTCTCCAGAGGTACAGCTCTCCCAAGCGCTTCAGCGATGTGATGTCCTTTGGATCCTCCTGTAGTATTTCCTTGAGTTGGACAATCGCCTTGTCCAGATTGTTGTTCTCGACGTACATTCTTGCGAGCGTTTTCTTCGTCTGGCTGTCGGTCCCGTTGATTGCCAGTATCGCTTCGTACTGCTCGACGGCCTTCTGACCTTCATTGTTCCAAGTGTACACCTGGGCCAGACGTTTTCTCAACTCGACATCGTCTGATCGATGCGCCAGCAGGTGTTCGTACAAGCGAAGAGCATCGGCCTGCCGGTCCATCTCGAGGTACTTTTCGGCCAGAAGCCTGATTACCGCCGTGTCAGCCTTGTCGATCTTGAGGATCCGTTGGTACTCCCCGATACCGCGCTCATTCTTCGAGTTCCAGAAATAAAGGTCTGCCAATGTCTTCCGAAGCTTCACGTTCTTGGGCTCCTGCCGCAAGATCCTTTCGTACAGAGGAATGGCTTCCTGCTGACGACTCGATCCCACACAGAGCTCAGCAAGGGTTTTCAGTACTGTGATGTTCTTCGGTTCGCGCCGCAGGATTTTCTCGTACATCCGTACGGCGTCATCCTGTCTGTTTACCCAGACATAGCGTTGGGCAAGGATTTTCATTGCTGCAAGGTCGCTCGGATCGAGGCGAACAACGGTTTCACACGCCTTGAGAGCCTTGTCCGGCTTATTGTTCCAGTCGTAGAGTTGTCGCAGTTTGCTCCAGATCCCGACGTCGTTTGGACGGCGCCGGCTTGATTGTTCAAGCAGGTTGATGGCATCGCGCTGCTTCCCCGCAGCAATGAATGCGTCTGCCTGCCGCAGGTCCGACTGCGCAGCAACTGCCGCGGAGGTTTCGGCGAGCGTTTCAGGAATCAGCACATCGTTCCGGGCCAAACCCCTCGTGTGATAGAGATCGCCTTGCTCCGGCCCTTGGAAGTCCATCGAGGCGACGGAGTCTTTCAGGGTCGCGACCATCTCCCCATTGCTCGATTCAAGAACGTAGTATTTGGAGAATTCCATCCTTTCATCGTGAATGATCGTTCCCCCGTTGACGGAGAGAATGCGATTGTTGCCGGGGAGATAGAACATGTAGAAAGCCGGTGCCTTCGTTGCTGAGAACCGAACCTGATTGCCAAGTGAAACAACCGTGGAAGCAGACGCCGCATACTTCAACACGATATCCCGCGCACCACTGAGCGTAAGGCTGCGGAGCCACGGAAAGTACTCCTTGACAAATTGGAGCCAGGTACGGAACCGGTAAAAAAGGCCATCGTTCTTCGGCTTGTGGTACCATCCCACAACATCGAGATTTTCATCCTCGCGAACGTTTTCCTGGTACCGACCGGGTGTTGGAATCACATCGTCCGGATGAACAAAATGATTCCAGGCCCCGAGGGAATGGATCATCGAAATTGTCTCCAGTTTGTTAAAATCATCCATGACAAAGCCGCTCGTCATCCGGGGGACGTCTGTCAGGGTATTCTTCCACGGATCCTGACCGAACTCCCGGGCTTGGCCGAGTTCAAACTTCCCGAGATACTGGCCGGCGACGACCCGTATGTTGGGAAAGACGTTCAGGAGTGCGTTCATACCAACCGAATCGATAACGTTCATGGGCGGAATGTAACTGGTCGGTTCCGGGCCCAGATTGTCCATTTCCCACTGTCGCTTGGCAGCCGTGAGAGCAAGCTCCATGTTGGCTTCATTGCCCCAGTTCTTGATCGTGAGGGGCAAATGATTATGACCGTGGAATGCCATTTCGTTCTCCCGCGAGACTCGTCGCGTGGCCCACACCGCTGCATTGATCGGTTTTCCTGCAACCTCAATCACGCTTCGAGACCATTCTGTGAACGTGTACGGCGGGCTCGTCATTTCAGCGTAGTTGAAAATAATTGCCGTGGTGAATTTGAGACCGAAGGTTTTTGAGAGCTCCATCATGTCGGGGTACCATCTCAAGTAGTAAAACTGAACGGAGGTCTCATCAAACTCCGACCTGATCGGTTCCGGCTTTTGGTTGGACGCGGGAAGAGGAAAATCATCAAGGCATACGGTTGAGATATCCATGATGAGCGCTGCCGTCCAGGGCTGAACGCATCCTATGGTGCCGATGATGAATCCCCTGTAGATTTTCTCCGTGAGGAGAGAGGTGTTCCAATAGATCACGGTTCCCTCACCAAACCGCCGAAGCCAGGCAACGGGATAGTTGCCAATCCAGGTCGTCGCAAAGACAACGTCCCCGCTATCGAGGTCGACAGCAAGACTGGAGATATCGGCAAGGAGCACGTCGTTGATCGATAGACCTTTTGTACCGGGGAGGAATTCTCCTGTAAAGACAAGTCCACGGCTTCTGGCAGTGTCGATCTCAGGTGCGTTGCGGTTCTGTATGCCGAACAAGCCGCCAAGGTTTGGGTTCCAGCCGCGGTACAGGACGGCAAGTCCTCCTCCATGACTCACAAAATTCTCAAGTTGCTCGCATGAGGCGGCAGGGAGCTTCCATATCATTTCGGTCGTAATCAGCACCGACGAGAATTGATTAAGCAGAGGGAGCGAAGAGGCTTTCGAAAGATCGAGCGAACGGTACGGGATACGAGCGTAACGGAGCGAAATGAGCGTTTCGTGAAAACAGCGGGCGCCGTACTCATCGGATGAATTATAGAGAATGAGGATGGAAGATTTCGGAGATGAAGGCAAGCCGGGGGACTGTGCCAAAGCGGCACTGAGGGGCAGGAGAATGCTTTGACAACAGAGAAGGACAAATCGAAGGCGGGACAGGCGAGATTCGTGCATTCTTCAGCGCTGTCTCTTACGGGGAATCAAAGCTCTTCATTGCTTCTTCCACAGTAGGAAAGAAAGCAAGATGTCGGTCCGTCCGGGTCAGCTCGAAGATCTTCCGAACTTGCTCGCTGGACTCGGCAAATTTGATCGCACCTTTTTTCTCCACGGCGAATTTGTGTGCGTTGACCATGACACCCAGGCAGGAGCTATCGATGAATTTGACGTCCTTCATATTCACGACGATTTTCTTGTGTCCCTTCTCGATGGTCTCTTTCAACAAGGTTTTCAGCTGAGGTGCGAGTGCCACGTCCAGTTCTCCGTCGAGCGCGATGATCACAAACTCCCCTTGTTCTTGCACATGGGATTTCATGCTTTGCTCCTTCACCAAAAGTTGATAGCGTTTATGGACGTTCCCCTGTCAACGATTCCGACACTCACCGATTCGAAACAACTTGAAGCAGGGCATCAACGACGTGGGGGTCAAATTGCGTTCCCCTCCGGGGCTCCAAATCTTCGGCGAGCGCCGCTGGGGAGCGCATACGATCGACGCCAGGCCCTGATTGAAGTTCTTCATAATACTCAGCAACAGCAAGTATTCTCCCGAGCAACGGTATCGCCTCGCCTTTCAGGCCTTCGGGATAGCCCCATCCGTCGAACCATTCGTGATGTGTCCGAATCGCATCCGTGACATCAGGGGAAATCGGCAAAACTTCCACGAGAGCTGCACCGATGGATGGGTGATTGAAATCTGCGCGGTAGCCTGTCTTGATCTCGACGACACCGCACATGCCGACGTCGTGAATCTGTGCAGCCAGGTCCAAATGGGCCAGCTCATCGGCGGTGAGGCCGAGTGTTTTGCCCAGGTCCACCGCAAGTGCGGCAATGCGCTTCGAATGTCCGTCTCCAAAGGGTGAGCGGACATCATACGCTCCACTCAGTGCTTTCAACGTTGCAAGGTATCGGTCAGTGAATTCTTCAAACAATTCAGAGTTGTTAAGAACAAGCCTGATCTGCTCACAGAAGTTTTTCAGGATCGCGAGGCTTTGATCTTCAAATGTCCTGCTCGATTTGAAATTGATGAGCGCAAAAATACCCTGTAACCGCCTCCCTTCGACCAAGGGTACCGCGAGAACCGACTTGATGCCGAATTTGGCGACGAACTCGTAGTCCCGCAGGATCAGCACATCATTTGCGTCCATCGACCATTCGAACAGGCCTTTGTTCGCGGTCAAATTTACCTGCGATAGAAGATCGTCAGGCAAGTTCTTTGAGGCACGGATCGTCATGAGGCTCTCTGATGCAATTGCCACGAAACCGGCTTCCGTACGACTGGCGGTGAGAGCGAGGTCCAGCAACAGCGAAACGAACCTGTTGACCTCGAGCGCCGAGCCAAGAACCCGTTGCGTGACCCGCGCACGCGAAGATGCAACTCGGAGCTCCTCCTTGATTGTTACCATGGTTCGGATCTTCTGGATCGTTGTCCCTGCAGCGACTGAAAACTCGTCGAGATGCCCAGTTTGTGCGCGGCCCAGGTGCTCGGGAGGATCAGGACCGGCAAGCATTGTCCCCACAAAGTTTCCCTCACCGTCCACGAGCGGAATGTTCAGAAATGTGCCCGCCCAGACATTGATCGGTCCAAGCGAATTGAACCTCGGGTCCGCCTGGAGTTGAGCCTCAGGCGTCTGCAAGAGTTCGATAAGGTCCTTTTTTCCTATCGATTCGGATGCACCCTTGGCATCAAGATGCCGAAGGTCCATGTGCTCCAACAGGAGGAGGGTGTTCTCGGATGCCGTGAGGTACAGGTAGTAGGTCAGAAATCGAAATTCCTCATCCAACAGGCCGATGACGGCTCGATACGATGCTTCGGATGACTGTCGTTCAAAAGGTACAAGGGCCACCTTCCGCCAATAATCAGAAGATGGATGTTCACTCCCGGCTGACAGTTTCCTTGATAAGACTTTTCCGAACACGGCGAGGACCCGCAGAATTGCTACTGTTTTTCCAGAAGTTCTCTCACCGTTCTCGAGAGTTCTTGTGGATTGATCGGTTTCTTCATCACAAAATCCGCCCCTGAAGCCTTCAGCACCTCCAGATCGCTTGACTGGTCGCGCGCCGTCAGCACAATGATCTTTATGGCATTGAATTCAGGGCGAACCCGGATACGGCGGCAAAGCTCATATCCGTTCAGATTGGGCATCATCAAATCTGTAATGACAACACCAGGTCTGGCCTGTTCAATTCTTGCCAACGCCTCTATTCCATCTTCCGCGGTCACCACGGCATATCCGGATTTTTCGAGGAGGTACGACAGCAGGCGACGCGTGCTGCTCTCATCATCGACAACGAGTATTTGTGTTTCGCTCATCGTGCTGTCAGAGGATTTCGCTCGATTTAAGAATGAGAACCGTCATATCATCTCGGCGATGCATCCCCGCCTGGAATTGTTCTAGCGACGCCAGGAGCGCTTCCATCAGACCCTGGCTTGATTGCCGGGCATTGTCTTTGATGACGTCCTTCAGACGCGCCTCTCCGTAGAAGACTCCGTTCGCATTTTTTGCCTCCGTTATGCCGTCCGTATAAATGACCAAAACATCGCCGGCTTGGAGGATGACCGTTTGGTTCTCGTACTCTTCGTCCTCGAAAAGTCCGAGAGCCATTCCGCCCTTGTGGAGCTCACAGAAGTCCCGCGACGCTGCCTTCCAAAGAAGCGGAGGAGGATGTCCTGCATTCGAAAAGTTCAGTGAGTTGTCTCTTTCGGAATACACCGCAAAGAACACAGTCGCATACACATCATTGCCGCGCGTGTCCTCGCTGAGCAAATTATTTGAGTTCTTGAGAATCTCTGATGCGGTCATTCCGGATTTGGCTTCTGAACGCAAGATACTTCTGAGCGATGCCATGATGAAAGCCGCTCCCAGACCGTGCCCTGCGACGTCGGCTACCGTAACGGCCCAACGCTGGTTTTCCAGCCTCAGAAAGCCAAAGAGATCTCCGCCGACCTGTGCTGAAGGGAGGCAGTGCGCGGCAATATCGAGGCTCGCGAAGCAAGGCAATTCGTGCGGCAGGAGGCTCTGCTGGATCTTCTCAGCGAACTCAATTTCACGACGGAGCGCTTCTGCCCTGCGGGACTCCAGAACGAGGCGCGTTGTGGTAACTGCAACACCCAGGTAACCGGCCAGCGCACCCAATGAAATCCGATCAGCGGACGTGAACATCTCTCCGTGCGCCTTGCCTATCAGTACCATCGCTCCGATCACCGAATTATTGACTGTAATCGGAACTCCGAGCACAGACGAAATCTTTCCCTCCGGACGTTCGAGAACGAGATACGATCCGCTGTTCATCACCTCCTGTGCGTACAACAGGCAATCGCTCTCGCTGTACTCTCCTCTCGCCCTGGCATCTCGTTCGACAAGCCGCACTGCCAGCTGGCCTTCTTCGTTGAACGCCACCGCGCCTAATTCAACATTGATCGACTGCAAGGCCTTGTTCAAAATGATCTCGCAGATCTTGTGCTCATCGAATACCGCGCTGACATCTTCAATGACCTCGTACAGGAGGTGGAGTTCTTGGTAACGCTCAAGAAGCTCCTCGGACAACATCTGCACTTCAGCCTCATTCTTGATGAAATATCCTATGCCATCCGCCGAGAGGTTGAGAAGGGATTCGATTTGATCCTTTGCCGAGCCCGCCTTGCCGGCCTCTCCAAAAAGCCTGAGCGAAGCGGCTTGCTGGACCGCGACCGTTCGAACGAGTGCTTCGTCGAATCCCGCGGCGTTGGAGAGAGTATTCAGGCGGAAGTGTGGCGTACAGACAAGAGGGCGCAGCGCTTCGTCCGTCAGGCACAACTCGATTCCTCCGTGCCTGCTCATACTGCTGAGAAAGGCGCTGAGTTGTTTCGTCAACGATGAAGTGATGATCATTGGGATTCGTGCTCGCTCGATGAGACCCTCTTATCCACGCAACACATGGAACGCACGGTCTTCAAGCTGATACACAACGACCTTGTCGTCGCTGTAGAACACGTTCAGGTCGTGATTTTGTTGCTCATAGATTTCCAGCCAGCTCTTGATCTTTTGTTCTGCATTTCGACCCGTGCTGCTGAGCTCTGCAGCAATCTCCGTCTTTTCGTGGGCGCGTTCGATAAAGAAAAACAACAAGGGTGTGGGAACGGCGAGCTTCCCCCCGTGCCGATACGTGCGGGGGTCATAATTCTCGAAGAAATATTCATAGTCCAAGAATCGTCCCCGATTCATGCCGCCGAGCGCAGTTCCACGATGGGAAACGACAGTCCATTGA
>Ga0315281_10009853_pt1 | contig 13228 bp, 15 predicted proteins | sample YL17G07_0_MG_FD_204540 | JGI IMG/M metagenome (GOLD analysis project Ga0315281, IMG submission 204540) | Sediment microbial communities from Yellowstone Lake, YNP, Wyoming, USA - YL17G07_0 | ecosystem: Environmental > Aquatic > Freshwater > Lake > Sediment | place: USA: Wyoming | collected... | reverse complement strand
CCTGGCTGGCGCCTTTTTCGAGGCCAAGGACTCGATAGTAGTTTTTCAATTGTTTCATCCTTTTTGGTAATTCGTATTCTTAAGCCTTCGCCCCGACCTCAGCGCTTTTGGTAAGCCCTTTTCCAGGGCTCATTCCTGTAGGCCAGGTAGTCCTTGACCGATTCCTTTAAGGTGTCGGCCGCCAGCAGGGCGCAATGCCGGCTCTCCTCCGGCAGTCCTCCCAATGCCTCCAGCACATCCTTCTGGGCGATTCTCATCGCCTCCCAGATAGTTTTCCCTTTGGCCAGCTCGGTAACCATACTTCCAGAAGCGATGGAGGGTCCGCACCCGTCCGTCCAGAAAGTAGCCTCCTGGATAACCTCCTCTCTCACCCGAAGCCAAATTTTCATCGTATCGCCGCACGGTCCCGTAACCACGGCGAAGCCGTCGGCATTCGGCATGCTTCCCGCATTGCGCGGATTTTGCGCATGGTCCCTGACCGCTTCCGTATAAGCCGCCCAGACCTCTTTCTCAAGCTCTTCGGCGAGCTTGTCCAGTTCCGAAGCCATGGTTAGCTCCTGAATCATCCTGCCTCAATCAGCACGGAATGTTCTTGCAAAAAGTCAACGTTCTTTAATTTGCCCTCGACAAATTTCTCCTCTCCCAAAAGGCTTACCAACCGATATCCACGATTTTCTGCCTCAATGCGGATGACGTCCTGCATGATTTCTTTTTTCCCGTCCTCCCGATTCACATACACAACGGCTAAGCACATCTGCACCTCCCGGCTCTTAGCACGCCATCAAATGATCGATCGCTTCACCAATTTCCTTGGCGGCCATCTCTTCGCGTAACTCACGTCCCTCCAGACAAGCCTTGAATATTTCCGGATCATAGTGAACCTGACCTATCCATGGGATCCCCCTTTTCCCGATTTCTTCTTTCAGCTTCAGGGCTAGGTCATCCGACGGTATTTTGTTGAGCACGGCCCAGGTCTTTTTTACCCCGGCCTCCTGGGCCAAGGTCTTGATCCTGGCGGCCAGCTCCAGAGACTCCAAAGAAGGTTCGATGACCACCACCACCCCGTCGATGCTGGTTTCGATCCCCCGGCCAAAATGCTCTACCCCGGCCTCCATATCTATAAGGGCAACCTCCTTAGGACCCAGGTGGACTTTTTTCAGAAACTCCCGACTCAAAACCCCCATAGGGCAAGCACAACCTTCAAGGGATTGGAGGATTTTCCCGATACTGACCAGCAGGAGATTGTCGCTCCCCATTCTATATTGGGGCGGAATGTCATTTAGCCCAATCCGGTCCTCATTCAGAATTTCTCTCTTGGATTCCGCCTCTCGGGCTGAAGTTTTAAGCGCCATTTTTTCTTTGAGGCCCCTTTTTCCTCCCACCATCTCCATGAGAGGGTTTGGGGGGCGATTGAAGCCGAGTAGGCGGAAGAGCCCGGAGTTAGACTCATCCGAATCCACAACCAGAACGCGATAGCCTCTGGCTTTCAAACCCATAGCCAATAAGGCCGTGATGACACTTTTCCCGCTGCCACCTTTTCCACAGATTGAAATTTTCATAGGCATTCCTTCTAATAAGACGGGGGTTCCGGCTCATGCCTGCTTACAGTGCAGTTCCTCCAGGTGTCCAATTTCTTCCTGCAAATTACACAAGCTCCTCTCCACGTCTTCCATTTTTTCCTTTAAATTCTGGAGATCCTTCCTCTCGACCTCGTCCGTCCAGGTGGATTCCATGTTTTCCTCCATTTGCCTTATGGACTCCCCGAGGGAAATGATTTCCCCTGCCAGTTTGAGAATCCTATTTTGATGCTCTTTTTTTTGCCCATCTGTCCCTCCGGTTCTAGTGAATGGCTAGACTTGTTTGACAGAAGAAAACTTCAATAATTGCAAGATTTCTTGCGGAGAATCCATATCCAACGCTTTCCTGGCTACCTCACAGGCTTCCTCCTTGATTATCTTCCTGGCCATTTCTTTAATTTCCAGGATGGCCATGGGGGACACGCTTAATTCCCGGAGACCCAGGCCGAATAACAGGGGGAATAAAATCGGATTCCCGGCCATCTCCCCGCAGATGGAAACGTTTTTCCCGTGGGTCTTTCCCGCCTCGACGACATTCCTTATGAGCCAAAGGATAGAGGGATGGACGGGCTGGTATAGATCGCTCACCAGGTCGTTATCCCGGTCAACCGCCAGGGTGAATTGGATGAGGTCGTTCGTCCCGATGCTGACGAAGTCGATCTCTTTCATCAATTTATGGGCCAGGATGGCCAGGGAGGGAACTTCCACCATGACGCCGAGGGGAATCTCTTGATTCCGATCTTCCATCTGAGCCAACAGCTCCCTTTCGGTTTCTTTCGCCAAGCCGACTAGATTCCTGACTTCATCCATGCTGCAAACCATGGGGAAAAGAATTTTTACCTTCCCATACCGGGAGGCTCTTAGGATGGCCCTTAATTGGGTCTGCAAAAGCTTTTTTTCCTTCAAAAAGAACCGGGTGGATCGGTACCCTAAAAAAGGATTTTTTTCCGGGTGAGGAATTTTAAGAAATTTATCGCCCCCCAAATCCAGGGTCCGGATGGTGACTTCCCTTGGGTTCATCTTCTCTACGACCGCCCGATAAAGATCGAATTGCTCTTCTTCGGACAAAAATCGTTCGCCCATAATAAAGGGAAGCTCGGTTCGGAAAAGGCCGATCCCATCCGCCTGATACCGGAGAGCAAATTCAAGGTCGGCGAGATTGCCGATATTGGCCATGAGCTTAAAGGAGCAACCATCGCCGGTCAAGGCCGGGGAGGAAATCAGAAGATGCAAATTTTCCCGGCGGATTTCGATCTTCTCCTGGATCTGGCGATATTCCCGGATCATCTCTTCCGGGGGATTCACCACGATCAAGCCCAGGTTTCCGTCCACAATCAAGAAATCCCCCTTCTCGATCCGAGACAATAAACCTTCCATCCCCAAGACGGCTGGAATTCCCATGGCGCGGGCAAGAATCGCTGCGTGGGATTCCTTTCCTCCCTGTTCGGTAATGAAGGCTAAAACTCGATCTTTTTTCAACCGAAGGGTATCTTTCGTCGTCAACTCCAAAGCGGCGATGATCACCGGCTCTTGGAACGGGCAATCAAATTCCAAAGGCCCCATTAAGGATTCCAACAGCCTGGTTCCAATATCGCGTATATCCGAAATGCGATCTTTCAGGTAGGGATTCGCGACTTTGGAAAAAATTTCTTCATACTTGCGAATTTGCAAAAGAACGGCCGCCTCGGCCTTGATCTTTTGGGCGGCGATTCTTTCAAAAATCTCGGCCAGGTAATGGGAATCTTCAATGATGGACAGATGCGCCGAGAAGATTTCGGCTTCCTTCGGGCCGATCTTCTTTCGGATCATCTCCTGGTCATTCCGGATGGCTTCTTCGATGGCCTCAACCGCTTTTTGAACCCGCCGGATCTCATTGCCGATCTCCTGATCCTCGATGGGCAAAACCTGGATGTGGGATAAAATATCTTTGTGGATGCAGATTTTTCCCATGGCCACTCCCGGGGAAGCGGCAATTCCTTCAATGGGTTTTTCACCGAATTTTGTTTCCCTTGCGTCCATTTCTGCCCCCCCCGAAGTCCGAATCCCCTTCTCCCCTCACTCGCTTCCGGATGCGGCCGGGCCTGAATATTCTAAGCCGTATCCTCTTGGGTTGCTTCTGCCGCAGGAACCTCTTCAGGCTCAAAAAGGGAATTTAAATTCTTTTTTCCGGTCATGATCTGACGCGTCCCCTCCATGGAGTTCAGGATCACGAATTGGTTGGTAATCTTCTTTACCTCGAAGAAGGTTCCCGTCGACCTGTACTTTAACCTGCTTCCTTCCTGGAGAATGGTCATAAATTTTCACCTCCTCCCATCCTCTTCCTTGCTCTCCCGGTCCACTGCTTCCCGCAGAAACCGGGCAGCTTCTTCGGGATCGATCATGAATTTAGTGGCCGGACAAAGAATCGAGGATTTCGCTCCAGGATGATTTTCATCTGAGCTAATGGATGCGATATGGAACCGACGATGATTGATTTTCCCTCTGGGAAAAAGTCCATGAAGAAGCCGCCCACCATTTCCGATCGATCCAGGGAGATTCCTTCTCTGGAGAATCCGTTACCCCGGCAATCAAATTTTCCCCCTCCTTGGGGGGGCGCCAAAGGGAGGCGTAAAAATTTTTTTTCCAAGTTTCTAAAACCAAGTCAAAGTTCGGGGGTGATTTCAGCAAGAGTCCCGTTTCCAGAGTCCATCGCTGGATGGCGGATTCTGGGACCCCAGAAGCCATCCCATCGGTCCCAAGGTGATATTCCATACCTGGAGAGACAGTCAAACGCAAACCCAAAGGGGGTGATCGATGTACAAAGCAGAAGCCTAGTAAGAGCTTGTCAAAGAGCGTCCAACTCAACTTCCAGCCAGGCACGTTCCGATGAATCTGCGCCCCAGTTCCTTCTCCTCTCCGGAGATCATCCTGTACCTCCCTCCAGCGGTCTTGGGAGAAGAGTTTTAGTTTGATCAGGTTCAACCCTCGATTGATTTCCATATTTAAATTCCCGATGGCAAACAAGGATTCATGAATATGGTCTTGGCTTTCGTATTGGGGAGTTCCGGTTTCATCAAAAAAAGAACTCAAACGGACCTGGCGCTCCACGGGAGCGAAATCAAGAAAATGGGCCTCTTGGGGAGAGGGGTAATAGCGGATCAAGAAATAGGCGGCGATGAATCGGTGGTTCAAAGACCTGAGTCTCATGAGCTCCAGCAGGAAAGCTCCCTGGTGTTCTTCGGTCCATAGATACCACCCGGGAATAAACCCAATCAACCGGCGAATATTCGTAAATCCGATCTTGCGGCAGGCCTGTGGGTCATGAAATAGAGAGGTCAGCATATCCTCCATGGCCTGGCGAACTCGCCCGACATCCTCCTGCCAGGAGGGCATAGGTCCTTTTGGAATTGGCTCGGCCATCGGCTCATTCATGAGAGAACCTTCCATCGCATTTGTATTCTTTTTACCGGGTCATGTTTTTTTCGTAATAACAGCGGTTCTGGAACATGCGGTAATGGATGATGTGTCTCCGGTAGAGCTCACTCAAGCATTGGAAAACGGATTCCAATTTGTATCCCAGGGCTTGGGAAATCTCTTCCGCGGTGCAGGGCCTTCTTTTCAGCAAATCGACGATTTCCTCATCCCGCACGAGGTTGGCAGGGTAATCCGCCAACTGCGGGAAGTCGGGAATGATCTCGGCCTCCGCCCCCCATAAGTCTCTTACTTTCTTCAGCTGATCGGGAGAGAGGGGAGAAACAAAGTCTTCAGCCGGGGGGCGGATAACCGTATTCAGCTGGATTCGGTCAGGCCCGATCAAATCAATGATCTCCCGCAGCCTCCGGATTTCTTTGGGGTCATCATTGATGCCTGAACACAGCATGACCTCGAGCCAGACCTGCCCCCCGAATTCTCCGCGGAAATCTTTCAACCCGCCCAGGATCTGGCTGAAACGCAGGGAATGATGGGGCCGGTTGATATATTTAAAGAGTTGAGGACCGGCGGCGTCCAGGGTTGGGATGACCAGGTCCGCAACCTGCAAAGCATTGCGCACCGTTTCGAGGTGAAGGAGGGATCCGTTGGTCAAAACGGCGATGGGAATTTTCGTGAGCCGGCCTATTTCCTTTATGACCCACCCGATTTCTGAATTCAGGGTGGGTTCGCCGGAACCGGAGAAAGTAATGTAGTCGGGAAGAGGGGATAGGCTGGACAGCTTTTCCTCCAATTCCTCCATGACCTGCCTTCCCGGCACGTACGCTTTCCGCTCCAAGGTCTGGCAGGTGGTCCGCCCGAGCTGGCAATAGATGCAGTTGAAGGTGCAGGTCTTGAGAGGGACCATGTCGATTCCCAGAGACCTTCCCAAGCGACGCGAGGGGACCGGCCCAAAAACGCATGAAGAAGCGGAATTCCCTTTTGGAAGATTTTCTTGCATTGGCTTATTTCCTGCAGGCTCCCTTTTGCGGATCCTTTTTTGGCTTCCAGCAGGCTTTTGCTCCTTTTTTTTCTCTCTCTCAAATGCAGATTCGGTTCAACTCGATTAAGATGGAGTGTATTTCCTTGCCGAAGAGGATCACCGCTCCTTTCAAAGAGATCTGATCCAGGTCCTCTCTTTGGACAAAATCCCGGCCAAAATGCCTCTCCAATATCCGATGGGCGAGAGGGCACTGCTGGACGATATCCGCGATGGGCTCATCCTCAGATATGTAAACCGTCCTTTTCGCCATCTAGACGGCCTCCAGCTCCCGCCTCATGGCCATATCGTAAAGGACTCGCTCGCGCTTCTTGTCCAAGCCGAGGGCCCGGCGCTTTTTATCGATATGGGCGATCATGAGCTGGGCGGCTTTCACCGGATCGGGCTCAAAAGCCCACATCCCTCCCAGCATTTCTTCAAAATCCTTGAAGAGGTGGCGGGTGAGTTCTTCGCTTCCCAGGGTGGGCCAGGTGACCCCGAACACCGTAAAAACGCCGGAAGAAACGAAATAGTGCCCGATGGAGATGGCCTTTTCGCTCATCCATTCCGGGGCCGCTCCGGCAGCCGGAAGGTCACTGATATCGTCTCCCAACCCTCCGTCTTTGACCACGGCAGTGGCGGCCATCAGGATCCGGGAATTGTCCACGCACGAGCCCATATGCAGAACCGGCGGAATCCCCACGGCCTCGCACACTTCGGCCAGACCGGAACCGGCATAAAGGCGGGCTGCCTCGGGAGTGAGCAGGCCGGCTTTAGCGCAGGCCATGGCGCTGCACCCGGTCTGGAGGACGATGACATCGTTTTTGATCAATTCTTTCACCATGGCTACATGGGCGTCGTCGTGCTTGACCCGGGCGTTGTTGCACCCGACGACCCCGGCGATTCCCCGGATCCTCCCGTTGATGATGTTATCATTCAGGGGACGGTAGGAAGCCCGGAAGAGACCGCCGAGCAGGTAATTGATCGTCTCGTGGCTGAAGCCGGCGACGAGGTCCGTTTTTTCTTCGGGAATATCGATATTCTTTCCCCGGAGGGCGAAATTCTCAACCGCCGCTCGAACGATCCTTTTCGCCGATTCCATGGCATGGTGTTCGCTGAACTCGATATGCTCGGCCCCCGGGATTTTGGCTTTGGGAGAGGTGGTGATGATTTTGGTATGGTAGCATTGGGCCACATCGGCGATGGATTGCATGATACATTGGATGTCAACCACCATGGCGTCGACGACTCCGGTGACGATGGCCAATTCCTGCTGGAGCATATTTCCGGCCAGGGGTACGCCGTGGCGCATGAGGATTTCATTGGCCGTGCAACAGATCCCGGCGAGGTTGATTCCTTTGGCACCCTTGTTTTTGGCCAGCTTCAGCATCTCGGGATCTTGAGAAGCCACGACAATCATCTCCGAAAGCAGGGGTTCATGTCCGTGGATGACGATATTCACTTCGTCCTTTTTCAGGACCCCCAGGTTCGCCTTTCCGAGAATGGGCACAGGGGTTCCGAAGAGAACGTCCTGAAGCTCGGTGGCGATCATGGACCCGCCCCACCCATCCGCGAGGGCCGCCCGGGTGCCTTGCAAAAGAAGGTTTTTGTAATCCTGGTCAACCCCCATGTGGGTCCGGTGCATGATTTCCACGATTTCCCGGTCTACTCCGCGGGGAGCGACTCCCAGCTTCCTCCATAGGTCCTGACGCTTCAGCGGCGCTCTTTTCAGAAAAACGACCTCCCCTTCCTGTCGGCCAAACTCGGCCAAAGCTTTTTCGCCGACTTCAACCGCGATCTCCCGGAGGGGCCGGTCCCCCACTTCCACCCCAAAATCCATGGCCAACTGGTAAAGTTTCTGTTCGTCCTTGATTTCATACCCGGGGGCGTTCCCGCGAGCCGCGGCCAGGAAGGTTTCGGCCACTCCTCTCCCGTGGTCCGAATGGGCCGCCGCCCCGCCGGCAATCATGCGGATAAAATTGCGCGCCGCGATGGTTTCCGCGGTCGCCCCGCAGACCCCCCGCCGTTTGGCTTTTTCTGCGGCGGTTTCGGCTTTTTTCTTTGGAGCGGGAACCCGGCAGGGCCCCATGCTGCAATTTTTGCAGCAGCTCCCCTCGGCTCCGATGGGACAGGGTTTCATATCTTCGGCCCGGTCGAAGGCGGTGCTGATCTTTTCCGCAGCCGCCTTGGCCAACATTTTTGCGCTGGCTGGATCCAAAGTCTTTTCCGCGAATCCTGGCATTCCCTCCTCCTTTTTTATCGGTTTTTTATTCCATAGGAAATTATAAAAGTCTCTGCGCCCTCCGGGGATGAAGAAAAAATCAACCGCAGAGTACGCAGAGACCGCAGAGCAAACAAATTGGAATGCTGGAATGATGGAATATCAAAACCATTGGAATATTAAAATAATGGAATGTTGGGTTTGAGTATTTTTGTTTTTACCCATTATTCCATTCTTCCACGATTCCATTATTCCTTTTCTTAATTCTCTGCGTGCTCCGCGACCTCTGCGGTTAAGTTTTTTTTATCGGCGAACAACGCTTTTCCCTTCGTTCAGACCCTTCATTTGATCAGCGCTTGTTCTGGCCGGTACGGGAGGATCGTTTAGGCCCTCTCGCGCCAACCCCTTCTGGGGAGCTTGCGATCCTTCTTCTTTTTTCACAGTGCGAACCGGGCTGGAGCTCTCCGTTCAGACAAAGGGTAAGAGCGATCTCCGCTTCGCCGATCACATTGTGGAAAACATCGATACCCCTATTTTGCAATTCATCCAAGCTGAAATCATGAATCCCTCCGCAGATGAGCTTTTTCACCCCGCTCAAAGCCAGTTGTTCCATCCGCTGGGGGATATCGAGCCTTTCCGTGGAAATCCTTTCTTGATGGACCACCTTGCGATTCTCCGCCGTGATCATCCAGAATTCAGGCGATAAATCAAATCGAGGCGAAACCTTGCTTCCAAAGAGGGCGATGGCAATTTTCATGGTGGTTAACTTAATCGTCCCGCAAAAAAGTCATAAAAGCCGTCCCTCCCGGGCAGGCGGGAGTCCAGAACTTCTTGATTGAACTGGATTCCCGCTTTGGCGAGAATGAAAAAAGGGTGGGAATAAAATGATTTTTTGCGAAACTATCAAGCGTAGCTCGCAAAAAAAATGCCAAAAAATATTCCTGTTGGATAGAAGATAGAAAGATCAGAAATATTGAATAGTTAGGGGGAGTTTTCGGAAACAAATCGAAAAAATCAGCAGGGGCGCCAAGTTACAAAAGTGAAAATTAAAAATGAAACAGTTTCAATTACGAAACACTTCATCATATATTTCAAATGATCCCGTATTTTCTTAATTTCCTCCATAAGGTTACCCGGCTCATTCCTAATTCCGCGGCGGTTTGGAGGCGGTTTCCCTCGTTGCTTCGCAAGGCATTTTGGATTGTCTTCGCCTCCGCTCTCTCCAGGGGACTCTTGGGTAATCGATCAAGCTTCGATTCTCTTGTTTCTCTCTGGGAACCCGTGATTTCTTTGGGAAGGCAATCCAGACGAATCAGGTCATCCTTGCAGAGAACGAAAGCATGTTCAATGATATTTTCGAGTTCCCGAACATTCCCGGGATATTCGTATTCCAGGAGAAACTTCAGAGCCTGATTGGACAGCCCCGTCACCCTTTTTCCCATCCTGACGTTAAATTTCTGGATGAAAGCGTTGATCAGCAGAGCAATGTCCTCTCTTCTTTCGCCAAGGGGGGGGAGTTCGATTCGGACTACATTGAGGCGGTAATAGAGGTCGTCGCGGAACAATCCCTTTTGAATGAGTTTTGATAGATCTTGGTTCGTCGCCGCGACCACCCGTACATCGGCCTTGATCGGCTGGTTGGATCCCAGGGGTTCGAATTCCTTTTCCTGGAGCACGCGGAGTAATTTCACTTGTAGAGCCGGCGGCATGTCCCCCACCTCATCGAGAAAAACCGTGCCTCCTTCCGCAAGGGCGAACTTTCCGGCTTTGTCCTTTTTGGCATCGGTAAAAGCCCCCTTCACGTAGCCGAACAACTCCGATTCCAGAAGGGTTTCCGGAATCGCTCCGCAATTCACGGTGATGAAAGGGGCTGCTTTTCTGGAGCTCAGATTGTGGATGGCTTTGGCAAAGAGCTCCTTCCCCGTGCCGCTCGCTCCCTGGATAAGAACCGTGCTGTAACTATTGGCGATATCGGGCAGAATCCTGAAAATCTCCTGAATCCGATGGTTCTTACTGATAATATCCGCCAGGGAATACTTCTGGGAAAGTTCCTTGCGGAGGGCCTCGATCAGGGAGAGATCCCGGAAGGTTTCCACCCCCCCGATGATTTGCCCCCTTTCATTCCGTAAAATGGCGGTGCTGATGCTGATGGGGATTTCTTTCCCGCTTTTATTGAGGATCGTGACGGGAAGATTCACGATTTCCTTCTTCGTTCGAATCGACTCTTTCAATGCACAACGGGTCAGACAGATATCCGCCCGGAAGATGTCGTAACAATTTCGCCCCAGGGCTTCTTTCCGGGTATATCCGGTGATTCTTCCGGCCGCTTCATTCATGAAGGTGATCTTGCTTTGATTGCTTACGGTGAAAACGCCATCCGCAACACTGTTGAGGATAATGCCGAAAAATTTAGATGTTTTTATTTCTTTCATAGAAAAGATCGTATCATAAAGGAAAGGTTCCAAAAAGGTTCGATGGAAAATTCCCTTCTTGGCCGACAAAACGAGCCCGCACAGAAACCCGTTTCCATGTCATGGATGTTTTTGCAAGAGGGGGGAAGGGAGCGGGCGGATCGGGTTGAGCCCAGAGGCGCCAGCCTTCAGATTTCCCCGGGCCCCGTCCCCGATGCAGATAAGGAATCGGATTCTTCCTGCGGGAGGGTGATGCGGAAAAGGGAACCGCGGCCCACTTCGGTTTCCATGGACAAGGTTCCGCCGTGTTCCTGGGCGATCTTCTGGGTCACCAATAGACCCAAGCCGGTTCCGGAAGTCCCCTTGGTGGAGAAAAAGCCGGTGGCATCCTAAAAAGCCAGATCCGGCTTCCAGACTTTCCAGACCTTCCCTGCCAGGTCAGGACCCGGTTTCAGAGTGGGTTTGCCCGGCTGCCAGCCCGAAGGGGTAACCTCCCCGGTCTTACGCACGTGCTGGAATGCTTTCACCTGGCGGATCATTTCGGATACGTTTCGGCCCACCGGGGGAGTAACCACCTCCATGGCCTGAATCACCCCGTCCGGGTCGATCAAAAAACGGCCCCGGATGTCCACACCCGCATCCTGATCATAGACCCCGTACACCTGCCCGATCTTTCCCCCTCCGTCCGAGAGCATGGGGAAGGGGATGCCCCCCGGCACCATCTTGGAAAGCTCCTCTTCCTGCCAGATCTTGTGGACGAAGCGGCTGTCCGTGCTGCAGGCCAGGACTTGAACCCCCAGGGACTTCAGCTCTTGGTGCTTGACGGCGACCGCCGACAATTCCGTAGGTCAGACGAAGGTGAAATCACCGGGATAGAAGCAGAGGACCACCCACTTTCCCTTGTAGTCGGAAAGCTTGATGTTCTTGAATCCGCCTTCAAAAAAGGCGCTGGCTTCGAAATCAGGGGCGGGTTTTCCCACTTGGGCGATCATTTTGGGCTCCTCCTTGTAAACTCGAGATGGGGCTGAAGGTTGACCTTCCGGTTTTAGAATCGGCCCTTTGGCCGGCGTCACGCACCCGTCTTTCGCTTCCGCCATGTTCTTCCTCCTTTCTGTTTTTGTTCTTGCTTAGGAAATTATAAAAGTCTCTGCGCCCTCCGGGGATGAAGAAAAAATCAACCGCAGAGTACGCAGAGACCGCAGAGCAAAAAAATTGGAATGCTGGAATGCTGGAATCATGGAATCATGAATAAATCGATTAGCAAAAAAATCGTTGTTCATCCATTATTCCTTTTTTAATTCTCTGCGTCCTCCCGGATCTCTGCGGTTTGTGGTTCTTTTCTCCTTTGGGGAATAAAAATTTTTTCTTTGGATCCTCCGGGGATCGAGACAAGAGGATGAACCAAGAGGAAGCAGAGAACGCAGAGGAGGAAACGGAAAGGGAATAATGGAATAGTGGAATGGTGGGTAATACAATTGGCTTTCCAATATTCCAGTATTCCATCATTCCAATTTTCCAGTGTTTTTCTCTGCGTGCTCCGCGACCTCTGCGGTTAAGTTTTTTTTATTCCACCGGGTGGACCTTCACCGCCTATTCGGTGACCCACCCCCCAACACTCAATCGTTTCTTTTGGGTAAACCCCAGGGTCTGCCGGGGGACTCACAGCATTTGACATTTCCGGGATGCTTCGCTTGTGGCCCGGGGACAAGGAGCTTGTGCGCAAAAAGCATCGGCCGGGTGAGCCCTCTTCCTGGAGGCTTCGACCGGCTTCCGCAGGATGCGGCGGGCCGATCGGGCGACCGGCCGGTCGCCCCTACAAGCAAAGAGAACCTTCATCGGGGTTAGAACGGTTTGCCCGCCCGTTCCATGAAATAAAAGATGCCTCATGGTTTTTGGGCACAAGGTCCTTGCCCCCGGGCTTGGCACCCGGGCGAAATCCACCTTCAGGTTGCGTCCGGTTGAATCCGCTTTGAGCGGTTCCCGGCTTTCCAAGCCTCCGGCCCTGCTGGAGGTCATGATTTCCCGGAAAGGGTGACCAGATAGGAATTGCCCATCCGGGCCACGTGGTCGCGGATCCGCTGGAAGAGGTGCAGATGTCCTTCTTCGTCGCTGATCAGCTCCTCGAAAAGGTCCTTCGACTTGTGGTCCTTCTGGGCGGCGCACAGGGCCGCCGCTTCGTTGTACATCTCGATGGCCTTGGTCTCCAGGGCTACATCGGTCTCCAAGAGCTGGGGGATGGTTTGCTTCTTCTTGGGGCTGAGGTCCGGTTTCGACGTGGGTTCCCCGCCTAAAAACAGGATCCTCTCGGCGAGTTTTTCCGCGTGCTTCATTTCTGCGATGGCCGTCTCTTTGAGTCTGGCCGCAAGTTTCCCGAAATCCTGGTCCTCCAATTCATAGTGGTGGATCATGTACTGGGAAATCGCCCCCAGCTCGGCCGAGCGGGCCTGGTTCAGCAGATAGATCACTTTCTCGTTCATACCTTCTCCTTTCTTGTTGCTTAGGATTTAAATAAAAACTGAAACTTTTTGTCCGCAGATTACGCAGATTTCGCAGACAGCACACAGATATAAAGGCTACGAATCAGAATAGCATT
>Ga0315281_10009850_pt1 | contig 13229 bp, 9 predicted proteins | sample YL17G07_0_MG_FD_204540 | JGI IMG/M metagenome (GOLD analysis project Ga0315281, IMG submission 204540) | Sediment microbial communities from Yellowstone Lake, YNP, Wyoming, USA - YL17G07_0 | ecosystem: Environmental > Aquatic > Freshwater > Lake > Sediment | place: USA: Wyoming | collected... | reverse complement strand
GCCGCCGGAAGGCGAACGTCTGTGGACGCTCAACGCGGTGCGCGTGCCCGAGGGGGTGGACGAGTCCGCGGTGCGTGTGCACCTGCTGGACGCGTTCAATATCGAGATCGGCGCCGGCCTCGGTCCGCTGGCCGGCAAGATCTGGCGCGTCGGCCTGATGGGCGCGAGCTCGTCGCCGCGGCTGATCGTCCTCCTGCGCGGCGCGCTCGAGAGCGCGTTCGCCAAACAGGGACGCGCCGTTCACGCGTAGCGGACCGAACGTGCCCGGCCCAGAGGGCGCACCCGCGACCATGCGCCGAACGCTCGGCCGCGTGCTGATAGGTGGGCCGGCCGTCGGCTTCGCGGTGCTCGCCTACGCCTACCTCACGCTGCCCGACATCCGGCCGCTGAAGACGTCCAACCCCTCCACGACCGCGTTCATGGACCTGCGCGACCGCGAGGCGCGCGCCAACGGGCAGGTGCCGCGGCGCGTTCAGCGATGGGTGAGCGCCACCCGCATCTCACCGGATCTGAAGCGCGCGGTGCTTGTCGCCGAAGACGATGCGTTCTGGCAGCACGAAGGGATCGACTTCGAACAGCTCCAGGAGTCGATCGAAACGGACTGGGCGCGGGGCCGCCTCATGCGCGGTGGCAGCACGATCACCCAGCAGCTCGCGAAGAATCTGTATTTGTCGCCGTCGAAGAACCCGCTGCGGAAGCTGCGCGAGTTCATCATCGCGCGCCGGCTCGAAGCGGAGCTCACGAAGCCGCGGATCCTCGAGCTGTATCTGAACGTGATCGAGTGGGGCGACGGCGTGTACGGCGTCGAGAGCGCGGCGCGCGTCTATTTTCAGAAACCCGCGGCCGAGCTGGGTCCGTCAGAGGCGGCGCTGCTCGCCGCCGCGATCGTGAACCCGCGTCTGCTCAACCCGGCGCGTCCGACGAAGCGGCTGATCCGCCGGCAGCAGCTGATTCTGAGGCGGATGGGCGCGGTGATTCCGCCTCAGGGGTCAGCTCCACGTGAACGCTGACAACGTGACGCGCCACACCCGACAGGTGACCATGAATATGGTAGATTGTTTGACCGTGCGCGCAACCGTGGACAGATTCTGAAGGCGGAGCCTCGAGCATTACGAGATCATTTCTTTTCCCTGACATCAACGTCTGGATCGCGTTGACGTGGCAAGCTCACGTTCATCACGCGATTGCGCGGCAGTGGTTCGGCGCCTGGGCGGATTCCTATCTCGCGGCGTTCGCTGCGATGTCCCACGTAAGGGTCGGGACGTTCGACGGCGCGCTGCGAGCGAAGGCCGAACACGCGGTGCTCCTCAAGGAATAACCATGGTGCTCGCGGCAGGCACTCGCCTCGGACCTTATGAAATCCTCGCCCTGCTTGGCGCGGGCGGCATGGGCGAGGTCTACAAAGCGCGCGATACGCGACTCGACCGCACGGTCGCCATCAAAGTGCTCTCGCCGACGCTGGCGGCCGATCCGCACTTTCGCGAGCGGTTCGACCGCGAGGCGCGCGTCATTTCTCAACTCGATCACCCTCATATCTGTGCGCTGTACGACGTGGGAGAACACGACGGCGCGGCCTTTCTCGTCATGCAGTATCTGGAGGGCGAGACGCTCGGCGCACGTCTGACCAAAGGCCCGCTCCCCATGGACGAGGGGCTCACCCTCGCGATGCAAATCGCCAGCGCGCTCGATTCTGCGCACAGGGCTCACGTCGTGCATCGCGACTTGAAGCCTGGAAACGTCATGCTGACGGCGCCAGGCGCTCGATCCGGCTCACCACCGGCGTTTCGACAAGGCTTACCACAGGCGGCGTCGCCGGGTTCGACCGGCTCAGCTCGACCAGGCTCCCTGCACGCCACACTGCTCGACTTCGGCCTCGCGAAGCTGGTCGACCCGGCATCGGCCGTGATGGACGCCCAGACCATCACCGATCCGCGAACAGCCTTTGGCGTCGTCGTCGGCACGACCAGATACATGTCACCCGAGCAGGCGCGAGGGCTCCCGATCGACGCGCGCTCGGACCTGTTCAGCTTCGGGGTCCTGCTGTACGAAATGCTGGCCGGCCGCGCGCCGTTCGAGGCCTCGACAGCGACCGATACGATCGTGGCTATTCTCGAGCGCGAGCCGGTGCCGCTCATTCGACATCGCGAGGAGACTCCGCCTGAACTCCAGCGCATCGTCTCGAAATGTCTCCAGAAAGACGTCGCGCATCGGTACGCCACGGCCGGAGAGCTGGCCGTCGACCTCGAGCGCGTGAAGGCGGCCGGCTCCGGACCGCACGTCACGACGAAGCCGTCACCGTCGATTGCGGTGCTGCCGTTCGTCAACATGAGCGCCGACCCCGAGAACGAGTATTTCTGTGATGGGATTGCCGAAGACCTCATCAACGCGCTCACCAAGGTCGAGCAGCTTCGCGTCGCCGCCAGAACATCGGCGTTTTCGTTCAAAGGCAAGGGCGCGACGCTTCAGGAAGTCGCCCGGACGCTGAACGTGAACACGGTCCTCGAAGGCAGCGTCAGGAAGGCGGGCAACCGGCTTCGCGTGACGGCGCAGATCGTGAACGTGGCCGACGGGTATCAGCTCTGGTCCGAGCGATACGATCGCCAGCTCGAGGATGTCTTCGAGATTCAAGACGAGATCTCGTCGGCCATCGTGAAGGCGCTGAAGGTCAAGCTGCTCGGCGAGGAGAACGCCGTCCTGGTCAAGCGGCCCACGGACAACATCGAGGCGTATCAGCTCTACCTGAAAGGCCGTCACCATTGGCATAAATGGAATCCTGACGGATTCGCGAAGTCGAAGGAATGCATGGAGCGCGCGATCGCGCTCGATCCGGACTACGCGCTCGCGTTTTTCGGCCTGGCGGATGTTTACCTGGCGAGCGGAGCCATCGGCCTGATTCCCTACAGCGAGCTGCTACCCAAAGCAAAGTCGGCCCTCAAGCGCGCGCTCGATCTGGATTCGGACTTGGCTGAAGCGTGGACGCTGATGGGCGTGGTCCATTTCTTCGAGTGGGAGTGGGCGGCGTCGGACCACGCGAGTACGCGGGCGCTCGAGCTCAATCCCCGTCTGGGCCATGCGCATCTCGTGCGGGCCTTGAACAATCTCTACGCTGGGCGACCCGAGGCGGGTCTTGCGGCCGCGAAGCGGGCCGTCGAGCTTGACCCCTTGGCGCAACTGTGGAATTTCGCGCTCGTCTTGGCGTACATCGCGCGCGGTGATGAAGACGCAGCCCTGAGCCAGACATACGCGCTCCTGGACATCGATCCGAGTTTCTGGTGGGCGCACTATTGTCGTGGCGTGCTCGCCATCGCGCGTGGTGAATACGGCGAAGCGAGTCAGTACTTCTCGGACGCGGTGCGCGGTTCGGGCGGCGCGCCGTACGCCGTGGGGCTATTGGCATGCGCCCTCGCGCGAGCAGGAGAACACGATCGCGCCGAGGCCGAACTGGCTGGATTGATCGAGCACGCAACCGAGCGGCACGTGCCTGCGGTCAGCGTTGCGCTCGCGTATGTCGGACTGGGCAAGGACGATCACGCCTTCGAGTGGCTCGAACGATCATTCAAAGAACGGGATATCTGGCTGATCGTCGAGCTCCTCTACCTTCCGCACTTGAAGGCGTTGCGAAACGACTCTCGCATGATCGATCTCCGCCGCCGGATCGCGCAGTGTGGCGTACGATTGGACGTCGAATAATTGCCCACCTACGACACGGTCACGGTATGAGACCGCCGCTACCTGGGGCGGCGCGGGCCAAATTCCAAATTCCAAATTCCTGATTCCTAATTCCCCAGGCGGCGGGCGCCGAGGTACCGCGGCGACCAGTAGCTCGAGCTGAGGCGCTCGACGCGCACGACGCCCGTGGAACTCGGCGCGTGCACGAACTGATCGCCGCCGATCGCGATCGCCACATGGGTGGGACCCGGGTCTGTCGTGGTGAAGAACAGCACGTCGCCGGGTGCAAGATCCCGCGGCTTGACCGATTTCCCCACCCGATACTGTTCGCGGACCTCGCGCGGCAGCGACAACCCGTACTGGGCAAAGACGAACTGCGTGAAGCCGCTGCAATCGAAGCCGTCCGGATCCGCGCCGCCGTTGCGGTACGGCGTGCCCCGCAGCGACAGCGCCGTGCCCGCGAGCGCGTACCCATCGAACCCCGATCGCGGGCGGGGTGACGAGGGCGCCGAGGGCGCGGGTGGTGCGGACGGCGCGCCGGGCGCGGCCGGGGCCGACGCGGCGCCCGGCGTCGGAAACGGTCTCGGCACCGCGCCCCTCGACGCGCACGCGCCGGAGCACACCGCCAGGGCGAGTACCCCCGTCGCGAGCCAGTTCGAACCATGACAAATCACGTCCACGTGTATCGGCGCCAGCCGCTTCGTACCATAGGGGCTGGCGGATTGACACTCTGACGGGCGTCGGGCAAGATTCATGCAGAGTGGAACAGACGCTGCTCCTCAACGCGTCGTACGAGCCTCTGAAGATCGTCCACTGGCAGAAAGCGGTCACGCTCTGGTGCCAGGGGAAGGTCGAGGTCATCTCCGTGTACGACCGCGAGATCCGCGCGGTGTCCATCAGCTTCAAGCTGCCGTCGGTGATCCGCCTCCTGCGGTACATCAGGATCAAACGGCGGTTCGACTATGTGCCCTTTTCGCGGGCGAACATCTACGCGCGCGACGATCACGCGTGTCAGTACTGCGGCGACGCGTTTCCCACCAACGAACTGACGTTCGATCACGTCGTGCCGGTGGCCCATGGCGGCCGCAAAGACTGGGAGAACATCGTCAGCTGCTGCGTGATGTGCAACCGGAAGAAAGGCGGGCGGACGCCGGCCGAAGCCGGCATGCACCTGCGGAGGATGCCCAGGCGACCGCAGTCTGTTCCCGCCATCCGCATCACGATCGGCCTCAGGAATGCGCCGGACAGCTGGCGGGATTATCTGTATTGGAACGCCGAGCTCGACGACACTTAACAACTGTCAACTCTCAAGTCGCAACTCTCAGCGTTGAGACTTGAGACTTGAGACTTGAGATGTGCATGCCTGCCTGTATCACCGCCATTCATCCGCTGTGCGCGATTGAAGGCGGTCGCATCACCATCGAAGGCACAGGGTTTCCCATCGACGGTCCGTCACTGCCCGACGTCCGGGTCGGCGACGTGGCCGCGCGACTCGTCTACGCATCGCCGACGCAGTTGTCCGCCATCGTGCCGGTGGGTCTCGACGGCGGCCGCGTGCCGGTCCGCGTTGCCGGGGTGCCTGGCGAGACCGCATTCGTCGATATCGCCGCGCCGTTCGCCACAGGGCTGCACCAGGTCGACAATCCGATTTTCGATCGCGAGGGCAACCTGTACGTGACGTTCAGCGGCAGCCGCGGTCAGCAGGTGCCTGTCGCCATCTTCCGCGTGCGCCCCAACGGCACGCGCGAGCCGTTTGCATCCGGTATCGTGAACCCGACGTCGATGGCGATCGATCCGCAGGGCCGCCTGTACGTGTCGAGCCGCTTCGGTGGCACGGTCTACCGCGTGTCGCCTTCTGGGGCGACCGAGCCGTTCGCGGATGATCTCGGCGCGGCGTGCGGGCTCGCGTTCTCCAAAGACGGCACGCTCTTTGTCGGGGATCGATCCGGCACGATCTTCCGCGTCGATGCGGACGGACAGGCGACGACGTTTGCGTCGATCCCGGCGAGCGTGGCGGCGTTTCACCTCGCGTTCGGCCCCGACGAAGCGCTCTACGTGACCGGACCGACGCTGTCGTCGTACGACGAGCTGTATCGCATCACGCTCGACGGAGTCGTCACGACGCGGCACGTCGGGTTCGGACGGCCGCAGGGCCTGGCGTTCGACGCCAGCGGCGCGCTGTTTGTGGTCGAGGCGCTGGCCGGTTCGAGCGGCCTCTATCGCGTGCCACCGGCCGGCGCGCCGGAGCTGGTCCTGTCAGGGCCGGGCCTGGTCGGCGTGGCGTTCGACGCCAGCGGCCACCTCGTCGTCTCGTCGAACGAGACCGCGTATCGGCTGGCACGGTCCGGCTGAAGCCGGACACCACGGCTGGTCGCCACCACTGATGGCCGCCGCGAGTCTGAACGTGGTGTCCGGAGGCAGCGGGACCGGATACAATCGCGCGTCAATGTCTCAACTTTTTCAACGCAAGCCGATCGCGGCGTTGGTCGAGGACACCCACGGCGCGAACAGCCTGAAGCGATCGCTGGGCGCCGGCGACTTGATCATGCTGGCGATCGGCGCGGTGATCGGCGCCGGCATCTTCGGCGCGATCGGCACCGCCGCGGCCGGACAGCTTGGTCCCAACGGCGAGGTGATCCGCCAGGGCGCAGGGCCGGCGCTCGTGTTTTCATTCCTGCTGCTTGGTGGTGCGTGCGCGCTCGCGGGGCTCTGCTATGCGGAGCTCGCCGCGATGATCCCGCAGGCGGGCAGCGCCTACGCGTACTCGTACGCGACGCTAGGCGAGCTGGTCGCCTGGATCATCGGCTGGGACCTGATCCTCGAATACGCCGTCGGCAACGTCGCGGTGGCGATTTCCTGGGGCGACTATTTCAACACGCTGCTGCGCGGCTTCGGCGTCGCCCTGCCTGGCTGGCTGACGACCGGCTATCGCACGGCGCTGCTCAGCGCCGATCCGCAGATTCACGGTCTGCTGACGTCCGCGCCGCACATCGCCGGCATCCCGATCCTGGTCCACGTGCCGGCGGCCTCGATCGTGATGTTCATCACATGGCTGCTACTGCGCGGTGCGCGCGAGAGCGCGACCGCCAACAACATCATGGTCGTCATCAAGCTGATGGCGCTGGCGCTCTTCGTCGGGGTCGGCGCCACACACCTCAACATGGCGAACTACCATCCGTTCGCACCCAACGGATTCAGAGGCATCCATCAGGGCGCGGCGATTGTGTTCTTCGCGTACATCGGCTTCGACGCGATCTCGACGGCGGCGGAAGAGACGAAGAATCCCCAGCGCAACCTCCCGATCGGTATTCTCGGCGGGCTGGCCATCTGCACCGTCATCTACGTCATCGTTGGCGCCGTGCTGACCGGCATGGTGCCCTACACGGAGCTCGCCGTCGCCGATCCGCTGGCACGCGCGCTCGAGCTTGCCGGGTTCAAGACCGTCGGCTGGATCGTCGCGCTGGGCGCGGTGGTGTCGATGTCGGCCGTGCTGCTCGTGTTTCAGTACGGGCAGCCGCGCATCTTCTTCGCGATGGGGCGCGACGGGCTGCTGCCGAAATGGGCGGCGCATCTGAACCCGATCACGAAGGTCCCGTCGACGACGACCATCATCACGGGCGTGTTCGTGGCGACGTGGGCGTTGATTGGCGACGCCGGAGAAACCTACGACCTGACCAACATCGGCACGCTGTTTGCTTTCATCCTCGTCAGCATCGGCGTGCTCGTGCTGCGGTACACGGAGCCCGAGCGCCCGCGCCCGTTCAGGGTGCCGTTCGCATGGCCCGTGTGCCTGCTGTCGGCGGCGGGCTGCCTGTTCATCATGTACGGCCTGCCGGGCACGGCATGGGTCCGGTTCTTCTGGTGGCTGGCGATCGGCCTCGTGCTGTACTTCTCGTACGGGTACAGCCACAGCAAGCTGCGCCGTAGGGCGTAACATGTCCACGACGTACAACGCGGAACGCGCTGAACACGCAGAAAGAACATGTGGCTCCGCGGTTTCCGCGGGTTCTGCGTTGATCGTCGTTCAGAGATGACCGTGCGACCGCTTGACGGAGTGCGCGTGCTCGACTTGACGCGGCTGCTGCCCGGCGCGTACGCCACGCTGCTGCTGGCAGACATGGGCGCGGACGTCGTGAAGGTCGAGGACCCACGCGGCGGCGACGGCATGCGGACGCTGCCGCCGCTGGCGAGCGGCCGCAACGCGTACTTCGAAGCGCTCAACCGCAACAAACGCAGCATGACGCTGGATCTGCGATCGGCCGACGCCGTCGCGGTCCTCGCCGCGCTCGCCTCGCGCAGCGACGTCGTTGTCGACAGCTTCCGGCCGTCCACCGCGCGCCGCCTCGGCGTGGATGCGAAGACGTTGCGCGCGCAGCATCCGCGTCTCGTGTGCGCTTCGATCAGTGGTTTCGGTCAGAGCGGACCGTACGAGGAGCGGGCCGCGCACGACATCAACTACCAGGCGCTCGCCGGGTTGCTCAGGCCGCCGGCGCTGCCGGGTCCCCTGATTGGCGACATCGGCGCCGCGATGCAGACGGCGCTCGGCATCCTCGCCGCGCTCATTCAGCGGGACCGCACCGGCGCCGGCAGCTTCGTCGACGTGTCGATTCACGAAGCGGCGATGGCGTGGTCGATGTTCCCGACGACCGGCGACCTGGCGAGCGCCTGCTACACCGTCTACGAGACGGCGGATGGACAGTGGCTCGCGCTGGGCGCGCTCGAACCCAAATTCTGGGCCGGCTTCTGCGAACGGATCGGGCGCCCGGATCTGACCCGGCGTCAGCACGCCCACGGCGAGGAGCGGGCGCAGGTGCTGCGCGACGTGCGCGACATCATGCGTACGCGGACGCGCGACGAGTGGTTCACGTTGTTCGAGGGTGCCGACGTGTGTTTGACGACGATCTACAAGCCGGAAGAAGTGGCGGCAGACCCGCACGTCGGTGCGCGCGGTACTGTAGCAAGCGTGGCTGGGATCACGCACGTCACGCCGCCGGGCGGCGAAGTTCGACCTGCGCCGGCGCTCGGTGTCCACACGGACGAAGTCCTCGAGGCGGCAGGAATCGATGCCGAACAGCGCGCGCGTCTCCGCGCGTCCGGGGTGATCTGACCAGGAATTTCAGATTGCAGATTTCAGATTTCAGAATTGAGGTGGTTAGGCTCACGAATGCTATAATTAATCAATGCGCGATCGATCGCACTATCCGGTCCGCAAGACGTCGCTCGCCAACGAGGGTCACACCACGGTGATCGATCTCAGCCCTTCTGCGCGGGTATCGCTTGTGTGGCAGCTGACAGTCCAAGCCTGGCAGTTCAAGGAGCCGGCCTTCCGTGAATCGCGACTTCGCCGAGATGTTGTCCGCACTCTCCGAGGCGGGCGCTGAGTTCCTGGTCGTCGGCGCGCACGCGCTGGCGGCCCACGGAATCGTCCGCGCGACGGGCGACCTCGACATCTGGGTGAAACCCACACAAGAGAACGCGGAACGCGTCATGCGCGCGCTGATGGCGTTTGGCGCTCCGCTCATGGACCTCACGATCGACGATTTGATGAAGACCGATACGGTCTTTCAAATCGGCGTCGAGCCGTCTCGCGTGGACATTTTGTCCGGTATTTCCGGCGTTGATTTCGATGAAGCCCGCAGCCGCCGGATCGTGCTGGACATCGAAGGCGTCACAGTGCCCGTGCTCAGCCGCGCAGACTTCGTCACGAACAAACGGGCCAGCGGACGGCCGAAGGATCTGCTCGACCTCGAATTGCTCGGCGACTGATCCTACGACGTGCCGTGTTACGATCGGGGATCGGCTAGCCCCTGGACACCAGCCCCTAGCCCCTGGCCCCTAGCCCCTGTCCTATGGCCCACGAATGGATCTCCGTACGCGGCGCGCGCGTCCACAACCTCAAGAACATCGACGTCGACATCCCGCGCCACAAGCTCGTAGTCATCACGGGCCTGTCCGGCTCCGGTAAATCGTCGCTCGCGTTCGACACGATCTACGCGGAAGGGCAGCGCCGCTACGTCGAGTCGCTGTCGGCCTACGCACGCCAGTTTCTCGAACAGATGGAGAAGCCGGACGTCGACCTGATCGACGGCCTCTCGCCGGCGATTTCGATCGAGCAGAAAACCACCGGATCCAACCCGCGCTCCACGGTCGGCACCGTCACCGAGATCTACGACTACCTGCGCCTGCTGTTCGCCAACATCGGCGTGCCGCACTGTCCGAACTGCGGCAAGGAGATCGCCAGCCAGTCGCTCGAGCGCATCGTCGACATGGTGATGCTGTATCCGCAGGACGAGCGCATCAACGTGCTCGCGCCGATCGTCCGGGGGCGGAAAGGCGAGTTCAAGAAGGAACTGGCCGGACTGCGCGTGCGCGGCTACACGAAGGCGCGGATCGACGGGCAGTTCCGGGCGCTCGAAGAGGACATCACGCTCGACCGGCGCCGCAACCACACGATCGAGGTCGTCGTCGATCGGGTGATCGTTCGCGGCGGCGTCGAGCGCCGGCTCACCGAGTCGGTCGACGTCGCGCTCAACCTCGCCGACGACATCGTCGTCATCAACACGTTCGAGGGCGGCGACCGGCTGTTCTCGCGGCGGCTGGCCTGCGTGGACTGCGGCCTGAGCATGCCGGAGATGACGCCGCGCGCGTTCTCCTTCAACTCGCCGCACGGCGCCTGCGCGGGGTGCCAGGGCCTCGGCTCGATGATCGACTTCGATCCGCACCGCGTGGTGCCGGACGAGACCAAGTCGCTGGCCGACGGCGCGATCGTGCCGTGGGCGCGCGGCGACCGCAAGCTGGTGAAGGACGCGCTGCTGGCGCTGTCGCGCGACTTCGGCATCGACCTGAACGTGCCATTCTCGCGGCTGCCGAGAAAAGCGCGCGAGGTGCTGTTGTTCGGCGCCGGTAAGGGGTTCGAGGGGCTGCTGCCCAACCTGCGCCGCCGGTACGACGAGGGCAGCTGGGCTGTGCAGTCGGAGCTCGATCCGTTCCGGACGCTGCGCCCATGCCCGACCTGCCACGGCCATCGCTTGAAGCAGCAGAGCCTGTCGGTCAAGGTCAAGGCGCGCACGATCTCGGACTACGTCAACCTGCCGATCGTCGAGGCGCTCGACGTCTTCCACGGCCTGCAGCTCACGGATCGTGAAACGATCATCGCCGAGCGCATCCTGAAGGAGATTCAGGAGCGGCTGGGATTTCTCAACGACGTCGGCGTCGGCTACCTGAGCCTCGGCCGCAGTGCGGCGACGTTGTCGGGCGGCGAGGGACAGCGCATCCGCCTGGCGACGCAGATCGGCGCGAACCTGACGGGCGTGCTGTATGTGCTCGACGAGCCGTCGATCGGCCTGCACCAGCGCGACAACCGGAAGCTGCTGGGCACGCTGTCGCGCCTGCGCGATCTCGGCAACACCGTCATCGTCGTCGAGCACGACGAGGAGACGATCCGCGCGGCCGACTACGTCATCGACCTGGGGCCGGGCGCCGGTGACCTCGGCGGCCACGTGATTTTTCAGGGCACGCCGAAGGCGCTGATGGCGGTTTCGCTGATGGCGGAAACGACTCCCGACCCCGTGTCCCTCACAGGCGCCTATCTCACCGGCGCGCGATCGATTCCCACACCGGCCGCCCGGCGGCAGGCGATGAAGGGCGAGCTGGTCATTCGCGGCGCGCGCGAGAACAACCTGCAGAATATCGACGTCAGGATTCCGCTCGGCCTGCTGACGGCGGTCACCGGCGTCAGCGGATCGGGCAAGTCGACGCTCGTCAACGACATCCTGTACAAGTCGCTCGCAAAAACCCTCTACCGGGCGGGCGACGAACCCGGCGAACACGATCGCATCGAGGGGACCGAGCTGATCGACAAGGTGATCGAGATCGATCAGTCGCCGATCGGCCGCACGCCGCGATCGAATCCCGCGACCTATACCGGGCTGTTCACGTTCATCCGCGACCTGTTCGCGTGGATGCCCGACGCGAAAGCACGCGGCTTCAAGCCGGGGCGCTTCTCGTTCAACGTCAAGGGCGGCCGCTGCGAGGCCTGCCAGGGCGATGGCGTGATCGCGATCGAGATGCACTTCCTCCCCAACGTCTACGTCACGTGCGAGCAGTGCAAAGGGCGCCGCTACAATCGCGAGACGCTCGAAATCAAGTACCGCGGCAAGTCGATCGCCGATGTCCTCGAGCTCACGGTGGACCAGGCGGTCCCGCTGCTCGAAAACCTGCCGGCGATCTCCAACAAGCTGCGCACGCTTCAGAGCGTCGGCCTCGGCTACGTCGCGCTCGGCCAGTCGGCGACGACGCTGTCGGGCGGCGAGGCGCAGCGCGTGAAGCTGTCGAAGGAGTTGTCGAAACGGGGCACCGGCCGCACGCTGTACATCCTCGACGAACCGACGACCGGCCTGCACTTCGCCGACACGCATAAACTGCTCGACGTGCTCATGAAGCTGGTCGATCAGGGCAACACGATCGTCGTCATCGAGCACAACCTCGACGTGATCAAGTCCGCCGACTACGTCATCGATCTCGGGCCCGAAGGCGGCGCTGCCGGCGGCCGCCTCGTCGCGGCCGGCACACCGGAGGAGGTGGCGGAGCACGACCAGTCCGCCACGGGACGCTTCCTCGCCGACCTCCTGGCGCGCGAGCAGGGTCGCCCCGTTCGCTCGGTGGCAGGTGACTCTCTGTGGTAACGTAGCCACACACTGAGCGGAAACGGCTGTGGTTTGCGTACCACAAAACGGCAATCAGCCCGGCGGTATCGACCCTGAATGGTGACTACAAGTTGTTGTTGAATAAGACTATTAGCACGTCACGTGGCGCGTCTGTTCTGCGGGCATCGTCTTTGCTCAGCTGGTCTGTGAACGTCCCTCGTCGGCTGAGAGGCTAATGGACGCACAGCGTACGCTTCGTCGTCAGATTTCTTGTAACGGAATCGGTCTTCACTCCGGCAACAAGGTCAACCTCACGCTTAAACCCGCTGTCGCGGATTTCGGTATCCGTTTCCGGCGGACCGATCTGGGCAATCACGAAGTACCCGCCACGGTGAACAACCTGGCGGGGCTCCAGCTCGCGACCGGTCTCGCGATCAACGAAGTCTCAATCGAGACCGTGGAGCACCTGCTGGCCGCGCTCGTCAGCGTCGGCATCGACAACGTCATCGTGGAACTGAACTCGCCCGAAGTGCCGATCATGGACGGCAGCGCGGCGCCGTTCATCTACCTGATTCACGAAGCGGGTGTGAAGCGGCTGCAGGCGCGCAGGAAGTATCTGAAGATCGTCCGCCCGATCTCGATTTCGCGGGGCGACAAGCGGATCGCGCTGTATCCGTCGGACCACTTCAAGGTCACCTACAGCATCAGCTACGATCACCCGCTGCTGCGGCACCAGTCGCGCACGCTGCGGATCACCGAAGAGTCGTTCGTCGAAGAGCTGGCGCCGGCGCGCACGTTCACGTTCCTCAAGGACGTCGAGATGCTGCGGCAGAACGGCCTGGCGCTCGGCGGCTCGCTCGACAACGCGATCGTCCTCGGCGAGACCGGCGTCCTCAACAATGCGCTGCGGTTCGA
>Ga0315281_10009849_pt1 | contig 13230 bp, 10 predicted proteins | sample YL17G07_0_MG_FD_204540 | JGI IMG/M metagenome (GOLD analysis project Ga0315281, IMG submission 204540) | Sediment microbial communities from Yellowstone Lake, YNP, Wyoming, USA - YL17G07_0 | ecosystem: Environmental > Aquatic > Freshwater > Lake > Sediment | place: USA: Wyoming | collected... | reverse complement strand
AACGATGTGAACAATGCGAGGCTCAGATTCGGGATAGAAAACCCCCTTCGAAGTGTCCCTATGCCCATCCGCGGCGCCGTCCGGCCGCCTGCCTCCTCCTCCCAGAGCTCCCTTGCCCTCTCGACCTGGCCTTTCCCATCAAGAAGAAGGAAAACGTCATTTCCGTCGGACTGGAGTCTCTTCCACTCCCTGACCGCGGCGCTCAAGTCTCCTCTAAACTGCCTGACCGGGGTGCCGGGGAACTCGACCCCGTCACCTCCGGGCGCTCCCAAGGTCGCGATTCGGACAACTCTGCCCCATCCATCGAGAAACGACTGTTCCGGAGGCTCCCTTCCCGTCTCGGAGCAAAACTCGACCGCCTTAGCCTCCAGGAGTTCTGGGTTCAGGGCGAGCACGGTGACCCCGGAGAGCGCTGACGGAGCACCGACGCCGGCCGCCTTTTCCGACGCCGGGTATACCTCAACACCTCTGACCCGGTCGGAAGACCGCTGGTTCACCACGTTGAACTCGCGGAGTGATTCGACGCGGTCTCCGGACAGCTCTACGCGAACAGGCCTGTCGGCGGTCGATGGGAAAATGTCAAGGATGCCCCCGCGAACGGCAAAGCTCCCCCAGCCCTCGACCGTGTACTCCCTCTCGTACCCTCCTTCCACCAGCATGTTTATGACCTGCTCGAGGTCAAGCTCCCCGCCAGGCTCTATGGTGAGGGGCCACCCTTCCGGCAGGCCACCCGGGATTCCGCCGAGCATCGCCTCCACGCCCGCCACCGCGACTTTCCCGGAGCGCAATGCCAGTGCGGCCCTCAGCCTCCGGCCAACACTCTCATCGTAGGGGCGAAACCAGTCCCCGGAAGGGCCCGCCGCTGGAAGATGGAAGGACTCGCCGGGGACGAAGCGCTCGAGGTCGGCCCACATGCCGGCCGCGTCAGACGCCACCGCCAACACCATGGGGCCGCCTAGCATCCTGTAAGCGAAGGCAGCCAGCAGCGGCGCCAGCGCTTCCGACGCGAAGATGCTCGCTACCCCCGGTCCCCCAAGCACCTGAACGACGGCACCTGAGAAATCGGCTTTTAGCACCCTCTCCAGGATTTCTTCAGCAGGGTTTGCAATCAAATAAACCACTTTCTTGCACGCCAACCGGGCCTCGGCGCGAGTGGCCCAGGCCTCTTCTTCGTCTAATGAGATTAAGATTATGGTAGCAGATCATCGGTGCGGGAGAGAGGAGGTTGTGAAGGCGGTCACGCGCCAATCAGTAAGTGATTTTTCCCCGTTCCGTCTCCCAGTCGGCCGCGCCCAGCGCCACCGCGCCCCTGACGAAGCTGGCGTAAAGCTCGGGTTCATCGCGCAGGATCTCCAGGCCCAGAAGCCAGTCGGCGACTTTTGCCACGCACTCGCCCATCCTGCTCTCAATCGCCTCGTCCGTGCCACCCTTATCGGCCTCATCTAGGAAGGTGTTCGCGACACACGAATAGACGAGGCCATTGACCATTTCGATATGGGATACCTCGCCCTCGCCCCCTACAGTCTCGCCTATGTTTATGATCCCGCGGATAATCTGGGTGAAATTCCGTGCCATATGCTCAAGCTTTCCCGCGGGAACCTCGGGGTAAGCGGACCCGAAGGCTTCGATCACGCGTTCCTTAATATCGGGCATGTCTGTGTCCCTCCCGTCTCAGCCATCGGCTCTGTTCCCCGTCAGGCACCACTAGACGCTCATCCAACCTGACCGGGTCGTATGAACTTCAGCAAATACTAGCGCCTAGACTTAATACGGGCAAGTCGCTAGAATTCAATAGGGAAAATGGAAGCCAAGGGAATGGGGGGGCGTAAGCGGCATAAAGATATGTAAGACCTGCGGCATACCCGTAAGGGTCGGCAAGACTAACAATTGGAACTCCGACGGTACCATAACACAGAGGCTCGACCCCGACCACCGCATGGCCATCCTTGACAGCAACGGCCTCGGGGTGCTTTTCTCCAACATCGAAGCTCTTCTGAACGTACCCATCGAAAAGATAATAATCGAGAGCAAGGCACGCGCCACAAGGGCGTACATACAGCGCCTCACGGCCGGCCCCAAGGGAACGCTTGCCCGGATAATCGGCCTTAAGCGCCTTATAGGAATGGTCCTTGAACTCGGTAGGGTCCTGGGATACGGCGACGCCAAGGTTACCGACTTCAACTGGAAGCGCAGCTACCTCTACGCCGAGGTGAAGTATCCCTACTCGATGCCCCTCTTCTGCGGCGACCTCAAGGGTGCGACAGAAGCAATCCGGAAGTTAGCAGGCACGGTCTCCTACGAGGAGATCGGCCCCGAGCATTACCTTATATCGAACTTCCAAGCCCCGTTCGCGCCCGAGCTCGAGGACCGTCTTCTCCCCAAACCAAAACCCCGAAAACCCGGAAACATCAAGCACAACTACTGCGAGGGCTGCGGAGTGCCCCTCGAGATCTCGAATTTCAAGTTTGACCCTGAGAAGGGCATGATCACCTACGAAGAGGCCGGCATGCGAATGGCTATCCTTGGGCCACAGGGACTCGAGGTCATCTTCGAAGAACTCGAGAAGGAGCTGGGGGAAGAGATCCCCGAGACCATCATCGAGGCACAGCGCCTGTACGTCACGACCCCGGCGGGCTCCTTCTGGAAATCATTGAGACGGGATGACTTCGGGCACTGGCTCGCCCTCTTCGGCCTTGGGAACCTGGCCTCCTTCGAACTAGATGACAGCAGCCTTACCGCCCGCGTCGAGAACCCTTCGCTCCCGCTCATCATCGTAGGGACAGCGCTCGGCTTCTACGAACTTATGACCGGAAAACGTGCAGGCGTGAAGTGGTCGATCGCGGAGGACGGGGACCTTTCCTTCACGATCACGCCGCAATAAGGGGTCTAGAGCTTGTTCTTATCAAAATAATCTTGCGCATGCTTCTCGGAGGCCCGGCACTCCTCGAGCTTCTCCCTCGACTCCGCCACAAGCCCGGCTATCTCCATCGCCGTCTCGTTGAGCTCGGCGGCGGGCCTCCCCTGCGCGATAAGCTCGACCAGCCCCTCGTATGTCTTGAATATCGGCCTCAGCGAGCCGGCTACATAATTCGAGTAACACTTGATGGCGTTCAGTTTGAGCCTGACGTATTCCTTTATCATCTCCTCGACGTTAAGGGAATTAATGGCGCGAAAATCCTGTTCCCACTTCGCAAGCGCAGCTTCCATGGCGTCCACGTCCTGCTCGCGCGCCTGCAGCAGCTGCCGCGCCCCTGTCACCTGGTCCGGCCCGACGCGGGGGACGTTGAATATAGCCTCCCATTCGGCCGTGAAGTTTTTCAGGCGCGCGAGTATAGCCTCCGCCTCCTGCTGGTGCTGTGAGGCGCGAGAAATGTATTGGTTGGCCTGCTCCGTCTCAAGGCCGCAACCGGTTACCGTCACCAGGACGGCCAGCGCCGTGGCCAGCACCACGGCGGTTATCCGCAAGCTCCTAGTCCGCCCCATGCGCTTCCCCCAGGGCCATCTCCATCGCGGCCTCGGCCGCGCGCGCAATCGACTCCTCGTACTCCTCGACCTCCTCCTTGGGGAAATCGGATAGCACGTAGGCCCGCGGGTCCACCCCGGCGGGCGGCCTACCGACCCCTATTCTCACCCGCGCGAAGCCCTCATAGCCAAGGGCTTCCACGATAGAGACAAGCCCGAGGTGCCCCCCCGTGCCTCCACCCCGCTTGACCCGAACCTCCCCGAGGGGTATATCTATGTCATCGTGCATGACCACTACACGCCCGGGGGCTACTTTATAACGCTCAACGACCGGTGCGACGGCCCTGCCGCTGTTGTTCATAAAAACGCCCGGAATCATCACCAGGAAGTGCCGTTCGCCTTGACCGGCAAGAGCAACGTAACCTTCCGGCCAGTCCCCTGCGGCGATAAGTCTGGCCTTCCCAAGGATTAGCCCGGCGGCGGCGCTGCCGGCATTGTGCCTTGTGCGACGGTACTTCCGGCCGGGGTTTCCAAGACCCACCACCAGTGGGGCTCCCCTCCCTGTATCCACACCGCCAAGGTCCGGAAAACGCCCACCGGTCCTGTGGGCCGGCTTAGCTCTCCTCGCCGCCCGCCGTCGGGGCCGCTTCTTCCGGTTTCTCCCCCGCAGGTGCTACCTCCTCTTCGGGCGCTACCCCCTCGACAACCTCCCCCACCTCGGGAACTTCCACTTCAATGACACGGGGCGCCAGTATCGTCAAGATGATGTCATCCGCATCTGTCAATATGGTGACTTTCGCAGGGCGGACAAGGTCATCGACCCGGAGGTGATCCCCGATATCCATTGCCGAGATGTCGACGTACAGGTGGTCGGGCATGTCAGCGGGGAGGCACTCGACCTCGACCTCCCAGATGTTGTGCTGCAGGGTGCCTCCGGCCTGCAGTCCAATGGCCTCCTCCTCGCCTCTTACGGCGATCGGCACCTTGGTCTCAACTTTCTCGTCACGGGCGACCTTTACGAAATCAACATGAAGGAACTTCTCCTTGAAGGGATGCCTCTGGAGCTCCTTTATCATGACCAGGTGGTTGTCCTTCTTCCTGCCGTCGATCACCTGCAAGTCTATCAAGACGTTCGTGCCGGCCCCGGTATGCAGGACTTCACTTAGATCTTCCTTTTTAACCATCAGGCTATGAGACTGCGTGCCCAATCCGTACAGGACCGCGGGAATCTCGCCCTTCGCCCGCAGCCTTTTTACCGGGCCCTTCCCCGTCTCGGCCCTCGCTTCCGCCTTTAGTTTTATCTCCAAAGCTCAACACTCTCCGGTTTCAGATCTGGTTGTCCCCGCCGACTATCTCGCTTACGGACTCCTCCTTGAACACGGCCATCACCGTATCCGCAAGCATCGGCGCTATAGACAGCACCGTTATTTTATCAATCTTCTTCTCCGGCGGCACAGGCAGGGTGTTCGTCACGGTGAGCTCCTTTATGTCAGAGCCGGCTATCCTGTCTATTGCGCTGCCGGAGATGATGGGGTGCGTCGCGCATGCGTATATCTCTCGGGCGCCATCCCTCTTCAAAGCTGCCGCGGCCTCCACCATCGTCCTGCCCGTATCCACCATGTCGTCGATAAGAATAGCGGTCTTTCCCTCGACCTCGCCTATAACATGGAGCATCTCGGCGACGTTCTTGTCCGGCCTTCGCTTGTGCATTATCGCCAGCGGCGCGTGCAGCCTGTCCGCCAACTTCTTCGCCACTTTTACCCGGCCCGCGTCCGGGGAGACAACCACCAGGTCTGGCAGGTTCTTCTGCACCATGTGGCTCGCCAGCAACGGGAGCGCAGTTATGTGGTCAAAAGGAAAGTCGAAAAAACCCTGGATCTGGCCGGCGTGCAGGTCCACCGAGAGCACCCTGTCGGCCCCGGCCGCGGTTATGATCTCGGCCACCAGCCGCGCGCTTATAGGCTCACGGGCCAGCGTCTTTTTATCCTGCCGCGAGTAGCCGTAATAGGGCATCACCGCTGTTATCCTTTTCGCCGAAGCGCGCTTGAGCGCGTCCAGCATCAGCAGAAGCTCCATAATGCTGTCGTTCACCGGCTCCGCGCAGGTCTGGATCACGAACGCGTCAACACCGCGCACGCTTTCCAGGAACCTCACGTAGGTCTCCCCGTTGGAGAAACGCGAGACTTCGACCGATCCCGGTGTCACGCCGAGGCCGGTCGCGACCTCCTCGCCCAGTTCCGGGTGCGCGGTCCCTGAAAACACCATCAGCTTCTTACGGGTGACCTCCCTCAAAGCGGCACCTCCCCTGCCTTGTCAGACTTCCCGGGTCCCCTTTTTCTTCGAGCCTTTTTTCTTTCTCCGCTCGCGCCATCCCTCCACGTTCTCCTGATCGGCCCTCTCTATGCCGAGGCTCCCGTCAGGCACATCCTTCGATATCGAGGATCCGGCGGCGGTGGCCGCCTCCTTCCCTATCTTCACCGGCGCTATGAACATGGTGTCGCTGCCGATGAAGGCGCGGTCCCCGATCTCGGTATGGTGCTTCTCCTCGCCGTCGTAGTTGCAGGTGATGCTTCCCGCGCCGATATTCACCTCGTCGCCGATCACGGCGTCCCCCATGTAGCTGAGGTGTGGCACCCTGCTCCCTCTACCAACGGCCGTGTTCTTGATCTCGACGAAGCTCCCGGCCTTTGAACCTGGCCCCATCCTGGTGCCAGGCCTCAGTCTTGAAAACGGTCCGACGTTTACGCCCTCGCTCACCTCACAACCTTCAAGCGACGAGAACTCCACGGCGCATCTGTCGCCTATAACGGAGTCTTTGATAGCGGTACAGGGGCCAACCCGACAGCAGCTCCCTATCCGGGAGTGCCCCGCGATGAACACCATCGGCATTATAACCGTATCCCGCCGCACCTCAACCCCGTGATCTATATAGGTCTTGTCCGGGTCCATAAGTGTAACGCCGCCGTCCATCAGCGCTTTATTCACCCTGTGCCTCATAATAGAGCCTACCGTTGCCAGCTGCTCCCTGCTGTTTATACCGAGCACTTCCTCCGCCCCGGCCTTAACCGGAACTACCTTCTGGCCCCCGGAGACAAAATACTCGACAACACCGGTAAGGTAATACTCGCCCTGCGCGTTCTCAGTGGTGAGCGAGCCGAGGGCCTCTTCCAGGAGCGGGCGGCTGAACGCGTAAGTACAGGCGTTGACCTCCCGCAAAGCCCGTTCCCCTTCTGACGCATCGGGCTCCTCCACGATTCTTTCCACGCCGCCGGTGGCGTCCCTGACCACCCTCCCGTAACCTTCCGGCTCATCAAGTTCCGCGGTGAGAAGTGACGCTGCAGCGTCCTGGCTGCGCCGGGCGTCGATCAGGGCCTGGAGGGTATCACCTCTTATCAACGGGCTGTCGCCGGGAAGAACGAGCATTTCGTCAAAAGCACTGTCCAGTTCTTCAAGCGCAACCTTTACCGCGTGACCCGTGCCGAGGGGCTCGCCCTGCTCAACGCAACTCACATCAGTGCCGACCGCGGAACGCACCCCTTCGGCACCTTTGTTAACGACCAGCACCGTCGCTCCGGCGCCGAGTGAGCCGGCTTCATCAAGCACGTACTTGACGATGGGGTACCCGCAGACAGGGTGCAGTACCTTGGGGATGTCCGACTTCATCCTCTTCCCCTTGCCCGCCCCCAGCACCACAACCGCCATTTTGCTGTTACCGAAAGCGCTCATGAATGACCTGTTCTAATATATTTTAGGCCGGGCTCTCAGCCCGGTTCTTTTCCCGGCCCGGCCTAAGAGGCCGGGCTAAAACCCGTTAGGCCGGGCTAAAACACTACCCATATGTGTCTGGCTGGGGTGGCAGGATTCGAACCTGCGATCGCGGCGCCAAAGGCCGCTGCCTTACCTCTTGGCCACACCCCATTCACGCCCCTCAATCAGTCGGCGATCTGAGCGCCCCTGTCTGAAAAGCCGGTTATGATCGTTATGGGAGCCGTTTTCTCGAGCTCCCAGGCGACCTCTGCCGCCTCTTCAAGACTTCTCGCAAGGGCAAAGACAGCAGGCCCACTGCCCGTCATCAGCGCGGCCGCTGCGCCCGCTTCGAGGGCTGTGTTCTTGTACTGCTCCACCTGGTCCCTGGCTATCGTGGCAGATTCAAGGCTGTTGTGCAAGTTGGCGCTTATCGCCTCAAAATCGCCCTTTTTGACCCCTTCGAGAAGGGCTGAAAGCATCCTCTCAAGCTCTTCTTTGGAAGGCAACCCGGATTCCCCGGCAACCGAGTCAAACCTCTTGTAAACCTCCGCGGTCGAGGCCTGCTCTCCCGGGGAGGCCAGCACAACCTGGAACGACGGGAGCGGCTCTAGAGGCTCCACCTTTTCACCCCTACCCGTGACCATCGCCGTACCACCGCGAAGACAGAAAGGTACGTCGGAGCCGACCCGCGCGGCTATGCCCTCGATTTCCGCAAGCGACAACTCGAGCTCCCAGATGTTATTCATGGCCAGCAAAGCCGCCGCAGCGTCCGCGCTCCCCCCGGCCAGCCCGGCTCCCACGGGTATCCTCTTGTTGATGAAAACCTCGACGCCGCCCTCTTCCATGACCCCCGTCTCGCCTGCAAAAGCCTCGACCGCCCTCCATACGAGGTTTTGCTCGCCGGATGGAAGGCGGCCATCGCTGCAGCGCAGGGTGATCCTCCCGCCCGAGCTGTCCGTGCGCCGGAAGAAAAGCTCATCGCACAGTTCGAGAGACTGCATGACAGAGCGGATATCGTGATAGCCGTCCTGGCGGCGCGGCCCCACGGACAGGAAAAGGTTTATCTTGGCCCGGGCCACCGTCTTAGCCCCAAGCATTTCGTCCCCCTGATTCCCTCAATGTCCAAACTTGCCGAGGATCTCCTCGGCGCAGATCCTCCCTGAAAGAGCGGCGCTGTTCAGGGCAAGTCCCCGACCGCGATACGTATCTCCCGCGAAGTAGAGCCCGTCGACTCCCGGGGCGACCACGTCCGGCTTGAACATGCCCACCTGGCCTTGCCGCCCTCGACGTCGAAGCTCTGCATGCGGCCGCCCGACCGGGCGTCCTTTTCGACACTTTCAAAACGCCTAATAGGTTACCACGGCAACCGATATTAGATAATATTCCCATCGGAATCGAACTCCATGTCACTTCCTTCGCCTACCTCGATACCCTCCAGGCAAACGCGTCCGTCCCAAGAATAGAGCATTAATCAATCATCGGAAAGGAAGAGTGATAATTGCCATCGTTGAGCCTCCGGTGTTTCGATTCACAACGTCATTTTCTTGGAAAGCCTTAAGGGGCAACAAGCGCATCCGGGCGCTTGACCGATTAGCTGCCTGTCCGACGCGCGTTTTTGTCGAATCGAACGTTTGCCGTAATCCAGCAACGGGCATATTTCCGCAACAGTGTCTGCCGGCAAGGGGCATCCGGCACGCCGTCCGTCGAGGTGCCCGGATAAAGTGATAAAGTAGCACCATACAAACTGAACAGGTTCGTAAGGAGCAACAGGATGGCCGATAATCAAGGGAACGGTGCGGGGATCGGCCTCGTAGCAAGGATTCTCTTTGCTTCAGGCCTGCTATTCTGCATCGTGGGGATTTTCTTGATCCTCTTTGTAAACACGGTGGTAGGCATCGTGTTGCTTGTGATAGGGCTGACCGACCTAACGATGTCCTTCGTCATACCCAAGATTACCGGTAAGCAGGCTTAGCCGGCAGACAAGGCCGGTCAGCCGATTCCCTTGCCAAGAGCGCTGTCAGGATGAACAATATGCCGTACGGGGATTGCCATCGATGGGGCGGGTTGAACAGTTTATGTCTGAATAGCCGGTGGGCCTAGGTGGACTCGAACCACCGCCCTCACCCTTATCAGGGGTGCGCCGACAACGCTCTCGACGACTCCCCAAGCGAAAGCTACAGACTGACATTACAGACCGATGATACCGCGAAAGGGTGCGGTCAGTCAGCATGCGGTTATTCTGTTCTTATTGCAGACTTGACTGCGGAGTTATCATATTTAGGCAACGTTGGAGAACCCTAGCAGAGTTCGAGCAATACCAGAAGACGGCGTATAACAATCTTCTCGACCTGTTACACGCGGGCCTGGTTGGTCGCAACGAATGCGAGACAAAGCAGCTCGGCACCCACCTTCCCTCTCGTCATATAGATACCACAATCAGGGGTGTACAAATAGTATCTGTCGCAGGCTCAAGAGTCGGCCAGGAAGTAGGTTCTCACGGCAGGTTATGGCCCTAACAACAGGCGCCTTAACTCCGCTTGACAGCGCAGTCTACGGGCATGAGAATGACTAAGGAATGGCAACTAGAAGAACCATAGATTTTACTTAGCGGTTATTCCTACGGGGGCCAGCAGTGGTTATGGAGATGCTGCCCACCACGTCGGTAATCACAGGAAGACGCGAGGAAGAATGCTGTGCCGATTGCGGGTGCGGCGAACCCGGCCATCCGCAGACGGCAACGATTGTCTTCGCCAGGAGGTGCTTAAGATGAGATTCCTCACGGGGCTTGTGTCGCTCGCGCTCGCGCTATCGGTATGCGTTGCACTTGCGACAGGCGGGTACTGTCAGGCCCTGAGCTGGTCGCGGGTGGAACCGGGGAGCGGCTTCGGAGACCCGAGTAACACGACCGCCACGAGCATTGCCGTATACAACGGCGTTCTGTACACGGGAACAGCCAACCTGGTGACTGGAACCGAGGTCTGGAAATACGACGGATGGAACTGGTCGCGCGCCAACCAGGACGGCTTCGACGGGACAGCGAGCAATGTCGGGACATACGGCATGGCAGCTTACAACGGCCGCCTGTACGCTGGCACGTGGAACGGGTTCACGGGAGCCGAGGTCTGGGTGTACGAATCGGGCACTACCTGGACCCGGGTCGGCAGCAGCGCGGTATGGGACGCCAGTAACGTTGCCGCCCATAGCATGGTCGTCTACAACGGCCGCCTGTATGTCGGTACTCATAACACGAATACAGGGACCGAGGTCTGGCAGTACGACGGGACCAACTGGTTTCAGGTGAACGCTGACGGATTCGAAGGGACATCGAACAACTGGAGCACCAACAGCATGGCGGCGTTCAACGGATTCCTCTACGCGGGGGCGCACAACGATAACGGTACTCAGATCTGGCGGTATAACGGTTCGGGCTTTATCAGAGTTGACCCGGGCAGCGGCTTCGGTTCCCCCGGCAACGTCGCCTCTTACTGCATGGCGGCATACAACGGATACCTGTATGTCGGGACGGGGAACTGGGGCGGTGTAGGCACCGAGGTCTGGCAGTACGACGGGAACAACTGGACCCGGTCAGCCCGAGGAGGCTTCGGCGACCCCAGCAACGCGAACTCATTGAGCATGGCAGTGTATAACGGGAGACTGTACGTTGGGACGGATAATGCGGCCACCGGGGCCGAGGTCTGGCAGTGCGACGGGACAAACTGGGTCGAGGTGTCTTCGGGCGGATTTGGGGACGCCGGGAATTTGAACGCCTATAGCATGGCGGCATATAACGGATATTTATTCGCAGGCACGAATAACGGTAGCGGAACCCAGGTGTACAGGACCGCCGCTCCCGCCGTTCCAAAGATAACCTCGATATCCCCGGCCAGCGGCTCTCCGGGGACGACGGTAACCATTGCAGGATATTGCTTCGGTTCAAGCAGGGGCGCCGGGCCCGCAGGTGGCGCCGTGTCATACGTTTCCTTCAATGGTGTCCCGGCTGCCGAGTATCCCGCCTGGACCGACGAGGAGATAAGGGCTGTGGTTCCGAACGGAGCGACATCAGGACCGGTTGCCGTGGTCACATCCACGGGAGCCTCAAGCGACACCAATCTCTTCACCTTGTGCTATCCCACCTGGTACCTCGCGGAGGGCACGACGGCGTGGGGTTTCACAACATATATAAACATCGTGAATCCCGACACCAGCTCGGTCGATGTGGACCTGACCTACATGACCGAGGGCGGAGCGGTCCCGGGAGGGACCTTCAACCTGCCCGCCGAAAGCCGCCTGACAATTGACCCGTCGGACAAGATGCCGAATCAAGACTTTTCGACGAAGGTCGAGTGCAAGGAGTCCGGCAAGAACATAGCCGTGGACCGTACCATGAGCTGGACGGGACCGGGTGCGGAATCACCGGAGGCCCACAACTCAGTGGGGGTAACGGCTCCCGAGAAGATTTGGTATCTGCCCGAGGGCTCCTCCAACTGGGGATTCGAGTGCTTCCTCTTAATCCAGAACCCCAACGGCCGGGAGGCAACATGCACGGTGACCTACATGACCGAGACGGAAGGTCCAAAGGTAGTAGAGCACAAGGTACCGCCGAACTCACGCAGGACCTACAACATGGAAGCCGACATAGGGAATAAGGACTCATCCATCAAGGTAGAATCTGACGTGCCCGTCATTCCCGAAAGGGCAATGTACAGGAACAACCGCAGGGAAGGCCACGACTCTATAGGCACCATCATGGCGTCAACGGACTACTACCTTGCGGAAGGGACAACCGCCTGGGGATTCACCACCTTCGTGCTCATACAGAACCCGAACCCTACACCGACGGATGTGACGATCATCTACATGACGGCAGAGGGAGCGCAGGAGCAGCCGGTCTTCCAGATGCCGGCCAACTCCCGTAAGACCATAAGGGTGAACGCGGCGCTCCCCGAGAAGGACTTCTCGACCAAGGTACAGGGGGGCCAGCCCATAATCGCAGAGAGGGCTATGTACTGGGACTATGGACTTGGAGAGGCGTGCCACGACTCCATTGGCATCACGGCACCACATACGACGTTTTTCCTTCCTGACGGCTGCACCGCTTTCGGCTGGGAAACCTGGACGCTGGTGGGTAACCCGAACACGGCTGACGTGAAGGTAGAGATCGCGTACCTGAGTGTCGGCGGCGCGAGCAACAAGAAGTTCGAGGAGACGATCCCGGCGGGTACCAGAAGGACCTTCAACATGGTGGATAGGCTCAATAACTCTATCGCCGGCGTCGTGGTCACCAGCAAGACACCGGGTTTGAAAGTCATTGTCGAGCGTGCCATGTACCTTAACAGCAGGGGGGCTGGGACCGATAGCATAGGCGGTTACGCAGACTGAGAGGGGCGCTCATTCGCGCAACGAACCTTGATCTCTCTCGATACTATGGCCACATCGCCGTGAGGCAGGGCACGGGTGCTAGGGAAAGCCTGGAAGGGGTTTCTGTTCCCACTAAACAGTTAAAAAGCAGACCATTGCTGACGTGTCCTTCCGCGCCTCATCTTCTTTGTGCTGAAACTGGTTCCGTGGTCGCGAACATTGGGGGTGGGTATGATTGTGGGGGATACTTCCTTCACAAAAGAACAACCCCCTGTCGGTGGGCTCGAGTCCCAGACCACGTGCCATCCAATTCGCGTGGCGGGAATGCTGTGTAAACGGTACGACAAATGGAACGGTGGGCCTAGCTGGACTCGAACCGCCCCACTCGGGCTCGCCATGCTCGGCCGCGCGGTGACCCCAAACGCCAGCGAGGTCGCAAGCGACCTGTGGCTGGTCCGAGCCATAGCGTAGAACTTGGTGGGCCTAGGTGGACTCGAACCACCGACCTCACCCTTATCAGGGGTGCGCTCTAGCCTACTGAGCTATAGGCCCTCAAGCACTGGTAAGTTAACACTAATGGGGAAGCCGTTCAACCGCGCGAACCGCGCGTTATCCCTTGAGAACCCCCATGGGCTTCAGCATCGCCACCTTGCGGGAGAGGCC
>Ga0315281_10009848_pt1 | contig 13230 bp, 15 predicted proteins | sample YL17G07_0_MG_FD_204540 | JGI IMG/M metagenome (GOLD analysis project Ga0315281, IMG submission 204540) | Sediment microbial communities from Yellowstone Lake, YNP, Wyoming, USA - YL17G07_0 | ecosystem: Environmental > Aquatic > Freshwater > Lake > Sediment | place: USA: Wyoming | collected... | reverse complement strand
CAAAAAGGTCAAGGTTCCTGAAAAAGTTAAAATTCCCAAAAAGATCAAGACTCCTGAAAGGCTTATGCCCCGGAAGTCAGCAACAAAGGTTTCTTTGAGTAAAAAACCGGAAGAGGAAAGAAAGTCTGCACTGAGGATTGCCCTCGTCAAGAGAAGAGAGGAGATCGTTAAAGAGGCAAAGTCTGAAATATCCAAATATATAAGAGGCGAGACGAGACAACTTGTTGATACTGCTTTGGATGACGGGGACTGGTCAGTTGTTGACCTATCTGAAGATATCAGTCTTCAAAAGTTAAGCTCTCACAGGGAGACACTCCTCAAGATAGATGAGGCATTGAGAAAACTCCAGGAAGGTACCTATGGAAAATGCGAGGACTGCGGAGAGGAAATTAGTGAGGAAAGACTAAATGTCCTTCCCTTTGCAATCTATTGCAGAGACTGCCAGGAAAAAATAGAATTCCTTGAGGCAATAGAGAGGAAAGAGAGGATAAAGTAACTCCGTTAGAAAGGACAGAGCTTTCTAACAGGGCAAATTCAGGAGATCTGGTATACCTCAGCCAGTATCTCCTTTGCTCCCCTTGATAGTAAATCTTCAGCGAGGTTTGTGCCGAGTCTTTCATGATCTTCGAGCTTTCCTTCTGCATGGCTCTTTATAACCCTTTCTCCTGTAATACTTCCAACAAGACCATCCATAATAACCCTTCCATCCTCAATCCTCGCATAAGCGGCTATGGGAACCTGGCATCCTCCCCCGAGTTTCCTGAGAAGAGCCCTTTCTGCCCTTACAGATATCGATGTCTCTTGATGGTTTAAAGCACCAAGGATAGTATTTATGACTTTATCATTAACCCTACACTCTATCCCTATAGCACCCTGACCTATTGCAGGAAGGCATATCTCAGGCTCAAGGATTTCTGTTATCCTATAAGCCAACCCTAATCTCTTAACGCCCGCAACAGCCACAATGATTGCATCAAACTGACCTTCATCAAGCTTCCTGATCCTCGTATCAAGGTTTCCCCTGAGTTGTACAATTTTTAAATCCGGCCTGATATTCCTCAACTGACATAAGCGCCTGAGACTACTCGTCCCTACAGTTGCACCATGAGGCAAGTCTTTATAACTTTGAACTTTGAACTCTGAACTTTGAACTTTAGTTATTAAAGCGTCCCTTGGATCTTCCCTTCTGCATATAGCAGCGAGGTGGAGTCCCTCCGGAAGTTCTGTCGGTACATCCTTCATGCTGTGTACTGCCATATCAACCTTATGCCTGAGGATGGCCTCCTCTATCTCCTTGACAAAAAGCCCTTTCCCGCCTATCTTTGCAAGGGGCACATCAAGGATCATGTCTCCGGTTGTCTTTATTTTTATAAGACTTATTTCAATCTCCGAGTGCAGATGCTGAATCTCTGACTTAACCCATTCTGCCTGCCAGAGTGCAAGTTTACTGCCCCGGGTACCAATGCATATCCTATTCTTTTTCTTCATCATCAATATCGTAAAGCTTTTTTATAATCGCCACTATGAGGTCTCTATCCTCTGAATCTTTTTTAAGTGCAATCGTTGGTGGATGAATAAGTTTATTGACAATGGAAGAAGCCATATATTCGATGGCCTTTCTCTGTTTTTCGTCCAAATCGGGGAACCTATTCAAAAGCTTTTCAATCTCATCGTTTTTAATCTTCTCCATTTTCTCCCTGAGTGCAACAATGGTTGGAACTGAATCGAGTGATGAAAGCCACTGAAAGAAGGGTTCAATCTCTTCTTCGATTATCCTTTCTGCCTTCTCTGCTTCTTTTTTCCTTTCGAACATATTTTCGTCAACGATTCCCTGCAGGTCGTCAATATTGTAAAGGTAGACATTATCCAGATCGTTTATCTTAGGGTCAATATTTCTCGGGACTGAGATATCGATAATGAAGACCTGCCTTTGCTTTCTTTCCTTCATCACCTTCTGCATTTGTTCTTTCACCACAATATAATTCGGTGCCCCTGTTGAACAGATAACAATGTCAGAGTGCACCATCTCCCTCAAAAAATTATCAAGTGCCACAGGCCTTCCACTGAATTCCTTGGCAAGCTCACAAGCCCTCTCGTATCGCCTGTTTGCCACAATAACTTCCTTTACACCGTTGCTCATAAGGTGCTTTGCAGCAAGCTCAGCCATCTCACCTGCACCTAAAAGCATGAACACCTTCGCAGAAAGGTCTGTGAATATCTTTCTTGCAAGTTCAACTGCAGCAAAGCTTATTGAGACAGCATTCTCGGCTATCCTTGTTTCACTCCTCACCCTTTTAGCAACAGAGATAGCTTTCTTCATCAATTTATTCAGAAGGATTCCTGTTGTCTTTTTCTCAAGTGCAAACTCAAATGCCTCTTTCAATTGTCCCAAAATCTGGGGTTCACCAATGACCATGGAGTCTAGGCTTGAGGCAACACGGAAGATGTGTCTTACTGCATCTACATCATCATATACATAAATTGCCTTATCAAGTAACGACCTGTCGATGTTATGGAATCCTGATATAAAAGTCTTTATTGATTCAGATGCCTTTTCAGTATCTTTCACACCAGCATAGAGTTCCATCCTGTTACAGGTAGAAAGAATAACAACCTCATCGACATGGGGGAGGTTTTTTAATTCTACTAGGCCCTCTTGGAGTTTGGACCCATTAAAGGCTACTTTCTCCCTTACTTCAATATCTGCTGTATTATGATTAAGACCTGCTACCAAGACTTTCATAGGAATACATGGAGACCCTTATGGAGTAATTTAATGCCGAAAAAGGCAATGAGAATCGTAAGAAATCCAGCAATTGATAATATAGCTGCCCTTTTGCCTCTCCACCCTGCAACAAGCCTTGCATGGAGAATAATCGCATAGATAAACCATGACACAAGGGACCAGACCTCTCTCGGATCCCACCTCCAGAAACTTCCCCACGCACTCTCTGCCCATAGGGAACCCGTAATTATCGCAAGTGTTAGCAGAGGAAACCCCATGGTTATGAGTCTATAGTTCAACTCGTCGAGGGTTTGAAGACTCGGTAATCTTGCAAAAAGCCCCCCAAGGTGTTTTGATTTCACATGGTGTTCCTGAATGAGATACATTGTTCCTACCCCAAAAGCAAGGGCAAATGCAGCATTACCTAAAAAAGCTATGACAGTATGTATTGTAAGCCAATAACTTTGAAGAACAGGGCTCAGGGGTCTTATCTCCCTCGAAAGCATAGAAGATGAGAGCATCAGAAGAAGCACGACAGGCATTACAAAGGAACTCAGGATTTTCACCTTGTACCTGAATTGTAAAAGAAAGAAGATCAGGATAATGCTCCATGAAAAAAAAGAAGTCGATTCGTGGAAATTTGTTATAGGTATGTGGCCTGCTGCAACATAACGATAGATGATGTTTGCGGTATGGAGAGCGAAACCCGCGCCAACAAGGAAAAGCATAATATGGGAAGTGATCTTTCTACCTTTGAAGAGCTCTACTATACCAACAATTGTTGCTGCTAAATAAAAGATTAGGGTAAGTTCAAAAAGAAATGTTTCCATCAAAAACAGCCGAGTTGGCAAGTCGTAATCTTTATGTGAAGATTGTCTGCAGCCTCTCCAATTTCCTTATAGGAAACGCCGAGCTCCTCTGCAATCTTTCTCGCAATAGCACAGGGGAGCTTCCCTCCGGTAGCCCTCTTCTTTATCTCTTCTGTAATTTTATCTTTCACTTCAAGTGCCCGATTTATCAAACTCTGCTAAATTAAGTAACCTCAGAACTGCTTACAATAAATTTTACAACATCATTGTTTAAAAACTCAATTTGACAGGAAGCATCTCCTTTTCTGCTCTCCCAAGTGTTGCACTTCATTATTGAACTGGCGGACAGAACATTTACTTAAGCATGGAGGAATAACCTTGAGCAGCTTTACAAAATTAGAGATGCTACCATTTGATCAGGTTATAATAAACAAGTGAACCCCAGTATGGCAAAGAAAACATTAATCCTCCTTGGCCCTACAGGAGTGGGAAAGACCGGCGTTTCGCTCCTTTTGGCAAAAGCCCTCAACACTGAGATAATCAGTGCAGATTCAATGCAGATTTACAGATATATGGATATCGGAACTGCAAAACCTTCATCCGAAGAAAGGCTCATGATCAAACATCATATGATTGATATTGTTGATCCATGGGAAACATACAGCGCAGGAAAATATATCAATGAAGTAGTACCCATTATAGATGAACTTCACAGGGAAGGAAAGCTTCCAATCATTGCTGGTGGCACAGGCCTTTACGTTAAGGCAATGACAAGAGGCATTTTTAGTGGTCCTTCTGCCGACTGGTCATTAAGGGGGCAACTTCTCTCATTAGAAGACGAAGAAAAAGGAATCCTTTATAATTTTTTAAAAGACCTCGACCCGGAGACGACAAGCAGAATAACCTCGAATGATAAACGCAGAATCATACGGGCCTTAGAGGTATGTTTAAAAAGTGATTCGAGCATGTCAGAAATGCAGAGAATGATGACAAAACCCCTTCCCTATGAGTTCATAAAAATAGGTTTGCTAAGGGACAGAAAAGAGCTCTACAGACTGATAGAACAGAGGGTAGATGAGATGATAAAGGCAGGGCTGGTGGAGGAGGTAAGGATAGTAATGGATTTAATCAAAGCCAGGGCGGAACGGGGATACGGGGACACGGAGAATAAAAAATTCACCGATTTGCCTTTTCCTTCCAAGCAGGCTATAGGCTATAAAGAAATTGCACTTCACCTTTATGGAAAGATCACTTTAGAAGAAGCTATCAGCCTCATAAAAAGAGGGACAAAGAGATATGCCAAGAGGCAACTTACATGGTTCAGAAAAGAAGAGGGGATTCAATGGGTAGATATAACAGGCATCCATGATAGTAATGAAATTTATCGTCTCGTTTTGGATTTCCTCAAGAACAACTCAGCTTTCGCTGGACTCAAGAGCTCGAGTATTCAGGGTGGTAGTGGGTTGCATTATTAAGAAAAATACTTTATGGTAAATGAAAAAAGGAGAAGACAATGACCAATGCAGTGAAGAGTCAGAATCTTCAGGACAACTATCTTAACCAGCTCAGGAAGGACAAGATACCAGTTCTTGTCTATCTCACGAATGGTGTGAGACTAAAGGGCGTGATAAAAGGTTTTGACAACTTTGTAATCGTTTTAAAGGAAAATACCTATTCCCTCATTTACAAGCATGCTGTAGCAACAATAGTGCCTGAAAAGGACGTAGAAATAAGACTTGAAAACCAATAGCAACCCTCGAAACCCAATCCCCACGGTAGATATTATAATAGAATATAAAGGTGGTATCATACTGATAAAAAGAAAGAATCCGCCTGAGGGATGGGCACTGCCCGGGGGCTTTGTGGATTATGGGGAAAGCCTTGAAACTGCTGCTTTTCGGGAAGCAAAAGAAGAGACAGGTCTCAATATTAAGCTTATAAGGCAATTTCATACGTATTCTGATCCGAAGAGAGATTCCAAGCATCATACTATAACAACGGTTTATATAGCAAAGGCAAAAGGCATTGCAATAGCTGGAGATGATGCTGAACAGATCGGCGCCTTTAAAAGAGGTGTTTTCCCAGAAGAGATAGCCTTTGACCATAGAGAGATTCTGAATGATTATTTTACAGGGAGGTATTAGGTAGATGCTCAAGGTGATGCGCAAACATGCTAAGTACTTCTATGTGCTGTTTTTTATTGTTATTCTTTCCTTCATATTCTGGGGAATAGGAACTGTAGATAAAAATGATGGAGGTGAAATTTTGGCTGAGGTCGGAAAATACAAGATAACGACACAGGAATATTGGAAGAATTACGAAAATATCTACCGCTTTTACAGAGAGATATATAGAGAAAAGTTTGATGAGGATATGGAGAAAAAGATGAAACTGAGGGAAAAGGTCCTCGACTCCATGATAGATGAGAAAGTACTTCTTACAGCTGCAAAACAAGCAGGGATAAGTGTAAGCAATGATGAGCTACATGAGGCAATAACACATGAACCGGCTTTTATGAGAGACGGGATTTTTGATAACAATATATATCTGAACAGACTTAGACTGAACAGGATTACTGTTGAGGAATATGAGAAGGCAAAGCAACAGGAACTTGTGCTTATGAAAATGAAGCTCTTAATAGAGTTATCTGTCGATGTGCCAGATATTAGTACCGAGCTGAAACAATTACCTAGTGATGAGAACGCGATGAAGATGCTAAGTGATACACTTCTTAATCAGAGGAAAGAAATGGCTGTAAGGTCCTACATTGAAGGCTTTAAGAAAAAGATAAAAATCAAGATTAATACAAAACTCATTTCATAAGTATCTTTTCTAAATCTCCCTTACTCCTCCTTAAGAAAGAGGGGTATTTTGGAAGTTTGAAAACCCCTCAATTTTTATAGTAATATTAACTGAGCCGAAGTGGTGGAACCTGGTAGACACGCACGTTTGAGGGGCGTGTGGGGAAACCCGTGCGGGTTCAAATCCCGCCTTCGGCACCATGAATTTAAAATTCAAGAAGTTGCCTTTTAGAAAAACAACCTCTTCAGTAGTCATTACTAAATCCTCTCTATGAGTCATCGACAATTCACTTTTTCCCTACTTTGTTCATCTGCAGGTGGAAGAAGCAAAATCTTTTTTAAAAATAATGTGTTACACCAAAATGATAATGTCCTAAATAACCAAAGTAGAAATGTCCTAATGTGGGGCTATAATTTCCTCCTAAGAAAGGGAGGAAATAATGGTGGGGAAGGACATTATCGAAATGCGGATCAAGGAACTCAAGAGGCTAAAGATCATACACGAGGCAATAGAGAAACATATAACACAGAAGACAGCGGCCTCAATACTTGGGGTAACCGAAAGACAGGTACGGAGGATCATAAAGGCAGTACGGGAAGAAGGTGATAAAGGCATTATCCACAGGTCACGGGGGAAAGCATCTAACCGGAGGATACCGGAAAAGATAAAGGACAAGGTACTGAAGCTCTATAAGAAGAACTACTATGACTTTGGACCTACCTTAGCAAGTGAGAAGCTTTTAGGGGTAGATAACATCAAGATAAGTGCCGAGAGTTTAAGGAAATGGCTTATACAGGATGGTGTCTGGAAGAGAAGGAGGAAGAGATCAGGACACAAACAGTGGAGACAGCGGAAAGCATGCTTTGGCGAGATGGTGCAAATAGATGGTAGCCATCATGACTGGTTAGAGGGCAGATGTCCTGAGCTTGTGCTGATGGGATATATTGATGATGCAACCAATACAACCTTTGGGAGATTCTATGATTATGAAGGAACCATTCCTGCCATGGATAGCTTTCATAGATATATCAGGAAATATGGGATACCACAGAGCGTCTATTTGGACAGGCACACGACCTATAAGTCCCCCCGGAGGCTTACACCTGAAGAAGAGTTAGAAGGTATACCCAGGGTGCTGAGTCAGTTTGAACGGGCATTATCAGAACTTGGGGTAAAAGTGATCCATGCATACTCTCCCCAGGCAAAAGGCAGGGTAGAGAGAATCTTTGGAGTATTACAGGACAGGCTGGTCAAAGAGATGAGGCTGAAAGGAATCAAGACAAAACAGGAAGCAAACGACTTCTTAGAAGAGTATCTGCCTGTATATAACAGACAATTCAGCATACCTGCAGCCAATGATACCGATATTCATATGGAGCTACCAAAATATTTCAATGCTCATAAAGCCTTGTGCATAAAGACACAACGGACTGTAAAGAATGACCATACTATCGTATTGGACAGTAAACTGTACCAGATTGAGGATAAAATCACTTCAAGGAAGGTGACCGTAGAAGAAAAAATGGATGGGTCGTTGCACATCATGAATAATGGAGCCAGTCTGAAGTACCGAGAGATAACTGAACGACCCATAAAAATACAGAACACTCACGACCGGAGAGTTTATAACCAACCCCCGATACCTTCAAAAGATCATCCATGGAGAAGATGGGACAATTGCAACAGCAAACCAAAAAGGAGGATATATCCTTATTAACAGAACCTAAAAATAGGACATTCCTACTTTGGTAAGAATAGGACATTTCTACTTTGGCTTGACATTTTAAAAATAATGCTTGAAATCTTATTTAAAAAAGTGCAGATTATACGGTAGATAAAAAGAGACGTATTCAAACAATAAACTAAAAAAAAGGAGGAGGTAAGAATGGTAAAGAAAAAACCTGTTAAGAAGGTAGTTGCCAAGAAAAAAGTCGTAAAGAAAAAGAGGAAACCCAACCCGGCATTCATGAAACCAATGAAGATTAGTGATGCCCTTGCAGAGGTGGTTGGGAGCAAGCCACTTCCGAGAACAGAAGTTACCAAAAAACTCTGGGCATATATCAAGAAGAACAAACTCCAGGATCAAGTAAACAAGAGGATGATCAACGCTGATGTTAATCTGAAGGCAGTATTCGGAGGGAAAAATAAGGTTTCGATGTTCGAGATGACCAAGCTGGTCAGCAAACATCTGAGTTAGTAACATAGCAGCATCTGCAATTGAGTTCACCAAAGGCAGGCAACACTACTTATAAAGTTTGTGTTGCCTGCCTTTTATTTTTTATTTCACTGTTTGGCATGATGCAGCTTTGAGGAAAGCATGATTATATTAGAAAGGTCATATGATTTGTCAGTCTATCTGACAAAATTCGTCATCATTTCTTATTTTCATTGGCACAAAATTCATTTTTGTTCTTTAAAATCAACATTATTTAGATGGATGTCTTTGGCATAAAATCTGCAAAAATAAACAATAGTACTAAAAAGGATAAAGATTAAGACCTTATGGAACAGCTCTATATAGATAAAAGATTAGATACCGAAAACATAATTGGTGAAAGATGTCCTTATTTAGAGGAAGAATTTTGCAGAATATCAGGAATAGAGCGAGAAATGGCAGGGTTTATTGATAAAAAGTTCTGCCGAAGCAGCGAGTGGAATAAGTGCACCGTCTATATTTCACAGTTTTTCTATGACCCCAATGACGGCTATTAAGAAATAGGTATATTACTAGTTTTTTTGCATTTCGAAAAGGATTTTGATGTTATCTGGTTTCAAAAAACATATCTTACTTCGTATCAACTATCTTTATTAAATACTTTTCCCATACTTTACGATTCCAAAAATTGCAAAAATGTTGTAGATTACAAGTGTAATTAAAAGGTTTTCTTTGCATGCAGAACCGACATATCCCTAAAATATTCATCAATATTTTTGCCATTTGCATTCTACTCTTTTCAGTTTCTGTTTACGCAGGAAACAATTGGGTTTCTATTGGTGTAATTGGAAATGATCTATGGTTTGTTGATACCAATTCAATAGCATGTAAAGAAAACTCTTGCAGAGTATGGATAAAAATATTATCAAGGACATCCGCAAAAAGATCGCCTTTAGAGAGTGAAGGGCACGTGGAATATCTGGTTGATTATAATTGTACGTGGCTGGAATATCGAATACTTGAGACAACAAAATATGATTCAAATGGTCATGTAACAAATAGTGCTTTTCCGACAGACCAGAAGAAAAAATATAAAATACAAGAGTCTGCAAATAAACAACTCCAAGACCTTGTTTGCCAAAAAATAAACCTTCAAGAGGAACAGCAAAAGCCTGCTCAAAATTATACTGAAAGTATACTCAAAGAAGAAAGGAAGAATACTTTGCAGAAAGGAAAACAGGAAATAGTAAAGAAATCATCAAAAAAATTACAACCACAGGTTCAAGTTCTTCCCAAAAAAGCAATCTCTCCAAAATCTTCTAAAACTCCAAGTGCTGTATTTACAGTTCAAGCAGGTGCTTTCGAGAATGCTTCTTATGCACAATCCTTAAAAACCCTACTTGATAAAAAAGGATACCATGCCTATATAATACCCTCAAAAAAGAAAGGGAAACTCTATAAGGTCTGTATAGAGAAATTCAGTGACAGGAAAAAAGCAAAGACGCTGTCCGAGAAAATCAGAAAGACAGAGGGCATCCAGGCATTTGTAACCTCTTGGTAAGAGTTATACCCACCTTATTATCCGGGTGGCCAGTGCATTCGTCGACCGCCAAAAATATGAAGATGTATATGAAAAATAGTCTGGCCTGACTCGGGATTACAGTTCATAACAAGCCTGAAGCCTCTATCTGCTATACCTTTGTCTCTTGCGATCTTGTTGGCAACCTGAAACAAATGACCTATTAAGACATTGTCTTCTTCTTTTAAATCGAGGTTTGTAGAGATATGTTTTTTAGGTACCACGAGGGTATGGACAGGAGCCTGCGGATTAGTGTCCTCAAAAGCAACGGAAAGACCATCTTCATATATGATCTTTGCTGGCAGCTTTCTCTGTGCAATCCTGCAGAATATACATTCCATAAAGAGGCTCGTCCTTTACGATTCCTTTTAAAAGGAGATCCATAAATTTAGTATAGAAATCCTTTTCGTCTTTTACAACCTTATTCAGGTTAAAAAATGTAAGGTTACTTCTCTCTTCTGTATCTCACATATTCAACGAAACCTAAGAGATTCCCTGCAACTACAGTGAGGAACCACGATAGAGAAATGGCGGTTGCGACGCCTGGTCTGATCCCGATGAGACCAAAAAACAAGACGAATGCACCTTCCCTTATACCAATCCCTGATATCGAAATAGGGAGTGCCGTAAACATGATAATAAGGGGTAAAAAAACCAGGCAAGCAATAAAGGGAATATGTTCCCCTATACCGATGGCGAGAATATAAACAGCGAAGATACCCGAAAGCTGCACGAGCACAGATATCAGTAAGGCCTTTCCGATAATCCCCTTCTTATTTCGATAGGAATGGGAATAATCATAAAATTCTGAGAGAATCATCATCCTATTGCCAAGACGTAAACCAAAGATCAGGAGGCTTACGATTACAAATATTAAAACAATGAGAGGCAAAGTCCATACTGCAGGCGAACCCTGAAGATATGAGTAACCAAAAGGATAGGCAGCCATACATATCGCCATCAGTGTAACAAAACCAATATATCGATCCATAAAAATAGAAGCTAGAGTTAGACCCCCTTTTCCTATTGCCTTATAGAGATAGAAGCCTTTAACAGCATCCCCGCCTATAAGACCAGGGAGAAAGGTATTAAAAAAAGAGCCTATTAAATACAGTGAAAAAAGTTTCTTTATGCTGACTTTCTCTGGAAGAAGAAGCCTCCACCTTAATGTTGAGATAAATTGAGCAAGAATGTAGAGTGTTATGGCAGATATAAAGGCAAAAGGGCTCATGCCCTTTAATGTTGAGTAAACAATCCCGGGTCCTGTTCTTGAGAAAACAATATAGAGGAGCACAAAACTTACAGTGAGCTTCAGGCTGAGAAGAAGTATCCTATTTGGTTTAAGGGCCAAGGATCTTTTTAATCACATAGATGGGTTTTCTCTGGCTTTCGTGATAAACCCTCACGAGCATCTCTCCGAGGAGGCCCATTCCGATAAGCTGAATCCCCACGATAATCAACAGGGCACCGAGTAAAAGGAGCGGTCTTCCTCCTATATTCTTCCCAAAAAAGATTTTATCGATACTGAGATAGAGTGATATGAGAAAGCCGAGGAAACCACTTAATATGCCAGCAGGTCCGAAAAATTGAATCGGTTTTGTGGAAAAACTCTGGAGGAACTTTACTGTAATCAAATCCAGAACGACCTTTATGGTTCGTGAAATACCGTATTTTGTGCTTCCTCTCAGTCTCGGAAAGTGACGTACCTCCATCTCTGCAACTCTAACCCCATACCAACTTGCAACAGCAGGAATGAATCTGTGCATCTCCCCATAGAGTTTCAAATTTTTTATGACATCCCTCCTATACGCCTTAAGAGAGCATCCATAATCATGAAGCTTCACTCCGGTTACATTACTGATTAGCCAGTTTGCCATTAATGAAGGAAGCCTCCTCGAAAAGAAAGGATCCTTCCTATTTTTTCTCCAACCACTCACAAGGTCATTGTCTTTTATAAGCTCAAGGAGTTTCTGGATATCAGCAGGATCATTCTGGAGGTCACCGTCCATTGTTACGATAACATCTCCGCGTGCAAAATCGAACCCTGCTGCAAATGCTGCGGTCTGGCCAAAGTTACGCCTTAAACTCAATATAATGACCCTTTTATCTTTTGACTGGATCTCCTCAAGGATAGAAAGAGTCCTGTCAGTGCTTCCATCATCCACAAAAAGTATTTCATACTCCTTTTCCAACGGATCGAGGTTCTCCTTAAGTTTTTCATAAAGGGTAGGTATATTTTCTTCTTCGTTGTAAAGGGGAACGACTATAGAAAGGGTCATTAATAACTCCCTGGTTTTTCTCCTCTCATGCCCTTGAAATCATAACACAGAAATATAGAATAATCCCTTATCTTTTTATCGTTAGTATAAGCTGTAAAAAGCCTTTTCTCAATCCCTTCAAAGGAATCCCCAATCTTTTTGGGCAACCTGGTGTCATCTATTCTAACAAAGATTGCATCATAATGAAGAAGATTTTGGAATCCAGGCCAGAGGTCATACTGGTTCATCCTTCGCTTGTGTACAATACAATAGGTTATGGGATGCCCTTTTACATAGAAGGCAAGTTCACTCGAAACCTGGTATCTATCAGAAAATATAAATACAGGTCTTTTTACAGACATCTCGTCATATAGCCTTGTTACTTCTACACCAAGTTCTTTCCAGCCTTTCAGCCTGCTCGTAGGATCTTTTTTAACCGGTAGATTGAGAATTGAAGGATAGTGGGTTATAGAAGTTACAACAACGGTTAGCAGGACTGCTGTTGTAATGAGAATTTTCCTGCCTTTTCCTTCAGAATAAAAGTTTTTGTAGAAAGCAGAAAAGGAAATAATACCTGTTATATATCCGGGCATTGCCCAGTTTGCCTGCACCTTAGCCTGAAGACTTTTTAAAAGGAAAAAGGCAATAATGGGTACTGAAAACCAGAAGAGAAAAGCTCCTTCTCTCTGCCTCCTTAGTTTCCAGAGAGATATAGCCACAAGAACAAACAAGAGAGGTGTTATTACGCCAAATTGCGAACCTGCAAACTCAAGGAATCTCATTATGGTTATCCTGAAGCCTTCTTCAATATTTGCCTGACCTGCAGTGTGCCTTAATGTGACCCAATCATGTTCTGCATTCCATAGCACCACAGGGCTGAAGACAAGAAGGCTTATAATGAT
>Ga0315281_10009846_pt1 | contig 13232 bp, 14 predicted proteins | sample YL17G07_0_MG_FD_204540 | JGI IMG/M metagenome (GOLD analysis project Ga0315281, IMG submission 204540) | Sediment microbial communities from Yellowstone Lake, YNP, Wyoming, USA - YL17G07_0 | ecosystem: Environmental > Aquatic > Freshwater > Lake > Sediment | place: USA: Wyoming | collected... | reverse complement strand
CGCCGCTCTGCAACTCACCAATCCGCATCGTGCCATACAAATAGGTGTTCGCGCCATCGGCCAACACTTGGGTCAGGCCCGCGTTCAAGTCCAGCGTGTAGGTCGTGACCGCGCCGTTGACGGTTTGCCGCACGCGGTCGCCCATGCCGTTGTAGGCAAAAGCATAGACATTCGCGCCTTGCGTCACGGTAATCAGGCGGTTGGCGGAGTCGTAAGCATAGGTGCTTGCGCCGTCATTGAGCAAGTTGCCGTTGCCGTCCCACTGGTACACCTGGCTACCCACATTCGTCAGGCGGTTGGCATTGTCGTAAGTGTAAACGGTGGTCTGAGTGAGCGTGGTTTGGGTCAGGCGATTGCCCACTGCATCGTAGGTATAGGTAAAGACATCCCCTGTGCTGTAATTGGCAGTGGTCAGGCGATAGAGGCTGTCGTAGGCATAGGTGATGGTCTGCGAAGTGAGCAAGGGCGTGAGCGATCCTGACTGAGCATCACCCACCCTCCCTGACATCTGGCTCTTGACACTTGACACCTCCCTCACCCCTTCACCCTGTCGCCTTGTCACCTTGTCATTTATAATCTTCGTTACCAATCTGCACAGGAGCTCTGCCCATGACTGACCTCGCCAAACTGCTCGCCGCCCACCAGCAATGGGAAGAAACCACACTCAAAAAGACCCTCGCCCACGCGCCCGAGAGCCGGGAGAAGTTCATCACCGCTTCGTCTGAAGAGATCAGTCGCCTCTACACTCCGCTGGATTTGCCGGATTTTAATTATCAGAAAGACCTCGGCTTCCCCGGCGAGTACCCGTACACGCGCGGGGTCCATGCCACCGGGCATCGCGGCAAGTTATGGACGATGCGGCTGTTCGCGGGCTTCGGCTCGGCGGAAGAATCCAACGCCCGCTACAAATATCTGCTGGAGCAAGGGAGCATGGGGCTTTCGATTGCTTTCGACCTCGCCACCCTCATGGGCTACGACACCGACGCGCCCGAGGCCCTCGGCGAGTTCGGCAAGTGCGGCGTGGCCGTGAGTTCCCTGCAGGATATGGAAATCCTGCTCGACGGAATTCCGCTCGACAAGGTCTCAACCTCGATGACAATTAACTCGCCCGCCGCGATCATCTGGGCCATGTACGTTGCGGTGGCCGAGAAGCAGGGCGTGCGCCCCGACCAATTGCGCGGTACGTCGCAGAACGACATCCTCAAAGAATATATCGCGCAGAAGGAATACATCTTCCCGCCCGAGCCTTCCATGCGCCTCGTCGTGGACACGATGGAATACGGCGCGCAGGCCGTGCCGCAATGGAATACCATCTCCATCTCCGGCTATCACATCCGCGAGGCCGGCAGCACCGCCGCGCAAGAATTGGCGTTCACGCTGTCGGATGGCTTGGAGTACGTGCGCTGGGGCGTCGCGCGCGGGATGAACGTGGACGAGTTCGCGCCGCGCCTGTCGTACTTCTTCAACGCGCACAACGATTTCTTTGAAGAGATCGCCAAGTACCGCGCCGCCCGCCGCATTTGGGCCAAAGAGATGCGCGAGGTATTCGGAGCCAAAGATCCGCGCTCGTGGCTCATGCGTTTCCACACGCAAACTGCCGGGGTCTCGCTCACCGCGCAACAACCGGAAAACAACATCGTGCGGGTCGCGCTCCAGGCTCTCGCCGCCGTCCTCGGCGGGACGCAATCGCTCCACACCAACTCCATGGACGAAGCCCTCGCGCTCCCCTCGGAGAAAGCGGTCACCATCGCCCTCCGCACTCAGCAAATCATCGCCGCCGAGTCGGGGACGATTAACACCGTAGATCCGCTCGGCGGCTCGTATTTCGTCGAGGCCCTCACCAACCGCCTCGAGGCTGAAGCCCGCGATTACTTCCGGCAGATTGCCGACCTCGGCGGCGTCCTCCCCGCCATCGAGCAGGGTTTCTTCCAGCGCGAGATCGCCGACGCCGCGTATCAATATCAGCGCGAGATTGACGACGGGACGCGCACTATCGTGGGCGTGAACGAATATACCGACGACGCGCCCATCGCCATTCCCATTTTACAAATGGACCCCGACGGGTATGCGCGGCAACTCAAGCGCCTCGCAACCCTGCGGCGCGAGCGCGACAACGGGCGCGTGGGGCAAGCCCTCGACCGCTTGCGGCTGGCGTGTCAGGGCACAGAGAACACGATGCCCCACATTCTCGATTGCGTCCGCGCGTACGCGACGTTGAGCGAGATCGTGAACGTGCAGAAAGAAGTGTTCGGCGTGTACGCAGAACCGACGTGGGTGTAGGGATCGTGGATTTTAGATTTCTGATTGCGGATTGACAGACGAGGTCAGTATGAATGCGCTTGCCGCCCCTCCCGAAACCAAACTCATCACCGGCGAAGAACTACTGGCCATGGGCGATATTGGACCATGCGACCTGATAGATGGGAGAATTGTGAAAATGAGCCCGACCGGTGGAGAACACGGAAATCTGGAATTTGATTTAGGCCGTTTGCTCGGCAATTTTGTGGCTGACCGCAAATTAGGCTGGGTGCTAGGCGGTGAGGTCGGCATTTACATTCGCCGCAATCCCGATCGCGTGCGCGGGGCCGATGTGGCTTTTATCTCCAAACAGCGTCTGCCGCACAGACCTCCCACAGGTTTCTTGGAAGTCGTGCCGGAATTAGTGGTTGAAGTGATTTCACCTAATGATGTGTGGGAAGAAGTCCGGCAAAAACTGGAGGACTATTTCTCCATCGGCGTTGACCGGGTCTGGGTGGTCGAGCCTAAAAATCACACGGTGCTGGTTTATCGCTCTGCCACCGAGGCCACCCGCTTGAGTGAAGAGGATACGCTAAAAGGCGAGGGAGCATTGGCGGGGTTCGAGCTATCTGTGAAATCCCTTTTCGCCGAGTAACTCTGTTTGCTCCCTGCTCCTCATTGGAGTATTCTTTCCACTTGTGACCGTCACGCCCCTTCCCGAAAATGACTGGAAATTAATCGAAGCCCTGCGCGCAGGCGAGGCGCTGGCCTTCGAGGCGCTGATTGAAAAATATCACGCCTCCCTCGTGCGGCTCGCCCGGCTCTACGTTCCCGACGAAGCCATCGCCGAAGAAGTGGCGCAGGACACCTGGGTCGGCGTTCTGCATGGCCTCGACCGCTTCGAGGGGCGCTCGTCGCTGAAGACGTGGATTTTCCGCATCCTCACCAACACTGCCAAGACGCGCGGCAAGCGCGAGAGCCGCTCGATTCCCTTCTCCGCTCTCTGGACGCCGGACTCCGAACCCGATGAGCCAGCCGTCCCTCCCGAGCGTTTCCACCCCGCCGCCGACGCGGCGGCTCCCGGCCATTGGGCCCTCAAGCCTTCCGCTTGGACCAGCCTCCCCGAAGAGCGCGTGCTCTCTAAAGAAACTTTGCGAGTCGTGCGCCGGGCCATTGCCGCCCTCCCCGAGACCCAACGCGAAGTCATCACCCTGCGCGACGTGGAAGGCTGGTCGGCGGAAGAAGTCTGTAACGCTTTGGACATTTCCGAGACTAACCAAAGAGTACTACTGCATCGCGCGCGCGCCAAAGTGCGCCGCGCGCTGGAACTCTACTTGGCCGAAAGCCAATAACGCCATGACTGTTGAAGCTTTGACTTGCCAGGAATTGGTGGAACTCGTCACCGAATATCTTGAAGGCGTGATGCCGACAACCAAGCGGGTGCGCTTCGAGACGCATCTCGCGGGCTGTTCCGGTTGCCGCAACTATCTCGACCAGATGAAGCAGACCATCCACCTCGCCGGGCGGCTCACCGAAGAAATGCTGGAGCCGCAAACCAAAGCCGATTTGCTCAAATTGTTCAACGCCTGGAAAAAAGCGGAATGACCGAACTTGAACTCGTCGCCGATTGGGCCCAAGACCTCGCGCGCGAACTGCGCCGCGAAATTGAAGGTTGGGGCGATGCTATAATCCGCGCATGAACGCCTCCCTCGCGCCTACTCTGCCCCATACTCCCACCCACTCACCCACCACTTCCCTCTTTATCTGGCTCGTCCGCTTCCTCTACACCTGTGTCTTTGTTGGCCTCATCTTCACTTCCCTCGCCGTCAGCGGCGCGGCGGCCTTCAATCTTAGCTATCAAGATCGCATCTACCCCGGCGTGCGCGCGCTCGGCCTCGACCTGTCGGGCCTGACTCCCGCGCAAGCCGCCGTCACCCTCTCCGGCGCGTTCACCTATCCGCAATCGCCCGCGTTCACCTTCCGCGAGGGCGAACACGTCTGGAACGCCACGCCCGCCGAACTCGGCGTCACGCTCAACCTCCCCGCCACCGTCAACGCCGCGTACGCCATCGGGCGCTCCGGCAATCTCTTCGCCGCTTGGTCCGAGCAATTCGACGCGGGGTACTTCGGGCGGGAAGTCGCGCCGGTCGTCACTTACGACGAGAGCCACACCCTCGCCTATCTAAGTCAACTCGGCGAGATTTTCTTTTTGCCGACGCGCGAAGCCTCGCTGGTGACCGAAGGCACCAAAGTGACCACGACCCCCGGGCAGATTGGCCGCCAACTCGACGTGCTCATGACCGCGCGGTCGGTGCGTGACCCAATCATGCGCCTTGCCCCGGCGGACGTGCCGCTCCAATACATCGAGATTCCCCCGCTCGTGTTGGATGCCTCCGCGCAAGCCGCCGCCGCCGAAGCCATTTTGCGCCAGCCGTTGATTCTGGTGATTGCCAACGCCGCGCCCACTGACCCGCCCGCGTGGACGCTCGACCCCGGCGCGCTGGCCACGATGCTTCAAGTCCGCCGCGTGGAAGACGGCCCCAACGCCGCGCACTACGAAGTCGGCCTCGACCCTGCGACCCTGCGCGCTTTCCTCGAACCGCTCGCGCCCACGTTGGAACGCCACTCCCAAGACGCGCGCTTCATCTTCAACGACGAAACCAAACAACTCGAAGTCATCGAACACGCCGTGGACGAGCGGCATCTCGACATCGAAGCGACCATCGCCGCCATCAACGACGGCCTCGCTAACGGTCAACACACCATCCCGCTCGTCTTCCAGACCAAGCCGCCGCAAATCACCGATGATCTGAAGGCTGAAGACCTCGGCCTCAAAGAATTGGTGAGTCAGCAATCCACCTACTTCTACGGCTCCAGCGCCGAGCGCATCAACAACATCGCCGTCGCCGCCGCGCGCTTTCACGGCCTGCTCGTCCCGCCCAACGCTACCTTCTCGTTCGACGACCACCTCGGCGACGTGAGCCTCGACTCCGGTTTCGCCGAAGCCCTCATCATCTACGGCGGGCGCACCATTCGCGGCGTAGGCGGCGGCGTGTGCCAGGTGAGCACGACTCTTTTCCGCACCGCCTACTTTGGCGGCTATCCCATCGTCGAGCGCAACTCGCACGCCTATCGCGTGGGCTACTACGAGCGCGGCGACCCCGGCCAGTGGAGCGGCCCCGGCCTCGACGCCACCGTCTTCGCGCCCCTCGTGGATTTTAAATTCCAGAACGACTCGCCGCATTGGCTGTTGATGGAAGTCTACGTCAACCCTACCGCCGCGCGCATCACCTGGAAGTTTTATTCCACCTCCGATGGCCGCCAGGTCACCGTGGCCCCGGCCTTGGTGGAGAACGTCGTCCCGCACCCCGACCCGGAATATGAGGAAGATCCCGAACTCCCGGCGGGCACGATCAAGCAGGTGGATTACGCCGCCGACGGCGCGGATGTGACCGTCTATCGCGTCATCACCCGCGATGGCCAGCAAATCAACCTCGGCGAGCCGCCTATCCGCACGCACTATCAACCATGGACCGCCGTTTATCATTACGGCCCCGGCACTGCGGGTATGCCCCCCGCGCCCACGCCGACCCCCGAACCGGCGGCGACGCCAACCCCATAATCGCTCCAGCGAGTAGATTTTTCCCTAACAAGCGCCTTTCAGGTCGAAAATTCGGATTTCGCCTCCGAATTTTCGTGCTATTGGGTAGCCAATTGACCGTAAGCGGCAAGCGCATTTCAACTTTTTCGCTGTCTGTCCCCCTCAGCGGCACTGCGCCTGACCGGGTCGTCACACTTCATCTCCGCCAGCCGCTCCTCCCCATCGTCTTTGCCTTCATCTTCATCTGGCACCTCGCCGCCCCCAGTGAAGTCACAGCCATTAGCCTCGCCGCGCTCGGCGGGTTGCTGGTCGGCGCGTTTCTCTGGGCGCGGGCGATGGCTTTGCGCGTCACGGGCCAACGCCAATTGCGCTCCGCCGCCATGCAAGTCGGCGACGAACTCGAAGAACTCATCACCCTCGCCAACGTTTCAGCTCTACCCGTGCTGTGGGCAGAGTTCGTAGACCAGTCCGACTTCCCCGGCTACACCGTGGCCAGCGTGCGCGCCGCCGATGGGCAGAGCACGATTCGTTGGCGCGCTCACACGCTGTGCACGCATCACGGCCTCCACGTCCTCGGCCCGTGGGAACTGCGCTTAGGCGACCCGTTTGGTATTTTCCTCGTCCGCCAGATTTACACTCAGCCGCAGGAAGTCCTCATCTATCCGCCGCTCGCCGTTTTGCCCGACGAGCTTTTGCCGCACAGCGCGAGTGTGGGCGACCACCGTCCATTACGGCAACCCTTATGGGCCGAGACCATCACCGCCAGCCACACTCGCGCCTATCAGCCCGGCGATCCAGTGCGCCATCTGCACTGGCGTACCACCGCGCGGCGCGAGGCGCTCTATACGAAAGTCTTCGAGCCGGAGGCATCGTCAACGGTGTGGATCATTCCCGATTTAGATGCGAAGGCACACCTCACCCCGTACCCCCGGCCCCTCCCCCCTCTCCTAATAGGAGAGGGGGGAGGGGTGACGCAAAGCGCCGGGGAGGGGGGTGAGGCCGGTGAGGATACTGAGGAAACGACGATGCTCCTCGCCGCTTCACTCGCCAACCAACTTTTGCGAAAGCGATTAAGCGTGGGCCTCGCGGCCTTTACGGATAAAGCGATTGTCGTCCCGCCCCAACCAGGAACGCCGCACCTGTGGAAAATTCTGCGCGCCCTCGCGCCTTTGCGCCCCACCGGCGCGTGGCCTTTCGCCCAAACAATTTCCAATCTCCAATCTCTCGTCTCTCCCCGCGATTTAGTCATGGTCATTACCCCCTCGGTCAACGCCGATTGGCCTATTGAGTTGCACCGGCTCATCCGGCGCGGCGGCGGGGCGGAGGCCATCTTGCTCGACCCGCTTTCCTTCGGCGGCGAGGGGGATGCTGAGGCCTGTGCGTGGCTGTTGGCGGAGTTGAACATCACGCCCAAAATCATCCGGCGCGGCGATTTGCATCCCGTGTCGGGCGCGTATGGCCCACTGCGGCGATGGGAGTTCATGGCGCTGGGGACCGGGCGGGTGCTGGTAAAGCAGAGGCCGCGAGGGGTGTAACCCATGTCCCGTCTTCTCCGCCCCGCCTTTCTCTCTTTCATCTTCTTGGGAGCTATTGCCGGCCTCTTCACCTATAGCCTCACCGAGGCCGAATGGGTGAGCCACAACAACGCGCATATCGCCGGTGTGTGGCTCGGCTTGCTGTGCGGCTTGACGCTCACTGCCGTGCGTTGGCGCGGGTGGCAGGCCGGAGCCTATAGCCTGGCCTTGTCTATCATCACGGCGGGCGAGGCTGTCGGGCGCGTGTTGCCGTCAATCACCAATCTGCAATCGCAAACGGGGCCGGAGATTGTCTGGCTTATGCACGTTCAATTGCTCACGCTGTTTGACCGCGGGCGAGGTTGGCTCACAGCTTATCTGCGCGGCGAGGGAATCAACGACACGGGGCTGTTTGTATTTCTGCTCGTCGTCAGCGCCTGGCAAGCCAGCGCGTGGCTGGCGTGGTGTCTCCGGCGACGACAAGCCCTGGCGGGGCTGTTGCCTTACGGCTTTTTGCTCGCGCTGAACGTTCACTTGAGCGGGCAAGCCTTCGGCGTGTTCTGGAGTTTTGTCGTGGGCGCGGTTCTGCTGGTGGCCCTCACCGCCTATTGGCAACATCACGCGGATTGGGATGCGCGCCATCTGGATTATCCGCTGGAACTTGGCTACGATTGGGGTGGAAGCGCGCTCGGCGTTACGTTAGTCATCGGTCTGCTGGCGGGGATCGCGCCGCTCGCAGGGACGCCCAAAGGCTGGCGGACGCTTTCAGATCTATTCCGGGTGGCCCGCTTGCGAACCGCCGACACCGCCGAGCAATTATTCTCCGGCGTGAACCCGCCCGCGTTGGGTGAACCACTCGTCACCGCGCGCACGCCGAACCTGGCCAGCATCGGCACGCCGATTGACCGAGGGGACGAGACGATCATGTGGGTTATCGTGAGCGACCCCGCGCCGCCGCCGCCGCAGGCGCACGCGCCCGAGGCGCGATTGCCCAAACATTATTGGCGCAGTGGCCTCTTCGCCACTTACACCGGCACTGGTTGGGAGCCGGTGGAGTTCCCGCCGCTCCGGGCGGTTCCGGAGTTCCCGGCGCCTTTGCCCGGCCGTTACGCGTTGCGCCAGCATTATGAAATCATCGCGCCGCATAGTGAGACGTTGTTCGCGGTGAACTGGCCGACGGCGAGCAATGTGGAATTGCGCTATGTGGCGGCGGACGAGAGCGCGGCGGTCTTCGGCTCGGCGACGGCTTACGACGTGACTTCGTGGGCGACGCAATTGACCGCTGGGCAATTGCAAAGCGCGGCGATAGAGTATCCGGTGGAAATCCGCGAGAAGTATTTGCAGTTGCCCGCGGAGTTGCCCCAGCGCGTGCGCGCGCTGGCGGCGAGAGTCACGGCTGGCGCGAGCACGCCTTACGCGAAAGCCTTGCGCTTGCAGACGTATTTACGCGCGACGTATCCCTACTCGCTCGACGTGCCGCCGCCCCCGGTCGGCCACGACGCGGTGGATTACTTTCTCTTTGAAGCGCCGGGCGGATTTTGTGCGTACTATGCCTCGGCCATGGCGGTGATGTTGCGCGTGGTCGGCGTTCCAGCGCGGGTGGTGACGGGTTACGCGACCGGCGATTACGATTACCCGCGCGGGGCGTGGCGCGTCCCGGCGAGCGCGGCGCACGCGTGGGTGGAAGTTTATTTCCCTGAATATAGTTGGGTGGAGTTTGAGCCGACGGCAGCCCAGGCGGAGTTCGTGTACGAGAGCGAATCACAACCTGTCGCGGCTGGCGCGTCGGGCGGGGAACCGGTTCAACCAGCGGGCGGGAAGATTTTGGTTTGGGTGATGCTTGCGCTGGGGGTCAGCGTCCTCGTCGGGATTGCGCTTGCGGCGCGCTGGGCCTCGCGTACGGGATCACGCACCCCGCGCGAGCGGGCGCAGGTTTTATATCGGCGCGTCCGGCGGGGGCTGGCGTTTATGGGTCTCGTCGCCTCCCCGTCCGTCACACCGAGTGAATTCCTCGCCGCCGTCGCGCCGCAGTTAAATCAAAAATTGCAAACGGCTTTGGAAGCCGTCACGCAAGTGTACGTGCGCGCGTTGTTCAGCCCGCGTGCGCCTACTGCCGCCGAAACGCAGGCCGCGCAGAGATTGTGGGCGTGGCGCGCGTGGCTCAAGTTATTCTTCCAACGGCGGCTGTGGTAGAATCCGCCCCACCTCAGGAGACAACTATGGTCAGCCCAGACTTGCTCGAAATTCTGCGTTGCCCCCACTGCGTGCGCGAAAAGCCGGGGCTGCTCAAGCTCGAAAAAGATTGCTGGCTCGTATGCCAGGAACCGGACTGCGGGCGCAAGTACCCCATCCGCGACGACATTCCCGTGATGCTCATCGAAGAAGGCACGAAGTGGATGAAAACGGCGGTCGCGGATTTACCCGCGCCTCCGCCCACCGAGTAAGATGATTACGCCGCGCTATTCGGCGCTCTCGCTCATCCCCTTAGCCATGTTGCTTCTGGGCTTTGCCGCGCTCAGCGCGCCCGAGCCTTTGCGCGGCCCGCTCATAGCCGCGCAACCCTTCGGCCCGGATGGTTTGCTCGGCCTACGCTTCTTCGCCCAACCGCTCTACCTCGCCGATGCCATTGGCCTCGTGCTCCTCGCCCTCGCCACGCTCGAAATTTGGGTCCTCGCCATCACCTGGGAATATCGCCGCCACCACCGGCCCGCCAAAATCGGCCCGCGATGAACGCGCTCGACGAATTGTTTTGCGGCGACGACGCGCGCGCGGAAGCCGCCCTCGCGCAAATTGATGCGACGCACCTTCCCGCTCTCGCGGACGCGCTAACCACCGGCGACTCGGAGGCACGCTGGTGGGCGGCCTGCGCTCTCGCGCGGATTGCCGACCCCGGCGCAATTTCCGCGCTCCTTGCGGCCTCCGCCGATCCCGACGCCAACGTGCGCGCCGCCGTTCTGCAAGCCCTCGGCCAACACCGCGCCCCCGAAGCCGTCACCCCGCTCCTCTTCGCCCTCGCCGATTCCAGTTCCTATCTCGCCCGCCTCGCCACCGACGCGCTCATTCACATTGGCCAGCCCGCCGTCCCCGCCCTCATCCGCGTTTTAGAAAACGACGCCGAGTCCCACATCCGCGTCCACGCCGCCCGCGCCCTCGCCTTGATTGGCGACACTTCGGCCATCCCCGCCCTCTTCCGCGCCCTCGAAGATGATTCCGTGATGGTGCAATACTGGGCCGATGAAGGTTTGGAGAAGATGGGCGTGGGGCAGGTTTACTTCAAGCCATAAGTTGGCCTATGGCCGATGGATGATAGCCGATGGCTGATGGCCGATGGTTGATGGCAATCCTCTTCTGTCCACACAAAGCGACCATTCGCCATCTGCTATTCGCTATCCGCCATCCGCCCTCAGCCACCATGCTCCTCTACCTCATTCGTCACGGCCTCGCCACTTGGTCTCATTGGGGCGGCCCGGATAACGAGCGGCCCCTCACGCCCGAAGGCGCGCGGCTTATCGAGGCCGAAGGCGCGGCGCTCGCCTGCCTCGGCCTCCAGCCCGCTTGGATTTTGCACAGCCCGCTCCAGCGCGCGCGGCAAACCGCCGAACTCATCGCCGAAGCCCTCAACCGCTCCGACCAACTGCGCGCCAGCGAACTCCTCCGCCCCGGCTTCGACCCCAACACCCTCAAGCAACTCTTGCGCCAATACCCGATAGTCGAGTCGCTCATGCTCGTCGGTCACGCGCCCGACATGGGTGAAGTGACTCGCGCACTCACTGGTGGCCAGGTGAAGTTTAAGGAGGGGGCGGTGGCGTGCGTGCAAATAGAAAAGCCGGAGACAGACTCGCAAGGGGTCCTTCTCTGGCTGGCAGTTGCCGAGATGCTAATTTTGCTGGAACGCTAATGACCCGGATGAGGCGCTGATGTCCGCTGATTTTAAAGAATCAGCGTCACTCAGATTTTTCAGCGCCCTCAGCGTTCTCCTCCCCTCAATCTATACTCACAAATTAGTCGCCCACACCCACACCCCCCAGATCGCCATCATCGCCACCGCAATCCCCAAGCGCGCGATGACCGATAAGCCACAGCCGGTGGCGTAGCCCTGCACCGCGACCCACGCCTTCTTCACGTTCCGGCCATTCTGCCAATACTCGACGGCAAACAGGCCGACCAACGCGCCCACCAGCGAGCCAACGGGCGGGAAGAAGGGCAGGCCCACTATGCCCAGCACAATGCTGGCGGTGATGGCTTGCCACGACGCGCCGCCTTTCGACGCGCCCGCGTTGCTCAACACCCAATCGGCGGCCACGCCAATGATGGTGAGAATCGTGATGAGGAACATGGCGATCCAGCCCACCCAGCCGTCGAAGAGCGGCTTCTGCAAAAGCCCGTAGCCCAACGCCGCGAGCCAGATGAGCCACACGTCCGGCAGGATGGGGACAATAACGCCCACGGCGCCGACGAGCATGACGAGAAAGGTGACGACGATGAGGAAAGTTTCGTTCACTGTTTCGGGTTCAAAGTTTCGGGTTACAGGTTGAACCAACTCGAAACCCGCAACCCGAAACTCTGCCTTTGCACACTATGCCTTTATCACTTCCACCCCGCCCATCCACGGCCTCAGCACTTCGGGAATCACGATGCTCCCATCCGCCTGCTGATAATTCTCCAGCACCGCGATGAGTGTGCGCGGGAGGCCGAGACCCGAACCGTTGAGCGTATGGACGAATTCCGGCTTCGCGCCCGCCGCCGGACGGTATTTGATGTTGCCGCGCCGGGCTTGAAAATCCCAGCAGTTCGAGATCGAAGAAACTTCGAGCCATTCGTTGCACCCGGGCGCCCAGACTTCAAGGTCATAGGTAATGCGCGCGCTAAAGCCGATGTCGGCGGTGCATAACTGTTTTACGCGGTAGGTGAGGCCGAGTTGCGCGCAAGTGGCCTCGGCGTGTTCGCGCATGAGTTCCAACTCGGCGTTTGAGTCTTCCGGCTTGCAGAAGATGTACATCTCCACCTTGTCGAACTGGTGGCCGCGCTTGATGCCGCGCACGTCGCGCCCGGCGGCGACTTTCTCGCGCCGGAAGCAGGGCGTATAACCCGTGTAGCGGCGGGGCAAGTCGGCGGCTTCGAGAATCTCGTTCAGATGCAGGCCGGTGATGGGCACTTCGGCGGTGGGCACCATCCACTTGTCGTCTTCCACGTCGTGATATAGGTTATCGCGGAACTTGGGGAGTTGCCCGGCGGCGTAGAGAATTTCCTGCCGCACCATGAATGGCGCATAGACTTCGGTGTACGGCTGTTGGCGCGTGTGCAGGTCGAGCATCCACGCGATGAGCGACCGCTGGAGCCGCGCGCCCGCGCCGGTCAGCACGTAAAAGCGCGACCCGGCGAGCTTCGTCCCCCGCTCAAAGTCCAGAAAACCCAGTTGGGGCCCAAGTTCCCAGTGAGGGCGCGGGGTGAAGTCGAACTGCTTCGGTTCACCCACCGTGCGGAGAATGACATTCTCGTCTTCGCTCTGGCCCACGGGCGTGCGCTCGTCGGGCAGGTTGGGGAGGACACTCAGCAGTTCATCGAGCCGGGCCTCCACCTCGCGCACTTGATTGTCGAGTACGGTGATTTTATCGCCCAGACCTTTTTGCTCGCCAATCTTGGCCTCACGCGCGGCGGCCTCCTTCATCTTGCCAATCTCTTTGCTCACCGTGTTGCGCTCCGCCTTGAGCGTTTCCACTTCCTTGAGCAGTTCGCGGCGTTTGGCGTCGGCGGCCAGAGCCTCGTCTATCGTCGCCACGAGTTCGGGGTTCTGGCGATGGGTGACGGCTTGCTTGATTAAATCCGGTTGGGTCCGGATGAGGTTGAGATCTAACATTGTAGTCTCCTTGAATTTCGGC
>Ga0315281_10009845_pt1 | contig 13233 bp, 7 predicted proteins | sample YL17G07_0_MG_FD_204540 | JGI IMG/M metagenome (GOLD analysis project Ga0315281, IMG submission 204540) | Sediment microbial communities from Yellowstone Lake, YNP, Wyoming, USA - YL17G07_0 | ecosystem: Environmental > Aquatic > Freshwater > Lake > Sediment | place: USA: Wyoming | collected... | reverse complement strand
TTCCTACGACAAGATGCATCTGGTGCCGTTTGGCGAGTACGAACCGTTTCCGCTGATTCACCGCGTGGTGCGCAGCCTGACCGAGGACGTGGGCGGATTTTCCGCGGGGCGCGAGGCGCGCGTGGGGACGCTGCCGGGCGGGCGGAGATTTGGCGTGTTCATCTGTTACGAATCGATTTTTCCGGGAGAGGTGCGGCGGTTCGCGGCGGGCGGGGCGGAGCTGCTGGTGAACATTTCAAATGACGGGTGGTTCGGGCGCTCGGCGGCGCCCGAGCAGCATCTGCGCATCGCGCGGGTGCGCGCGGTGGAAAACCGGCGGTGGATGCTGCGCGTGACGAATAATGGATATACGGTTTCGGTGGACCCGTATGGGCGGATTGCCGCGCGGTTGCCGGTGGATGCGCGGGCGGCGGGGGATTTGCCGTATGATTTTCGCGCGGACGAGACGTTTTATACGCGCTGGGGCGACTGGTTCGCCTGGCTCTGCGCGCTGGTTTCCGCTATTCTGGTGTTGCGGACATTTTGGAGCGCCGCGGCAGATGCGCGGCAGGGAAAGGTTTAGGAGTACCGGATGATTCTGGAAGATCTCACGCACCGCTTTACATCGCTACGGCAACGCATGGAGCTTGTGCGGAGCTATCTTTGACGTTGCCCCGCATCGTGAACGGCTGAAAACCCTCGAAGCCAAAGTAGCCAGCCCGGATTTCTGGAGCAACCAGGAAGCGGCGCAGGCCGTGCTGCGCGAACGCAAGCGCTCGGAAGAGCTGATTGCCGCGGCGGACAAGATCACGCGGCTGGGCGAAGAGATTGAGACGTATATTCAGCTGGCGCGCGAGGAGTCCAACGCGCAGCAGCACGCCGACCTGCTGAAGGATCTTTCCCGCGAGCTGGACGGCGCGGAGAACTACATCGCCGAACTGGAAACGCAGACGCTGCTTTCCGGCGAAAACGATCACCTCAACGCCCTCATGACCATCAAGCCCGGAGCGGGCGGGACCGAGTCGCAGGACTGGGCGGAGATTCTTCTGCGCATGTACCTGCGCTGGGCGGAGCGGCGGGGTTTTCGCGCGGTGCTGCTGGACGAAACGCCGGGGGAAGAGGCGGGGATCAAGTCCGCGACGGTGAGCTTCGAGGGTGAAAACGCCTACGGATTGCTGACGGGAGAGACTGGCGTGCATCGCCTGGTGCGGATTTCGCCGTTCGATCAGGCGGCGCGGCGGCACACGTCGTTCGCGTCGGTGTTTGTGATTCCGGAAATTGATGATCGCATCGAGGTGAATATCCGCCCCGAGGATCTGCGCGTGGACACGTATCGCGCCGGCGGCAAGGGCGGGCAGAACGTGAACAAGGTGGAGACGGCGGTGCGCATCACGCACATTCCGACGAACACGGTGGTGCAATGCCAGGCGGAACGCAGCCAGCACAAGAACCGCGACATGGCCATGAAGATGCTGCGCTCGAGGCTCTACGATCTGGAAGTGGCCAAGCGCCAGGCGGCGACGGACAAGCTGGACGAAACCAAGCTGGAGATCAGCTTCGGCAGTCAGATTCGCTCGTACGTGATGCAGCCCTACCGGCTGATCAAGGACAACCGCACGAAATTTGAAGTGGGCGATGTGGACCGCGTGCTGGACGGGGATATCGATCCGTTTATTCGCAGCTATCTGATGGCCAAAAAGACCAAGGGCAAGGTGGAAGTGCAGGCGGAGGATGAGGACGACGTGGCTTGAGCCGCGTTCCCGTTCAACGGTTTTCCGATCATCCGCCGGGATCGTTACCAGTAGACAACGATTCGCCCAAGACTTGGTCTTACGCTTCCCACAGCGCTGTTTCGTGGCCGCAATTCACTTGTTCGGTAATCTGACTTCTCAGGAGTTAGCAGGCCGGAACGTCCCAGTGCGGGAGTTCATATGTCTCTATCCGCCCAAGCTCCGGGATCACCGGCCAAATAGCCGCGGAAAGGGAAATCCCGCGACTGCCATGCCCGCTTTTCACCCAGCGTGTGCAATTTGCGGGGCACATGATACTATCCCGCGCATGGGCGACTCCGCTTCCGTCTCAAGTCCTGCTTCGGCCATCTCGGGCGCGACGGTACCTTCACGACACTCTGCCCTCGTCCGCGTCACGCACTGGATCACCACGATCTGCTTTATTGCCCTGCTGGTCAGCGGAATTGAAGTTGTGATCTCTCACCCGCGCTTCTATTGGGGCGAAACCGGCAGTATATTGACTCAACCTTTGTTCAAACTACCGATCCCCTCCTCGAGGGCACTTGTGCCCACCGGGTATGGGTACGTGCTGCCGGACCAGAACGGCTGGAGCCGGGCGCTCCATTTTCAAGCGGCCTGGGTTCTCGTATTGACCGCCTTACTGTATTTAATCTCCGGCTTCTTTACAGGTCATTTGCGGAAAAACCTGCTCCCGGGAAAGGCCGATCTTTCGTGGCGGGTGCTCTCCAGCGCTATTGCTGACCATTTGCGCTTCAAGCGGCCGAGTGAGGCAGAAGCCTGGTCGTATAACGTGCTGCAGCGGCTTGCCTACCTTTTCGTTATTTTCGTGCTGTTCCCCTTAGTCATCTGGACTGGCCTAGCGATGTCCCTCGCCTTTGTTTCGGCGTGTCCAGCGACGGTCACTTTGTTGGGCGGCCAGCAATCCGCGCGTACACTTCACTTCTTCGTCGCCCTGTCTCTCGTTCTGTTCCTGCTGGTCCACATCGGAATGGTTTGGATTGCAGGATTCAGGAGTCGCATGCGAGCGATGATCACCGGCCGCGCCGGCACGGATAAGGAGCCCACATGAGCGATCTTTCGCGCCGCAAACTGATCACGAATGGACTCGCGGCCGCAGCGGGCGTAACGGGGCTGGGGGTGGCCGCGCGCATGGCGCAAAGGTATGGATTGGTCCCGCCCGATCACGGCGGAATCTACGGCCCCGGCGAAACACTGACCTACGCTTCGCTGCGGCTGATAACGAGGCACTCATTGGCCCGTGAATTCTCTCGGAGCCAGATTTCGGCGCGTCCGGTACCGAACGAAATGCCGCCTCTCAATGAAGCGTTCAAGCGCCTGCAGGCTGGCGGATTCGCGGACTGGCGGCTCTCCGTCGATGGCCTGGTCGCGCGGCCCGGCGCGTTTTCACTTGCCCAACTGAGGAGCTACCCGTCGCGCAGCCAGATCACTCAACTGGCTTGTGAAGAGGGCTGGTCGTATATAGCGGAGTGGACCGGCGTGCCTCTCTCCCATGTCCTGGAACTCGTGGGGATGCAAGCGCAAGCCAGATACGTTGTCTATTTCTCGATTGATCCCGACTGGTGGGAAAGCATCGATATGGCCGATGCCTTGCATCCGCAGACTTTTATTGCTTATGGATTGAATGGCGATGAACTTCCTGTGGCCAACGGCGGGCCGCTGCGCTTGCGTCTGCCCCGCCAACTCGGGTACAAGAGCGTGAAATTCATCACCCACATGACAGTCACCGATAGTCTGAAAGGGTTCGGCAAGGGTCTGGGCTCCGCAGCTCCAGAAACAGGCTATGCCTGGTACGCCGGCATCTGACAGGCTCGTTTTGGCGAGTGCCGCATCTCTGCCGCGAATCCTCGGCCAACGGGTAAATACGAAAAAGGGTGGAATGAGAAACGGGTCGCGTCGAATGGCGCGATTGCGCCCGAGTCACGACGCATTCGGATGTGATTCGCCGGATTGCAGGGGGGCAGCGTCCCCGTTCAACCCCGCTTTCCGCCCATTCACTGGGGAAGCAACGCCGTTGGATTCAATGCGTTGACACTCGCAAAAGAGAGATGTTAGCCTGCTAAAGTAAAGAGCGAGCGTGGAATTGCGCCTGGCCCTCCTGCGGCGGATTCCTGGGGCCTTCCAAAGACAACCACGAGGAGAAATTCGTTTGAGTTCACAAGGAAAGAATTTTCTGTTTACGTCCGAATCGGTGACCGAAGGTCATCCGGACAAGATTGCCGATCAGATTTCCGACGCGGTGCTCGATGAGGTGATGAAGCACGACCCCAAGGGGCGCGTGGCGTGCGAAACGCTGGTCACCACGGGGCTGGCCGTCGTGGCCGGGGAGATCACCACGAGCGCGGTGATTGATTACGACACGCTGGTGCGCGAAGTGATTCGCGGCGTGGGCTACGATCGGGCGAAGTACGGCTACGACGCGGACACCTGCGGCGTACTGTGCACGGTGAAGCGGCAGTCGCCGGACATCGCCATGGGCGTGGACATGGGCGGAGCGGGCGACCAGGGGCTGATGTTCGGCTTCGCCTGCGACGAGACCGACGAGCTGATGCCCATGCCGATTCAACTGGCGCATCGCCTGACGCAGCGGCTGGCGGAAGTGCGCAAGTCCAAGAGCGTGGATTTTCTGCGCCCCGACGGCAAGTCGCAGGTGACCATCGAATACAAGGATGGCCGGCCGGCGCGCGTGGACTGCGTGGTGATTTCCACGCAGCACGGGGAAAAAGTTTCGAATGAAGTGTTGCGCGAAGCCATCATGGAGTCGGTGATCCGCCCGGTGGTTCCCGCGGCGATGATGGACAAGGGCACCAAGTTTCACATCAACCCCACGGGGCGGTTCGTGATCGGCGGGCCGATGGGCGACGCCGGGTTGACCGGACGGAAAATTATCGTGGACACGTATGGCGGCTACAGCCGTCACGGCGGGGGAGCATTTTCCGGAAAAGATCCGTCGAAGGTGGACCGCTCGGCTTGCTACATGGCGCGCTACATCGCCAAGAACGTGGTGGCGGCGGGACTGGCGAGCAAGGCGGAAGTGCAGCTGGCGTACGCGATCGGCGTGGCCGAGCCGGTGTCCGTAATGGTGGAATCGTTCGGCACGGCGACCATCCCCGAGGAAAAAATCACCGCGATTGTTCGCGAGAATTTCTCGCTTACGCCCAAGGGCATCATCGAGGCGCTCAACCTGCGACGTCCGATTTACAAGGCCACCGCGGCCTACGGTCATTTCGGCCGCACCGGCCCGGGCTTCACCTGGGAGAAGACCGACCGCGCCGAGGCTTTGCGCAAGGCCGCGGGACTTCCTGCGGCGGCGGGCGCGCGCTAGCAGGCGATTCGCAATTTCATCGAGATTCGAACATTCATCCAAGAAAAAGAGGAGCACGAGCGTGTCTACAGCTGAACTGAAAAAAGGTGATGTCAAGGATATGTCGCTGGCCGATGCGGGCAAGCGCAAGATCGAGTGGGCGGACCAGCAGATGCCGGTGTTGCAGAACATCCGCAAGCGGTTCGCCAAGGAGCAGCCGCTCGCGGGCATTCGCATTTCGGCGTGTCTGCACGTGACCAGCGAAACGGCCAACCTGATGATCACGCTGCGCGACGGCGGGGCCGACGTGGTGTTGTGCGCCTCGAATCCGCTTTCCACGCAGGATGAAGTGGCTTCGGCGCTCAACAAGCACTACAACATTCCCACGTATGCGATTAAGGGCGAGGACAACGCGACCTATTACAAGCACCTGTCCGTGGCGCTGGACCACAAGCCGCAGATGACCATGGACGACGGGGCGGACCTGGTGACGCTGCTGCTGACCAAGCGCACCGAGCTGGTGCCGCACGTGATTGCCAGCACCGAAGAGACCACCACGGGCGTGATTCGCCTGCGCGCGATGGCCAAGGACGGCACGCTGAAGTTTCCGGTGATCGCGGTGAACGACGCGATGACCAAGCACTTCTTCGATAACCGCTACGGCACGGGGCAGTCCACGCTGGACGGCGTGATTCGCGCGACGAACATTCTGCTGGCGGGGCTGAAAGTGGTTGTGGCCGGCTACGGCTGGTGCGGACGCGGCGTGGCCATGCGAGCGAAGGGGCTGGGCGCGGACGTGATCGTCACCGAAATCGATCCGGTGAAGGGAATCGAAGCGGTGATGGACGGTTTCCGCGTGATGCCCATGGCCCAGGCGGCCAAGGAAGGCGACATCTTCATCACCGTGACCGGCAACAAGAGCGTGATTCGCAGCGAACATTTCCAGGTGATGAAGAGCGGAGCGGTGGTTTGCAACTCCGGGCACTTCAACGTGGAAATCGATATTCCCGCGCTCGAGGCGCTGACCTCCGGCAAGCGCGAAGTGCGCCCGCTGGTGGATGAGTTTGTCACCAAGGACGGCCGGAAAATTTATCTGATCGCCGAAGGACGGCTGGTCAACCTGGCTACCGCCGAAGGCCATCCCGCTTCGGTGATGGACATGAGCTTCGCCAACCAGGCGCTCTCGGCGGAATATCTGGTGAAGAACGCCAAGGACATGAAGGCGCAGGTGTACGTCGTGCCCGAGCATCTCGACAAGGAGATCGCGCGGCTGAAGCTGGAATCGCTGGGGCATACGCTGGACAAGCTGACGCCCGAGCAGGAGCACTATCTGGCGTCGTGGCAGGAAGGCACCTAAGCTTTTCGGTCGAGTTGCTTTCCGTTCCGTAAAAAAGTGGTATCCTCCAGGGGCGCGGTCACCGTGCCCCTGTTTTTTTGTGCCGGAGAAACTTTTCCTGGTGAATCGCTAACGCGCCATGTGGGACCTATCCGCTCACGCTCTTGATATCGCCCGCTTGCGCGGGGCCACGTACGCCGACGTGCGCGTAATGCACCTGCGGCAGCGCGACCTGACCACCAAGAACGGCCAGGTGGGCATGCTGGCGCAATCGGAATCCATCGGCATGGGCGTTCGCGTGGTTGCCAATGGCGCGTGGGGATTTGCTTCGACGGACCTGCTGACGCGCGAGGGCGTGGCGGCGTGCGCGGCGCAGGCCGTGGCGATCGGAAAGGCTTCGGCGATTGCCAAGCGCGTTGAATTGCGGCTGGCGCCGGAAGACGCTTACGTGGATAGCTGGCAGAGTCCCTTCCGCAAGGATCCGTTCGAAATTCCGCTGGAGGCACAGATTGCGCTGCTGCTGGCGGCGGATGCGGCAATGCGGCGCGTCAAGGGCGTGACGCTGACCGAGACGGGGATGCAGTTCCGCAAAATTGACTCGTGGTTTTCCTCCAGCATCGGCTCGCGCATTCACCAGAGAAAAATGCAGACCGGGTGCGGCATCGGCGCGACGTCGTTTCAGTGCGAGGAGATTCAGAAGCGGTCGTATCCCAACAGTTTCGGCGGGCAGTATGCGCTCGAGGGGTACGAACTGGTAGAGGCGCTGGATCTGGTGAAGCACGCGCCGCGCGTGGCCGAAGAGTGCGTGGCGCTGCATTCGGCCGCGCAGTGTCCGGAGAAGACCGGGACGCTGCTGCTGGACGGCAGCCAGCTGGGCTTGCAGATTCACGAATCGGTGGGGCATCCCATCGAGCTGGACCGCGTGCTGGGGCAGGAAGCGAATTTCGCGGGGACCAGTTTTCTGACGCTGGAGAAGCTGAACAAGCTGCGCTACGCCTCGGACATCGTGAACGTGGTGGCCGACGCGCGGCTGGCGCACGGATCGAGCTTGGGAACGTTTGCCTACGACGACGAAGGGGTTCCTGCGCAGTGCACGGACATCATCAAGGACGGGCAGTTCCGCGGGTACCTTTCGAATCGCGAGACGGCGCATCTCATCGGGCTCGATCGCTCCTCCGGCACGATGCGCACGGAAAGCTGGAACCGCCTGCCGATCATTCGCATGACCAACATCAGCCTGCTGCCGGGCGCGTGGTCCTTTGACGATTTGATTGCGGACACAGACGACGCGATTCTGATGGAGACCAACCGCTCGTGGTCGATTGACGACCGGCGCTACCAGTTTCAGTTCTCGACGGAGATTGGCTGGGAGATCAAGGGCGGCAAGCGCGGGCGCATGCTGAAAAATCCCAGCTACAGCGGGATCACCACGGAATTCTGGAATGGCTGCGACGCGATTTGCTCGCGCGACCACTGGACGCTGTGGGGCACGCCCAACTGCGGCAAGGGCCAGCCCATGCAGACGATGGGCACGGGACACGGAGCGGCGCCGGCGCGGTTTCGAAACATTCGCATGGGGACGGCGTTCGCCAACACATGAGACGGAAGAAGCAAAACCGCAAGGGTAAGACGGGGGCAGGGAAGCGCGCTTCCACGCCGGCGCCGGCGCTGCTCTCCGAGCGCGAACTGCATCGCATCGCGGAGCGCGTGCTGCGGCTGGCCAAAGCCGCCGGTGCGCCGGAAGCGGAAGTGCAACTGGATGAAGTGGCGGACGCGCTGACGCGCTTTGCCAACAACGCCGTGCACCAGAACGTGGCCGAGCGCGGGCTGACGATCTCCGTGCGCACGCTGGCGGACGGACGCACGGCGCGGGCCACGACCAACCGCACCGATGAAGACTCGCTGCGCGCGGCGATTGACGCGGCGATGTCGCTCGCGCACAGCCAGCCGGCGGACGCGCGGCTGCTGCCGCTGCCCGGCCGGCAAAAGTATGCGCGGGTGAATCGCTTCATTCCCGCCACGGCTTCGCTCGCTCCCGAGGACCGCGCCTACGCCGTGCGCGCCGTCTGCGACCTGGCCATTCGCCGCGGGCAGAACGCCGCGGGGATTTTCTCGAGCGGGCAGATGCAGACGGCCATCGCCAATTCGCGCGGACTCTTTGCCGCCTATCGCCAGACGCGCGCGGAATTTTCCATCACCATGCAGGAGGGCGCCGCGGCCAGCTGGGCCAAGGCCAATTCTCCGCGCATCGGGGATATTCATCCGCTGGACCTGGCGGCGCGCGCGAGCGACAAGGCGCACGGCGCGGTGAACGCGCGCGAGCTGCCTCCCGGAAAGTACACCGTGATTCTGGAGCCTTCCGCGGTTCTCGATCTCCTCGGCTTTCTCGTCTACGATTTTGCGGCGACGGCGCTGGAGGACAAGCGTTCCTGCCTGAACGACCGCATGGGCAAGCAGCTTTTTGGAAAAAATATCACGATTATCGACGACGTGCAGCATCCGCTGCAGTTGGGCGCGCCGTTTGACGGCGAGGGCATGCCGCGGCAGAGCGTGCTGCTGGTGGAGCGGGGCGTTCCGAAAAATCTTGTGTATTCACGCTACGCCGCAAAAAAGACGCGTAAGCAGCCGACCGGCCACGGTTTTTTGCTGCCCAACGATATGGGCGAAGCCCCGGTGAATTTGGTTTTCGGCAGCGGTAAATCCTCGGTCGAGGAGATGGTGGCATCGACGGCGCGCGGCCTGCTGGTCACGCGCCTGTGGTACATCCGCGAAGTGGACCCTTACGAAAAGGTGCTGACGGGCATGACCCGCGACGGGCTGTTTCTGGTGGAAAACGGTCGCGTCACATCCGCCGTGCGTAATTTCCGATTCAATCAGAGCATGATCGAAATGTTGAATAACGTCGAATTGATGAGTCCCGCGGTGCGCGCCGCCGGCGAGGAATCTTTCGAAATGATCGTTCCGGCGATGAAGGTGCGGGACTTTCGCTTCTCCGAAGTAACCAAATTTTAGGCTTTTTACAGTGCAATCGAGCGGTTCTGGTTCACTCCGGCACAGCCCCGTCCTACCCCTAGAAATTCCGATTCGCCGAACGCAAATTCTGCGTTGTACTTGCCTGCGCTCCAGCCCCTATAAATGAGTATGGAGATTCGGCCAAACTGGGGGCATCCGGACCACGACGCCTGCGGCACGGGGTTTATTGTGCGCCTGGGCGGGGCGGCTCCGGCGCACGATATCGTCGAGCTGGCCCTGCAATCGCTGGAAAGACTCTCGCATCGCGGCGGTGTGGATGCCGACGGCGCCAGCGGCGACGGCGCGGGGCTGCTGCTCTCCATTCCCGAGGAGTTTTTTCGCGCACGGGCCGCCGAGGAGGGCATCACGCTGCCGGCGCAGTTCGGCCTGGGCGTGCTCTTTACGCCGCCGTCGAGGGAGAAATGGGCGCGCGAATCGGTGGAAACCGCCGCGGCCGAGGAGCGCCTGAATTTTCTGGGCTGGCGCGAAGTTCCCGTGCAGGGCGATGCCGTGGGCAGTCAGGCGCTGGGTTCGATGCCGCGCATTTTGCAGTTTTTCATTGGCGCGCCGGAGAGCGCTCCGGCCGGTCTGGCGTTTGAATCGCGGCTGGCTCATCTGCGCAAGCGCGCGGAATCGCTGGTTCCCGATGGAGCCTATTTCTGTTCGTTGTCTTCGCGCACGGTGGTCTATAAGGGCCTACTCACGCCGGGTCAGTTTCCGCGCTTCTATAGCGATTTGCGCGACACCTCGTTTGAAACCACGTTCGCCATTTTTCACCAGCGCTATTCCACCAATACGCAGCCCTCCTGGCATCTCGCGCAGCCCTTCCGCTACATCGCGCACAACGGCGAAATCAATACCATCGTGGCCAACCGCCGCTGGTTGCGCGCGCGCGAACGCGGCCTGCGCGCCCAGTTGGGCGTGGACTCCTGGTTCCGCGTGATCGAGCCCAACGTCAGCGATTCCGCCAGCCTGGACAACGGCTTCGAGATCGAGCTTCTGCTGGGGCAATCGCCCGACCGCGCCTTGCTGCGCCTGCAGCCACCGGCCTTTGAAAACGATCCCTCGATTTCCGCCGCGGCGCGCGCGGCCCTCGAAACGCTGTGCGGCTCGGAGGCTCCCTGGGACGGCCCGGCGGCGCTTATCTTCAGCGATGGCGAATATGTCGGCGCGAAGCTAGACCGCAACGGCCTGCGCCCGCTGCGGTATTTGCGCACGCGCGACGGACTGGTGGTCGCCGGTTCCGAAGCCGGGCTGATTGACGTTCCCGAATCGCGCATCGCCGAACGCGGCCGCCTGGGCCCCGGCGAAATGATTCTCGTGCATCCCGCCTCGGGAGAACTCTTCCGCTGGGCCGACGTGCTCGAACGCGTGGCCGAATCCGTTCCTCCCACCGGCGCCGCTCTGCGCCGGCGCATCGCTCCGGGCGAATCCGCGCCGCAGCCGCCGCGGGAGCCGCAGCGCATGGCCGCCGCGATGGGATGGACCGACGACCAGTTTAAAATTCTATTTTCCGGCATGGCCAAGGGCAAGGAGGCCGATTGGAGCATGGGCGACGACGCTCCGCCCGCGTTTCTTTCCTCGCAGCCGCGCCCGCTTTGGGATTATTGCAAGCAGCGCTTCGCTCAGGTCACCAATCCTCCCATCGATCCGCTGCGCGAAGCGCACGTCATGTCGCTCGACCTGCATCTGGGCGGCAACGTGGTGCTGGGCTCTCCGCTGCTGGATGCCGCGCAACTCGCCGAGTTGACGAACCTTTCCGGCCCGGTGCGCCGCGTGGATTTTACTTTTTCTGTAGCCGACGGCGTCTTGGGCGCGCGACGTGCACTCTCCTCCCTCTCCGCTACCCCGGTAGAGGTCGGCGCGCGCCCGGGGCTTATCCTGCTCACCGATCGCGGCGCGGGCGCGGAGCGTTGCGCTCTGCCCGCGCTGCTGGCCGTCGCGGCCGTATGGAAGGCAATGGTCGCGGCGGATCTGTGGGATGTGCCCCTGGTGGTGGAAACGGGCCAGGCGTTTGACACGCATCACATCGCGCTGCTGGTGGCCGCGGGCGCTTGCGCCGTGCATCCGTGGATGGCGCTGCATTTTGCCGCGGGCGCCGAAGAAGGCGCTGCGGGGCGTTACCGCAAGGCTTTGGAAGCGGGGCTGCGCAAGGTGCTCTCGCGCATGGGCATCTCCACGCTGGCCAGCTATCGCAACAGCCATCTCTTTGAAATTATCGGCATCGAAGAAGACGCTTGCGCGGAATTCTTCGAGGACGCCGCCAGCTACCTCGGCCGCAAACGCCTCGACAGCATTCTCGACGATTATCTGCGCGTGCATTCCGCGGCCTGGTCCGCCGAAGCCGCCGTGCTGCCCGATGGCGGCCTGTACCGTTTCCGCAAGGGCGGCGAGCGCCACGCCAGTTCGCCGGACGTGGTGCGCCGCATGCAGGCGCTGGTGAAATCACCGGACGCCGCGAATTTTGAAGCGTTTGAAAAGCTGGGCATCCGCTCCGAGCCGATCTCCGTCCGTGACATGCTTGGTCTGGTTCCCGGCCGCGCGGTTCCCCTCGACGAAGTGGAATCCGAGCATTCCATCCTGCGCCGGTTCAGCACGCAGGCCATGTCGCTCGGTTCGCTCAGCCCGGAGGCGCACCGCACGCTGGCGCTGGCCATGAACCAGCTCGGCGCGCGCAGCAACACGGGCGAGGGCGGGGAAGATCCGGAAATTTACCGCCGCGAACCGGCCGCCGCGAACAAGATCAAGCAGGTCTCCACCGGCCGCTTTGGCGTCACCGCCGAATATCTGGTGAACGCCGAGGAGCTGGAAATCAAGATGGCCCAGGGCTCGAAGCCCGGCGAGGGCGGGCAGCTTCCCGCGCACAAGGTCACCGCCTACATCGCGCGCATTCGGCACGCCGTGCCCGGCACGCCGCTGATTTCTCCGCCGCCGCATCATGACATTTACAGCATCGAGGATCTGGCGCAGCTCATCTACGACCTGCGGGCCATCAATCCCCGCGCGCGCATCGGCGTCAAGCTGGTCTCCGGCACGGGCGTGGGCATCATCGCCGCGGGCGTGGCCAAGGCCGGGGCCAACATTGTCACCATCAGCGGGCACGACGGCGGCACGGGCTCTTCGCCGCTCAGTTCGATCAAGAACACCGGCCTGCCCTGGGAACTGGGCCTGCGCAGCGCGCACGAAGTTCTTACTCGCACGGGCATGCGCTCGCGCGTCACGCTGCGCGTGGACGGCGGATTAAAATTCGCCCGCGACGTTGTTCTCGCTTCAATACTCGGGGCCGATGAATTCGGCTTCGGCACGGCGGCGCTGCTGGCCATCGGCTGCGTCATGGCCCGCCAGTGCCACCTGAACACTTGCCCGGTGGGCATCGCCACGCAGAACGAAACGCTGCGCGCGCGCTTTGCCGGCAAGCCGGAAATGGTGGCCGCGTACTTCCGCTCGGTCGCGCACGAAGTCCGCGAATGGCTTTCGCGCCTGGGCGTCCGTTCGCTCGACGAACTGGTCGGCGACGAAACCCGCTTGCGCGCGCGCTCCACCGAGGACGCCGGCTGGCTCAAGACTTTTCTGAGTCCCCCGCCGCGCACCGCCAGCGGCCGCGTCGAATGCGCCCCGCGGCAGGTTCCCGACGGTTACGACATCGTCTGGCACCCCGGGCGCGAAGGCGGAGGGCGCTCGAGCGTCATCACCTTGCGCAACTCTCATCGCACCATCGGCGCGCGCTGGACCGGCGAATTCGTCAAGCGCACCGCCGCCGCGCCTGTTGCGCCGCCCTCTGGTGAAAAGCACCTCGCGGCGTTTCGCGGCGTGGTGGGGCAGAGCTTCGGCGC
>Ga0315281_10009844_pt1 | contig 13235 bp, 12 predicted proteins | sample YL17G07_0_MG_FD_204540 | JGI IMG/M metagenome (GOLD analysis project Ga0315281, IMG submission 204540) | Sediment microbial communities from Yellowstone Lake, YNP, Wyoming, USA - YL17G07_0 | ecosystem: Environmental > Aquatic > Freshwater > Lake > Sediment | place: USA: Wyoming | collected... | reverse complement strand
AATGTCACATGCTGAGAAACTGATTGCATCCTGAACGATCGTCTTCACAAGGGTTCGTTTGGAGTCCAGCAGTGTCCTGTAAGGTAGCGCCTTCTCCGTGGTTGCTGCTACTCTCTTCATTACCTTGACTGCTTCCACAGGATATTTCCCGACAGCTGTTTCTTCAGAAAGCATAACGGCGTCGGTTCCGTCGAATATTGCGTTTGCAACGTCGGCTGCTTCGGCGCGCGTGGGTGTAGGATTGTTCACCATGGACTCCAGCATCTGGGTTGCAGTGATCACTGGTTTCCCAGCCGCGTTTGCCCTCTTGATAATGTCCTTCTGTAGGAGAGGAATGCCATCAATACCCATCTCTACGCCCAGGTCGCCTCGAGCTACCATCGCGCCGTCGGCTTCCTGTATGATCTCGTCGAAGTTTTTCACGGCTTGACGTTTCTCGATCTTTGCAATGACCCATGCTTGACGATGTGCTTGTTTGATAATGCGCTTTGCCCGGACTATGTCGTCAGCACTTGTAGTGAACGACAGGCCGATGAAATCCGCACGATTCTCCAAGGCAAGACGCAGTAGGCTAACATCTTTGGGTGTGAGTGCTCTAAGCCCCAAGTGCCTTCCGGGCAGGTTCACGCCCTTCCCAGAGAACAAGAGCCCCCCTCGCGTCACGCGACAGACCGCTTCGCCGTGGGCCACGTGCTCTACCATCAGCCTAATCGTCCCATCTGCAAGGAAAACCAAGTCTCCCTTGCCAACTTCTCTTAGGACCGAGGGGTGGGTAATAGAAACTAGTCTCGAATTTCCCATGACCCAGCGCGCGGTAAGTGTGAGATAGGCGCCGTCCTGCAAATCTATGGGCTCCGGAGAAACCCTGCCTACTCTGATTCTCGGGCCGGGCAGGTCCACCAGAACGCCTATTGGAAGTCCAGCCCTTCTCGAAACAGTCCGAATCCGATGCAATACCGCCATCTGCTTCTCCACAGGGCCATGGGAGAGATTCAACCGAGCTACACTCATTCCGGCCTTTGCCAGCCGAAATAGCATCTGTTCGGAGGATGACGATGGGCCAATTGTGCAGACGATCTTTGTGTTATTTTTCTGTGCAAACATTTTGGACACTTCATCAGGCTGTGAGGCGTTGAACTCCAGTGAATCATGTACGGTGTCAGATGTATAATTATGGAGACCTTGGAGGCTTTCGGAGTCTGGCAACAGAGAAGAGAAAGAGGGGTTGTCGGCGGACAATCCTCTAACCCATCTGGGCGTCGTTCAGACCTTACATTTGCGTGTGGGCACGAAGAGACCCACACACCAGTACCCATATCCAAAAGAACTAAGCACTTGAACCGACTAAGTAGAGAATACTACTGGCCATCCTGCAGAGAAGCGGCGCACACAACCCCGGTTCCCTCTCACTATGCTGCTAGAAGATCGCATGCATGCTATTATGGCAAGGCGACAGAGACCTACTGTGATGTGCCAGGTGTAACAACGGTGAGAAGAACTGCGGTCGGCCTCATAGTTGTCTGCGTAGTACTCCTATGGGCGGTCTTCCCGATCTTCATAGGAAGTCCTGACTACGTTCTCGCCTTGACCGTCAACTCAAGCATGAGCAGCGACTGCCCCGCTGAGTCAGCATGTTTCACACTGGAATTGCGAAACCGTGCACCATGGCCGATCACAATCGACATAGTGGAATTGCAGTTCTATCCATCTCTAATCGGTCCAAGTGTGAACGTGAACTGGTTGGGACCCGGACCGGAGAAGCTCCTCGTGCTGATGCCATTCACGGGGCAGACATACACTTTCTGGATCAAGATCATGGGTGGTTTGCGCCCTCCAGATACAGTCTACGTGATTTTGACAGCCAACGTCACGGTGCTCTACGTGTCCCACTACGTAGTGCTACACAGCGGCAAACGCTAGCGTGCGGTGCCAGGCTTCCGCTCATGTTCTGCCGCTCGCATCAGGGATGGTTTTTCGTATGTGTGCGCACCATGGGACGCCCCCCACGCGAGCTCGGTACCGATAGGAAGTGGGGGTTCTTGGGATTCTTCCATGGTGCAGTTGCTCGGCTCAGCCCGGAGTTGTGAGAGCACGCTCCAGCATGACTCCATCATCCTTGAATCCGCGTTCTCGATAGAATCGTTCGGCTTCCGGGTATATTGTATCCACGTGTATTTCCACGGATCCTTGCTCCTTGGCTCTCTCAGTTGCCTTCTCTAGAATCTTAGACCCAATACCTTTCCGGCGATAGTCTTTGTCCACCAGAAGAAAGATGATGTGGGAATTCCAATCACCAAACATCACATCAGGGTAGAGGATGAGATGCAGTAGCCCAATGATCTTGCCTCCTAGTTCCGCCACTATGATCTCTTGGCCGTCTCTCTGCAAAGCCTCCCGGATTGATTCAACTCTCTGGTGTTGCTTGTCTATTCGTGTCCATTGGTGGATTATGGACTCAATGTTGATAGCGTCATCGCCTCTTGCAGGACGAATAGTAATATCATTCATGTTTCAGAGTCTGTACTCAGGGAGAATAAGCATATTCTCCGGCTCTAGGTCGACGTACTTCGTTCTGGGCCCTTTCTGAGGTGTCGTGTGTGCTACCATTGGCCCGGGCGTCGTAGTCTGAACTGTTGACTTGTTGTGTGCTATTCTTAGTGCAAGCGGCTAGATTTGATCCATCCCTTTGCGTTGCTCGGTGCAGATCATATCCTGTGGATCATAGGTCAGACTCTTGCGTATCCGTTAAGGCGCATTCTTTGGGCGGTAGTGGTTCGGCTACTCTTCGAGTGTCGAGACGTCTCCGATTGGAAGGCCCAGTTCTTTCGCTCTGAGGAGTCTCCTCATGATCTTGCCGCTTCTGGTCTTCGGAAGAGAGTCGACTATGTCGATCTCTGCAGGCACGGCTATTGGACCCAGGACCGTCCTTACGTGCTTCTTCATCTCGTCAACAATTGTTGGTGACCTCTGGTATCCGACGCGCAGAATGACGAACCCCTTGATGATCTCGCCTTTGAGCGGGTCTGGCTTGCCTATGACGGCTGCTTCTGCGACTGCGGGGAAGCTAACGAGAGCGCTTTCGACTTCGGCGGTGCCTATGCGGTATCCTGAGGTCTTGATGACGTCGTCTGATCGTCCTTTAACCCAGAAGTATCCATCGTCGTCCTTGCTGGCAATGTCGCCCGCTTGGTACCATCCCTTTATGGAATTCCAGTAGACTTCGTATCGGGCTGGGTCCTTGTAAATCGTCGTCATCATTGCCGGCCATGGAGTCTTGATCGCTAGGTTCCCGCCCTTGTTCGGCGGAAGCACATTACCGTCCTTGTCGACGATCTCAGCAACTATTCCAGGGAACGGTTTCGCAGCCGAGCCTGCCTTGAGAGGCAAGCAAGGCAGCGGCGTAATCAGGATCATTCCCGTCTCTGTCTGCCACCATGTATCCATGATCGGGCACTTGCCGCGGCCGATGTTTTTGTGATACCAATGCCACGCCTCGGGATTGATCGGTTCCCCGACCGTCCCCAGAAGCCTGAGGCTGCTCAGATCGTACTTCTTCGGTATCTCTTCGCCGAACCTCATGAGGGCACGTATGCCGGTCGGTGTGCTGTAGAGGACTGTAATCTTCTTGTTCTGGACGATCGACCACCATCGCCCGGGATCAGGCTGATCGGGCGCGCCTTCGTAGAAGACTATCGTGGCTCCGTTCATTAGTGGTCCGTAGACGATGTAGCTGTGACCGGTAACCCAACCGGGGTCGGCCGTGCACCAGAATACGTCGTTGTCTTTCAGGTCGAATATCCACTTCATAGTGATGTAGAGCCCAACCATGTAGCCACCGTGAGCGTGAACCACTCCCTTTGGGAGACCAGTGGTCCCTGAAGTGTAGAGGAAATACAATGGGTCCTCTGAGGCCATCCGCTCGGTTTCGCATTTGTCGGATGCCTTGGCCATCAACTCGTCCCAGTAGAGCGCGGGAGCAGGCGACTTCGCGATAGGTGTGTTCACTCTCCTAACGTAGATGACGTTCTTGAGGGTTGGAACATCCTTCAGTTCGCCTACGATATTCGCGAGAGCGAGAACCTTCCCGTGATAATGAGAACCATCGGCCGTAACGAGAAGTTTCGCTTCCGAGTTCTTGATACGCTCTTGGAGAGCACCTGCACTGAATCCGGAGTAGACAACACAGTGGATGGCGCCGATCTTAGCGCATGCCAGCATCGTCACGAACTGCTCTGGAATCCTGGGAAGATAGACCGCTACCCTGTCTCCCTTCTTGATTCCCAAGCTTCTGAGGGCGTTTGCGAACTTGCAGACGAGCGTGTTGAGTTCTCCGTAAGTTATGGCGCGGTTTTCTCCCTTCTCGCCTTCCCAAAGTATTGCGGTTTTGTTCTTTGTCGGCGTGTTCTGGTGTCGGTCAAGTGCGTTCTGGACGATGTTGCATTGTGCGCCAGGGAACCATTTGGCCCATGGATAGTTCCATTCTAGGACTTTGTCCCATTTCTTGTACCAGTCTAGCTGGTTTGCAACGCCTTCCCAGAACTTCTCAGGATTCGAGATCGACTCCTTGTAGACGGAGTCGTAGTCCTTTACCCACGCTTTCTCGACGATTGACTTCGGAGGAGGAAAGACTTCCTTAGTTCGAAGAAGAGTCTCCACAGTGTCAGGTCCGCTCTCCTTGCTCATTGGAACATCGTTCCCGTGCAAATCTGCATCGTGGTTATGAGATTTTCGGCTCAGAAGGACCGAACAAGAAACTACCGTATCGCTATGACTCTATTTACTCAATCAGGGGACAGCGAAGTCTGAGCTTCCCTTTTGGGTCAACTCCTTGGTATCGGGGTTATAGCGCCACAACCCGTGCCTGCTGCACAGATAGTCCCAGACGAAGACGCGCATCCCATCGAGCGTGACCTCAGTCCTTTCGCGAATGAACGACATTGGGACAGCGCATTCCGGGCACTTCAATTCTGGACGATCTGTCTTCAATTTTGGAACCCAACTTCCTGCTGAGTGGGCAACTGGATACGCTCGCCGCGCGAAGCAGCTGCTAGTTGACTTTTCGTCCGGTTTCTTCTAAGAACGTTATGCCCGGAGTGGAGGCTTTGACTTGGTTTTGGAAGCGCTTGGATGCTAAGATATCGAAGAACTCACGCGCGTAGGGGTTCCTCAGCCTCTTCTCCACCAAGAAGTCATAGAGTTCTTCTGCTATCGGAACAGAGTCCAAACCTATCTCCGTGGCGACCGATGTCAGACCAACGCCGACATCAGCACGTCTAGAAGCGACAGCCATCGCGACCTCCCTGTGAGTCATCATCTCTGAACTGTAACCTCTTATCCGCCTTGTCAGCACATCAAAACTCATCCCCTTCTTTCCTGCAAGTTCTCGCAGTTTTCGGTCGAGGAGGATTCTGGTTCCGGATCCGAGGTTTCGGTTCGCTAGCTTCACGTCGCGTCGGAGAAGATCGCTGATGTTCCTGATCTTCTTCGGGTTTCCTTTCCTAACTATGAGACTTTGTTGTCTCTTGTAGCCGCGAACTAGCGTGCACGTTTGTGATAGCCAATACTTTGAGAGCAGGGGTTCATTGTATTTTGATTCCGTTTCATCGTAGACGTGTATTCCTGCTATGTCTGCTTGCCTCAACATCATTGCGGTCATGCCTGCCCAGGATCCAACGTTGACCATTTGGTAGGTCATTCTTGGGTTGCTGACGTGCAGTGAGTGCAGTATTCTCTCGACCACCACGCAGTGACTCCCGACGAAGGATAGATTTGGACGGACGCGCCCGGTTTCTAGCAGGTATCCCTTCGCGAGAGCGTCTCCCTCAAGAAAGCGGTGCACTCTGGAATCGAGTTCAGAGTAAGCTTGAAGCAGCTGTTTTCCTTGGCCTGTTAGCTCTGCTCGTCCTCCTTTCTGTCCTCCGCGCTCTCTGGTCACGAGCTTTTGGTTGACGGCTCGTTCGATTTGGGAGATGGTGTTCCAGAGGAAGGGATAGGATAGGTCGAGGGTGCGCGCGGCGAGCGAGAGGCTCCCAGTTTGATCTATCGCCCGGAACATGCGGGCCTCGAGTTCGCTAATGATCCTCCGGCTCCCAATGTTGAGCGAGACCGTGTAGGATGGCTCAAGTTTGGCGATTCTCAATGCCTCTTTGCTCATGTTCGCTACGAACCAACTCTAGAATTGGAGCTCTCCGTTGATGAAAAGCTTGGTTCTCTCGTCGCTTGGGTTCGCAAAGAAACGGGATGGTTCGCCCTCCTCGACCACACGCCCCCTGTAGAGATGAATCACGTGCTGGGAAAGCCTTCGAGCCTGAGCGAGGTTATGCGTACTGAGCAAAACTGTTCTAGAGCCAGCAGACTCCTTAATCGCCCGCTCGATAATCATCGCATTAGCAGGATCTAGGTTTGCAGTAGGTTCATCGACTAGCAGAACGTCTCTCTCTAGTGCCAGTGCTCGCGCCATCGCAACGCGCTGTTGTTCGCCGCTTGAGAGTTTCCGCGCATGCCTCTTCTCGAATCCTTCTAGGTTTACAAGTGCAAGTGCGGACTTCACCCTCAACGCAGCGTCTTGACTTGAGACTTTGTTTATCCTAAGACCATAGGTAACATTGCTTTGGACAGTGGTCCCGAACATCACGCTTCTTTGGAACACCATCGTGCAGTGAGCTCTGAGTTCACTTGGGTTTGCTTCGTGACCTTGAATCAACACCTTGCCAGAACTTGGGGTGTCCAGTCCAGCTAGGATCTTGAGCAGAGTGGTCTTGCCGGAACCATTTACTCCGACAATCGATGTCACCCGTCGGGGTTTTGCAGCGACGCTCACGAGATCAAGCGCGCGTATGCTGTCGTATTCTTTGGTGATATCGACGGTCTCTACGTATGGTGTCATCGCGTTGATTTCCTAGCGAGGTTGATCGCTACACTCAACGACATCACTATGCTCAGCAGAATGAAGCTAAGGGCGATGCTCAGTGCGATTTCTCCTCGTGCAGTCTCCAGAGATATCGCTGTAGTCAGGACTCGTGTCAAGTTTCGTATGTTGCCACCGAGCATCATTGCAACTCCTAGCTCCGCGAATGCCCTGTTGAAGGCAGCGACGATCGCAAGCACAACTCCCCAAAATGCTTCTCTGATGACAACTTGGTACGTCTGAATATCTGAGGCGCCAAGTGTTCTTGCGAGTGTTCTCAAGTCGGAATCAACGGATTCCAATGCGCCTGTAGCGAAGCTCACGACAATTGGAGTGACGAGCACAGACTGACCAATTATGATTGCATATGGCGTGTACAGAAGCTGGAAGTACCCTAGAGGGCCCGCCCTTGAAAGAAGCAAGTACAGGTACAATCCCAAGGCGACTGTGGGAACGCCTATCAAGGCATTGAATAATCCCTTGACGATTCGCCTGCCGTGGAAGCTTCGAAGAGCTAGCGCTACGGCGACTGGGATGCTCCAAGCGCAGGCGAGAAGAGTCCCAGCTACCGAGACATACAACGACAATGCAGCGATGCTGAGTACCTCAGGATCTCCAGTCAGGATGAGGTCGATGGCGCGGATTATGCCTTCGATGATCGGATCCAAGCTGGTGCTTTCCTCTGTTCGACCTCCGTGAGCATGCTCATGACCAAGACTGGTACGGCAGGCGGTATCGAGTAGAGGTCTTCTGCCTGGTATCTGAACTGTTGTGGGCACTCCGATCCTTCAAAGAACGCTAGATCGCTTATCCACTGGATAAGTGTAGGATCGCTCTGGCTCTGGAGTAGTTTGACGTACGGCTTGAAGAGTGGCATGCCGTACTTGCTCGTGCCGAAGTCTGCGAAGAGCTGCTGGCCCTCATCTGAGACGAGATATCTTATGAATTGCATTGAGCCCTCGAAGTTCGCCCTAGTCATGTTCGCGTTTTTCGGATTGTCCGCGATGGCACTGTAGACATTGAGCATGCTCTTGCCTGCCTCAACAAGCTCCACGAGATCGATGTTGTGATTGTTGAAGTTGAGAAGGTATGTGCCAATGTCGGTGAGTGTGTAGGCGCGTTTCTCGTTGGCAAGCTTCAGCGTGGCTGTCATTGTGCTGCCTGCTTCTAGGTACCAAACTTCTTTGCGAAGATCCTTGACGTCCAGCCCAATTCCCTTCCAGAGGCTCTTCTCTTTTGAATAGGTTCCGGAATTGTCACCTCTTGAGACCCAGATCGCCGTTCCGTCAAGTCCCGCAGATCTGATCGCTTTGAATGCGTCTGAGGGGGACTTGCCCTTGATTCCAGCTGGGTCTTCTGAGGGGCCAACGACTACGAAGAAGTTGTAGGCGAGGATCTTGCGGTTGACCCCGTACCCGCCCGTCAAGAATTGGGATTCGCTGGCTGGATCGTGTACCAAGATCATGTCAGCGTCACTTCGCATTGCGGTCTGTATTGCGAGCCCGGTTCCTTGCGAAATGAAAGACACGTTCATGTTGGGATACTTCAGCTCGAATTTGCTCTTCAGCTCGTCAAGAAAGCCAGTCTCATAGAGGCTGGTTGTTGTCGATACTATCAGGCGAGCTTTCGCTGGCTTATTCGAGACGCTGTACCCGTACATCGCCAGCGCCGCTCCGACGAGGATGACTACGATGACTATCGAGGCCTGAACCTTGGATAACGCGGACCGGGATAGTATCAGTGTCATGGGCGAGCAATGTATTCTGCCGAATATAACGCTTTTCAATAAGTGTCGGGATCGTCCTTGGCTCATGGGTTGGCAAAGATTCGGAGATCGTTCTCTGTGGGTTGACGAGCGGGGGAGGAGCGCTCAGTCTGTCCCCAGTATGACGTTCGTAGCCTTGATGATGGCGTAGACCTCTTTGCCCTCTTTGAGTCCTAGGTTCTGAGCAGCAGTCTTGGTAATGACTGAGACAATCTCCATTCCGCCGGGTAGCTGCACAATGACTTCAGAATTCACGGCACCGTGCTGGAGGCTCTTGACTTTGCCTTTCAAGACATTTCTTGCACTTAGCTTCACTGTGTTCACCTCCTTTCAGCCAGCTATGTTCGGGAAGAGTTCAATGACTGCACGCCTAGGTTACGGTTTTGGCATTATAGCTTTGGCGCTTACGGTTTTGAATAGGAATTCTGGGAGAGGAGGGGTTGTTAACGGATTCTTCCCCTAACTTGTTCGATCTTCGTTCATGGATTGAATTTGTTCGCTCTTCTTAATGCGCACATACAACCAACCGTCCAAATCATGATGGGCGCACCGAGGACGGCACACACACACAACGTCTAGCCAAGCACTGTGCGCGCATCGCGATCTGAATCGGATCCATTGAACTGGCTGTAGACATGTGTCAGAGGTTGATCAGGATGATTCCACCGATTGCCAGGATCGCTCCCAAGATCACTCTCATGTCTATTCTCTCTGACTTTGGTATGACCGCGTATGCGAGAAGCACGGTCACAAGAGACTTCAGATTGTATGCGGGGGCAACGTAGATTGTGGGCGCGAAAGACAACGCGGCAAAAAGCGTCACCTGACCCAGCGCGCTGAGAAGACACCCAGCAGTAAGCTGGCGATTGTGTCTTATGTCAGAGAGCACGCCCACTCCCCTGTCTCTTAATAGCAGATAGAGGGCTACCGGCAGCAGAGCAACTCCACTTACAATTGTCAGCGCCGTCATTGGAAGTCTGAGTTCGGCGAAGCCAAATCGGGTCAAGAGGCTCGTTACGGACCACGATAAACCCGCCAAGAGTGCATATACGATGCCCTTCTTCCACCTCCACCCGCCACTGTCGGCGTCGGATGCCGAGACGGTGAATATGCCAGCCCCAGCCACAAAGACGCCGGCAATTACGTTAGGGGAGGACAGTTCAGCCAACAAGGCCATCCCCAGAAGAGGAGTCACAATGGCTGAGACATTGGAAACGACACTAGTCCTAGACGCCCCCACCGCATCTATGCCCAAATAGTACAAGGCCATCGCCACAGGAAAGTGGAGCACCCCTACTATCGTCCACAGTACCCAATCGGCGAGGGTCAGCCGATTCCACAGGGCTGATTCCCAGAAGAAAGCTGCGATGAATGAGATGATGAACGTGGCTGCGATAGTCGCGAAGAGCCCGTGCACGGGCTTAGTTTCCTCGAAGGCCTTCCTGAGTAGAATCTCTCGGCTACCCCACAAGACGGCTGTAGCCAAGGCTAGAAGGACTCCGACCATCACGTCCATAGCAGTTCGCCAGAACTCGTCCGTTTCGATTTAAGAATTGTACGACGTAGGACGAAACACAAGCAGGGAAAGTAGTAGACTGCTGCCCTAACCTATCAGGCCGTGGTCGTTTTGATCTTGTTTATGCCATCTTTGGTGCGAACACAAACGAACTTCATATTCAGACGCCGGACTAAGCTACCCACATACAATCACGGCCTAAACGACGACGTAGGAGGAACGACCTGAAATGGGTTAGATTCGGAATTGAATTCGAAGAGGTATTGCGCCGTCGATTGGGCTAAGAGAGGAGATGTCGCAGAGCCTTTCTCCAAAGCAAGCCTGCCAAATAACCTCCTGCTAAACCATTGAGAACCCCAATGACTAGGATTGCAGATTCGAGCGCAATGTTGCGCGGTAGAAGCGATAGGACATAGACCGTTGTATAGTAGCTCGCCATACCAGTTACAGTGGTGGCCATGGTAACGCCGGCGACAAGTCTCTTCATCCGGACGGTTCCGTTCTCGGCTCTGGCTTTGAAGAGTATCATGAACGCGTCCACTAAGAGACCATAGAGTATTGCGAATCCTAAGGTGAAAGGAGCAAATGGCGCTCTCCAAGTGGAGGTCATTAACCCGGCGATCGTAGACACTGTCGTAGCTCCAAATGGAGATAGTGTTATCGAACCTAAGCTGAGAAAGAGCGCTTGAACCACGACAAGCGTCTTGTCCAGTGGAGTCGGCAAGAAGGTCTTCGAGATGAAGACCAAGACAGCAAACAGCACCGCCAAGATTAGTCGTTGCAGTCTATGGCTTCCAATGGCAGCGGTACCGATCATATGACTCACTCTTGGGTCTACAACGCCTCTTTAGCAGTCTCGCCGTGTGCACGTGTCGTGGTTCCGTGGGGATTTCAGATTTTGGGTGCTGCTCTGAACTTGAGCAACCAATGTGAGAAGCGGGTAAGAGTCATTTTGTGTGTTTCTCACGGCGCGCACACCACCCACCGCCACATGTTGTGGTCGTCAGGAAGCACAGTCCATAGTGCCGCGAATCAGGGGTGCCGGAAACGGTAAGCTTCAATCACAGCATTGGGAGAAGTTTAGAGAATAGCCTTCTTAGTGCTAGGGTTCGAGTGTTCTTGCGGTGTGCGCCCACATCGAAGATTTCCTCGACTTTCATGCTAGTTCGTCCTTGTTGATCGCGCTTGGTTGGTTTTCCTAGGATGGTTCGAATGCGGGGAATTGCATGGCACAAGATTCCCGAATGGCATCTCGTGGTGATAGTGAATGGACGACACGTCTTTGATCAAGTGGCTTACAGTCCCGTATTATTGGCAGTCGCATCGAAAGTAGTGAACGCTTCGTCACCAGTCTCACAGACTTTGAGTGACCAGAACAGGAATGCTCGGGTTGACGGCTGGAGATGGGGGGGGAGGAATCGCCCCTTGATTCTGTGTGCACCTCATAGTGCGCACACACAAGAAGATGCTTCAGACAGTTCCCCAGGTGTGCTCGCAGTTGCAATAACTTCTGCCAAAGTCATCGTTGCTTACCCTGCGAGTACCGCTTTTGAATTCGAAAGCCGTGACCCTTGCAGGATACTCGTTGTAGAATATTCCGTGCCAAATCGGTCCTATGAGGGGTTGCGATATGTTCCAGCAGCACCTTGCGTAGGTTGCGATCTCTATGCTGAGCTCGCCTTCATCGGAGAATGCGTTCACAGTGAATATCGGCAGGTCATTCTCGTAACGTTTAGTCATTCTAATATTTTCCATGAAGTATTCCTTCCCCTCCTCAGGGTCGTAGAAGTTGAGGGTCTTTGAAACCATCTTTTCCCCCCAGTCCATCGGGCTCTCGTGCGATATTGAGCGCCTGAGCATTGGTATTCCGATATGCGGCAGGAAGTACTGCAGGTAAGCGCCATTATCCCACTGTACTGTAGCCCAGTACCAGCAGGGGGTTATCGAGGATATCCGCACTTTCTGGAAATAGGACCTCCCCTTTACGGGAGTCTCGGTTTCGCCTACTCGGATTTTTCCCGATGACAAGAGCGCCCTGTATTTCAGCGTAGAATACCCCATGTTTCCGATGAAGTTCTTTTCAGTCGGCACCAGTTCCGCCATCATGTCTTTCCACCGCTGCATCGATAGTTCGATTCCGACCTTCTCGTTGTTCATGTTCAGCCAGAAATCCGCAGGCTTCCCACCGAAGGAATAGACGCCCTCATCGCTTTCCATTCTGATTTGTCCAGAATGGTCATCCCATCCGGTTTCAGTCTTCCCGTGGTCAAGGACAAAGGGGTCATGCATCCTTTTTCCATCATAATACCAGGAGGCGACGATTGATTCGAAAGCGGTGCGATTTTCCTTGATCTCCATTGGGATTTTTGGCTCCCAGTAGTAGTCGTTCACTCGAACTTTCTTGCAGTTCCTGGTGCCCCAAAGGACCATGAGTTGCCTAGGTAGTTCTGGGTTGTCTGGATTCTCGAAAAAATGAATCCACCACCACCAGTGCCAAGTGCGGTTCCTAAGCATGTTTTCGGGATAGATCTTCCATACGTCATTGAAGACTTCGTGCATGCGTTATCGCGAATCAGATAGCTTCAGCTTGCACTAGACATTTTCCCCTGACACAAACTCTTCTGGGCTATGTGACTGACAGGAACGGATCGAATCGATGATAAGAGGGCGCAATTCGACCGAAATCCAAAGGGATTCGAACGTACCGAATAAGGTTGGGCGTTCTAGTGGGGCGATCTCCTGATAGGTATCAGCCTCGCTGTTCGCCGTGGAAAGAGTGTGGCGTTCATGATCGTTTCTCGTATGTGTGGGAAGACACTGGAGCGCAAATCAAGATTTTTGTCGTCATAGAAGGCGAGGCTTTCGTCGTCGGGTATGCTGGTGCGCACACACAAAACTACTCCTCCTAGCGACGGTTCAAATTGTGTGTGCGCACCAAGAGACCCGACGACGAAAAGTCGGCCCTCTCCCATGCGCGTCCTCCTCTTGACGGTTCAAATTACGCCGCCTGCACCATGATTGGCTGATTGGGTGCCGCATGGCCCTTC
>Ga0315281_10009842_pt1 | contig 13237 bp, 14 predicted proteins | sample YL17G07_0_MG_FD_204540 | JGI IMG/M metagenome (GOLD analysis project Ga0315281, IMG submission 204540) | Sediment microbial communities from Yellowstone Lake, YNP, Wyoming, USA - YL17G07_0 | ecosystem: Environmental > Aquatic > Freshwater > Lake > Sediment | place: USA: Wyoming | collected... | reverse complement strand
CAACGAGACCCGCGACGTCATCGAGAAGGTCGTGAAGGCCCAGCGCGCCGCCGGCGAGGCTGCCGTCGAGGCCGTCCGCGACGTGGCCAGCACGACGGCGGACCGCGTCCGCACCGGCGTCGAGCGCGTCACCACCCGTGCCGCCGGCACCGCCACCAGCGACGGCGCCGAGGCGGCCGCGAAGGCCCGCAAGGCGACCCCCATCGCCGCAACCGCCGTCGCCGCGGAGTAAACTACGGGCAACAGGCGCCCGCGAACGCGGCGGCGGTCATGTGACCGCCGCCGTGTTCCACGTTCAGCGCCCGATCATCGTGATCGATCGCCATCTGGGCCACTTGACGTGAGCCAACCACTGCGCCATGCTCGCAGCGAAAGCGAGGCGGCGCATGCAAGCGATCAGCGGCTACACTGACGGCGCGTTGGACGCACGCGGCCAGGCGTTCCGGTACCTGGAGTGAGGTCACGCTTCTTCGCCGCCCATGGTGCTGCTGCACGGCCTCACGGCCCACGCGCACATTTGGGACCACATGGCGCCCGCGCTGGCCGAGCATTACCACGTCGTCGCGCTCGACCAACGCGGCCACGGCGACAGCAGCCACGCGGCGACGTATCGTACCGCCGACTTCGTCGACGACCTTTGAGGCGATCGCCGGGCATCTTCGCCTCGATCGCTTCGTCCTCATGGGCCTGTCGATGGGCGGCCATAACTCGATAGCGTACGCCGCGGCGCACCCCGGGCGGGTATCGAGACTCGTGATCATCGATATCCCTCCCAAGATCGACCTCACGCGCACGCCGAACTGGCCCGTGATCTCGAAGCGCGCTGAGACGGGGCACGCCGCATTCGATACGTTCGAGCAAGCGCTCGAAGCCGCCCGCGATGGCAACCCGACGGCACCGGAGGAGAACCTTCGATATCGCACGGAGTGGAACCTGCGTGAAGCCGAGGGTGGCACACTCGTGCTCAAGTGGGACCCAAAGGCGCCCGCAATGTGGGAGCCGAGCGACCTGTGGCCGCTACTGACCTCGATCAGCGCGCCGACGTTGCTGGTCCGTGGCGGCAAGACGCTCGTGCTGCCCCGCGCTACGGCGGAGAAGATGATCGCAGCGCTGCCGGATGCCGAGCTCGTCGAGGTCCCCGATTCCGGACATTCGGTGCCCACGGACCGCCCCGAAATCCTGCAGCACATCGTCCTCGACTGGCTGGCGAGACGCGGTGCATAGGTGGCTAGTGGCTAGTGGCTAGTGGCTAGTGGCTAGTGGCTAGTGGCTAGTGGCTAGTGGCTAGTGGCTAGTGGCTAGTGGCTAGTGGCTAGTGGCTAGTGGCTAGTGGCTAGTGAGTGTGCGCGGTCGCCTTGTGCGCGCAAGCGCGATCCCGCGGCCACCAATCACCAATCACCAGCGACCAGAAACCAGCGACTACATGATCCCCGCGAGCAGGTTGCCGACGGTGCGATAGACGTCCGGGTTGAACGCCATACCGATGTGCGTCGCGGTTACCTCGCGGTTCAGCGACGTGTCGTCTTCGATGCACGAGCGCCAGTCGACGACACCGTCGCACTTCGAGAAGATGGCGTTGCGCTGGAACATGTCCGGGCGCTCCGGCTGCTCTTCGTGCTCGCGCAGCGTCGCGACGAACTGGCAGCTGCACTCCGGCGTGAAGCAGCTGTTCGTCACTTCCCGGCGCTGCTTCCGGTCCCGCACGATGTTCGATCGCACGAAGTTCGCGGCGCTGAGCACCAGCGGGTGCGCCCGCACGCTGCGGAACGGCGACCCCATCGTGATCACCTGCTTGATCTTGTCGGCCTGGCGGTGGGCGGCGGCGCGCGCCAGCATGCCCCCCAGGCTGTGCCCGACGATCGTCACCGGCTGGTGCGTGTCGGTGTACGCCTGTTCGATCGTCATGATCAGCCGCTGGGTCAGCAGCTCGGGGCAGTCGACGTTGCGGCCGATGCCGGAGAAGTACGAGCGGTAGCCGATGCGGCGCAGCCAGAGGTGCATCTCGGTGAGATAGCGGTCGTCGCCGAGGAAGCCGGGGACGAGGATGACGGGCTCGCCATGGCCGCGCGGGACGCCGAAGCCGTAGTACACGGGCGAGGCGTGGAGGGCTACCCAGTCGAGGGGGAAGAGCGCTTCGATCCAGATGGGGCGGCTGGTCGGCTCATATCCGGCGAGGTCGGCTCCCGGGGCTGTTTGATTCGCCACGCGTCCCCCTGTGTTAATTCCCCGTATATTATCGGTGATCCGGCCGCCGAACGTCACTGCCACCGTCATCCATCATACATAATGCCAGTACCACGCTGCTGTAACAGGGACTGGCGTATGGCGCGGGCAATCTCTCAAATCTATCTCTTGAGCCGCTCTATCCGGCGGCTAGCAGGAGTATAATCGCCCCTGAGGGCAGCAGTCTACGGGAGTACTTGGCGCCGCGGGAGGCGAAGCCATGCCAGAACCCACACTCTCACGACGGATGAGCGCGGAGGATGCGGCGTTTCTCTACTTCGAGAAGCCCGACGCCCCGCTGCACATTGGTTCCCTCGGCATCTTTGAGGGCGCGATCGATTTCGGCCAGCTGTACGCGAGCATCGATGCGCGAATGCACCTGATCCCGCGCTATCGCCAGATGCCGGTGATCCCGCCGTTCTACGCCGGCCACCCAACCTGGGAGGACGACACGAAGTTCTCGCTCGAACGGCACATGCGGCACGTCCGCATGCCTGCGCCGGGCACCGACCTACAGCTGCGGGAGTTGTGCAGCGAACTCTTCGAGCCGATGCTGGCGCGCGATCGGCCGCTGTGGGACATCATCATGATCTATGGACTCGAGGGCGACCGCACAGCGATGCTCAGCCGCGTGCACCACTGCCTCGTCGACGGCGTCTCCGGCGTCGAGCTGCTGCTGGCGCTGCTCGACCTCGTCCCGAACCCCGAGCCGACGCCGCAGCCGGCGGAGCCGTGGCAGCCGAAAGCGCGGCCGACGCCGTGGGAGTCGTGGGCCGACGCCACGTTTGAAGCATGGACACGCGGCCTCCGCAACGTCACCGAGTTCCAGCAGAACCTGCTCGACCCGCGCGGGCAGATGCGCCGCATGACCGATCTCGCGCACGCGTTCGAGGTCGCGCTGCCGGCGGCTCTGCGCCAGCCGCCGAAGGCGATCTGGAACAAGCCCGTCAGCGGCAAGCGCCGCGTCGCCTGGTCTGAGATGTCGTTCCAGGAGGTGCGCCGGATCCGCAGCGCCATCGGCGGCACGGTCAACGACGTGATGCTGACGCTACTCGGCGGCGCGCTGGGGCGCTACCTGCAGACGCGCGGCCAGAAGGTCGATGGCACGGCGGTCCGGATGATGATCCCCGTCAACGTGCGCTCCGAGGACCAGAAGGGCGCGCTTGGCAACCGCGTTTCCATGATGCTGCCCGACATCCCACTGGGCATCGCCGACCCCGTCGCCAGGCTGCAGGCCGTGCGCCAGGAGATGCAGCGGCTCAAGGACGAATCGCAGGCCAACGCGTTCGAAGCGCTCGCCGGGCTGTCCGAGAACATCCCCGCCGCCCTGCACGCGATGGCCGGCATCAACGGCGTGCCGCCCGGCGGCGCGAACATGGTCTGCACGAACGTGCCCGGCCCGATGATCCCGCTCTGGAGCGTCGGCCACCGCCTGCTCGCCAGCTACCCGATGCTGCCGCTGGCCGGTGATCTCGGCATCGGCGCGGGCATCATGAGCTTCAACAAGTCGCTGTACTTCGGCATCATGTCGGACCCGACGATCATCGGCGACGTCGACCTCATCGCGCAGTATCTCGATGACGAATTCCGCGCGCTGCGCGAGGCCGCCGGCGTGCCCGAGAGCGACCTGCCCGACATCGGCGCGCCGGTGCGCAGCACGAACGGCAACGGCCACAGCACCAACGGCCACGCCCCGGCGCACGAACCGCCGCCCGCGCCGCTCGCATCGCAGCCGGAGCCAGAGCCACGGGCGGCGCAACCCGAGCCGGAACCGCAGCCGATGGAAACCGAGCCCGCCGAAGAACCGATCCCGGCGCCCTGACGCGCAAGCGCACCACGGACAAGCAGAAGGGCGGAGCAATATGCTCCGCCCTTCCGTCGTTCCGCGAGCGACGATCTAGTCGTTGAAGCCGTCGATGTCGTACGACATGATCAGCATGTCGTGGGTGTGGCCTTCGTTGTCGACGACGTGGTCGGCCAGCAGCGCCTCCGGCCGGAAGCCGATGCGCTCGAACGTGGCACGCGCGCCCTTCTGGTCCGACGTCATCTGCGCCGTGATCTTCTTCAGCCCCAGGTCGTGCGCGATGGTGAAGATCTCCTCCGCCAGCCGCGCGCCGAGCTTGATGCCGCGGTAGTCGTTGCCGACGATCGTGCGAATCTCGCCGACGTGGCGCGTCCAGAGCACTTCGTTGTAATGCAGGCTGGCCCAGCCGGCGAGCTTGTCGCCGTCGTACGCCAGCACCGTCACGGTCCGGCCTTTCGCGATGTTCTTGATCCATTCGTCGACGTTGCGCGGGTCGGTGATGTCCATGCGCAGGAACATGACGTCACGGCGCGGCAGCTCGCCCGCGAACTCGATGATCTCGTCACGCTGGGCTGCACCCATCAGCCGCAGCTCCAGCGTCTTGCCGTTGTCGAACCGGACCTGGCGCGGGAACGTCCGCTTGTACCCTGCGCCCGCCTTCGTCTCGGTCGTCATGTTGCCTCCCTACGCCAGCCGCGCCGACGCCGCCCTTCGGCGGCGCATCGCGTCCGTGTTCCGATACTATCACAGCTTCGCGGAAAAAGGCATAGCCACTTTACACAGTTATTGCCAGTGCCGCCCGCGGCGTCAGCCCCGCCGGCTCATCGCGCTGATCGCGCTCACGTCGCCCGGATAGCCGCCGCCCGCGATGCCTACTTTCACGATCGCCGCCGCCCAGGGGCGCAGGATGCCGATCAGCTCGTCGAAGTCGCCGCCGATCGCATCGACGATCGGCACTTCCATCGCGTCCGTCTCGGATTCGATGCGCTCGCGGAACGCGCGGCCGGCGGCGGAAAACGCCAGGCCGTCCATCCAGCCCTTCGCCGTCATCCCGGCGATGGCCGCGTCCATCTGCTCGACGGTCCAGCCGCGGGTCGCCGAGTACGTCTTCAGCGGGATGCTGATCTGCAGCTCCGACATCAGCTGGATCTCGACCGGCTGCACCATCGCCCGCGTCCACACCGTGATGTGGCTGTCGCCGCGATGCTCGCGCACCATGTCGCAGCAGCGCCAGAGCCGCCCCACCGGGTCATCCGGCCACGACAGCGACTTCAGCCCGCTGAAGAGTGCGTGCCCCGCCCCCTCCGCGGCCGCCAGCCCGCGCCGCAGCAGCTCGACCGCGCGGCCGACCTGCCGCGCGTCGGGCTCGCCCAGCAGCCGCCGCAGCGACGCCACCGCCCCGTCGTAGCGCGCCTGCAGCAGCGGGCCCGGCTCGGTCTTCGTCCATCCGGCGTCGACGGCGGGCACGACGACCGCCGGGCTGAACACCCCGAACGCCGACGTCACGACGAGCCCGCTCGGCTTGCCCAGCGACGCGCCACGGCTGCAGAAGTAGCCGCTGCCGTACTCGGCCAGCCCCAGCGCCGCATAGCGCTGATGCGCCTCCGGCGCGAAGTACACGTTCGCCCCGATCGGCTCGCACACGTTCCGCAACAGCCGCGTCCGCTCGTCCATGATCATCCCCCGTCGCTCACAGCCAGGTGCGCCCAACGTACGCCAGCACACCGCCAAGCGCCACTCTGCCGCCTGCTCTCTGCGCTCTGCTCTCCCACGGCCCCTTTGCTGTTTGCTGTTTGCTGTTTGCTGTTTGCTGTCGCCCTCCTCCGCTCGCCGCTCTGCTAACCTTCATGCCATGAGCGCCCCGAGCGACCTCTTCGGCGACGACATCGAAAGCGGCAACGCCGCGCTGGGCCGCGTCATCGGCGGCGTGATCCCGCTGCGCTTCGAGCTGATCTCGAAGGACCGCGTCGTCATGACCATGCAGGTCGACAGCCGGGTCCACCAGCCTATGGGTATCCTGCACGGCGGCGCGTCGCTTATGCTCGCCGAGAGCGCCGCCTCGACCGGGGCCAACCGCAACTGCCCTGCCGGCATGGTCGCCGTCGGCCAGGAGATCAACGCCAACCACCTGCGCTCGAAGCGCGATGGCCTCTTGCGCGCGACCGCCCTGCCGGTACACATCGGCGGGCGCTCGCAGGTCTGGTCCGTCGAGATCCGCGACGAGAACGAGCAGCTCGTCTGCATCTCTCGCTGCACGCTCGCCGTCATCCCGTACCAGCCGCAGGCGTAGGCGCCGCACCGATGTCGCGCGACGGCGATCGCTCGTACCTCTCGTTCAGCGCCGACCTCGGCGATCCGGCGATGGTGTCCGCGTACGACGAGCTGCCGCTCTGGTCCGCGATGTCGGGCCTCGTCCTGCTGAAGCACGTCCCGCTCCGGCGCGACGCCGTCATCCTCGACCTCGGCTGCGGCACCGGATTCCCCCTGCTGGAGATCGCGCAGCGATGCGGCCCGGCGTCGCGCGCCTGCGGCATCGATATGTGGACCGCGGCACTCGCACGCGCGGAGCAGAAGCGACGGCTGCTGCGCGTCTCCGACGTGGCGCTCACGCGAGGCGACGCCGCGGCGCTGCCGTTCCGCGACGGCGCGTTCGACCTCGCCGTCTCCAACCTCGGCATCAACAACTTCGCCGATCCCGAGGCGGCGTTCGCCGAGTGCCGGCGCGTGCTGAAGCCGGGCGGCACGATCGCGCTGACCACGAACCTCCAGGGGCACATGGCCGAGTTCTACGCGGTGTTCGAGGTGACGCTGAGCGATCTCGGCGACGGCGCTGCGATCGGAGCGCTGCGCACCCACGTCGACCACCGCGCGACGGTTGCGCGCGTCGCGGGCGCGTTCGAGCGCACCGGCCTCGCCGTCCGGCGGGTGCACGAGGAGTCAGCCACGATGCGCTTCGCAGACGGCACGGCGCTGCTCCACGACCACTTCATCAAGCTCGGCTTCCTCGGCGCGTGGAAGGACGTCGTCGCCCCCGACCGCCGCGACGAAACGTTCGCCCGCCTCGAAGCCGCGCTCAACGACGAGGCAACGCAGCGCGGCGTCCTCGAGCTGACGATCCCCATCGCGTACATAGAAGGAACGCGGGGCTGAGTTGACAGTCGTCAGTCGTCAGGTGTCAGTCGTCGGTCGTGGGTCGTCAGTACCAGACACCAATCACCAGCGACCAGCGACCAGCGACCAGATCACGGCCACCAGAGCGCGCGCGCCTGCGCCCGCAACTCGTCGCGATGCTCCGGGTGCGCCACGGCGATCATCTGCTCCGCGCGCTCGCGGTGGTTCCTGCCCCACAGCCGCGCCACGCCGTACTCCGTGATGATCGTGTCGGCGTAGAACCGCGGCACCGTCACGTACGACCCCGCCTCCATCTGCGCCACCACGCGGGACACCGCGCCGCCCATCGCCGTCGACGGCAGCAGCGTGATCGCCCGCCCGTTCGGCGAGAAGGCGCCCGCAAGGTGCATCTCCGGCTGGCCGCCGGTGCCGTTGATGATCCGGCCGCCGAACACCGTCTCGGCGTTGATCTGGCCCAGCAGGTCCACCGTGATCGCGTTGTTGATCGAGACGAAGCGGTCGAACTTCGTCAGCGTGCGCGGGTGCAGCACGTACTCGGGGTCGTACAGCTCGAAGTGCGGGTTGCCGTCGATGATGTCGAGGTCGTTCGGGTCGCAGCCGGTCCAGGCCGCCGCGACGCTCTTGTTCGCGTGGATCTCCTTGCGGCTGCCGTCGACGATGCCGTCGCGCCACATGCGCGCCAGCCCCGGCCACCCCAGCTCGGTGTGGATGCCCAGGTGCTTGCGCCCCTCGAACGCGCCCAGCCGCACCATCCCGCGCGAGGGCTCGCCGACGCCGATCTGGATCGTGTCGCCGTCCTGGATGAGCTCGCGCAGGTGGCGCGCGATCGGCTCTGCCTCCGGCGGCGGGTCCGCGAGCCCGAGCAGGCGGCGCACATCGTCCGGCGACAGCGCGGGGATCAGCGCCCGCACCGAACTGAGGATCTGGAGATTCGGCAGCTCGCCGCCGAGTGTCTTCCACCCCTCCAGGCGCGCCGGGTCCGTGATCGCGGTCAGCGCCTGGTCGAACTCCGGGCGCCCGAACGGTGGCGGCGTGAACTCGACGAACTGGTGGATCTCCGACACGTGGACGTAGACGTCGCCGTGCACCGGCGTCAGCGTGTCGTTCACTTCGGCGATCACCATCGGGCAGCGCTTGGCGTACGAGCGCTGCACCCAGTGGTGCACACCGAAGTGGCAGAAGCCGGCGCGGTTCGGCCGCGATACCGTGCAGAACAGCACGTCCGGCACGCGCACGTCCTCGCGCCCCTGGTCGTACGCCTTCATGCCCAGCGAGAAGAGGTTCGGCAGGTAGGCGCCGCGCCGTTCGTCCGTCACGAAGCGCGCGAAGTCGCCGACGTACAGCTCGAACTCGACGCTGAACGTCGAGTCATCGGGCATCCGCAGCCATCCCGGGTCCGCCGCCGGCGCCAGCAGGCGGATGCGCACGTCCTTCAGTTCGTCCCTGCGCGCGGCGAGCGCCGGCGGCAGCGTGACCGGTGGGAAGATCGGCACCATCACCGTATCGCCCGACTTCACGGCCTTCACCGCCTCGGCCGGCGTGGTCAGCCGCTGCTTGTAGATCTCCTGCCAGTCCATGAATCCTCCGCTGCCTAAACACGACGCGCCGATCGGATAGGCGGATTATGGAGCAGCGAGGCGGGCTGGCGGAAGTATCGACGAAGAACGATGACCTGAATCAATCCGCGGCGCCGTGCGCTTCAGCCTCGCCGCGCGTCCGCAGGGCCCGCGCGCGCCGGTAGAGCGCGACCACCGCGCCGAGGACGAGCACGCCCAGCAGCAGCGAGCCGTAGACGTCGCTGGCCCAGTGCGCGCCGTGGTAGATCCGGGCGAGTCCCGTGAAGACGATCGCGTACAGGCAGAACGCCTGCACCGCGAACCGCGGCCGGCCGCGCGGCAGGCACTCGACCGAAAGGAAGAAGATCAGCCCGAAGACGAGCGTCGCGGTCGTCGTGTGCCCGCTCGGAAACGCCATGCCCGACGGATGCCCCACGACGTGCACGAGCGACGCCGCCGGCCGCGGCCGCCCGACCAGCGCCTTCACCTCGGAGTTGATCGCCGAGCCAGCGAGCGCCAGCGCCAGGAGCAGCACCTCCGACCGGCGCCGCGCGATCGATGCGCCTACGACCGCCGCCCCCGCGATCGCGCCGGCCTGCGGCCAGGTGGCGAGCCCCTCCGCGAAATCGACCGGCCGCGAGAACACCGGCGTGTCGATGCGCTGCAGATGATGCGAGATCCAGAGATCGCCGGCGAAGTACGCGTGACCGCTCGCCAGCGCCGCGAGCCCGGCGAACACAGCCGCGAGCAGCACGCACGCCGCGATCCCGGCGGGGCGCAGCCACGATCCGGTGCGCAAGTGAAACGATGGTGTCGAAGTGGGCCCGCGCATCACGCGAAGCTTAGCGCGACACCGCTGCCGCGACATCATCCGCGCATCGGCTACGCGCGCACGCCGAGCGCCGCGAGCTGATCCTCCAGCACGTGCTCGCCGACGAGGAAGTGCACGCCCTGCATGCCAGCCGCCCTCGCCGCGTCGACGTTCGTCGCCAGGTCGTCGACAAACACGCATTCCGCTGCGGCGAGCCCCAGCCGCTGCGCCGCCAGCGCGTAGACGCGAGGGTCCGGCTTCGCCATGCCGACGTCGGCCGAGCAGACAATGTCGTCAAAGAGGTCCGCGATGCGATGCGAGTCCCGCAGGCGGGCCGTCAGCGTGTTGTCGGCGTTGCTCAGCACACCCGTCTTGTACACCGGCCGCAGCCGCCGGATCAGGTCGATGTTCGGCGCGATGAGGTGCTGGCTGTCGCGCCACTGCCGGTGCAGTGGCGGCAGCTCGCGCCCCACCACCACCTCGAGGTCGCGGTGCGCCTCGGTCAGCCACGCCTCGCGGTCGCCCACGCCGACCTCAAGCTTGCGCCACGTCTCTGAGCCGTACAGCGTCTGCACGAGCGCCCGCTCGCGGATGCCGTGCTCCAGCTCCAGCGTCTGGGTGAGATCCCAGCGCATGTCCCACAGCACCCCGCCGTAATCGAAGATCACCCCGCGAATCACCACGACAACCGTCCTCGCTCCTGATCAAGAGCACCCGCCGGAGGCGGAGGCCCTACAACCTGCAACCTACCACCTACCGGGGCCGGTACCGGTTCGCGATCGGCAGCCGCCGGTCGCGGCCGAAGGCGCGCGGTGTGATCTTGATGCCGGGCGCCGCCTGGCGTCGCTTGTACTCATTGCGGTCCACCATGTTGACAATGCGCCGCACCGTCGCCTCGTCGAACCCCGCCGCCACGATCTCCTCGATGCTGCGGTCGTCCTCGACGTACATCTTCAGGATCGGGTCGAGCACGTCGTACGGCGGCAGCGAGTCGATGTCGAGCTGGTCGGGCCGCAACTCCGCGCTCGGCGGCTTGTCGACGACGGACTGCGGGATCACGTCGACGCCGCCGGCGCGGTTGCGGTGGCGCGCCAGGTCGTACACCAGCGTCTTCGGCACGTCCTTGATCACCGCGAAGCCGCCCGCCATGTCGCCGTACAGTGTGGAGTAGCCCGTCGCCATCTCGCTCTTGTTGCCCGTGGTCAGCACCATCCAGCCGAACTTGTTGGAGAGCGACATCAGGATGTTGCCGCGGATCCGCGCCTGCAGGTTCTCCTCCGCCACGCCGAACTGCGTGTCAGCGAAGGCCTCCGCCAGCATCTCCAGCGACGCCGCGAACACGCCCTCGATCGGCACCGTCAGGTAGTGGATGCCCAGCCGCTCGGCGAGGTCGCGCGCGTCGCTCTTGCTCCCCTCCGACGAAAAGCGCGACGGCATCGACACGCCGACGACGTGATCCGGCCCCAGCGCATCGGCGGCGATGACGGCCACCAGCGACGAGTCGATGCCGCCCGACAGCCCCACCAGCACCGTCTGGAACCCCGTCTTGCCGATGTAGTCGCGCACGCCCAGCACCAGCGCCTCCCAGACCTCCGCCACGGGGTCCAGCAGCGGCGCCAGGCCGCTGGTGATCGCCGGCTTCGCCTCGATGTACGGCCGCTCCGACACCATGATCTTCTTCGGCGCGCCCGCCTGGTGCAGCAGGAAGCGCTCCTTGCGATGCCGCGGGTCGTGGAGTCGCGTCTGCAGCACGCCCTCGACGTCGATGTCGTACACGACCAGGTCCTCGCGGAACTGGGCGCCGCGCGCCACCAGGTCGCCGCGCTCGTCGCAGATCAGGCTGTGCCCGTCGAAGAGCAGCTCGTCCTGGCCACCGACGGCGTTCACGGCGCACACGACGACGCCGTTGTCCGTCGCCCGCGTCGCCATCCGCGCCTCGCGATGACTGCCCTTCAGCCGGTGGTACGGCGAGGCGTTGATGTTGATGATCACCTCGGCGCCGGCGTGCGCCTGGTCGCTCGTCGGGCCGTCGGAGTACCAGATGTCCTCGCAGATGTTGACGCCGACATCGACGCCGGCGATGACGAACACGGGCGACTCGTGGCCGCGCTGGAAGTAGCGGTCCTCGTCGAAGACGCCGTAGTTCGGCAGGAACTGCTTGTGGTAGCGATGCACCAGCCGTCCGTCGGAGATCACGGCGGCGGCGTTGTAGTTGTCGTCGTTGGCGTCGACGAAGCCAACGATCGCCGTGATGCCGCGAGTCGCGCGCACGATCTCGTCCAGCGCCGCCAGGTTGTCTTCGATGAAGGAGCGCCGTAGCACCAGGTCTTCGGGCGGATAGCCCGTCACGGCCAGTTCCGGGAACGCGACGACGTCGGCGCCCAGGTCGCGCGCCCGCCCGATCCATTCGATGATCTTCGCGGTGTTGCCCGGCAGGTCGCCGACCGTCGTGTTGATCTGCGCCAGCGCGACGCGAAGGGTGCGCATGCGGCGTCCTTTCGTACTTAGTGTTACGTCTACACGAACCCAGTATAAAGGTTGTGGCCCCGTAGTTACGAATGCGTCCGAAAAGGGCGAGATTAACGCGTATTCGTTGGGGTGTTTTCAGGACGCCGCAGACTGTCGCGCTACACGGACGATCGCGGGATAATGGAGGTGAGTGAGGATGCGACATTTGCACACCTACGAACACGGCGAACGCGTCCACATCTGCGGCGGGCCGGTGGAAGTGCCGTGTCCCGGCTGCGGCCGGCCCGCCGCTGAGACAGCGCCCGACGCCGTCGGCGTGATCATCAACGGCCCGACGCGCGTCACCTTCCGATGCCGGTGCGGCCGGCGGTGGCTCACTGACGACGGCTGGTACATCATCGACACCGGCGACGGCACGCAGGCCGCGCCATGGCCGCGTATCGCGCCCGCCGACGCAGGCCGCGATTAGCCCTCGCAACGTCGCCCCGATCTGGCGATCGGTTGCGGCAAGATTGGACGTACGTACGTCCAATCCAAAGCGGCTCGCAACGGCTCCCCGATCTGACGATCGGTTGCGGCCCTCACGCGAGCCAATACGACGCATCCCGCCGCACGCGGATCGCCCCGCGGCGCTTCAGCACCCGCAAGGCACCATCGACGGTGCGCGGCGGGATGCCGAGCCGGGCGATCAGATCGAGGCGCCGGATCTCGCCCTGGCGTATGAGCGCGAGCACCCGCTCCGCGGCCGGCGCCGTGCGCGCGGGTGCGCACGCGCACGGCGCTACGCGCGGCCTGGCGCACGTCAGACAGCAGGCGCCGCCGTCGGCGTCAGGCACGTAGAACGAACCGCCACAGCGCGCACAGGGCGCCACGGGCGCCCGCCTAGCCGAAGTCGCGCATCCGCGTCGGCGTGAAGTCGATGCGGAGCTCTCCCGCTGGCGGCCTGGGGCGCCGTGGCGCGCGCGTTGCAGTCTGCGCGCCGGCGTGGTGGTGTCGCGGCTGCGGGGTGCGGCTGTGCAGCACGCACCGCGAGCGCGTCGTCAGCAGCCAGCGGCAGCAGCTCCGCGCATGGGTGTAGGGCGTGGCGTGGCGTCATAGCAACACCGCCGGTCCCGGTGGCGTGGCGCCGTCCGCGTGTCCGGCGGGCGCGGCGCGGACCTCGACCGCGGGCCCCAGGCGTGCCAGCTCGGCGTGCGCGTGCCCGTCGCCCGGCGTGAAGATGTGCGCGTGGAGCAGCGCGCA
>Ga0315281_10009841_pt1 | contig 13238 bp, 15 predicted proteins | sample YL17G07_0_MG_FD_204540 | JGI IMG/M metagenome (GOLD analysis project Ga0315281, IMG submission 204540) | Sediment microbial communities from Yellowstone Lake, YNP, Wyoming, USA - YL17G07_0 | ecosystem: Environmental > Aquatic > Freshwater > Lake > Sediment | place: USA: Wyoming | collected... | reverse complement strand
CGCTCGCCTTGGGCAGCTTGGCCGCAACCTTGTCGGTGGACATGCCGGGCTGCAGCAGGTCGATCACCTTGTCCATCCACTCGCGCGCCTTGCGGTATGCGTGGTGCTGCGGCGCCGTCGCGCGGCCGACGCTGAACGTCCGGTAGTAGCACGTCCGGTAGCCCATGTACGACTGGATGATGTCGAAGAACGCCTGGTCGCCCGGGCGGATCAGCCGGTCGGTGAAGTTGTGCGGATGCGGCGAGCAGCGTTCGCCGGAAATGGAATTGATCGCTTCGACGCAATCCGATCCCATGCCATAAAGCCGCGCCGTGGCAAGCGCGACGATCTCGGACTCCTTCACGCCGGGCTTGAGCGCTTCGGCAATGTCCTGATACACCCCGTCCACCATGGCCGCCGCCATGTTGAGGAGCGTGAGTTCGTCGATGTTTTTCACCTCGCGCGCCTGCAACATCACCTGCTGGCCGTCGCGCACTTCGATGCCCAGCTTCTGCAATTCGAACAGCATCGGCGGCTCGACCACGTCCAGGCCGAGCGGCATGCCGGCGACGCCCTCGGCGACCAGGATCGCCTTGATCTCCTTGGCCGCCTCGCGAAACAGCGTGAGGTCCGACCCGACCGCGCCGCGCATGCCCAGGAGGCCGGCGCGGCAATGATCGTGGCACAGCCACGGCGCGTGCAGCCGGTGGTGCTTGGCGGCCGAGCCGAAATCCCAGATATACGGGTCGCCGTTGCCGGTGAGGAGCGAATAGCGCGTCAGCTTGTCGCGCGCCCACTCGCCGATGACGGTGCTGGTGGTGTAGCGGATGTTGTGCTGATCGAAGCACAGCAGCGCCCCCAAGCCCGATTGATTGAGCGCGGCGCGGGTGCGCGCCAGGCGGTAATCGTGCAGGCGGCGGAAATTGATGCGCTCCTCGAAATCCACCTGGGTGTGTCCCGGCGCGCCGATCGGACGGGTCCAGTTGTGGTGGGGATTGACGTCGTCGGGCCGGATGATTTTCGGCTCGGAAATCAGTTTCTTTTTTGCCATGGAACCTCCTCCAGAGGAAAAGCCTGCGTCGCGGAATTGGGAATACGCGACGGACGGCGATTTTAACCTGCGTCAAGCGCAGGCGTTTAACCTATGTCAAACGCGCGCCTTGCGCCGGAGCCGGCGCGCGCGCCAACGCCCTGGCCGCGTGTTTCGCGCCCGGCGGCGCCGGAGAAGCCTGCGGTATTCCAAATGCAGAATGCCAATCGACCGCTAACGTACGGAAATAGTATATTTGCAAGATTAGATATTTGACATTTTAGTCGCGCTGCTGGTAGGGCCAGGACGGATCGCGGCCATGCCGCCACAGATGACCACCGCGGTCATCCAGAACACCGGCGCCAGCCCGAACAGGCTGCCCAGCCCGCCGAACACCAGCGGCATGGCGAACTGAAACGAGCACACCACCGTGGTGCGTATGCCCAGCGACTCGCCGATGCGCCCCGCCGGGGAGTTGTTGTGAATCAGCGTCATGGTCAAGGGCTGCGCCGCCCCCAGGCAGGCGCCGATGAGGGCCGAGAGCAGCACCAGCACCACGATGTGACTGGCAAGGGGAATAACGGCGAAGATCACACCGGCGAACATCAGCATTCCCCTGATCAAGAACCAGTGATCGAAGCGCTTGGCGAGCGGCGGCAACAGCGCGCGCATGGTGAAGGAAGCCGCGGAAAACGCCCCCATGATGATGCCGATGACGGAGGCCGAAAGGCCGATATTCGAGCCATGCACCGGCATCAGAAAGGAGAACAGTTCCCAGCTCATCACGTGGATGCTGGTGAAGATGTAAATCGCCAGCAGTCCGCGGTTGGAGAGCAGGTCCCGGGTTCGCGTTGCGCTGCGCGCCTGTTGATCCGGCGCTGGCACCGGCAAGCGCGAACCCACCGCGGAAAGCAGCACCAGCCCCGCGAAAGGCAACAGCGTGAGGAAGATGAATGCCGATTCGTAGCCGGTGTAGTCGATCGCATAACCGGCAATCAGCGGTCCGATGATGGCACCGGAGGACATGCCGATGGCAAGCGTGCTGAAGTTGCGCGTGCGGTCATCCGGGCTGCCGATATGGCCCACCGCGTTCTGAATGGAAAGCTGAGTCGTCATGTTCCCCATGCCGATCAGCGTCGCGGCGAGATACAAGGTGACCAGGCTCGGCGAATAAGAGGGCAACAGGCCGCCGGCGACAAAAAACAGTATCCCCGCGTACATGGGCGTGCGCGGGCCGATGCGGTCGGTTAGCTTGCCCACCGGCACGGAAAACAGCATCGGCAGCAGGCCATAGAGCGCCGTAATGGTGCCAATGACCAGGGGCGAGGCATGCATCCCCACCGCCGTGAGCGCCACCGCCACCCGCCCGCCGGTGTGCTGCGACTGGTTTAGAGCGGCGATCAATACCAGAAAATAAAGCGTCAATTCAGGACCCGGTAAATCCTCTGGCGCCACATGGGGCAAACCCATCGCCCGCCACGGGCGGGATTCGATTAATCTGCGCGACATTGGATCAGCGAAGAACAGGCATGATATCCGGTAAACGCAGAGTCACTTTTTCTTGCGCCGCGCGATGGCTCGGTCTGTCGCTGCTCTGCCTTGCTCTGGACGGCATGGCGCAAAACTACCCGGTCAAACCGATTCGCGTGGTGGTACCCAATCCGGCCGGCGGCATCGATGCCTATGCACGCATATTCCAGCCGAAATTCGCGGAAATCATCGGCCAGCAGATGCTGCTGGAGAACCGCCCCGGGGCAAGCGGCGCCATCGGCGCGGAGAACATCGCGCGCGCCGCGCCCGACGGCTACAGCCTGTTGTTCGCCACCTCGGCGGTGCTGGTGACCAGCCCCTTGCTCAACAAGTCCCTGCCCTACGACCCGGTGAAAGACTTCGCCCCGATCAGCAACCTGCTGGAACCCGTGGATGTGATTGCCGTCAACGCAGCGCTGCCCTTCAAGACGGTGAAGGAATTGATCGACTTCGCCCGCGCCAATCCCGGCAAGTTGACCTTTGGCAGCTCGGGGGTGGGCTCCGTGCCGCATTTCGACGGCGAGCTTTTCAAGGGGGCGGCCGGCATCGACATGCTGCACGTGCCCTACAAGGGCATCGCGCAGATCATTCCGGAACTGGTCTCCGGACGCATCGACGTGTCCTTCCCCGGAATGGGATCGATCGGGCCGCACCTGGCCTCGGGCAAGGCGCGGGTTCTTGCGGTGCTGGGCGCCACACGCTTCGCGCGCCTGCCCGATGTGCCCTCGATCACCGACACCTTGCCCGGCTTTCGACCCGCGCCGCTGTGGTTCGGCATGTTCGCCCCCGCCGCCACGCCGCGCCCCATCGTGCAGCGCTTGCATGGCGCGTTTGTCGCCGCGCTCAACGCGCCCGAGGTGCGCGCGCAATACGAGACCGGGGGATTTCGGGTGATTGGCAGCACGCCTGAAGAACTGGGCGCACGCATGAAGTCGGATTTGGAATTGACCGCGGGGCTGGTGAAGGCGGTGGGGCTGAAGCCGGAGTAGTGTAGCGGCGCGTCGGATTCCTTAGACGCACCGGTCTGAGGGCCACCCAGTCCCGTATTGGCTCTTGGAATGTTGCGTTTGAACTGGGTATAACCAGTGTTATACTATTTTCATGAAAACCGCCGTCTCCATTCCTGACCGGGTATTTGAGTCCGCCGAGAAGCTTGCGGCACGCATGGGTGTATCGCGAAGCCAGCTCTATGCAAATGCGCTCGCTTCGCTCGTTGAGAAGCATCGGGAAGATCTGATCACTGCTGAACTCAACCGGGTATACGGGCCCGGTGGTGAAGATTCTTCGCTTGGTCGTGAGACCACCGTGCTGCAGATCAGATCGCTCCCTCGCGAGAAAAGGTAGTGCGCCGAGGCGAGGTCTGGTGGGCGTCTTTGCCGGAACCCTCCGGCTCCGGGCCAGGGTATCGTAGGCCGTATGTCATTGTTTCGGCCAACAGCTTTAACGACAGCCGCATCAATACGGTCATTGCGGCAGTCATTACTTCAAACCTCCGTCTGGCCGATGCGCCTGGCAATGTCCGGCTAGCGACGCGGGGAACCGGCCTGACGAAGCCTTCGGTAGTCAACGTCTCCCAAGTAATCACCATCGACAAGAGTTTTCTGACTGAGCGGGTTGGCAGGGTTCCGCCCTCCTTGCTGGCATTGGTCGATGATGGGCTGCGTTTGGCGCTGTCCCTGTAATCGAGCTAATCAGGCACGATGGTCATCCATCGCCAACGCTAGCGGGGACTCCTGACCCTTCGTAAGCCTAGCCTCTCAAAAAAGGAGTTTCGGATGTCCCGTCCCGTAGTTTCCCTGGAGCAAAGCATCCACGACGTAGTCGTCGCCAACCGCATCCTCGCCCACGAAGGGGTTCTCGATGCCTACGGCCATGTGAGCATCCGCCATCCGCTGCATGCCGACCGTTACCTGCTGTCGCGCTCGCGCAGCCCGGAACTGGTGGAAGCCGGCGACATCATGGAATTTCTGCTCGATGGCACGCCGCTGGGCGAGCATCCGCCGGCGCCTTACGTCGAGCGCTTCATCCACGGCGCGGTCTACGAGGCGCGCGCGGACATCAACTCGGTGATCCACAGCCACGCGCTGGAGGTGATGCCCTTTACGCTGGGCAACATCAAGCTGCGGCCGGTGATGCACGTGGCGAGCGACATGGGGATGGAGGTGCCGCTGTGGGACATCCGCGACAACTTCGGTGACACCACGCTTCTGGTCTCCAATGTCGCACAGGGCCGCGACATGGCGAAATGCCTGGGGGCCAACAAGGCGGTGCTGATGCGCGGCCACGGCTTTACGGTAACCGGCCGGACCATCGTCGATGCGGTGAAAACCGGCGTCTATCTGCCGCAGAACGCGCGCGTGCTCAAGGAAGCGCTGTTGCTCGGCGGCGGTGCGAAAACCATGTCGCCGGGTGAAATTGCCTTGCGCGTGAACATCGACCCGTATTCGCCGCAGGTGCAGCGGGCCTGGGAGTATTGGGCGCTGCGCGCCGGGGTGAAACCATACTTGTAAACACGCGCTGATCACGGGGTCTGCGATATCCATCCGGAGGGGGAACATGAAAAGTTTTCGGGGACTGCTGGCAACAATGCTTGCCGCCTGGGCGTGCGCGCCTGCGGCTCAAGCCGCAACCAAGATCGTCTTCCTCTACACCGCGGTGCCCAGCTACATCGGCACCTTCGTCGCCAAGGACGAAGGCATCTTCGAGCGTCATGGCCTGGAGGTGGAACTCACCATGGCATCGACGGGGTCGATCATTCCGGCGGCAATGCTGGCGGGATCGGCCCAGGTGGGCGCACCGACGCCAACGGTGCTGCTCCAGGCCAACGATGGCGGCCTGGATCTGGTTTACTTCGCCGGCTGCGATATCTACCCTATCCAGTCCAAGTCCGGCATTCTGGCCCGTGCCGGCAGCAACCTGCAGGGACCGAAAGACCTCCCCGGCAAGAAAATCGGCATACCCGGCTTGAACGGCGTCGTCGATCTCTTGACGCGCAAGTGGATACAGGCCAGCGGCGGCGATGCCCGCAAGGTCACCTACATCGAATTGCAGTTTCCCGCCATGGGCGACGCGTTGAAGAGCGGCCTGGTGGACGCCGTTGCGCTGCTCGATCCGTTCTACAGCCGCATCGCCGACAACAAGATCGGTTATTCCATCGGCAGCTATTCGTCGGTGGTTCCGGCGGGCACCATGCCCGCGGCCTACGCCGCCACGCGCGAGTGGGTGCAGAAGAACCCGGAACTGGTGCGCGCCTACCGCGCCGCGCTGGACGACGCGGTGGCCTTCATCAACAATCCTGCCAATGTGGCGCGGGTGAAGGCGAGCATGGCAAAGCATACCCGGCTGCCGCCGCAGATCGCCGACACCTTGCCGATTCCCAACAATCTGACCAACCGCCCGAGCGCGGAAGCGTTTCGCTTCTGGGTGGAGCTGATGCGCGAACAGGGCCTGCTCCGCGGCAATCCCGATCCGGCGCGGCTGATCGTGCCGTAGTGCCGGGGCGGCGCACTGACGCTAGAATGTTTAACTTTGTTCAGCGCCCATTCATTGTTGGCAGGCATTTTGACGCGATCGCGTAGTTGTTTTTAACAACTGCGATGGCCGGTTCTGGACTTGCCGATCAAAAACACAGGGGCAAGCGCAGTCCGATAAGATTCCCTTTTTATGCGAGGCAGAGCCCCATGAATGGCAAACAAGCGCTTGGAAACATGCTGGGGGGAGTGATGCTCGCGGCGTGCGCGGCTTTCGCCGCCGAGCCATTTACGCTGAGTTCACCGGCATTCAAGGATGGCACGCCCCTGCAGAAGAAAAACGCGGGGAACAACAAAGCCAATCCGAACTGCGTGGGCGACAACGTCTCACCGCCGCTCAGCTGGGCCAATCCGCCCGTGGGGACAAAAAGCTACGCGCTGACCATGGTGGATGCCGAGGGGCGCGGCGGCGCGGGAAGCATTCACTGGGTCGGGTACGGCATTCCGGTTTCCGTGAACGGATTCGCCGAGGGCGAGATCAGCAAGCCCTCGCCCAACTACGTCGGCGGCAAGGGATCGGCGGGATTGGCCTTCTACAGCGGGCCGTGCACCTCGCCGGGGGCGCCGCACCAAGGCACCACCGGGCTGGTGGGATTGTTCGGCAGTCCCTGATCATCGCGGATGTTGACAGTGCGCAGCCCTAGCCAGATAAGCGCGCCTCGGCAATAAGGAGACATCACATGAACGGCGATCAATCGGAAGCCGGCACATTGGGACCGCTGCAGGTGAGCGAGATCATCCTGCACACCATGAAGTTCGAGCAGATGAAAGCCTGGTATCAGCGCCTGTTCGGCGGCATGGAACCGGCGACCGACGTCGATTCGGAGAAAAAGCTGAGCTTCCTTCCCGAAGTTGACCGGATTTGCTTCTTTCGCATTCACTTCCAATATCCGTACACGCAGGTGCTCGGACTGTTCGAAGTCAGGGATCTGGTCAAACCCGCCAAACCGGTGCCGGGGCTCGATCACATGCAATTCCGCGAGGCCAGCCTCGCCAACCTGTTTTCGCGGTACGAGATGCTGAAGCTTGCCGGGGTAATGCCTTTCTCCACCTACAACCATGGGCCGGCGACCAGCTTCTACTACCGCGATCCGGACGACAATGTGATGGAGCTGTCGGCGGTCAACTTCGCCACCGAACGCGAGTACCTCGCCTTCTTCCAGTCGGAGGAATTCAAAAAAAACATAGAGGGTTTCCCGGTGAACGCGGACGAGGTCATCCGGGCCTACCGGCGCGGGCAGGGCTGAGGGATGCCTTGAGCGGCTTGCGACGCCCCTTGGCGCGGACCGCCAGCTTGGCGTAGATTGCATCCGATTCAATCAAAGGGGCTCATGATGAAAAAAATGCCACGTTGGTCGCAGGTGCTGGCCGGTTTGCAGCTGATAGCTGTGGCGCTGGCAGCGGTGCCATTGGTTGCGCAGGCCCAGGCGTGGCCCGCCAAACCGGTCAAATACATCATGCCGTTTCCGCCCGGTGGCGGCTCCGACATTTCGGCGCGCATCGTTGCCGAGGCAATGTCGCGGTCTGTTGGCCGGCCGTTCCTGGTGGAGAACCAGGCCGGTGCGAATGGCAATATCGGCACCCAGGCTGCGATTCGTTCCGCGCCGGACGGCTATACGCTCTTGTATACCCCGCAAACGCCGATCACCATTGCCGAGAGCTACGAACCGCCCCCGCCATTCGATGCGCAACGCGACCTGATCCCTCTAGTCATGACGGCGGTAACACCGGAACTGGTGGTGGTGCACCCTTCGATCAAAGTGGGTTCGCTGAAGGAACTGGCGGCCATGACGCGGGCGGATCCCGGCAAATACTTTTTTGGATCGCCGGGCGAAGGCCATGAGTTTCACCTTACCGCCGCGGTGATACTGCTGGCGGTGGGCGCGCAGATGACGCATGTGCCCTACAAGGGGATGGGCCCGGTGGTGCAGGCCATCGTGGGCGAGCAGATTCATCTGGCGGTGTCGTCGGTGGCAGGAGTGAAACAGTTCATCAGCCAGGGGCGGCTGCGGCCGATGACAGCGGTCGGGATGACCAGACTGGAGGGATATCCTAGCGTGCCCAGCGTCGCCGATAATGGCCTGAAGGAAGTCACCGTCTACGGATGGTTCGGCGTGTTTGCGCCCGCGGGCATGCCGCGCGAGCTGGTTGACCGGATCGCCGGCGCGCATGTCAACCTTCGCAACGACGCGGCGTATATGCAGAAGATGAAGGAACTGGACTTCGATCCGACACCGTTGGGACCGGCCGAATTCGCCCGTGAAATCGAGGCGCACCGCACGCAATGGAAGGCGGTGATCAAAGCCACCCGCAAATAGGGAACAGGACAACATGACGGCAATGCCCGGCATAAGGGTTTCTGGCAGGACCGCGCGGCCGGTGCTGGTTTCGCTTGCGCCGCGCATCGGCATGGAGATCCGGGGTGTCGACCTGGCGAAGCCCCTGGACGAAGCAAGCTTCGCCGCGATCCGGAGCGCGCTGTTCGAGCATTGCATCATCCTGTTTCGCGGCCAGAACCTCAGCGAGGAGGACCAGGTCGGGTTCGCCTCGCGCCTCGGAGAACTGGGCCGCGTGCTGCACCAGCACAAGGGAGCCTCGAAGCACCACCCGGGCGTGATGTTCATCTCCAACATTCGCGAGAACGGTGAACTGATCGGCGCGCTGCCCGACGGCGAAATGCATTTCCATTCCGACCAGTGCTACACCGAGCGCCCCACCGCGGTGTCGATGCTGTATGCGATGGAAATACCCTCGCGGGGCGGCAATACGCTGTTCGCCAACATGTATGCGGCCTATGCGGCGCTGCCGGCGGAGCTGAAGCAATCACTCGAAGGCAGGCAAGCCCTCAACGTCTACGATTACGACAACTCGCCGACGCTGCGCGCCGCGGTGAACGAAAACGCGCCGCGCGCCGCGCACCCGGTGGTGCGCACCCATCCGGCCAGCGGACGCAAGGCGCTTTACGTCAACCGATTGATGACCGAAGCGATCCTCGGCATGCCACGCGCGGAAAGCGACGCCCTCCTTGGCCGGCTTTTCGACCATATCGAGAACCCGGCGTGGATTTACGAGCATGTGTGGCGGCCGGGCGACCTGCTCGCCTGGGATAACCGCTGTTCGACCCATGCGCGCACCGATTTCGATGCCGCCGAGCGGCGGCTGATGCGGCGCTGTGTGGTGCTGGGGGAGATTCCGCAGTAGCGGGATGAGTTCGGTGGCCGATGCCGAAGGCAGGATTCCGGCTAGAACCACGCCTCGCGGTGCAGCCTGCCGCCGTCGATATTGATCACCTCGCCGCACACCCAGCTGGCGCGCTCCGAGCATAAAAACACCACCACGTCGGAGATCTCTTCCGAAGTTGCCGCGCGGCTTAAGGGTTGGTCGTGCAGCACTTCGCGCCAGCGGCTGGCATCGCCCAGCAGTTTTTCCGCGCGCGCCTTGTGGATGGCGCGCCAGCGCTCGGTTTCCACCGCGCCGGGGTTGACCGCGAGCACCCGGATGCCGTCGTCGATGCTGCGCCCGCCCAGGGACAGCGTCAGGCCGTTCAGCGCAATGTTAGCGGCGTTGCCGCAGGCATAGCGCCACATGGGCTTCTCGGCGCCGGTGCCGATGACATTCATGATCACCTTGGGCGGCTTGCCTTGCATATGCAGGTACATGGCGCGGGTGAGATTGATATAGCCGAACACCTTCAGGTCCCAGGCGGCGCGCCAGCGCGCCTCGTCGACTTCGAAAATATCGCCGATGGGGATGGCGCCGGCGTTGTTCACCAGGATGTCGGTGTCGGGGTAAGCGTCGGCCAGCGTTTCCGCGGCGCCCTGTTTGGACAGATCGATGGAGCGGGCGCTGATGCTGCCGCGGCCGACCGCTTTGAGTTCCGCCACCGCGGCGTCGAGCTTTGTCGGGTTGCGCGCGGCGATCACCACCTTGCAGTCCTCGGCGAGAAAGGATTTCGCCACCGCAAGGCCGATGCCCTCCGAGCCGCCGGTGATCAGCACGCGACGGTCTTTCAATCCAAGATCCACTGCTTGCCTCCTCGTTGCGGTTGTGCCCGCGGATCTCGCCGCCGGCAGAAAATAGATGCCGGCCTCAGTAGGAACGCGGCAGGCCGAGCACATGCTCGGCGAGGTAGGACAACACCAGGTTGGTCGAGATCGGCGCGATCTGATAAAGCCGCGTCTCGCGGAACTTGCGCTCGATGTCGTACTCCTCGGCAAAGCCGTACCCGCCGTGCGTCTGCAGGCACATGTCGGCCGCCTGCCAGGAGGCTTCGGCCGCGAGTTGCTTGGCCATGTTGGCTTCCTTGCCCGCGGACTGGCCCGCTTCGTAGCGCGCGGCCGCGCGTGCCACCATCAGCGCCGCCGCTTCGCTGGCCATGTAGGCGCGCGCAATCGGAAACTGCACCCCCTGGTTCTGCCCGATGGGTCGGCCGAACACGCTGCGCTCTTTGGCGTACTGGGTCGCCTTGGCGATGAACCAGCGCGCGTCGCCGATACATTCGGCGCCGATCAGGATGCGCTCCGCGTTCATGCCGTCGAGGATGTAACGAAACCCCTTGCCCTCGTCGCCGAGGAGGTTCGCGGCGGGAACTTCGAGGTTTTCAAAGAACACTTCGGTGGTGGCGTGGTTGATCATGGTGCGAATCGGCCGGATGGTGAGCCCGCGTCCCACCGCCGCCTTCATGTCGACCAGGAACACCGACATGCCCTCGGTCCTTTTTTTCACCTGGTCGCGCGCCGTGGTGCGCGCCAGGAGCAGCATCAGGTCGGAGTGCTCGGCGCGCGAGGTCCAGACCTTCTGCCCGTTGACGATGTACTTGTCGCCCTGCTTCACGGCCATGGTGCGGATCGAGGTAGTGTCGGTGCCGGCCGTCGGTTCGGTGACGCCGAAAGCCTGCAGCCGCAGCTTGCCCTGTGCAATGCCGGGTAGATACTGCGCCTTTTGCGCCGCATTGCCGTGGCGCAGCAGCGTGCCCATGATGTACATTTGCGCGTGGCAGGCCGCTCCATTGGCGCCGCTCGCCTGGATTTCCTCCAGGATCGCCGCCGCCGCGGTGAGGCCCAGGCCCGAGCCGCCGTACTCCTCGGGAATCAGGCACGAAAGGTAGCCCGCCGCGGTGAGCGCGCGCACGAACTCGGCCGGATAGCGCCGCTCGCGATCGGTCTCGCGCCAGTATTCCGGGGGAAAGGTCGCGCACAGGCGCGACACCGCCTCGCGGATTGCAATCAATTCATCGATGTTCATCGGTGTTGCGAGCTTTCTTTAAGGCGCGATTCAAGCGCAGCCGCCGTCCGGTCGCAATTCGCCCGGCTGCTACTCAGGTTGCACCCCGGCATTGCGCAGCAGCGGGACCCATTTTTCGACCTCGGCCTTCACCAGCGCCTGCAGCCCGGGCGGACTCGCCTGCTCTTTGGTGGCGAAGATGCCGCCGGTGCGCGCGACATGCGCTTTCAGGTCCGGATCGTTGATGCTCGCCTGCAGGCCCGCCACCAGCCGGTCGAGCACCGGCTTGGGCAGATTCTTCGGCGCGAACAGGCTGGTGAACACCACCATGTCGAAACCGGTCAGGCCCTGCTCGTCGAGCGTCGGAATGTCCGCCAGGTTGGAGACGCGCTGCCGACCGGTGATGCCGATGGCCTTGACCTTGCCGGCGCGGATCTGCGGCCCGACGATGGATGCGGAGTTGGACAGGAGATCGATGGTCTTGCCGATCAGGTCGTTCATCGCCGGGCCGGTGCCCTTGTAGGGGATCAGCGTGATCTTGGTGCCGGTATGCGCCATAAAGAGCAGCGCCGACAACTGCGAGGGGCCGCCGCCCTCGCCGAAGGAGAGCTTGGACTGGTTGGCTTTCACATAGGCGATGAATTCAGCAAAGGAGTTGGTGGGGAAATCGGCGCGCGCCATCAACAGGCTGGGGTCGAATACCAGGCTGCCGATGTAATCGAAGTCGGTGAGCACGTTGTAGGCGAGGTTCTTGTAGAGCGCCGGGGCGGTGGCGATGCCGGTGTTATGCTGCAGGAGGGTGTAGCCGTCGGGCGTTGCCCTGGCCACGCGCGCCGGTCCGATGTGGCCGCCGCCGCCGGGCACGTTTTCGATGACGATCGGCTGCTGGAAATGCCGCCCCAGCGCCGCGGCGAACTGGCGCATGTGGGCGTCGGATGGCCCGCCGGTGGAAAACGGCACGACCAGGTTGATCGCCTTGGTTGGATAACTCTGTGCGCCGCCAAGGTTGGCGAAAGACAGCATGACAACGGCGAGGGTCATTCGAACCATGGCGCTACCTCTTTTTTGGCGACCGCAAGATTTTCACACTGTAGACGACAACAGCCGGCGTGCGCCGGCTGTTGTTATCCATCGCACTAAATGGCTTTAAGGCGTTCCAGCAAGTCCTTGCTCTCAGGGATCGTGCCCTGCGCATAGACATGCGAATGGCGGATGATGCCCTGCGCGTCGACCAGAAACACCGAGCGCGCATTCATGCCGCGCTCCTCGTTGAATACGCCGTAGGTCTTGCCCACCGCGCCATGCGGCCAGTAGTCCGAAAGCAGCGGGAAAGGTATGCCGCCCAGTTGCTCCGACCAGGCTTTGAGGCTGGGCACGGTGTCGGCGCTGATCTGCAGAATCTGCACGTCCAGTTTCTTGAACTCTTCGAGGTTCTCACGGAACCCCTGGACTTGATTCTTTCATCCCCCGGTGAAGGCGAAGGGAAGAAACGACACCACCGTTCTTTTTCCCTTGTAACTGCTCAAGGCAAACGGCTTGTCCAATTGCGACGCGAGTGAAAACTCCGGTGCTGCGGAGCCGGGTGTTAGCGCTGGCATAGATAAACTCCTTTCATTGACGGAAACCGCGGGGATAGCTTAACCGAACGCGAGCAGCGCTGCGAGCGCCGCCATGTCGTCGAGCTGGTCGGCCCTCCACAGCGCGTCGAGCAGCCGGTCGATGCGCGCCTCGCTCATGTGCACCTTTGCCATGTCGCGGAACTTTGCGTTGAGCTCGCTATCGGACATGCGGTTCTCGCGCGTGCCCTTGGGGTGCAGCACGCGGTGCGTGAAGGTGGCGCCGGACCGGGTACGGATCACCGTTTCGCCGGCCATCGGCTGCTGGTCGAATTCGCTGGCCACCTCCAGGGTGATTTTCGCCATCAGCGCCTCGACCGCAGGATCCGC
>Ga0315281_10009839_pt1 | contig 13239 bp, 10 predicted proteins | sample YL17G07_0_MG_FD_204540 | JGI IMG/M metagenome (GOLD analysis project Ga0315281, IMG submission 204540) | Sediment microbial communities from Yellowstone Lake, YNP, Wyoming, USA - YL17G07_0 | ecosystem: Environmental > Aquatic > Freshwater > Lake > Sediment | place: USA: Wyoming | collected... | reverse complement strand
CCTTCAAAATCTCTGGGGTGAACTCAACTTGGATGGTCATAGGTAAAATCATACCAGATGATGCGCGAGCCTCTCGCTAAAACCGCGGTTTGTGCCCGCGCTCGGTATAGCATCCATTTCGAGTTCGTCAATCTGTGACTGACAGGCCACTTGTAAACCCACTAAAGCGCTTTTGTACGAACTCGTCGAGCCATCTGCTAGACCCGCAATGCCTTGGGCAATGAAGTTGGCTAAAGGATTGATATCGTTATGAATCCCCGCTCGATTGGCAAGAAAGGCCTCAATCGCCGTGACGCCCGAGCCTCCAAAAGGATCTAAAACACAATCCCGCTCTTTGGAATATCGCAAAATATATTCGCGAATGACATTGAATGGTCGGCGGGTGAAGTACGGATGAACGCCGTAATGCCGCTTGGCGGCCTGCCTTTGCGCGGCAATCGGATAGTCAATGAGTTGAATGTCGGCGTAGTCGGTCATGACTGAAATTTGCCAGCGTATTCGCACAACGCCTCTAGTTCGATGACATCAATGTGTTTGGGCATCACTTCATGGTCGTGAACCGCGCACAAGACTAACGCGCGTGATAATTCTTCTTTGCCGTATTTCTTCTGTTGATATTTGAAGTCGCGGCTACTAAATGTTTAACCCATAGCTGGCTGGCATAGTGACGCGTGAAAGTGAGCGGGTTGTCAATCCGCCCAATGGAGATTTGCTTTTTGCTCTCTGCCAGTTTGAAATACAACGGCGTGATGTAAAAAATATCATCAAAGATTTCAATGTCAACATCTATGCGCTCGAAATCCCCTGGGGGCAAATCGTACCCATGCCGTATTGCCTCCCCGATACTTTCTCCGGCCCCGCCTTGTTGAATACGGTCATGGCCGACTTCGCCGGGAACTGGTTTTTGCTCTTGACTGAGCTTGCTGTCACGGCTGACGGCGACGAAGTGGGATTTGGTAGCGCCATACGGCGTCATCAAGGCAACTTGAACAGCCCCCTTCTCGCGCAAATACAATTTAACAGGTTCGCTCAGGTCGTGAAAGTAATACTGCGGGCCGCCAGTGGCGCGACTGGCCCGCTTAGTTTGTTGAAGATGCATAAGCGGACCACCTTATCAACCGCGATCACCTCTCCATCGAAACATTGTTCGCGTAGTGTACGCTTATTGCATCAACGGTGCAAATGATAGAGGCTCTGTTGCTTTGACCTGCTTGCCTTTAGCGTGCATGGTGATCAAGTAGTTCACCCGGCCCTAGGATTTCATCATCTCATCCGTGATCTCGACGCCATAATCCTGCAACGCGCTCTCGCGGCTTACCTTGCCATCCAATACATCTTGAATAAGCGCCTCGCGGTCACGGTCGCGCGGATTGCCGTAGCCTCCGCCGCCCGCCGCGTCCATGACGACCACATCGCCCGGGCGCAGGCGCGTCAGCCCGTACGGGTTGCCCGTCTGGCCGTTGACGAGGAATTGCGCTTTCGTTCCCGGCTGACCACCAAAGAGACCCTGCGGCGGTAGCCGGAAGCGCCCCGATTGAATGCCGAGATTGACCGGCGGTTGGGGCGCGTGCTCGTCATCGGGAATGCGAAAGACCTCGCGGCGTCCCAGTCCCCCGCGCTGTTGGCCCGCCCCGCCGGAGTCCGGCAACAACTCGCGCCGCTCCACAATCAACGGCGAGTCGCTTTCGAGAATCTCCACCGGCGTGTTCGCGCCATTGGCGGGGAAGATGAAACAGCCCTCGCCATCCCGCGCACCGCCCGCGCCCAGGCCGCCGCCGCGAATGAGCGACACGTGGAAAGGTTGCCCGGTGTTGCGCCGCCCGTAGAAAACTTGCATCGTCGCCGGAGTTCCGCCACTGCCCGCGATGACGCGCTCGGGCAAAGCCTGCGCCAACGCGCGATAAATAACCTCGGTCATGAAGTGGCCGATTTGCATCCGCGCCGCGACCGCCGCCGGGAACTTGCAATTCACCACCGTGCCCTCCGGCGCGATGAGTTGAATCGGCGCGGCGCTACCGTCGTTGTTGGGGATGTCCGGGTCGAAGATGCTCTTGACCGCCATGTGAACGTAAGCGTAAGTGAAGTTGTAAACGACGTTGCCGCCCCAATCCACTTGCGGCGACGAACCGGTGAAGTCAACTTTGATGTCGCTCCCCGCGACTTCAACCGCGCACCGGATGACCAAATCCGTGTGACCCTCCATTTGTTCGATGATGCCCTCGGCGCGATACACGCCCGGCGGCACTTGGGCGATAGCCGCGCGGATACTGCGCTCGCTACGGCTGATGATCTCGTCGGCCAAATCACCCAAGCCTTCCAGTTGACGCTCACCCAGCATCCGGCACACCTGCTCGGTGCAGACGTGATTCGCCGCAATCTGTGAGCGGATGTCGCCAATCACTTGCTCCGGCGTGCGCACGTTCCAACGGATCATATCCAGCACGGCTTCGTTCAACTTCCCGCCGTCGTAAAGTTTTACCAAAGGGATGAATAACCCTTCCTCAAACACATCGTGATTGTCAGAAGCCACGCGCCCGCCGATGTCGGCGTGGTGCAACACGCACGCGGTGAAAGCCGCGAGTTGGTCGCGGTAAAAAATCGGACTGAGCACGCACACGTCGTTCAAGTGCCCGGCCAGCGCCCACGGGTCGTTGGTGATGTAGGCGTCGCCCGGCTGGAAAGAGTCGGTGGGCAGGCTTTGCACAAGTTTCTTGATTCCCATCGCCATCGCCCCCGACTGGCCCGGCGTGGCAAACGTGCCTTGCGCCAGTTCGCGCCCGCGCCGGTCGGTGAACATACAAGTGTAATCGTGCGCATCGCGCAGAACGCTGGAAAAGGCCGTGCGCGCCACCGCCGCGTCGGCCTCGTCCACGATCGAGAGCAGACGTCGCCAGAGGATTTCGAGAGTCACAGGGTCAAATTTGCGTGTCATTATCATCCTCACCCCCTCTCCTGACGCGAACTTCAGCGTCAGGAGAGGGGGATGGGGGGTGAGGTCATCAAGACAACTCAATCCACAAAAACCCGAACTCATCCACCTTCACCCGCGCGTCCTCGCCGACGATGACCGTTGACTCGCGCTCCTCGATAATCGCCGGGCCAGAGAAAGCCGCGCCGGGGGATAACTTGTAACGGTCATAAACGGTGAAGGGAATGAAGTCGCGGGCGAGGCCGGAGAACGCGCGGCGCTCACCTTTGATGGCGTCTTGAACGCGGCCACTGTGCTGGGGGAGACGCGGCAGTTTCAGCAGGCGCACCGGCAAACTGGCGCGCACGCGAAAGTTGACGAACTCCACCGGCGACTCGGGGTACGTGCGCCCGTACAACTTGCTATAGACTTCGTCAAAGCGGCGGCGAACTTCGGCCGGGCCGAGGGCCGTGAAATCACTTTCGGCAATAGGCAGATTCGTCTCAGAGCCTTGACCAATGAATCGCGCGTCCACCGAGCGCGAGAACGCGATGGCGCCCTCCGCGCCCGCCTTTTGCAACGTGCGCTCGCCCTCAACTTCCATCGCGCGAAACAGTTTTTCAATTTCGGCGAAGTCCGCCGACTGGACGGGCGCTTTGTGACTCCGCACCAAATCGAACGCTCGCGGCGCGGTGAAGAACCCCAGCGCCGACCCGACCCCGGCGTTGGGCGGGACGATGAGGCGCGGCGCTCCGAGTTTGCGCGCTAACCCGTACGCGTGAACCGGGCCCGCCCCGCCGAAAGCCGCCAGCGTGACGACCTGCGGGTTGCCGCCCCGCTCGGCGATGTGCGTCTTGGCGGCGGCGGCCATCATTTCATTAATCAAATCATGGATGCCCCACACGGCTTGAATGAACGATACCCCCAGCGGTTGGGCGACTCGCTCCTCGATGCCACAGCGCGCGGCCTCCACATCCAACTTCATGACGCCGCCGAGAAAGTAATCGGCGTCAAGGTAGCCCAATAGCAAATCGGCATCGGTAACGGTTGGCTCCGTCCCGCCGCGCCCATAGCAGATCGGCCCCGGCTCGGCCCCCGCACTTTCCGGCCCGACTTGTAAAGTGCCGAGGCGGCTCATGCGCGCAATGCTCCCGCCGCCCGCGCCGATTTCCATCAAATCCACCACCGGCACTTGAATGGTCAGGCCGCTCCCCTTCATAAATCTCTGCACGCGCCCTACCTCGAAAGTCGGCACGACGCCCGCGATGCCGTCTTGAATCAGACACGACTTGGCCGTGGTGCCGCCCATGTCGAAACAAAACATTTCGGGGAGGTTAAACAGCCGGCTGTAGTATTGCCCCGCAATCACCGCCGCCGTCGGGCCAGACTCAATGATGCGGACCGGAAATTCGGCGGCCGTCTCCGCTGAAGTGACTCCGCCGCTGGAGAGCATGATGAACAGCCGCCCCTTAAAGCCAAGCGCGGCCAGCCGGTCGTAGAGTTGGCGCAGGTATTTTTCAGTAAGTGGCTTGACGTAGGCGTTGGTGACGGTGGTGCTGGTGCGTTCGTATTCGCGGATTTGGGGCAGGACTTCGTATGAAATTGAAACAGAAGCGGATGGAAATTCTTCGGCGATGATACGTTTGAGCGCGAGTTCGTGCGCGGGGTTCTCGAACGAGTTGAGCAGGCAGACGGCGATGGACTCGACGCCCAGGCCCATCAGTGAACGCACGCTGTCACGCGCTTCCGTCTCAAGGAGCGGGCGCAACACGCTCCCATCGGCGCGGAGACGCTCGTTCACTTCCAACCGGCGGCGGCGCGGCACGAGCGGCGCCGGGAACTCGGCAAAAACATCGTAGGGCGCATAGCGGATTTCGCGCCCCAACTCCAGCACGTCGCGGAAGCCCTGCGTCGTAATCAGTCCCGTGCGCGCCCCCTTGCGCTCAATGATGGCGTTGATGACGAGCGTGGTGCCGTGGATGATTTCTTCCAATTGCGCGGTGCAATCAGGGACTTGCCGGGTAAGCCCGTGAATCCCTTCTTCAATGGCGTCCGCCGGGTCACGCGGTGTGGTCAGGCATTTGTAGGTGGTGACCTGTCCAGTCGTGTCGTCGAGCAAGACGAAATCGGTAAAAGTTCCGCCGACATCAATTCCGAGGCGCATATCAGTCTCCTGATCGCCAGAGAGCTATCTGCCGCCGGGCCGCCAGGCTGAAACGGTTTTCCAGAAGCTCTCGATTAAAAGAAGAGAACTCCCGGCGGTTGTTCAGCGTCGCAGACTATCCGGCGGCCAGGCTAGGTTTTAAAAAAGCGCTGAGCAAATAGTTGATGACATCCTGAGCCGAGTAGCTGATTTCACCCGCTCGCACAAACTGGCCGACGTTCACCAAGTCATCGCCACTCGTGATCAGCGGCAGTTCGAGATAGCCATCTTTGCGGCGTTGCGGAATCCCGGCGGTGGCCGCCAGATTGTTGCACAGACACGAGCGCCCGACGGTGTCCTCGATTTGTCCGCCCTTGCGCACGTAATCTTCCACCGGCTCGGCGGGACAGCGATAGCCCACGGTGCCGTCTTCTTTTTTGTAGAGCGTGCGGAGAAAGCCGAGGTCGCAAATGCGGTGACGCGCCGCGTATAAATCCTTGTCCGTCAGCGTGCCTTCCATTTGCGCGACTTTGAAAGGAAAGCCCGTCGGTGAGGCGACGGCACTGGTATAGATTTCCGCCTCCTCGTCCAGCACTTTGCGAAGGAGCCTTTGCTTAATTCCGGCCTCCATGCCGGACTCGTTGCACAGAGCAAAGGCCGTCCCCACTTGAATCCCGGCGGCCCCGGCGTCCAGCGCTTTCTGCAGGCCTCCCGGTTGTCCGTAGCCGCCCGCGAGCCAGAAGGGCAGGCCAAACTGTTTCATCTTTTCCAAATCCACCACGTCTTTGTCGCCGTAAATGGGCTCGCCTTTTTCGTTCAATTTAAGCGGGCCGCGCGGCGGCGCGTTGTGGCCGCCCGCCGTCGGGCCTTCAATCACGAAGCCGTTAACCGCCCCCTCACTCCGCTTGATTAAAGCCTGCGCCAGCACGACCGAGGAGATGATGGGCAACCAGCGCGGGCGCTTGAGTTCTCCGATGAATTTGGCCATGCCGGGGAAGATGGTCTCCGGGTCAAAGTGCAGACGGTGTTCCTCGTCTGAGGCAGTGCCCAACACGTCGAGCCGGTAACTCACGGGCTGATGGTGCGCCAGTTTGTCGAGGATCCCGGCAATCTGCGTGGGGATGCCCGCGCCCATCAGGACAAAGTCCACGCCCGCGAGCATCGCCCCATAGAGCGAAGCGAGATTGGGCATTTGAACTTTTTCAAGCAGGTTGATGCCGACGAGGCCCGCGTGGCCTTCTTTCGCCAAATAAACTTCCACGTAATTGGCGATGGCGGTCAGTTGGTCGAGGAATCTGGGCGGACGGAGGGAATAAGTCGGCATACTTTTGTAAGGCACGTCCGGCGCTTTCCCGCCGGGGATGTAGTAGCGATTGATGACGTTCTGCACCGCCTCGGGTAGCGGGAACTGACTCAATGCGCGGCGGACGTGCCCCGCGAGGTCGCCATCCATGAGGCGGCTTGTCAGTACCCGGCTCACGCCCGTGCCGGACACGACGCCCAACTGCCCCTGTTGCGAAACGGCCCGGGCCAATCGCCAATCGGAGATGGCCACCCCCATGCCGCCCTGAATGATTTTCGGTAGATTCATATCTGCTCCTGTAAACGCGCCCCGGACGACACCCGCCCGTTAGATGATGCCTCGCTCTTTCCAAGCGGCGAGTTGTTGCGTGTCGCGTCCCAAGACCCCACCGTAAATCGCCTCGTTGTGTTCGCCGAGGCGGGGTGGAAACGCGAGCGTCGAGGCATAATTATCCCCTATTTCGGCCAGAGGCGGCAAAATCAATTCTGTGCCGGTGCGGGGGTCATGGGCGCGAGTCAGAGCCTTTTGTAGGAGCGGTTCCTCCAGGACTTCGGGGAGCGTATTCACTCTGGAGACCGGCACGCCGATGCCATTCAGGTTGGTGATGATGTCCGCCGTCTTTACGAGGCGAGTGCGCTGGGTCATCCGCTCGTTGAGGTCGTGAACGTCGGCGATGCGCCCCGCGTTGCGCCGATAGGCCTCGTCGGCGAGCGACTCGAAGCCGGGCAATTGCGTGAGCGCTTCCCACTGCCGGTCGTTGCCGACGGCGATGTAAACGTAGCCGTCTTGGGTGGGGTAGACCGAGACGGGCGCGAAGAATTGATGCGTATTGCCGCGCCGCGTGATCTGCTCGCCCAACGCGGTGAGCATGAACGGGTTGGCCAGCCACGCCGCCGCCGAATGAAACATGGAGAGATCAAGGCGCGAGCCCACCCTCACCCCCGGCCCCTCTCCCTCAAGGGAGAGGCGAGCAACAGCGCGTTGGTAGAGCGCCTTCATCACCGCGCCGTAAGCGTGTTCTGCCGCGCCGAGATCCACCATCGGCAAGCCGAAGACGAGCGGCGGGCCATCGGGTTCGCCGGTGAGCTCCATCCAGCCCGCGCGAGCTTGCAAGATCGGGTCGTAGGCCGCCTCGTCACAATCGGGGCCAAAGCCGGTAATGCCGAGCCAGATGAGGTCGGGGCGAATGGCGGCGAGCGTCTCGTAATCTATGCCGAGTTTGGCGTAACTGGCGGCGCGATTATTCGTCGCAAAAATATCAACTGCGAGATGGGAGATTAGCGAGTGGAGAATTGAGCGACCCTCAGCCTCCGCCAGATTTAAGGTGATGGATTGCTTCCCGCAGTTGTTCGGCAGGAAGTAACTCGCCATGCCCTCTTCGTCGAGGAACTTCCGGCCCACGTAGCGGTTCGGGTCGCCGCGCCCGGGCGGCTCCACGCGAATCACCCGCGCTCCCTCGCGCGCGAGGCGCTGGGTGAGGAAGGGCAGGGTGGTGGCCTGCTCGAGAGAAAGAACAGTCAGACTAGAGAATGGTGACATAGTTTCGACGAAATAAGCCACGAGTTCGAACTGCGCTGGTTCAAGCAATCTCGCTAAAGCCTCACCGGCTCCTCAAATTCCCCAAACACGCTCTTCAAAACTTTCGTCATCTCCCCCAGCGTGGCATACGCGCGCACGGCGTCCATCATCGCGGGCATGATGTTCTGGCCGTTGGCGGCCACTTCGCGCACCCGGTCCAGCGCGGCGGTGACGGCTGGCGCGTCGCGGCTGACCTTTATTTGTTGCGTGCGCCGGATGGATTCTTCCGCCCGCTCCGGCTTGTATTCGTGCAAAGCCACGTCGCGCTCGTCTTCTTCCGCCCGATATTTGTTCACGCCCACTTTGGGAATGGATCCGTCCTGCAAGCCCCGCTCGAATTTCAACGCCTGATGCGCGACCTCGCTTTGCACCGCGCCCTCGCTTACCGCGCGGACGATGCCGCCCATCTCCGCGTCCACCCGCTGCATCTCGGCGAGGATGCGCGTCTCCATTTCATTCGTCAGCCATTCGACGTAGTACGAGCCGCCGAGCGGGTCCACGGTATCGCACAGGCCCATCTCCTCGACGAGGATTTGCATGGTGCGGAGCGAGATGAGCGCGGCCTTCTCGGTCGGGATGGTGTACGCTTCGTCGTAACTGCACAGCGCCATCGTCTGCGCGCCGGAGAGGGCGGAGATGAGCGCGTAATACGCGCCGCGCACGATGTTGTTCTCCGGCTGTTCAATGGTGAGGCCGCCGCCGCCGCCCCCGGCAATCATCTTCATCTGCAACGTGCCGGGTTTTTGCGCGCCAAACTCGTCGCGCAAGAGGCGCGCCCACAAACGGCGGGCCGCGCGGAACTTGGCGACCTGCTCCCACAGGTTGCCGAAGATGTCGAAGTTGAACGACAGCCGCTCGGCGAAGTCATCCACCTGCAACCCGCGCTTAAGCGTCTCTTGAATGTAGGCGCGGGCAATGCAATACGCATAGGCAATCTCTTGCACCGGGTTCGCGCCTGACTCGCGGAGGTGATAGCCGCACACGCTCACCGGGTAATATTTGGGCGCGTGGCGCGCGCAGAACTCCAGCGTGTCGGTCACGAGGCGGATGCCATGGGTTACCGGGAAAATCCACGCCCCGCGCCCGATGTATTCTTTGAGAATGTCGTTTTGCGAAGTCCCCCGAACATCAGCGAGGGGGACGCCATGCTTTTCCGCAACGACGAAATACATCGCCATGATGGGCGCGGCGACCGCGTTGATAGTCAACGACACGCTAATCTTGTCAATCGGGATGCCGTCGAACGCCGTCTCCATATCGGCCAGCGTGTCCACCGCCATGCCCACGCGGCCCACTTCGCCCTCGGCCAGCGGGTCGTCGGAGTCGAGGCCCATCTGCGTGGGCAAATCGAAAGCGACGTTGAGCGCGTTCTGTCCATTGGCGATCAGAAATTTGAATCGCTCGTTGGTCTCGCTCGGAGCGCCAAACCCCGCGTATTGCCGCATCGTCCACGGGCGGGCGCGGTACATGAGCGGATGAATCCCGCGCGTGAACGGGAACTCGCCCGGGGCGCCGATCCCGTCGGGCCGCGCGATATCCTCGGGGCCGTACACCGGCTTGACGGGGATGCCCGATTCCAAAATCACTTCACGGATTTTCTCTGACATGGTTCACCCTGCGGGTTCTTTGGCCGCTACGCGTTCGCGGATGAAGGCCGCGATTGAATCAAAACTGCTCCCGGTGGGAAACACCCCCGCCACGCCGAGCGCCTGCAACGGCTCAACATCGCGCGCCGGGATGTTGCCGCCGATGAGGACCAGCGCCTCTTCCATCTGGTTCGCGCGCAATTGCGCCATCAATTTTTTCGCAATTGGCAGGTGCGCGCCGGAGAGGATGGACAGGCCAATCGCGTCTACGTCCTCTTGAATCGCCGCCTCGACAATCTGCTCAACTGTCTGATGCAAGCCGGTGTAGATGACCTCAAAGCCCGCGTCGCGCAAAGCCAGCGCCACCACCTTCGCGCCCCGGTCATGGCCATCCAACCCCGGCTTGGCGACGAGCACTCGAATCCGTTTGGCCATCTGTAATTCTCCTGCGGAACGCTGATGTCGCTGATTGGGCGGATGGTTGCTGATTTTTTTAAATCAGCGATCACCACTTTTTCAGCGAAATCAGCGTTCCTCGTCACTTGGTTCGAAAATGTCGGCTTATTTCGGATGAATAGCGTCGGCCAACCGCGTCCGCATTTTTCTGCAACCATTCGCTGAGGCGCGTTTGGCCCGTCGGCGGCGAATCCACGAACAGCAAATTGCCCATCAGCCCGGCCACTTCATCCTGAGTCAGCATCACATCACCCACAAACAGGCTGATGACTTGCGCCAACATCAGGGCCAGAGACGGCGGTGCCTGCCAGAGCACGGCCTGACTCCCCACCGTCCGCGCGATCAGTCGCACGAGTTCATCAAAGGTGAAGATCTCCGGCCCCACCGCATCCACCTCCACGTTGTCGGCGGCTTGGCCCGCGCTCACCATCAAATCGGCCAGATCCTCTACGTAGATAGGCTGAATTTTGTAATCGCCTGCGCCAGGTATCGCAAAGGCGGGGAAAAGGCGTAGAAGCCACGCGATGTTGTTGATGAGCACATCTTCGCCCGCGTTGGCCCCGAACAGCACTGTGGGCCGCAGGATGGCATAAGTGAGTTTCGACTCGCGCAGAGCCTGTTCCAAAACGGCCTTGCCGTGATAGTAGGGCAATGGCGAGGTCAGCGAAGGCTTGGCGATGCTGATATGCACCATCCGTTTCACGCCGGCCTGCTCGGCCGCGCGGATGAGGGCGCGCGTGTTGGCCACCGCGCGCTCGTGCGTGTTGTCGCCCTGTGAGAAGCGCACCCAATACGTGTTGTACAACACCGTCGCGTCACGCAAACTCTCGGTCAATTTGCCCGGCTGATCGAAGTCGAAGGGTATGGTCTCAACCTGTCCGCCGAACTCATTGAGGCGGTCAGGATGATGGGTGAGCGTTTTGACGCGCACGCCTTTGGCCAGCAGGCGGCGGGTCACGTACTTGCCCGTGTAACTAAACGCGCCGGTTACGACGTGGGTCTCGCTCATGGCTAATCTCTAATTGCCCACTTTCACCACCACCGCCGCCGCCGTGTCGCCCGCCGCACAACCGGTGAACAGCCCATACCCGCCGCCGAGCAAGACCAGTTCTTCAATCATCTCGATCATCAGGCGCATACCCGTTGGCCCTTGCGGATGTCCCCAGATAAGCGATGAGCCGTAGTTGTTCATGGCTTCCAGCTTGACGCCCATCTCGCGCGAAAAATAAATGTCGTTCACGGTAAACGGGTTGTGCGTTTTGATGACCTTTACCTCGGTTATCCCGAGCCCCGCGAGTTCCAGCGCCTTCCGCGCCGCCGGGACATTGGCCGCCGGCATGAAGCCTTTCTTGGCGCGCCCCTGCGCGAAACTCAACATTTGAATCGTGAGGCTGGCATCTCGACTCATCTCTTTGGCGCGGGCTTCCGTGGTCACCACCATTCCGGCATTGCCATCGGCGGGATAAGTCTGGGCGCCATACGTCACCGTGCCGTTGGGTTGCACCGGCTTGAGCTTCGTCAGCCCTTCGGGTGTGGTGGGGAACACGCCCTCATCGTCCTTCACGGTCGCAACGACTTTTCGCCCGGACGGGTTGACTTCGACAGGTGTGACCATATACCGCTTGTGGAACGCGGCCTCGTCTTTGAGCGCGGCTTGATATTGTTGATAGCGCATGAGCGCGACCGCGTGCTGTTCCTCGGTCGTGATTTCTGCCTCCCGCGCCACGTTCTCCGCCGTCTCAATCATCGCGTTGCCGGCGTAGGGGTCGCAGTTGAAGTTATCCCACACCCAGTCTTCCGCATCGGGTTTGCCGCCCGGCCCGGCTGGGTTGGGATAGATGACGTGCGGGCCGTTGGAGGTGCGGTCGGCGGTGAGGCACAGTAGAGACGTTGTATGCAACGTCTCTACCTCAAACGCCGCGCTCCCCAGCACGCGAGCGGAGGTCGCGCACGCCTGATTGAAGGTCGGCCCGGTGATGCCCGGCGCGCCGATCAACCCGGCCAGCCACGGCGCGCCATAGAATGAATTTTTGGCGGGCACGGTGTTGCCGAAATAAAGCGCGTCGAACGTCGCTGGCTCAATCTTGCGGTCGGCCAGCGCCTTCTTCGCAATCTCCGCCGCGAAGATCAGCGGGTGCAAAACGGCAAAGTTGCCCTGCCATTTCACGAACGGCGTGCACCAGTAGCCGCCGTAGGGGATGAAAACATTTTGAAAGGACATAGCGAGACTCCCATGGTTTGTGGCGAGTGGCAGGCGCCTTTTGGCTGATTGCTAACGGTCGGCATCACCCGCTCGGCGGGTCTAGTCCGACACGGTGGCTAAAGCGTTCTTCTGACTATGCGGCCGCGGCGGCTTCCACTAGCGCTACAACCAACTCCCGGCAGAAGGCTGGAATATCAGCCACTATCCGGCCCCAAATGAGATTACCTTCCCGAAACGCCGCCTGATCTACCCAGATTGCCCCGGCATTGACCAGGTCATCCTTGATACCCAGTGACCCCGTGGCGCGCCGGCCACGCACTATTCCCGCAGAGATCGCCACAAGACCACCATGACACATGACGCCGATTATCCTGCCCGCGCTATCCATCTCCCGGAGCAGATTGAGCACGGCAGAATAGCGTCGCAATTTGTCAGGCGCCCACCCGCCCGGTACCACTACCGCGAACAGGTCTTGGCTTTGCAGGGACTCAATTGTAGCGACCGGAGTGATATCCAAACCGTTTTTACCGCGAACGGAATTAAGCGTGATTCCAGCGGCAATTACTTCGGCGCCTTCTTCTTGCAGACGCATACTGGGGACATAGAATTCCAAATCTTCGACGCCGTCAGCAAGGAGCACAGCGATTCGTTTGCCATCCAAGCGCATTTGAGACTCCTTCTCCAAGTGAATTATTCCTGATCACTATCGCGCAAACATCCTGATTGCAGGGTAGTGCTAACGGAACCGCCCAACGTTCCGCATCAGCCGCGCGCCGAGGCGTAGTCGAAGGCGAGTCGGCTACATACGGTGGTTAGGCGGAGCATTTTCTCTCACAACTCACGCAGAAACATCTGCACCACGTCAACGAGTTCCTGTGCATGCGTGAAAATCATCTCGTGCCCTGCATTCGGCACAACGTGAAGCTTGGCTCCGGAAATACCTTGTGCCAGCATCTTCGCATGATGCAGCGGTACGGCACTGTCGTTCGCTCCGGCAATTATCAGGGTGGGACACCGGACATCGCGAAGACGGGCGCGACTGTCGAATCTCAGCATGGCTTT
>Ga0315281_10009838_pt1 | contig 13240 bp, 11 predicted proteins | sample YL17G07_0_MG_FD_204540 | JGI IMG/M metagenome (GOLD analysis project Ga0315281, IMG submission 204540) | Sediment microbial communities from Yellowstone Lake, YNP, Wyoming, USA - YL17G07_0 | ecosystem: Environmental > Aquatic > Freshwater > Lake > Sediment | place: USA: Wyoming | collected... | reverse complement strand
CAAGCACAGTGTCCTGCCCTACGAACCTCATGGTTTAAAAGAATGTCTCAGGAGGCTGATGCCTTTTGGAAGATCTAAGACTCCTCGAAATTCCTCTTTTTGCAGGGCTCGATAGAATCAACCTCGCAAAGTTAATCCCTGAACTCGAAAGAGTCAGTTACAAACCGGGTGAGATCCTCTTCAAACAAGGGGATCCAGGGGATTCTCTTTTCATCATCATTGATGGAACAGCAAGAGTATTGCTCCATGATCACGAAAAGGGTGAGCAGGAAATCCGAACGATGGGTCCAAAAGAATGCTTTGGAGAAATGGCATTACTCACTGGAGAACCTCGATCTGCGGGGGTTCAGACTGTCACGGAATTATCTGCCCTCAAGCTTTCACGAGAACGGTTCGACAACCTATTAATGAAGCATCATTCTCTTGCGATTTATTTCGCCGGCGCATTGGCAAAAAGGCTTGCCTCCGCTCATCGAGATCTCCAATTCTGCAAGGAGATATTAGCAAAAGAAGGAAAAATGGAGGAAAAAATCCCAGAACCCAACATCGGCTGGGCAAAACCCAGATCTTCTCAGATGGCTCAATCTATTTTAAATAAACCACTGCTGACCATCATCGTGGCCGGACTTTTATGCTCTCTCTCAGGCTTTTTCTTACATTCGGCCGGAGTCCACAGATCTCATCTCATCCTCATTGAACTGACCCTTGCCGCTGCAATCATTTGGAGCATGGATATTATTTCCTATTATGTTGTCGCTGTTGCTCTGCCCGTGCTCGCCGTCCTTTTCGCTGCAACCACTCCTGAAAAAGCCCTTTCTGGTTTTGCGAGTCCAGCCTGGTTTCTGGTGTTGGGGGTATTTGCTATTTCCGCAGCCATATCGAAAACAGGGCTTCTCTATAGGCTTGTGCTCCTTGTCATTCGTCGCTTTCCTCCAAACTATATCGGGCAAACGTTGGCATTAGCTTTTTCAGGATTGATCCTGACACCTGTGATTCCTTCATCGATTGGAAGATCCACTTTATCTGCACCGATTGCATTGACCTTGAGTGAGACATTTCGCTTCAAAGACAAAAGTCCAGGCTCCATTGGCCTTGCGATGGTTTGCCTACTTGGTTTCGGTCATATGTCCTTTATGTTTATGAACGGAACAGCTACCTGTTTTCTCGTCTACGGATTGCTCCCACCAGAAGTCAGTTCAAAAGTTACCTGGGGAACCTGGCTCTCAGCTTCATTTCTCATGGGCATCATCTTCTTTGTTCTCTCCTATCTTTTGATCATCCTCTTCTATCGGCCCAAAGAGAAAATAAAACTCAGTTCCGCCATTATTGATGCACAGTTAAAAACCCTCGGGCCCATGACAAAGCATGAAAAAATATCTCTCTTCACAGTGGGTGTTTCTCTCCTGGGCTTTCTGACTCAGTCCTGGCACGGGATCAATGGAGCCTGGGTGGCCATGTTGGGTTTTTTCATTCTTTTCGGGACATCGGTGCTGGACGAAAAGTCCGTCCGATCAGATATTGACTGGAATTTTCTGATTTCCTTTGGTGCCCTGGTGGGATTTGGAAGTGTGATGTCTTCGAGCGGGCTGACCAATTTTATTGCTCAAGAGGCCCGTCCCTATATGGAATATTTTATTGGTAATAAAATTCTTTTCCTGTTTGGAATCTCCTTCGCTGTGCATCTTCTCAGATTCGCCCTTCCCTTGCCTCCTGCCCAGTTGGTCAGTATGCTCTGCATCCTTCCCCTCATGGGAGGATTCAATATCAATCCGTTCGTGATCGGTCTGATCGTGCTCATCTCCAGTAACCTGTGGCTTTTCCCTTATCAGGATTCGATGTACATGAATATCACCTCTGCAACAGAGGGAAGGATGTTCCACCCCAAGCAAGTCACAAAACTCGCCTTCTTCCATATCATCATCGTCCTGATCGCCATCGCCCTGACCGTGCCCTACTGGAAGTATCTTGGATTGATCAGATAAATAACCCCTAAACCCTAATTCCTGGTATTACGAGACCATTTCAAAATTTCTTTCAAGGAAAGAGTGTTGAGGACATCTTTAGTTTCGAGCCATCCCCTTTTTGCCACAGCAACTCCCAGACTGACCATCCACATCTGGTCTAAATGATGAGAATCGGTCCCGATTGCTACTCGAATTCCCATCTCTTTTGCTTTCCGGCAATGGATATCATCTAAATCGAGACGTTCGGAATAGGCATTGATTTCCAATGCCTTCCCATATTTCTTTGCAGCCTCCATCACCTCTTCGATCTCAACTTCATAGGGGTCCCTTGCTCCCAATAGCCTGCCGGAGGGGTGGGCGAGGATATGGATATAAGGATTTTCTAAAGCTCGAATGATCCTTTTCGTCATCTTTCCCCTATCCTGTTTGAATCCACTGTGGATGGCTGCCACCGCGATGTCGAGTTTCTCCAGAATCTTTTCAGGAAGGTCTATCTTTCCATCAGCGAGGATATCAACTTCCGTCCCTTTCAGGATTTGAAAGCCTTCCAGTTTTTCATTAACGCGATCAATCTCATCAATCTGTTTCATCAGTCTTGATTCATCAAGACCATGGGCAATCTTAAGGGACTTTGAGTGATCACAAATCGCCACATATCGATAACCCCTCTTCTGGGCGGCTCTGGCAATCTCTTCGATCGATGAGGTGCCATCGCTCCATTTTGAATGGACATGAAGGTCTCCCTTGATTTCGGATTCCTGAACCAGTTTAGGAAGGCGCCCGTTTTGTGCAGCTTCAATCTCTCCACGGTCTTCACGAAGTTCGGGTTCAATCCAATCCATTTCCAGGGAGCGATAGACATCCTCTTCCGCTTTTCCTCCGACCTTTTTCGCTCCTTTGAAGACACCATATTCATTGATTTTGATCCCTTTGGCCTTAGCGATTCCTCTGAGATGAATGTTGTGCCCCTTAGATCCAGTGAAATATTGAAGAGCTGCGCCATAGGAATCTTCCTCCACAACACGAAGGTCAATCTGTGTCCCCCCTTCCACAATGACAGAAGCTTTGGTTTCTCCGGAAGCTAAGACCTCTCTGACTTCTGGAAGATGGGTGAATGCCTGAACGATCTTCTCCTTATCCGGGCCAGTGGCCAAGATGTCGATGTCTCCGATATTCTCCTTCATCCTCCGAAGGGAACCTGCCCATTCAATCTTTTTAGATCCTGTCTTCTGCCTCAAGGTCTCCACGATTCGTTTGGCCACGGGAAAGGCCGCTCCTAAATTCATTCTGCCTTTGCTCTGTTTAAAGAGTTGGATTCCCCGTTTGATGTTCTCAATCTTTTTCTCACCTATTCCAAAAAGGTCCATCAGAGAACCATTCTCCAATGCCTTTTCCAACTGGGTGAGGTTACTGATCCCCTTCTCCTTGTGGAGCATCGAAAGGGTCTTGGGCCCCATTCCAGGAATATCCATGATGGCAATCAATTCATCCGATACTCCTTTTCTAACCTCCTCAAATTTGGAGATCTTTCCTGTCTTAAGATATTCCACAATCTTCTGAGCCATGCCTTCACCGATCCCCGGGATGTTTTTGAGTTCTCCTTGCTCAGAGATCTCTTCGATGTCTTGCGTGAGATCCCCAATGATCCTCGAAGCCTTTCGGTAGGCGCTGATCTTAAAAGGATTCTCACCTTTAAATTCCAGGATGTCCGCCATCTTTTCAAAGAGATCGGCGAGTTCCTTATTTTTCATCGTCCTTTCCCCCTATATTGAAGATAGCGTTTGAGGCAGATCTGAAAATTGTCCGCCACATCCTTTTTGCTGTTGACGATAAAGAGTTGATTCTGAACATGGAAGAGTTCCTCGATCAGCCTCTCCACTGGGTAGAGGGTCTTCGATTCCTTTCCATACCTCCTCTCCAATTCCTCCTCAAACATCACGACTAGTTTGTCCTTCATCCTTAACTGTGTATCATTAAAGAGGAAGGATACCTCTGGGAGGATATCATCCATTCTGGAGAAGAAGGTGGATATCTCGCTCTGTTCAACTCCTTTTGGAGGGGAGGATTTCACCTCCACATAGACCAGTCTTTGGTTCCAGGAGGCAATCACATCATAGTCGCCGCCAGAAGGAGTGTTCTTCACACTGACCCCATAGATTGCAGGAGAGGCAAATTCCCTTTTAAACATCTCGGCAATGAACCACTCCAGGGTGGGCCCGAAACTGTTAAGAGGGGAGACCCAAGTCCGATATTTTCCCCTTCCATTTTTTACGATCGCCCCCATTTCACAAAGCAGGTCGCAGTATCCTTGGACCACTTTGGAAGAGCAGTAGTGGGTCAAATCCTGGATGCGAAACCGATCCTGGTATTTGATCATATCTCTCAGGACGAGACGAAAAGAATATTTCCTCATCATCTCATAAAATCGAGTTTTATAAAAAGAAGTAAGATCCGGAGGAAAGAAGAGATGTTCTTTGGGATTTTTTCGAAAGACCTTCATCCCCCTCATCCTGAGCATCTTCTCCACAGGAGAAGGGTCTTCTATAGAAGCGGCCTTAAGGAATTCAATCTCTTTGGTGAGGTCTCTGACTTTTTTTTTGAGGGATCGGATCTCTCGTAGAATCTTCTGCGAATCCATTGTAAGTGTTTCGTTCGTGAGGGCGAACCCATCGGTTTACCCTCACGATTTAAAACCCTCGATAGAGGCGGTAGCGTTTCGCTAACTGAATCGCCTCCAGATATTCTTTATGGGTGATCCGCCGGTTAATCTCAGGGTATTCATGAGCTCGGTATTCAGGCCGATATTGATCCATGATGTTGACATAGGAGTGAACAGAGATCTCCTCAGCGATGAACCTGAGAACCGGCTCCGAAGAGGCCACCCCATTAGGCATCACCAAATGTCTGATCAAGAGTCCTCTCTCGGCAATCCCTTTAGAATTGGTGTTTAGGTCTCCAACCTGGCGATACATCTCTTTAAGAACCTTCTTAATCACCTCTGGATAGTCCGGAGCATTGGAGAATCGCTTTGAATGTTTTTCGTCCATGTATTTTGCATCGGGCATGTAGATATCAACTATCCCTTCCATGAGTCGAATCACCTCAATCGACTCATATCCGGAGCAGTTATAGACAATGGGAAGCCGAAGGCCCTTCTCAATCGCTTCAGGAAGAGAGGCTGCAATCTGAGGGACGTAGTGGGTGGGGGTAACAAAATTGATGTTATGGCAACCTATCTCCTGGAGCCTCACCATGATCTGCGCCATGTCAGAGGAGGTAATTCGTTCACCCCTTCCAAGATGGCTGATGTCGTGATTTTGGCAGAAAATGCACCGAAGGTTGCAATAGGCGAGGAAAATGGTCCCTGAACCGTGATATCCGACCAGAGGGGGTTCCTCACCAAAATGGGGGAAGGCACTCGATACCATGAGTTCTGAACCAGCCTGGCAGACCCCGACCTCTCCATCCAGGCGATTGACCCCACACTCCCTTGGGCAAAGCCGACACTCCTTGATGAATTCCTTCAGGAGTTGGATCCTCTGGCTGAGCTCTCCTTTTTCATGTAGACTGATATAGGAAGGGACAAAAGCCATTTCAGTACCAATCCATGAGAAAGTTCCCGTTTCTCAATTATAAATTATCACAAAGTTTAATGGAATTCTATTAAAGAAGGGAATGAATCAAAGAAAAGGGGGATTTCTTAGTGCCTGCGGTAGGCAGGCACTAAGAAATCCCCATCATGCCAAACTAAATGTTTTGATAGGTGGCAATGAATTTACGGTAGTAGCCGGGGGGAATCTTTTCGTTTCTCTCAATGAGCCCTTTGACATAGGTGGGGCCATAGTTATAAGCCGTCAAGGCAACCCCGATATCTTTGAAGTCAAAGATCAACTGAGAAAGGTAATGAATTCCAATTCTTATATTGAGATAGGGATTAAACAGGGTCCGGTCTCCGCTCCATTCAATCCCCATTTCCTGGGCGAGAGATTCTGCCACATAAGGCATGATCTGCATTAGCCCTTTTGCGCCCTGTTCGGAAACAGACCAATTCTGGAATGAACTCTCAATGGCAATGAGAGCTAGTATAAATTTGGGGTCCTGGTTGTGGCGTGTAGCCTCTTCGTAGATGACCTCGGCAAGTTCCTCCTTCGTCACATTAGCCAAACCCGTTGGTTGCCTCTCCAATACCTCCAGGATCTCCTTAATAGTTTGTTCCCTTTGGTTGAGACCAGGAATGAAATTGAGGAGATGGAAGGAGAGGACGAAGATGACGACAAAAAGGGCGACCTTGCGGAGAATACGGAAGAAGAGAAGGCCATTCTTTATGTTAGTTTTGGTATGTGGGGGATGACCCGTCCGTATCAATGGTTCATTCAGTGCCATAAACCAACCTCCTTGTGATTACTTTTCACAATGTTAGCATACTGAGTCCCGTTTTGTCAAGTTTTAAATAGCCCTGCGTCCATCCGCGCCACAAACTGTAGTAGGTGACGAAAAAGGTGACGGTACCTATAGTAGGTTGGGATAGGTGGGGACTGGACCTGCAGGCTGACTGGCTACTGCCTGCCTGCTGTAGGCATAGGGCAGCAGCTTCAGCAAGGCATGATTACGCTACCGCGGGTTAGATTAGGATTCCAAATCTAAGTTCTACCGACCTCAAAGAGTTTTCTTTCGACAGGGGAGAGGATTTCACATCTCCTTTAAAGGCAATGTTCTCTTCAATCCTGATCGCGCCAAATTTGGGGACGATCGCATTGATTTCAATGGAGAAATTGGCCTCCTATTTATCTCCTAATAACCTTACCATCAGGGCAGAGAGGGCCGTCAAGACCCCTAATCCCAATATTCCCATTTTGAAACTCAAATGGTCAGCCACCAACCCTAAGGTAAAAGGACCGCCTCCTGTTCCAAAGATCATTCCGATGGCAATGATGAATCCAATGGCCATTGACCTTTCGGAAATGGAGGTCAACTTTGAGATGGCTATAAAGGCGACCGGAAAGAAGGCAAGGGAAAAAAGGGCTTGTAGGATGAGGGTGATCAAAATCAATGGAAGGGTAGAAGAAAGGGCAAGGCCAATGGTACTCAGCCCTGTTACAAAGATGCTCCATTTGAGTATGACCTGGAATCCAAAACGATCGGTCATAAAACCGATGGTTACAGGAACGATCACCCCAGCGGCACGGGAGATTCCAAGTAGAGTGTTGGCAAAACCGAAGTCCATCCCTCTCTCTTTGATCAGGTAGAGGGGAAGAATTGAATAGATTCCCAAACCTGAAGCCGCGGAAAAGATCCACAGAAGTCCCATGATCCAAACCGTCTTCTTTCTAAAAAGATCGACATAAAGACTCTTTTGGTGAACCCTCTCTTGTTTCGGCTCGACAGAAACCTTCCAGAAGGGGATAAGAAACAAAAGAGGAACTATTCCAAGGATGAAGAGGAGGTTCTTCCAAGGAAAATAAAGGAGACCCAATGGGACAAGAATTGGGATGGAAAAGATAGAAAAGCTGGCTGCAGAGTCATGAAGTCCGATGGCCTTCCCCCAGTGTCGATGCTCATAGGTTTGAGTGATGATGGGGAGGATGGATGGAAGATAAGTTCCTGAACTAACGCCCAAAAGAAAGAAGAGGAGGTGAAAAGCTATATAACTTTCTGCCCACTGGAGGCCAAAAAGGACAAGACCAATACATATAAATCCGATAACCACCATTCTTTTATATCCCCAGGCAGAAGCAAATCGACCCGTTAGGATTAAGGTAAGGGCGTAACCGATCGAGAGAGAGACATAGAGTCCACCCGCCTCTCCATGGGAAATGGAAAGGCTGTCTTCAATCAAGGGGAGTAAGGGGGAGAATATAGTGCGGGTGGAAAAGTTAAGAAACCAGAGACACCAGAAGATGAAAAGGGGAAGAAGTCTCATTTAGGCTTCCATTTACTCTTCCCTATTGGACAGAGAGCCTGACATTCAAAACAGAAATAGTAATTTCCGCTGGCCAGGGTCTGCCAGAGCTCCCGGAAGGGATAACCCTTAAGGAGTTCAGCTTTCTTTTCTGCAGAAGCCTCAATCATCTCTCCAACAAATTTGATCATTCCTCGAAGGCCAAACTGGAAGATCACCCTTCCGCACGCCCGTTTGTCCACCTTGCCCTTTCCGAGAAGGGCTCTGCCTGGACAACCCGACAGGCAAATCTGACATTTCGGGGGACATAGAGATTTGAATCTCTTTTTCGTTGGGTTAAGGGGCGCGGAAGTAATGACGGCTCCTAACCTCACCCGGGGACCAAATCCTTTGACCAGGACGAGGCCACTCTTTCCATAACTTCCAATCCCAGCCTCCACAGCAGCCTTCTTCAAATCAACGGAACCCACCATTCCATACTTTCCATCAGACATGTCCATGGGGAGGAAAGGGGGGATGGCCAAAGCGCTATATCCTTGGCCCTCCAGGGTCATGGCCAGTTCTTTGGATATGGTTCTCACCTTTTCATAGGTGGCCATCGTGTCGTTCTGCTTGACCTGAAGGTTCTTGGAATCCAAAGCTGCACGGCTCTGGGCACAGGCAATAGCCAGGATTGTCTTGGCTGAGGGCAATACATCTAAATCCACTGCATTGGCCTCTATCAACCTTCCGATGGAGCAAACTCCAGCAGCCACTGCCCCCAGACGGATCGCCTTTTTTTCGATCTCCATTTCACCCTCCTTTTATTTGACTCTTTTTAGACGAGGATGGCCCTTCGATGGCTTTCCCTCCTTCTCTTTCCTCCTCTTCAGCACATTTTCATTGAAGAAGGTATTCTTCAAGCTGACGGCATTGATGATGCAGTAGATGATTACTGCCTTTTCCCAATCCTTTGTTCCATCAAAATGCTCAATCTTCAAACGATATTTTTCCCTCAGGTTTGCCAGGGAGGCTTCATCAAAGGAAAGGATTTGCTCAGCTAATTTCTCAAGAGCCTTTTCCATAAAAACCCCAATGAAAAATCCAAATGTCAAAATCCCAATGCCAAATGAATGTCAAATGACTCAATGTCAAATGTTTTTATATTTGGAATTTCGAATTTGAACTTCATTTGAACTTGATTCACCTTCGGTTCATCACTTCGTGCGAGCTTTGGCATTTGACATTGCTTTATCTATTTTGACACTCTTCACAAATGTGATTCTTAAGTGCGAAGCGTCCTTCTCTCGCCCTGTATCGACCACAATTTCTGCAAAGAAATAGCTCATCCAGACAAGTGGGGCAATAATAATATCCAATATGACCGGGGTGGGATTTCGCACAGGCCTGTTCTTTACCGGTGAGATCGAAACAGAGATATTTTCTGCATTGCTGGCAGAATTCAAAAAAGTGTCGATCCAGGACCTCACCACAGACCTCACAGTAACGAATGCCATCCGCCAACCTTATACCCTGAGTTTCCGCTGTAGCGCCCTCATTCACTGGGGGCGGATTTTGAAATTTCGTTCCGGTAGATATCGGAACGCTACGCATTGTGTTACGGACACGTGACACGAACAACGGTCACGTTACTTTTTGCCTAGGGTGCAAACTTTGTGATCTGATGGGGAGCCTCGAAGGTTTCGTGAAGTGCCCTCATGGCATCCTCTGTCTGATCTGCTTGAATCACGCAGGAACAACTGGAGATGGAAGTGCTAATCGCCAAGACATTGATCCCTGTTGTTCCAAGGGCATTGAACATTAAACCGGAGATCATTGGCCGCTCTCTGAAGTGAGGGCCAAAAACACTGATCATTGCCACATTGGGATGATAAGAAATCCCCTTCGCCTCGATCAGGGGTTTGACTCCTTCCAAAACCTCTAAGGCGACCTCCAGATTCTTTTGATCGATGCAAAAAGTCATGTTCCCATTACCCTCGAGGTCAAAATTAAGGACGATGAATTCGATATTGATATTCCGCTTTCCCATTTCGTCGAGGACTGTCCCGGCTACATCAGGCCGATCCGGTAATGAAAGGATGCTCACCGTCGCCAGACCCGTGCTCGCCATAATCCCACCTACTTTGATCTTTCCCTCGCTTCCCATCCCTTCTACTCCCAGATCCTCCGATCATCGATCTTTTTAGCTCGATCCGGAATGCCACCTCTTACAGTAAACACCACTTCGCCCTTCACCTTGAGAACTTCCTCCATCTCCTTCTCCACTCTTCTTTTCAGGCCAGACTGATCAACGACCTCCTCTTTTAATTCGATATAAACCGTCATCTGATCACGATACTCCTTTCGAGTGACGACGATCTGATAATTCGCCACCATTGGAAATTTCGCCATCAACTCATCCACCTGCCAGGGATGGATGAAGATTCCCCAAACCTTGGTCACTTGATCCGTCCGGCCTAGAATCTTCCCTAAGCGAGGAGAAGTTCGGCCGCAGGGACACGGATTTTCGATCAGATAAGAAAGATCTCCGGTAGCGAAACGAACCATCGGAAAGACCTTGCTGAAGGTGGTGGCCACGATCTCTCCCGTGGCGCCGATCTCTAATTGCCTTCCTGTCTCCGTGTCAACGATCTCAACCATCACATCTTCAGGAATGTGCATCCCATTCTTCTCCGGACATTCGTATCCAAGGCAACCCACATCCACAGTGCCATAAGCCTGTCGAATGAAGATATCGAGTTTCCTTTCCAACTTTTGGCGAAGTGATTCTGGAAACATCTCTGCACCGACAAAGGCCGCCTTGAGATGGAGATCCCTTTTTGGATCAAGGCGCATGCCCTCTGCAGCTTCTATAACGGACATGAGGAAACTGGGCGTTCCCAAGTATCCTGTCACCCGGAGTTGCCGCATCAGATTGATCAGCATGGAAATATTTCCAGGGCCTACCGGGACGACGGTTGCGTACAGCATCCGGATGGACTCATCGAGCATAATGGCCAAGGGCGTGAGATGGTAGTTGAAAGTATTGAGAACAATATCTCCCTTTCTTATTCCACAGGCGTAGAGGGCTTGAGCCCAACGGATATCTTCATACTCCCACTCTCCAGGTTCAAAGACAGGTCCGGGTGAGATATAGACCCTTCTCACCCCTGCTTCGGAGGGGACCTCAAATCCTCCAAACGGAGGATTCTCTTTTTGTGCGTTAACCAAATCCGCCTTTTTCGTAATGGGAAGTTTCTCCAGATCCTTTAAACTTTTGATCTCGTCAGGCATCCATCCAACTTTCTCGAACATTGAATGAATTGCCTTTGAATGACGATATCCGTAATGAAGGATCTCAGAAACCTTCTCTCTTAAGTAGGCTTCCCGCTTCTCCTTCGACCACGTCTCTTTCTCTTTGTCGAAATAACCATGCGCCCGATCAATCATCGCGATCTCCTTAAAAGGCTGCTGGAAAAAGATTCTTTGAAGGCTGAGCAAAAATGCCCAGATGCAAGGCGCCCGAAATTCTGAGGAATGAGGCGTACAATGTAAGTACGCTGCAATGACGAAGAATGAGGGGAACGCCGCAGATGGGTGTTTTTCATCAGCCTATTAAGTGCTGTCCATTATAGGATGAATACGGGGTCTACATCAATATCCAGATTGACTCCCTTTCCCTTAATCTGTACCTCCATTCTGGACGCTAGCGCCTGGGCAAATTGATGAAGTAACTGAGGACTCTTTCCTTTTGCCAGCATCTGCCACCGAAATTTTCCTCTCATCTTGGCGAAAGGCGCAGGGCTTGGGCCTAAGATCTCGATCCCTTTTCTATATCCCTTTTTCAATAAGGATTGTCCAATCCCCCCCATCTCTTCTGCCATCCCTTTCGTCCTTTTTTCACTGTTTCCAACCAACCTGAAATTAATGAATCGTGAGAAGGGAGGATATTCCAAGGCTTTCCTGAATTCAATCTCTTCTTGATAGAAGCCGATATAGTCATGATCTTTTGCCCTGAGAATACTATAATGGTCTGGGTTAAAAGTCTGAATTACCACTTCTCCAAGAACTTCCCCCCTTCCTGCCCTTCCCGCCACCTGGGTGAGAAGTTGAAAGGTTCTCTCACTGGATCGAAAGTCAGGAAAGTGAAGGGAGGTATCAGCAGAGACCACACCTACAAAGGTCACATTGGGAAAGTCATGGCCTTTAACGATCATCTGTGTTCCCACTAAGATATCAATACTCCCGGATTCGAGTCTTTTTAGAATCTGCAGATGAGATCTTCGTCGAGAAGTGGTATCGCGATCCATCCTTCCCACTTGTGCCTCCGGGAATAATGTTCTAATCTCCTGTTCCAGGCGTTCGGTCCCAATCCCCATTCCCTGAAGTCGGTGGCCTTCACACTTCGGACAGTCTCCGGGTGCCTGGATTCGATAATCACAATAATGGCATTGGAGAGAACGATCCCGGAGGTGATAGGTGAGCGTCACGCTGCAGTTCGGACACTTGAAGGTGTGACCGCATTCCGGGCAGAGGATAAAATTGGCAAACCCTCTTCGATTGAGGAAGAGGAGGCTCTGTTTTTTATCCTCGATATTTTGCTGAAGTGCTGCCCTTAATTTTTCTGAGAGGAGACCTCCTTCCTTTCTCACATCTACTACTTCCACCCGTGGAAGGGGTTTTCCTCCGATCCTCTCCGGAAGATTGAGGAGACGAAACTTTCCTTTCTCGGCGTTATAAAATGATTCCAGAGAAGGGGTGGCGGAGCCTAAAAGGAGTGTCGCCTCTGCCTGTTTTGCCCGGACCACAGCCACATCCCTGGCGTGATATTTTAACTTCTCCTCCTGTTTATAAGATGGATCATGCTCTTCATCCACGACAATGATTCCAACGTTTTTAAAGGGAGCGAAGATGGCAGAGCGAGCCCCCATGGCTATCTTCACCTCTCCCTTCCAGATTCTCCTCCATTGATCATAACGCTCTCCCCTCCCAAGCCCGCTGTGAAGGAGAGCAAGGTTCTCTCCGAACCGATCTATAAATCGTGAGAGGAGTTGCGGGGTCAGGGATATCTCCGGAACAAGGACAATCGCTTCTTGTCCTCGGAGTAATACCTCTTCAATGGCCCGAATGTAAATCTCTGTCTTCCCGCTCCCTGTGACACCGTAAATCAGAAATGGAGAAAACCGCTTCGAACGAATCCCCTTCAGGATCTCGCCGAGAATGGCTTCTTGATCAGAAGTGGGTTCGGGTTTTGGATAAGGTTTAAGCTCCGATCGAACAGAGAGATCACGACACACCTCTCTCCTGGAGAGAGAGAGGAGCCCTATGGCTTGAAGGGATTGGATGGGTTTTGAAGGAGATTTAAATCTCTTACTCAATTCGGAATATGAAATCTCTC
>Ga0315281_10009836_pt1 | contig 13241 bp, 14 predicted proteins | sample YL17G07_0_MG_FD_204540 | JGI IMG/M metagenome (GOLD analysis project Ga0315281, IMG submission 204540) | Sediment microbial communities from Yellowstone Lake, YNP, Wyoming, USA - YL17G07_0 | ecosystem: Environmental > Aquatic > Freshwater > Lake > Sediment | place: USA: Wyoming | collected... | reverse complement strand
TCTGATTTCCTGGAATAGTCGCAGAGGACGCGGAGGCGCAGAGGACACGAAGAAAATATAATGTTCCCATTTCCATTAAAAATCCTTTGCGCTCTCTGCGCCTCTGCGTACTTTGCGTTGTTTCCCGCGCATCGGAGCAAGGAGTGTATTTGTTCTTGCGGCGAAGGCTGATCATTTTGGTGCCGGTTCGTGACGGATGCGCGGCAGCAGCTCGACCAGATTGCACGGCCGGAAACTGGCGTCGAGTTGCGAGAGAATGATCTTGTCCATGCCCAGCCGGCAGGCATTGGTCGAGCCCGGCATCATGAAGAGGATGGTGCCATTTTTGGTGATGCCGGCATCGGCGCGCGACTGAATGGTGGAGGTGCCGATTTCGGCATACGACAGCATGCGGAACAGTTCACCGAAACCGGGAATGGATTTGGCGATAAAGTCCCGAGCGGCCTCGGGCGTGAGATCGCGCTGGGTCATGCCGGTGCCGCCGGTGGAGATAATGACGTCGATGCTGGTGTCGTCGATCCAGCTTTTGAACTGGGCACGCAGCTTGTCGAGGTCTTCGCGCACGATGACGCGTGCCGCGACCCGGTGGCCGGCGGCTGTGAGCCTTTCTGCGATCAGGTCACCGGAGCTGTCGTTTTCACGCGTACGCGAGTCAGACAGCGTCAGCACGGCGACGTTGAGCGGGACAAAGGGGCGGGCAGTTTTGCTCAATGTGGTTGCTCCAATGTTCAGCCGATGCGCGGCTCATCGGCGGGCGCGAAGACCAGTTCGCGCAGACCTTTGAGGTTACGCAGGGTGATCTGGTGGCCGTCGACGGCAATCAAGCCCTGATCGCGCAGCTTGCCGAGAATGCGCGAGAAGGTCTCCGGCTGAATCGCGAGCCGCGAGGCGATGGCACTCTTGGGCGTGGTGAGCTCCACGTCCGCGGCCTGGGCGTCGCGCGGTGCCTGTTCCAATAGGTACATGGCCAGGCGATAGGTGGCATTCTGCAGGGTGAGGCTGTCGATCTGGTTCACCAGCATGTGCAGGCGCCGGCTCATGGAGGCAAGCATGCCAAAGCCGATCTCGTGCGAATCAGCCAGTACCTGCAGGAAGTTTTTCTGGTCAAAGGTATAGAGTTCGCAGTCGCTGATTGCTTCGCCGCTCACCGGGTAGCGGCCTTGGGTACCCATGAACATCACGGCCTCGGCGAAGGTCTGCCCGGGGCGCACGATCTCAATTATTTTTTCGTGGCCATCGGGCGAGAGTCGGAACAGCTTCACTTGCCCACGGCGCAGAAAAAAGAAGCGCTCGGCCGGCTGGCCATGATGAAACAGCGCCTCGCCGTGCCGGTGTTGCACGGTCTGCAGGCCGCGTGTCAGGTGCGTGAGTTGTTCATCATCGGCATCAGCGAACAGATAGGCTTGGCGCAATTCGTCGAACAGGCCGTTTCCAGAGACCATGATTTTCATACCGGCATGATAACCCTGTTCTGCCTGTGCTGGCCAAGGAGCGTTCCGCACCGTATGCGGCATGACGACCGGGCAAAAAAATGGGCGCCGGGCAGGGTGCCCGGAGCCCATTGGGTGGTTTGTGTTATTCGTCGAGCAGGTTGCCCTTGCGCATTTTCTGAATGGTGACCGTTGCTTTGTCCCCAACCAGACGCTGGTAGGTACCATCGCCGCGCGACACAACAACGCTGCAGATTTCATCCGCGCCGGACCAGGTAATGCACTGCTGACCCTTGCCGTCAACACGCCAGCTGCCCTGTTTCTTCTCACCACTGGCAGTTTTCTGGATCATTTTGCCGTCCGCCGAGAAATAGGTGGACTGCAGTTTGTCGCCAGCGTTGTGGTTGATGGCGCTGACGGTTTTGTCGCTGAACATGTCCTTCAGTTGTGCGCCCGTGAGCTGGTCAGCTGCAGTTGTAGTAAGGGCCACGAGCCCGGTGACGATTGCGGCGGCGAGCACAATGCGTGGGGAGTATTTTTTCTGCATAGTAGGTTCTTCCTTGTGTGTTGAGTGAGATGTTGCCCAGCGGCGCGCTGTTGATCGTAAGCTTAGTCCGCTACCCGGGTCATGGGCGGTAATTCAGGGCCCGGTTCGGTGCATTCTAAGTTGTTTATGGGGTCACCGGAATAGCGTCGTAGAATCGGCCCTGTAGCGCGGCTAGAGTGGTGGTCGCCGTCGATACGTTTTGCACACACTCGGTGCTTCAGCCAAAATGATCTTCCACCATTGGAATTCACTGTGATGCTGTCACTCGTCGAAGCACAGGCCGCTATTCTCACCCGCATCCAGCCAGCCACGCGTATCGAGCTGCTGGTGCTGGCGCGCGCTTATAACCGCTATACGTCCACCGCTTTGCACGCACTGGTGGACAACCCGTCGTTCGACAATTCGGCCATGGACGGTTACGCACTGAACAACCACGATCTTGGCGCACACGGCTTTGTGTTGCCGGTGGTCGGTGAATCACGTTGCGGCAGCGCACCGCAACAGCTCGCGCCCGGCACGGCCATGCGTATTTTCACTGGCGCACCATTGCCCGTCGGTGCGGACACGGTAGTGATGCAGGAAGACGTGGAGCGAGATGGCGAGCGTGCGCGTTTTCCGCAAGACACGTGTGCTGGCGATCAGGTGCGTCGCCGTGGGGAAGATTTTCGTGCCTGTGAACTACTGTATGGACCGGGTCGACGATTGTCCGCGTACGATCTGGCGCTGCTGTCCGCCGCCGGCGTCGCCGAAGTCAGCGTGACGACGCGCCCACGCGTACTGGTGGTGGCCACCGGCGATGAGCTGGTCGCGCCCGGCCAGCCGCTGCAGCCTGGGCAGATCTACGAATCGAACCGGTTGGCGACGTTGCTGCTGCTCGAAGGACTCGGTGCCGAGGTCGTAGATGGCGGCACGGTGCGTGACGACCCGGCGGCGTTGCGCACGCTGCTCCAGCATTCCACCGATTATGATTTTATCATCACCAGCGGTGGCGCCTCGGTCGGCGACCATGACCTGGTGAAGCAGGTTTTCGCCGAGATCGGCGAGATCAGTTTCTGGAAGGCGAAAATCAAACCGGGTAAACCGGTGGCCTTCGGCCGCATCGGCGCGGGCACACACTTTTTTGCGCTGCCCGGCAACCCGGTGTCGAGTCTTGTGACTTTCAAGTTATTCGTCGAGCCGGCGCTATATGCCTGGCATCACAGCCAGCCGCCGGTGCTGGAACTGCCGGCGATCGCCGCCAACAGCTTTCAGCGCCGGCCCGGACGCATGGAGTTTCTGCGCGCGCATCTGTGGAGCGAGAACGGTGAGCTGATGGCCAAAGTACTGGCCGGACAGGGATCGCACCAAATCGGCACGCTGCGCCACACCAACGGCTTCATCCGTATTGGCGAAGACAGTCAGGGGTTTGCTGCCGGCGAGCGCGTGAGTGCGCTGCCACTACTTTGAGATGCGTCGGGCGTTGCGGCTGGCAATGTCGCCGAGTGCGTAGGTAATTCTAACGTCGCGGTAGTTCGTCAGCCGGGTCTCAATGCCACGTGCATCGCGGCAGGCGATCACGAGCTGTCCTTCGGCTTTCCACAATGGCTCGGGATTCAGGCAGTAGCTGCTGAATACGATGGTGCGGTCATAGGTCCGGAACAGGCCCGGTTTCGGACGCAGGGTCACCGCCTGGCCGTAAGGCGGTTTTTCATCCCCATCCAGGTTTATAATTTCGGCGAGATAGTTGCCTGCCGGAGAAACCACCGCTTCCGATGCTGCCTTCTCCAGCAGTATGCCACCGACGACCACGTAGCTTGCCGCGATTGGCAGGTTCAGCAGCAGTAAACCCAGCACTCGCAGCGCCGGCTTCTTGTAGAAGCGACGTGGCGATTCTTCAAACCTGTTGCGCGTGATGTGGATGGCAAGGACGGCGATCAGCCCGGCACTGAGACACAGGCCGCCCACGGCCAGCAGCGTCAAACCGCCCACCACGAAAAACGACGAGCGCAGGAACAGGAAGCCCAGCATCATGACTGTAGCGGCCGCGAGCGGCGCGGCCCACATAAACAGGGCAATGCGTAACAGACGGCGATGGTTCATGCGGCGACTTCTCCTTCTTCGGACCGACATTCCTTCTTCCGAGTGTAGTCGAGGGATTCCGTTCCGCACGGCGCCTTAATGACGGGTGAATCGCAGGTGTGTGCCTGTGGGGAAATGCACGGGCGCTGTGGCGTTCCGCGCTGAATCTCAGTCTGGCAGCGCGATCTTGCCGTCAGTGCTGAACTGGTAGTCGCGGAAAATGTGTTCGGCGCTGAGCAGCCGGTAGCTGCCGTCCGCGGCCTTGCGGGTGGTGTCCTTGAGGCGGTAGGTGTAGTGGCCGCAGGTCCAGCAGTCGAAGTTGCGCATGGCGGTGCACAGGCAGGTCTTGTCTTTTACGGAAATCTTTTTGGCATCCGGGTGCAAGGCCACTTCGCGGTTGTAGGCGTCGATGTAAGCGCAGTTGCCATTGGCGTCGAGCAGGTAGCCGTAGGCTTCGCAGTTGGGACGGGTGCCGGCGCCGATCGCCGGGCTGTTCTTGAGCATGCGCATCGGGTAGCCGGTCGGCGAAATGGTGTTGACCTCGATGTCGTCCTCGCTGGCCTTGAAGTACTCCTGCTGCACCTTCTCCGGGAGGCCGCACTCGTGTGCCACGGTGAAGCGCGTGGCCACCTGCACGGCGGCGGCGCCATGTTCGAGAAACCAGGTGGCGTCGCTGCCGGTGAAAATACCGCCAGCCGGGACGACCGGGATGTTCAGTTGCGCGGTTTTCAGGTACTCCTGAACCTCAGCGACGATGGTGCGCAAATCGTACTGCGCCCAATCCATGCCAAAACCGAGATGGCCGCCGGCGAGCGGGCCCTCCACAATGATGTAATCCGGCGGGCGATTGAGCTTGGCGTTCTTGCGCAGGAACAGCGCCAGGGCGCGTGGCGACGAGACGATGATGCCGAGCTTGGCGTCGCGGAAGCGCGGGTGGTCTTCCATCAGCGTGAACGAGCCGAGATGCAGGCCGGCGCTCAGGGTGATGCCGTCGATGCCGGCATCCAGCGCGGCTTTCAGGCGCATGCGCAGTGTCTCGCGCGGCGCGTTCATGGTCAGCTTTTCCATGCAGTTGAGAAAAATCATGCCGCTGCCACGCTTGTCCTGCATGGTCTGGCCCACATGATTGCGCGTGGCCTCTTCCAGCACGGCGAGGTCAAAGTGCACCGTCGATTTGTCGCTGCTCGCGACATTGGCCTTGTATTTTTTCAGTTTCGCGCTGATGAAGCTGGTATCGAAGCGTCGGTCCGAAACCGCATGCACCAGGGCGTCGGAGATGTGGCCGATGCCGCCGAGGCGAGCTGCTTCAAGCGCCAGTTCGGCGGTTGAAATGTCCACGCCCATGCCGCCGATGATAATCGGCACCAGTTCCTGTTTGCCGAATCGCAGGCGGAAATCGTCAACGCGCTTCATGTCGGTCCTTGGTGATATGCCGGTGGGTGTAAGGTCAACGGGGCGCGCTAACGCGCCCCCCCAGGGTCTTCAGGCCCTGTCTACCACCTATGCTTAGGGATTGTACCTATATAGTGCGCGGATGGCACCGGGGAATGTGCTGGCCCGTGCGTGTAAGCAAGGCTCTGAGCAAGCCGCTGGCGTGCTTGCGAGCAACGGAGTAACCCTGCATCAACTCAGGCAATCAAGTGCGTTTGCGTCCGGTGACCATGGCGCGCACCAGGTTCTCGCGGTACAGCAGGCTGCTGACCAGAACGCCAGCGATGTGCAAAGCCACCAGGAGCAGGGCTAAATTTGAGAATAATTCGTGGATCTCTTCCAGTGACTCGCCGTAGGCCTGACTGGTGTCGCGCATCGTTCCGGCAAGCGGACCGGCCGATTCGGTCGCGCCATACAGCATGAGGCCGGTAAGCGTGGAAAGCGCGAGCATCACGAGCAGGGCGATGATCATGGCGCCGCCCAGCGGATTGTGGCCAAGATAGCGCTGCGCCTGACCGCGCAGCATATCCCGGCCGTAGGCCAGAATCTTGGACGGTGCATAAACGAAATCGGTGAAGCGTGCATGTTGCGGGCCGACCAAACCCCACAGTAGACGGAACAGGACCAAACCGCTGACGATGTAGCCGGACCAGGCATGCAGGTCCGGCATTTCGCTTTCGCCGCTCAGGTAAGCCACTGTGAAGCTTGCTACCAAGGACCAGTGAAAAATCCGTACCAGCGGATCCCAGACTACAATCTCGCCGGTTGGCGTGTTCGAATGTGGGATCATGGCCCGCTCCTTTTATTTAATGACAAACTGAATATGCCACTGATCATGCCGAATTCAAGCGGGTGTGGAATTACCCACCTTGGATTATGATGTTTCATCACCATCTACAGTAAACAGTCAACAACAGAAGCCAGCTGGGAGGATTGCCCATGTCAAATCTCACGCCACCCGAAATCAGCCGTTTGCGCGAGCGCCTGCGCGCGCGTGATCTCGATCTGCGCCGCGCGATTCACGCTTCGTTGGTCAATGCCGAAGACAAAACCTATGCCGAGGTTGCCGGCCGGGTACTGGATGTGGCTGAGGAGTCGGTGGCCGACATGTTCGCGGACGACAAGATCCTGAGAATCGAGAAAGAAGTGGCTGAGCAAACCGACGTGGTCGCGTCACTGGCGCGCATCACCGATGGCACCTATGGGACGTGCAGCGACTGCGGCGATGAAATTGGCGTGCAGCGTCTGGATGCTTATCCAACGGCCAAGCGTTGCATCCGTTGCCAGACTCATTACGAGAAGCAACACCGCGGCATCGGACGCGATACCACGCCCAGTCTGTAAGCCGGAATTCCTGCCATGCGTTCCATCTGACGTGTATTACGGAGAACGTTTCAATAGTTACACCCACCTGCTCGGTGCGGTGGCGGCCGTTGTCGGATCGGCGGTGCTGGTGGTGCTGGCCGCGCGCCAGGGCGACGCCTGGAAGCTGGTGAGCTTCAGTGTCTACGGCACATCCCTGTTTCTGCTGTATCTTTTTTCCACGCTCTACCACAGCACGCGTGGCCGCGCCAAAGCCATTCTTCAGAAGTTCGACCACAACGCGATCTTCCTGCTGATCGCCGGCACCTATACACCGTTCACTATGGTTACGCTGCGCGGTGCTTGGGGCTGGACGCTGTTTGGCATGATCTGGGGGTTGGCCGTGCTCGGGATGGTTGTGGACAGCCTGCACAATAAAAAGGCACGCCGCATCCTGCCGATATCCATATATATAGTGATGGGCTGGCTGGTGCTGATCGCCCTCAAGCCGCTGCTTGCTGCCTTGCCGACCGCCGCGGTGCTGTGGCTCGTGGCCGGCGGGCTGTTTTATACCCTGGGCATCATCTTTTATGCGTTGGACAAGAAACTTCGGCACGCCCACGGTGTCTGGCATATGTTCGTGCTCGCTGGCAGCATCAGCCATTACCTGGCGGTTTTATTGTATGTGGTGTAACGACAGGTTTGTCCGCCGCCAAGCAGGACGATGCGTTTTTTGATATAAAGCAGCTACACATCTTGCCTGAAAGAGGGAACTGTCATGAAGAATCTGTCCGCACCAAAGTTTTTTCCGCTGCTCGCCGCGTTGTTGTTCGCCGTTTCCGCTTGCACCACGACCAGCGTGGTGAGCTCGAGCGGCGGGCCAAGCATTCAACAGGCGCAGCAGGAGCCGTATGCGGGTCCGAAGAAGCGCATTGCGGTAACGGCCTTTGAGTTCAAGGCGGCACACGGCAGTCGTGAAGTCGGGCGCGGCATGTCAGACATGCTGTCCGATGCGCTGTTCAGCACCAACCGCTTCATTGTGCTGGAGCGTGAGCACATCAAGGAAGTAATCCAGGAGCAGGATTTCGGCGCCTCCGGGCGGGTGAAGCGCGAGACCGCGGCACCGATCGGCGAGATTGAAGGCGCGGAGCTGATTATCCGCGGCTCGGTCACCGAGTTCGAGCCGAAGTGCAAGGGTGGTGCGGCACTGATTATCGCAGCGCAACAGGCCTGCATCACCGTGAACCTGCGCATTGTCGACGCCAAGACCGGACGCGTGGTGAATGCCACGACGGTCGAGGGCCGTTCCGGCTCAGTCGGCGGCGGTCTGGTGTTCGCCACCGGCACCTTGCCGGTGGGTCTGGGCGGCTGGGCGAAGACGCCGATGGAGTCGGCGATTCGCCATTGCATCGAGACCGCGGTGCAGCACATCGCCAACACCAAGCTTTGAAGCTGCGCGTGTTGTCATTGACGCACGCGCTGTCCCGCGCCGGGCTTGTGTTGGCCATGCTGGCGCTGGCTGCTTGCGGAACCACCAGTGAAGTGACCAAGGGCGGCGGCGCCAACATCGGCGAGGCGCAGGCTGAGAAGTACGATGGCCCGAAGGCGCGCATTGCCGTCGGCACCATTATCGACAAGACCGGCAGCGCGGACACCAAGGATTCGCTTGGTTATCAACTCGGTGTGCTGCGGCGGAAAGGCGCTGTGCAGGACGCGCTCAGCAACGAGGGCGTGGCCAGTGGCATCCGCGACTTGCTCACCACCGCGCTGTTCCAGTCCAATCGTTTCATTGTGCTCGAACGCGCGGCGCTCAGCGAGGCGCTGGTTGAACAGGAATTTTCGGCTTCCGGCCGCGTGGGCGAGGCGAGCCGCATCCCGATTGGTCAGGTCGAGGGTGCCGAGCTGCTCGTGGTCGGCGCCCTCACCGGCTTCGATGCCGCGGCCGCCGGTGGTGGTGGGTTCCCGATTCCGATTCCAATCAATCGCGGACGCGACTTCATGGTGCTGGATGTCGAGATCCGCAAAAGCCACGTGGCCATGGATCTGCGGGTGATCGACGTGCGCACCGGTCGCGTCGTCTCGACCGTAGCCGTGGAGGGCAGCGCGCGCAAGTTCGGCGCCGGCCTGAGCGGTTTCGCGCGCACCCGCTACGGCGGTATGGTGCGGGTGCCGACGCTGCTGCGCGGGTTTGCCAACACACCGGTGGAGAAGGCCATCAGCGAAATGGTGGATGCTGCTGTCACGCACGTTGTTGAGAAAACTCCGCCGGTATATTTTCATGATGACGTGCCAGACAGTAAAAAGAAGCCGACAACCGTTACGAAGCCAGTGGCGCGCTGAGCGCGGCCTTTCGTGCACACCGGTTTCGGTTTAACCTAGACGCGCATGGCCATCCCGCGTTTTCACGTCCCCATCCCGCTCGCCGTAACCGCCACACTCAATCTGCCGGAAGCGGCGGCGCACCACGCGGCGCGCGTGCTGCGCCTGCGCAACGGTGACGTCGTAACATTATTTAATGGTATGGGCGGCGAATACGCCGCGCGCATTACCGCCATCGGCAAGCATGATGTGACCGTGGCAATCGAGCATTACGATCTAGTCGAGCGCGAGTCGCCATTGCCGGTCACACTTGTGCAGGCGCTGTCGTCCGGTGAGCGCATGGATCTCACCATTCAAAAGGCCGTGGAGCTGGGCGTGACGCGCATCGTACCGGTTGAGAGCGAACGCGGCATCGTGCGCCTGAAGGGCGAGCGTGCCGGGAAACGTGTGGCGCACTGGCAACAGGTAGTGATCAGTGCCTGCGAGCAATGCGGACGCAACCGCATTCCCGAAGTCAGTACGATTGCACCGCTGGCTGTGTGGCTCGTGGCGGAGGCGAGCGCGGCGCAACGTTGGGTGTTGTTGCCCGGTGCCGACACAGCCTTGCGTGATCTGCCGCGTCCGCAGCAATCCATCGAGCTGCTGGTGGGGCCCGAAGGCGGATTTACCGACAACGAGGCCGACGCAGCAAAACGCGCCGGCTATCAACCTGTCCGGCTCGGTCCGCGCGTGCTGCGCACCGAGACCGCCGCACCGGCCTTGCTCGCTGCACTGCAAGCGCTCTGGGGAGATTTCTGATTTACAGTCCGAGGACCGGACTGCGGGTCACGGCCACGACCACGATATACAGGAATACGCCGAGCGCGGCACCATAACTCAGGGCCCGCACCAGCCGGCTTTTGCCATACTTCAACGCGATGCTGCCGAGTACGATGTACGCCAGCAGTGCCAGCAGTTTGGCGCTGAGCCAGGCATGCACGAATGGGTATTGCGCGCTGCGCAACATGAGCGCGATTGCCGAGAGCAGTAATACGGTGTCCACCACATGCGGCAGAATGCGTGTGACGCGGGTTTTCAAGAGCGGTGAAGCTTGCAGCATCCACACACCGCGCAACACGAAACCGGAAATTGAAATCAGGGCGCTGCCGACGTGTATGGTTTTCAGAATATCCATGTAAAGAATTCTAACCCGAATGGCACTTACTTAAGCCCGAAGCAAACGTAGGGTGGGCAACGCCCACCACTCGGGGCGTCGACAACCTCCGCTGGTGGGCGATGCCCACCCTACAATACTGCCGACATGCACGGCTTTGAGGATATCCATGCCGGCGATTCTATCCCAATTACTGTCCAGCACGCGGCTGTAAATACATGGGCAGGTAACGCCACACCCATGGCAACAGTGCTGTCAGCCAGACCAGGGCGGCCAGCAGATTGATCCAGCTGGCAAGCTGTGGCAAAAATTCGCCGGCAATACGCAACAACGCGGTTATGTTCACGCCGAGCAGTACCGCCCAAGTCAGGGTGTCGGCGCTGAGCGCACGTCCGGAATGACCGAGCGTCACGCGTGAGGCCATGGCCACAATCATGCTGGTGAGAAAGCCGATACCGAGCGCGTGCAGCGGCGCGCGCCCGAGGTAATCGGTACCGGTGGCGAGGAGGACGAGACTCTGCGCGGCATACAGGCTCATGCCGATGCCGAGCCACAGGAACGCGATGTGCAACATGGCCAGCAGGCGCGCATGGAAGCTGCGGCGGAATTGCCAGACATAAGAATGATGCAGGGCCACCACAGCGAGCGGCAGGTCGGCGAGGAAACGCCACTGTGGCAAGCCGCTCAGTTCGAATCCGGCATGCGCGGTCACGCACACCACCATCAGTGATGGTCCCCAAGCCGGGCGCACGATGATGTAGTTCATGAGTGTGCTCTGGCTGAAGAACGGAATCATGCGGTGGCTTACCAGAAACACCACCGGTACCAGAAACAACCACAGGCCCAGTTCACGCGCGAGTACGAACAACTGTGTAGAGCCGTTGAGCACGGCCGCCAGAAAGACCGAGATGCCCAGCAGCCCGGCAGCCAGCGCAATGTTGAGCAGGCGTTCGTGTGGACCGCGATCCGGTGCGTGTGCGTACACTCGCAGCAGACTGGTCAGTGCGCTCGCCCAGCCGGCCAGAAACAGCAAAAGTGCCAACACCACAATGCGGCGATCCACAACGAGGCCTGCGGTGAACAACAAGATACCGCCGAACATCAAGACGAATACTGATACATAGGCGCGGCGCCTGATCGCCGCGCCGCGCAACCAGCGTGGGTAGACGGTAAACAGGAACCCGAAAATGAAAAACGGGAATACACCGTATACCATCAGGAAGGCATGCCCCCAGGTGGCTGGTAATGCGGCTGTCAACGACAGGAAACCGGTGGCGCGTGCGGTCAGTTCGAGCAGCCACCAGCCGAGTGTCAGTAAAATCTGGGTTGTTCCGGCCAGAAACAACATGCGGTGCGGTTCGGAGGAAAACACCTTCAATACGGAAGGTCTTGTACCTACAGTAGTGGACAAGGGGGGGGCTCCTTTGCGTCAGGAGGGCATGAAACACCGTGAACGATTGCCCCGCCTTGATGAGGGTCAAGCCGCCAGCGGTTTATCCTGATTTTGCTATTCTTACGCTAGGAAGCGCTGCGCTGGCTGACTTGGTTTTGTCGCAAGGTGCACCAGGATCGAAAGGTTGTATCTGGTGTTACGTGTCGGTTTGCGGGTTACCAGCAACCCTGGCGGGCAGAGACCTTCGCATGGTTGTGTGTGTTTCAGTCAGCATGAACGCCAAGAACAGGTGCCGCGGGGGGCGGAGCAATCGAATGAATATCTTGTCTCACCTCTGGCCGCGCCTGGAGAGGGTACATCCGACGCTGACGGATCCTGAGCTGCGTCGTCAAAGTCTGTTGCTCGCGCGGCTGCTGCTGGTGCTGCTCCTGCTTTGCGGGATGTACATACTCATTCAGATCGTGTTGGCACCGGGTTTCCGATGGACCTTGGCGGCGCTGGTTACGGCGCTTGGCCTGCTGACGCTTGCAGCTTCACTGAATCATCAAGGTCGCTACCGAACGGCCGGGATGATTGCGGTGACCGTGATGCTGGCCGGATGTTTCGGCGACCTGTTTTTCTATCCGCGGGACGTCCTGGGTTACGCTTATTTTGCGATCCCGTTGTTTCTGGCCCGTTTGTTTCTCCCTGGAATTCTGTTCGTCACTTTGCCCGTCGTGGTCATCGCCGCTGTGCTGGGTATGGCGTGGTTGCAGGGCAGCGATCTCCCTCAGGCAATCAGCGGCAGTGTGTTTCTCGCCACCATGGCCATTATTTTCGGGATTGCACGCCAGCATCGTCTCGCCAGCGAGCAGGACCGGCGTGCTGCACTCGCGGCCAGCGAGCGCGAGCTGCGCATGATTCTCGACAATCTGCAGGACACCTATTACCGCACCGATCTGGATGGCCGGATCGTGCGCGCATCGGCATCAGTGACCCAGCTGCTGGGCTATACACCGGATGAGATGCTGGGTAAGCATCTGGCGGATTTTTATATCAATGCCGATGGTCGGGAGAAGTTCCTGGCCTCGTTAGCGGCTGCCGGTGGCACACTGCGAAATTTTGAGTCGGCCCTGCGACATCGCAATGGTTCAGTGCGGTGGTTATTGACCAATGCCCAGTATGTGCGTAATGCCGATGGTCAGGCGCTCGGTGTCGAGGGAACGGCTCGCGACGTCACCGATCGCAAGCGTGCCGAAGATCGCCTGCTCGAAATCGCACGCGGTGTCTCAGCGACAACGGGCGAAACATTCTTTCATTCGCTGGTGGCACATCTCGTACAGTCGTTGCATGCCGATTTCGCGTTTGTCGGTCAACTGTTGCCGGGGCAGGCAGACCGCATCCGGACGATTGCTGCGCAGGCCGGTGACCAGCGTGTCGACGATTTTGAATACGACCTGGCGGGCACGCCTTGCCAGAACGTGGTCGGGAAAGAAACCTGTGCCTACGCGCGTGATGTCCAGCAGCAGTTCCCGGACGACCACATGCTTGTAGAAATGGGTGTACAGGCCTATGTCGGAACTCCCCTGTTCGCTAGTAATGGTGCGTCGCTTGGCCTGCTGGTTGTGC
>Ga0315281_10009835_pt1 | contig 13241 bp, 8 predicted proteins | sample YL17G07_0_MG_FD_204540 | JGI IMG/M metagenome (GOLD analysis project Ga0315281, IMG submission 204540) | Sediment microbial communities from Yellowstone Lake, YNP, Wyoming, USA - YL17G07_0 | ecosystem: Environmental > Aquatic > Freshwater > Lake > Sediment | place: USA: Wyoming | collected... | reverse complement strand
TATCTGATCTCCGGCACTTATCAGGATGCCGATCTGGTGGTGGTGAATACCTGCGGTTTCATCGACAGCGCGGTGGAAGAATCGCTGGATGCGATCGGCGAGGCGCTGGCCGAGAACGGCAAGGTGATCGTCACCGGATGCCTCGGCGCGAAGGGCGATGTGGTGCGGCAGGCGCATCCCAGGGTACTGGCCGTCACCGGGCCGAATGCCACCGAGGAGGTGATGGCGGCGATACATCAGCACTTGCCCAAGCCGCATGACCCTCTGTCCGACCTGGTACCCGCGCAGGGCATTCGCCTCACGCCGAAACATTACGCCTACGTGAAAATTTCCGAGGGCTGCAACCATCGCTGTACCTTCTGCATCATCCCCAGCCTGCGCGGCGATCTGGTCAGCCGCCCGGTCGGCGAGGTGATGCAGGAAGCCGAGCATCTGGTCAAATCAGGCGTGAAGGAATTGCTGGTGATCTCGCAGGACACCAGCGCCTACGGTGTGGATGTGAAATACCGCACCGGCTTCTGGGGCGGCAAGCCGCTCAAAACGCGCATGACAGGGCTGGTGGCTGCGCTCGGTGAGTTGGGCGTGTGGGTGCGGCTGCACTATGTCTATCCCTACCCGCATGTGGATGAAGTGATTCCGCTGATGGCGGCAGGGAAAATCCTGCCCTACCTCGACATCCCGTTCCAACATGCCAACCAGCGCATCCTCAAGCTGATGAAGCGTCCGGGCGACAGCAAAAATGTGCTGGCGCGCATCCGGCAATGGCGCGAGATTTGCCCCGACCTTACTTTGCGCAGCACCTTCATCGTCGGCTTCCCCGGAGAAACCGAGGAGGAATTCGAAGAGCTGCTGGATTTTCTGGAACAAGCGCAGCTCGACCGCGTCGGCGCGTTTGTCTATTCCCCGGTAGAAGGCGCGGCGGCCAACGATTTGCCTGACCACGTGCCGCCGGAAGTGCAGCAGGAACGCCTGGGGCGGTTGATGATGTTGCAGGAAGAGATCAGCGAAGAACGCCTCGAGCGCAAGATCGGCAAAACTATTACCGTGCTGGTGGACAAGGTGGATGAAGAGGGTGCGATTGCGCGCAGCTTTGCCGACGCGCCGGAGATCGACGGGCTAGTGTACATAACAAACGGGCAGGATTTGCATGCTGGTGATTTAGTCGAAGTGACAGTCACCAACTCCGATACCCATGACCTTTGGGCGGAAGTGAAGGTCGATCAAGGTCGGGTTGCTGTCAGGTAAAACCGGATAATCCATTAGAACCAAGCCCCCTTGTAGGAGCGCAATTTACCTCGAAGAGGTTCTTGCACCCTGTGGGTGTTGCGCGATTATCGTCAACAATCGCTCGATAAATCGAGCTCCTACAGTGGTGTAGGTCGGGTTAGCGAAGCGTAACCCGACTTCGACGGCGAATCACTTCTTGTCGTTGTTGGAGCGGTCGCCGGAATGCGGCATATCACCGCGTTTACCCATGTCGCTTTTGAATTTTTCACGCTCTTCCGGCGACATTTTTTCAAAGCGCTCGCGCATTTCCTTGCGGCGCTCCATGCGTTGTTCAGAGCTCATTTCTTCGCGGTGCTCCTTCATCTTCTCGCGCATTTCCTTGCGTTCACCGGGTGACATTTTTTCAAAGTGTTCGCGCATTTCCTTGCGGCGCTCCATGCGTTGTTCCGGGGGCATGCTATCCCGCTCCTTGCGCATTTCATCACGATGTTTTTCACGTTCATCAGGCGACCTGTTCTTCATATCGCCCGGCATTTTGTCGCGCATGGCCTTGCGCTCCTCCGGCGACATTTTTTCAACTTGCTCACGCATTTCCTTGCGTTTTGCGTCGCGCTGTTCCGGGGTCAGGCTTTGCATTTCCTTGCGTATGGCCTCGCGTTCCTTGGCGCGCTGTTCCGGAGTCATGTTCTTCATACGCTCCATGTGTTCCTGTGCGGTTGGGTTGGCGGCAGATGGCGTGTCGGCGGCCAGCGCATTCAGACTGAACGAGGCGACGATACTGGCGGCGATAAGAGTTTTAGTAATGGCATTCATGATTTTCTCCTGGTGGTTATTCTTACTGTGTCATATGGTCATGCGCCGTAATCGGCGTGGGATGCATGATGCGGTTGGACTGTAAACGAAGTGTTTGCGCCAGCCGCTGGTTTGTAAGAATTTGTTTCAGTATGCCCCGCCAGTCACAATTTTTTACGGCTGGGACCGCCTATTCGAATTATCATGCAGCCATGAGCAACCCGCAACGCATCCTTATCATCGACGACGACGCGCGCCTGCGCGAGCTGCTGCTGCGCTATCTCGGCGAGCAGGGCTTCGATGCCCGTGCCGTCCACGACGGCGCGGCGATGGACAAAGCGCTGCGCATCGGACGTTTTCATCTGCTGGTGCTGGATCTGATGCTGCCCGGCGAAGACGGGCTGGCGATCCTGCGCCGGTTGCGCGGGGCGGGAGAGAATGTGCCGGTGATTTTACTCACCGCCAAGGGAGATGATATCGACCGCATCATCGGGCTGGAGATGGGGGCGGACGATTATCTGCCCAAACCGTTCAACCCGCGCGAGCTGGTGGCGCGTATCAATGCGGTGCTGCGGCGCAAGGGTTCGCAGCCCGTTGGCGCGCCTGATGCCGAGGAAAAGAGTGTTGCCTTTGGCGATTGTGAACTGAATCTTGCCACGCGCGTGCTGACCCGATCAGGCGCGCCGCTCTCCCTGACCACTGGCGAGTTTGCGCTGCTTAAAGCTTTGGTGACGCATCCGCGCCACCCGCTGTCGCGCGACAAACTGATGGAGTTGGCGCGCGGGCGCGATCACGATCCGTTCGATCGTGCCATTGATGTGCAAGTATCGCGGCTGCGCAAGCTGATCGAGCCGGATCATGCCAAGCCACGCTTCATCCAGACAGTGTGGGGGCATGGTTACGTGTTCGTACCGGATGGGGTCAAGACGTGAATCTCTTGCCCAAGACTCTGCTGGCACGGTCTTTCCTGCTCATCGCGGTATTGATCATGCTTTCGCTGGTGTCGTCTTTGGCGATTTTTCGCTATCTCCAGGTGGAGCCGCGCGCGCAGCAGATGGCGCAACTGGTGGTGTCGGTGGTGAATTTGACGCGCGCGGCGGTGCTATCTGCCGCACCGGAATGGCGCGGCGCGCTGCTGGATGAATTGGCCGAGGCGGAAGGGCTGCGCGTGCGCCCGGCGGAGATTGGTGACGTGCTCAAGCCTTTGCCGGAACATCCCGCAGAATTACGTTTGATGGCAGAAAAAATACGCCATCGGCTGGGCGACAACACCCGTCTCGCGGCGGAACGCAACGGCGTGGAAGCCCTGTGGGTAAGCTTCTTTATCGGCAATGAAGAATTCTGGGTGGCTGTTCCCCGAGAGCGTGTCGAGCGTCCGGTGTCGCAACGCTTGCTGGTGTGGGGCGGGCTGGTGCTGGTGTTGGCCTTGCTTGGCGGATACCTCATCGCACGCCAGGTGGCACGTCCACTCAAGCGCCTCGCACAAGCGGCGCGTCAGGTCGGGCAGGGTACGATGCCGCCGCCGTTGCCGGAGCAGGGCGCGCAGGAAATCGTCGAAGTATCGCGTGCCTTCAACCAGATGTCCGCCGACCTCACCGCCAATGAACGTGAGCGTGCTCTGGTGCTGGCGGGAATCTCGCATGACTTGCGCACCCCGCTGACACGGATGCGGCTGGCTGCCGAGTTGAGCGCGGATGAATCATTGCGCGAGGGGTTGATCGCCGACGTGCAACAGATGGATGCGGTGATCGGGCAATTCCTCGACTATGCGCGCTTGGACGAGAATGAAACGGCGACTTCAACCGATGTTTCCGCTTTGGCGCAAGACATCGCGCAACGCTTCAAGGCGCAAGCCCAATCGCTTGCACTCGATTTGCAGCCGATGCCGCCGCTTGCCGTCAGGTCGCTGTTGCTGAAACGCGCACTGGGCAATTTGCTGGATAACGCCATCAAACATGGCGGCGGAGAAATCACCGTGCAGCTCAAGTATGAGGACGGCAAGATGGTAATGGTGGTGGCTGATCGCGGCGCAGGCATACCCGGTGCGCAACGCGAAGCTGTGAAGCGGCCGTTTGTCCGCCTGGAAGTTGCGCGCAGCGATGCGGGCGGGTCCGGGCTGGGGCTGTCCATCGCAGAGCGCGCCGCACGTCTACACGGGGGTGAGCTTCTGCTGGAAGAGCGTGCGGGTGGCGGGTTGGTGGCGAAGCTGGTGTTGCCGGCTACCGCAGGATGATTGGGTAGGGTGTCAATAAGCGCAGCGCATTGCGCCGGATGTTCAGGCAAGACACATACGGTGCAATGCCCCCATTGCCCTTTTGTGGCGTAGGGGCAATTCACGAATTGCCCGCACCAAATTCACGCATTGCCCGGGCGATTGATATAACTACTAGCCATTCGACTAAGTTGGCAAACAACGCCAACTAAGTCGCTGGTTATCGTGAATCGCCCCTACCCAATATGCATCCTATTGCCGGTCGGCACGATTGACGCGACCCTGATGCGTCGTAGGGGCAATTCACGAATTGCCCACACCAAATTCACGAATCACCCGGGCGATTCGTGAATCGCCCCTACCCAATATGCATCCTATTGCCGGTCGGCACGATTGACGCGACCCTGATGCGTCATACAAGGGGCAATTCACGAATTGCCCACACCAAATTCACGAATCACCCGGGCGATTCGTGAATCGCCCCTACCCAATACGCATCCTATTGTCGGTTGGCGCGATTGACGCAACCTGCGTAGGGTGTCGCATTGCGCCGGATGTTCTGGTTAGCGTATCGCTTCTTTCAATTGTTCCAGAATAGCCGGATTCTCCAAGGTTGAAACATCCTGCGTGATCTCTTCGCCTTTGGCGATGGCGCGCAGCAAGCGGCGCATGATCTTGCCGGAGCGGGTTTTGGGAAGGTTGTCGCCGAAGCGGATTTCATCGGGTTTGGCGATAGAACCGATTTCCTTGCCGACCCAGTTGCGCAGGCTTTCGGCGAGTTCGCGGGCTTTGGCCGGATCGTCCGGGCGCATGCCTTTCAGCACGACGAAGGCCACCACCGCTTCGCCCTTGATCTCATGCGGTTTGCCGACTACGGCGGCTTCCGCCACCAGCGGGTTGGCGGCCAGCGCCGATTCGATTTCCATCGTGCCCAGACGGTGGCCGGAGACATTCAGCACATCGTCGATGCGCCCCATGATCCAGAAATAACCGTCTTCATCGCGGTGAGCCGAGTCGCCCGCCAGATACGCGCCGCGCATTTCTTCCGGGAAATAGCTTTGCCTGTAGCGTTCCGGGTCACCCCAGATGGCGCGGATTTGTGATGGGAAGGGGCGTTTGATGACGAGGAAACCGCCGTGTTTGTCATGCACTTCATCGCCGGCTTCATTGACGATGGTCGCCATGATGCCGGGCAGCGGCAGCGTGCAGGTGCCGGGTTTGATCGGCATTGCGCCGGGCAGCGGGGCGATCATGTGCGCGCCGGTTTCGGTCTGCCACCAGGTATCCACAATCGGGCAACGCGATTGGCCGACTTCGGTGTAGTACCACATCCATGCTTCCGGGTTGATCGGTTCGCCCACCGAGCCGAGCAGACGCAGGCTGGACAGGTCGTATTTTTTCGGCAGATTGCCGCCGAGTTTGATCAGCGAGCGTATCGCGGTCGGCGCAGTGTAGAAAGTCGTCACCTTGTGATCCTGGATCATCTTCCAGAATCGCCCGGCATCCGGGTAAGTCGGCACGCCCTCGAAGATCACCTGCGTCGCCCCCATCGCCAGCGGGCCGTAAGCGACATAGCTGTGGCCGGTGACCCAGCCCACGTCGGCGGTACACCAGAAAACATCGGCGGGTGTGTAATCGAATACCCATTGTATCGACAGCATCGTTACCAGCAGGTAGCCGCCGCTGGAATGCTGTACGCCCTTGGGTTTGCCGGTCGAACCGGAGGTGTAGAGGATGAATAACGGATGTTCCGCGCCGACCCATTCCGGTTCGCAAGTCGTGCTTTGCCCCGCCACCAGATCGTGCCACCAGACATCGTGCCGCTCGTTCCACGCGGTTTCGCAAGCGGCGCGCCGGTACACGATGACGCTATGCACCGCCTCGCAACCACCCATTGCCAACGCATCGTCCACCGCCGGTTTCAGCGGCATCACTTTGCCACCGCGCATCTGCGCATCGGCGGTAATGACCGCGCAAGCTTGTGCATCGGTGATGCGCTCATGCAGGCTCTTGGAAGAAAAACCGCCGAACACTACCGAATGAATCGCGCCGATGCGCGCACAACCCTGCATCGCGACGACCGCCTCGATACTCATCGGCATATAGATGATCACGCGATCACCTTTTTTGATGCCGCGCGATTTCAAACCGTTTGCGAACTGGCACACGCGCGCATACAGATCGCGGTAATTGATCTTCGTCACCGTGCCATCATCGGCCTCGAAAATGATCGCAGTTTTTTCCGGCTGGGTAGTGAGATGCTTGTCGAGGCAGTTGTATGAAACATTCAGTTCGCCGTCCTCGAACCATTTGTAGAACGGCGCGTTGCTTTCATCCAGAACCTTGGTGAAGGGTTTTTTCCACACCAACGTTTCGCGCGCCAGCTTCGCCCAGAACCCCTCGTAGTCCTGTTCGGCGGCCTTACACAAGGCCTGATAGGCAGCCATGCCGGACACATTGGCCTGCTTGACGAATTCTGCGGAGGGGTTAAAAACGCGGGTTTCGTGCATTACCGACTGGATGTTGGACATGAAATCTCCTGAATGACGTTTGGTGTTGGGGAATCACTATCTGCGTGCAAATGATACATTATCTTTCGCCCGAGATAGGGTGTCCGGGCGATTCGTGAATCGCCCCTACCCAATACGCGTCCCGTTGCCGGTCGGCGCGATTGGCGCAACCCTGATGTGGCAAGGGGCAATTCACGAATTGCCCGTATCAAATGCATCCCGTTGCCGGTCGGCGCGATTGACGCAACCCGGATGTGGCGGGGCAATTCATGAATTGCCCGTATCAAATGCACGCATTGCCCGGGCGATTCGTGAATCGCCCCTACCCAATACGCGTCCCGTTGCCGGTTGGCGCGATTGACGCAACCCGGATGTGGCGTAGGGGCAATTCATGAATTGCCCGCACCAAATTCACGCATCATCCGGGCGATTCGTGAATCGCCCCTACGTCCAATTCCCAAAAAATTGACAGTCGCGCGGCGCTTGGGTAGCCTACGCGGGTTTGATTTTATTTTTTATCTATCGCGTGTCATCGCGCCAACAACCTCCCGGGAATGCCATGAACAACCGAAAACATCAGAACATCATCCGCGCGCAATTGACGGAATTTTCCCTGCCGCCGATCACTGACGGGCTGGTGCTCGGCAGGCTGTCGCCCATCGGGCATGTCGCGGTCGGCAAGGCGTTGAGCCTGCTGACCACGACCTCTTTCGAGCATCTGGATGTGGAAGATGATGTCATCAGCGACGTACTGATACGCACCGCCATTTTGCGCAAGGCCTCCAGGGAACAGTTGATCAATTTCGTGCTGCAGGAAATCAAGCCGTTGATGGGCGCGGAGGAAATCATCCACCTCGACCTGCAAATTGAAGTCATGCTGGAAGTGAAGCAGTCATGAGTGTTGTGTCACAAGTCAAAGATTGCCTTTGCCAGAACATGATTCGGGTAGGCGCGCTGCAAAAGTACCACGATGTGGTGTCGGGCGGCGGGACGATACCGGACGTGTTCGCGGTGTTCGACGAGGAAGAAAATTTTCTGGGTCTGGTGGGGGCGAAGCAGGCCACGCTGTTTCCCGGACGGGTATTTTCCGATTTGCTGATACGCAAAAACGCCAATCAGATTCAGCCGGACATGCCGCTGGAAGCGCTATTTGCGCATTTTGAAAAGAACGGGAGCGAATTTGTCGCGGTGCTGGAGGGTGGAAAATTTGTCGGAGCGGTCTCGGAATCCAGCCTGTTCGCGGGGCTGATCAAAAAGCTGGAGACCGAGCTCGATTACCGCAAGCTGGCCACCGTCGCGTTCGAGAACACTTCCGAGGGCATCATGATCACCGATGCCGACTCGCACATCATTCACGTCAATCAGGCTTTTTCCAAAACGACCGGCTATCCGCTCGATGAAGTGGTGGGATTGCACCCCAACATTCTGCATTCCGGGTATCACGACCGGGCCTTTTATGACGCGATGTGGAAAGACCTGCTGGAGACCGGCATCTGGGAGGGCGAGCTGTGGAACCGCCGCAAGAATGGCGACATTTACCCCGAGTGGCTGCATATCAACACGGTGCGCAATTCCGAGGGCGAAATCGTCAATTACGTCGGGGTGTTTTCGGATTTGGGCCCGAACAAACGGATGCAGAGTGAGCTGCATCAGATGGCTTTCTACGACCCGCTCACCGACCTGCCCAACCGCCGTTTGTTCAAGGATCGCCTGGAGCAGACCATCGCGCAGCAGGGCCGTGAAAACGAAGGTTTCGCGCTGCTGCTCATCGACCTGAACCGTTTCAAGAATGTCAACGATGCTTACGGGCATGCGGCGGGCGATAATTTACTGCGGCAGATCGCGCAGCGCATCAGGGAAGCGGTGCGCGAAGCCGATACCGTGGCGCGGCTCGGGGGCGACGAGTTCACCGTCATATTGAGAGACTGCCACGGAAACCGGGCGGCGCTGGCGATCGCGGAGAAAATCGTGGCTGCGCTGAACGAGCCGATTGTCCTGGATGGCAATAAATTGCTGGCATCGGCAACCGTCGGCATCGCGCTCTATCCGGACGACGGCGCGACTGCGGAAGAAATCACCCAAAGCGCGAATGCCGCGATGCACCACGCCAAGCGCGAAGACGCGGAGATCCGTTTTTATAAATCCGAAATGAACAGCGGCCTCGCCGATCAGTTGGCGCTCGAATCGGCGATCCGGCAGGGCCTGGCAAAGGGCGAATTCTGGCTGGCATGGCAACCGCAGATCAGGCTGGCGGACGGGGCGCTGTCCGGAGCCGAAGTGCTGGCGCGCTGGCGGCATGAGGGCAGCGACATTCCGCCCGGCAAGTTTATCCCCATCGCGGAACGCTCCGGGCAGATCCGCCAGTTGGGAGACTGGATATTCAGAACCGCGATGGAACAGGCGGACGAACTCAAAAAAGCCTGCGATTGCTACACGCCGCTGCAAGTGGCGGTTAATTTCTCCCCGTTGCAATTGAGGGAGGAAGGCGCGGCGCAAGCAGTCTCCGAAATGCTGGAAAAGTACCGTTTTGATCCGGGCTGCCTGGAGGTGGAAATCACCGAAAGCGCCTTTATGGAAGGGCAGCACGGCGCGCGGGCGTTTTTGGATGAGATCGAGAGACTCGGCGTGGCGGTGGCGATCGATGATTTCGGCACCGGCTACTCCAACCTTTCCAATCTGAAACGCTTCCATATCGACAAGCTGAAAATAGACCAGTCATTCGTGTTCGACCTGACCCGGGATACCGCCAGCCGGCAGATTGTCGAAGCGACCATCAAAATGGCGCACAGCCTGGGGATGGTGACTCTGGCGGAAGGCGTTGAAACCAGAGAACACGCCGACATATTGCGCGAGATGGGCTGCGATTACGCGCAGGGTTATTTCTACAGCCGCCCGATCCCGATGAGCGAATTCAAAAAACTGTGCGAGCGTTGCGCGGACGGAAAAATTTGCCTGGAACCGGCGCGATTGACGCAACCCTGACGTGGCGTAGGGGCAATTCACGAATCGCCCGTATCAAATGCGCGAATTGCCAGGGCGATTCGTGAATCGCCCCTACCCAATGCATCCCGTTGTCGGTCGGCGCGATTGACGCAACCCGGATGTGGCGTAGGGGCAATTCACGAATTGCCTGTATCAAATGCATCCCGTTGTCGGTCGGCGCGATTGACGCAACCCTGATGTGGCGTATGGGCAATTCATGAATTGCACGCACCAAATGCACGCATTGCCCGGGCGATTCGTGAATCGCCCCTACCCAATGCATCCCGTTGTCGGTCGGCGCGATTGACGCAACCCGGATGTGGCGAAGCCGGTGTAGGGCGCAATAACCAACGGGCATTGCGCCGCATGTCTCTCTAACACACGGTGCAATGCGCTGCGCTTATTGGCACCCTACGCCTTGCGCGAGTTACGCCTTACGCAGGTTACAAAAAACCCGTTGACAAGATACGGGAATCCCGTATAGTTTAACCCATGCGCACCGTGATTGAAACTCCAACTTTTCAGAAACAAGCCGATAAAATCTGGTCTGAATCCGAGCGGCTGGCGTTTATCGACTGGATTGCCGTAAACCCCTTGGCTGGCGATGTGATTCCCGGTGCGGATGGGGCGCGCAAGGTGCGCTGGGGCCGTGCAGGTTCCGGCAAGCGCGGTGGTGTGCGAGTTGTTTATTTCAACCTGACCGAGCAAGGTGTGGTGGTTTTGGTAATGATGTATGCCAAATCCGATCAAACCAACATTGCGCCCGGCGATATTGAAAAGGCGGTGTGACATGGATATTGAAAAAATTGCTCGTGCCATTGAGCGGGATGCGGGCATGGAATTGCCGGACGTGCGGCAAGCACTGACAGAGGCCAAGGCCGGTGCTGGAAGGGTGACGACGCGGGAGCAAATTCTGGTGCGTTCGGCGCGTGCAAAAACGGGACTTTCACAACAGGCTTTTGCTGATCGAATCTCCACCCCGGTTGCAACCCTGCGCGATTGGGAGCAAGGACGATTTGCGCCGCCGGGCGGGGTTGTATGCCTGCTGCGGTTGATTGAGCGGCATCCAGACCTGTCAGAGGAATTGGCGGCATGAACACGCACGAAGAATGCTCGTGCAGGATGTTGCCACCGCATCCTGCGGCAACTGGAACCGGCGTAGGGCGCAATAACCAACGGGCATTGCGCCGGATGGCAATAACCAACAAGCATTGCGCCGGATGTGCCCTGCCCAAACACCCGGTGCAATGCGCTGCGCTTATTGGCACCCTACGCCTTGCGCGAGTTACCGGGTACAGTTGATGTGTGAAAGGGCGATTCGTGAATCGCCTCTACCCGACCGCAATCTCATTGACTTCCGTTTCTGCTATGCTGCGAACAGCATCGTTTCCCGCGCTGAAATAACACCATGAAGCTATCCAATATCAGTTTGCACACGCGTATTACGGTGTCCGCCCTCGCCCTGGTGACTGCGGGCGCGTTGGTGTTGATGTTTGCCGAGGAGGCGCGCCTGCGTAATGCTTACCTGTCTGATCGGCATATTGTTCTTAAGCAGGGAATAGAGGTACAGAAATTACGGCTGGCGCAATCCATCAATACCCTGCGTCAGGATGTGCTGTTCCTGTCCAATGTCCCGCCCATTTCCGGCATCGTGCGCGCCGCGCAGAACCGTGGCTACGATGCGCGCTATCACAATACCACCCTGGTGTGGCAAGAACGCCTGCAACAGATATTCTCCGCCTTTGCTACCGCTCATCCTGACTATTACCGGATTCGCTATGTTGGCGTGGCCGATGCGGGGCGCGAGCTGGTGAGGGTCGACAATCTCAACGGGAAGCTGGAGGCAGCGCCCTCTGCCGAGCTGCAGGCAAGAGGGGAGCGGGAGTGGTTTAAAGCCACAGTCGGCTTGCCTCCGGGTGAAGTGCACCTTTCCGAGTTTGAATTGGATATGCATCATGGGCAGCTCACCAGGCCCGCTTTGCATGCGTCCACCCCCGTCTTTACCGAGCAGGGAGAAATTTTCGGCGTGGTGGTGATTGACATGGACGCAACGGAATTGCTGGAATCCGCCAGACAGGGGGTGCCACAGGAGGCGCAGACCTATATCGCCAATATGAACGGGCAATATCTGCTGCACCCCGACCCGAAGCGCGCCTTCGCGTTTGATGCTGACGGCAGAAACGCGTTCAGCACTGATTTTCCTGAAATCAAAGCGATTTTTGATCCGCAAGCGACGGGGCATCTGGATTATCTGCCGCCGCGAACCAACGCGACAAGAAATGCCAAGTCGGGCGGCATGTTGTTGGTGGATGCCGAGCGGATTCATTTCGACCCGGCGCATCCGGCGCGTTTCCTGCTGCTGGCCTATGTCGTGTCGGATAGCGCGGCGGCGCGGCAATTGACCACGATACCCGCCAGCCGCATCGTCGGCGGCTTCATTGCCATGCTGCTGGTCGGCTGGATTGCTATGCTGGTGCTGCGCCGGATGTTTGCGCCGCTCGCGCATCTCACCACCGCCGCCGAAAAAATTACCGCCGGCGAGCGCAATATCCATTTGCAAAAAGACGGCGGCGGCGAAATCGGTACCCTCAATAACGCGTTGGGCAATATGCTGGACAAACTGTCGCAGCGCGAGCTGGAAATTCTGCAACTTAACGAGGAGCTCGAAGAGCGCTACCACCTCCTGTTCGACAACATGTTCGACGGCTACGCCCATTGCAGGATGCTGTTCGAGGGAGACACCGCCCGCGACTTTATCTACCTCGATACCAATAGCGCATTTGAAAAATTGACCGGGCTGAAACACGCGGGTGGAAAAAAGGTCAGCGAACTCATCCCGGGCATCCGGGAATCCAACCCCGAATTATTCGAAATCTATGGCCGGGTCGCCCTGACCGGCAAGCCGGAACGCTTCGAGACTTATATCGGGCCGCTGCAGGCCTGGTTCAGCGTGACAGCCTACAGCCCGCGAAAAGAACACTTTGTCGCCGTTTTCGATGACATCACCAAAGAAAAACTGGCTCAAGAGGAAATCGCTTCTTTGCTGTACCGCAATAAGGCGCTGATGCAGACCTCGATGGACGGCATCCACATCATGGATGGAGAAGGCAACATACTGGAAGCCAACGACGCGTTCTGCCGGATGCTGGGTTATACGCCAGAAGAAGTGATGCACCTCAATGTGGCGGATTGGAATGCGCAATGGTCGGCCGATGAATTTCGGATGCAGCTGGCTGAAAACATCGGCAAGAGCGCCATCATCGAGACCCTGCACCGCAGCAAGGACGGGACGCTGATCAATGTCGAAATCTGCGCCACCGGTGTCCATACATCGAAGGGGCCGATTTTCTTCGCGGCCAGCCGCGACATCACCGAGCGCAAGCAAATCGAGGAAACCCTGCGCGTGGCGGCCATCACCTTCGAGACCAACGATGCCATCATGATTACCGATGCCGATGCCCATATCATTCGCGTGAACCGGGCCTTTACCGACATCACCGGTTACGCTCCCGAGGAAG
>Ga0315281_10009833_pt1 | contig 13242 bp, 12 predicted proteins | sample YL17G07_0_MG_FD_204540 | JGI IMG/M metagenome (GOLD analysis project Ga0315281, IMG submission 204540) | Sediment microbial communities from Yellowstone Lake, YNP, Wyoming, USA - YL17G07_0 | ecosystem: Environmental > Aquatic > Freshwater > Lake > Sediment | place: USA: Wyoming | collected... | reverse complement strand
CCCCCGAGGCCGGCCTGAACCTCGACCAAATTCTCGGGAATGTCGCCGCAGGCAACGACAAGGAGCCGATTCAGACACTTCTTCTATCCGCGGTCGTTAACAGGGAAATTATTGACAAAGCGTACTCAGCCGGGGTGAAACATGTGATTAAGAAATCCTGCAAAGAGAGCGAGTTTATCGACGTTATTATGCAAGTCGAGGGCATGGTCTCGGGAAAAAGGGCCGAAAAAATACTCGTGGTAGACGACAGCCCGCTTGCGCGCAAGGTCATCCTAGAGGAGCTCTCCCAGATATGGAGCGACATCCACGTCGCCGAAAACGGGGAACAGGGCGTGAGGATGGCCAAGGAGTTGCAACCGGACATCGTGACGATGGACGTCGAAATGCCGGTCATGAACGGAATGGACGCGTGCAGAAACATGAGGAACGACCCGGCTACGGAGAACATACCGGTGATTTTCATAACGGCCAACAATACCGTCGCGTTTCGCGAGGAGGGGTTCGCCGTCGGAGCCGTGGAGTATTTCGCCAAGCCGTTCAAGAACGGGCAACTCGCCATTTTCATTAGGTCGCTGTTCGAGATGAAAAATTCGCAAAAGGACGGAAAAATAATGATCGTGGAGGACAGCCCCTCCTCACGACACATCCTCTCCTACTTCCTCCAGAAAAACGGCTACAACGTGTACGGCGCGAGGAGCGGAAAGGAATCGCTATCCGCCATCGCGGATTTCAAGCCTGATTTGGTGGTGACGGACATCAGCATGCCGGACATGGACGGCTACGAGCTCACCAAGCGGCTCAAGGTAGACCAAAAGTTGCGCTCCATACCTGTGATAATGCTGACATCCTCCACCAACAGGGGGGGAGCCATACAGGGGCTGAAGGCGGGGGCCGTGGATTACATCACAAAACCGTTCGACGAATCAGAGATGATAGCCAGATTGCAGGTGCACATAAAAAACAAACAACTTATGGAGCAGGTGGTCGAGGACAAGGAGAAACTTGAAGAGACCCTCTCGAAACTTGAGGAGGCCAACAAGATGCTCGAACAACTGGCCGTTTCCGACGGACTGACCGGGCTCTCCAACCGCAGGCATTTCGACGAAGTAATGGCGGTCGAGTGGAGCCGTGCGTTGCGCGAAAAAAAACCGATCTCCTTCATGATGATGGACATAGATTTTTTCAAGAAATTTAACGACGGCTACGGACACCAACAGGGGGACACCTGCATTAAATTGGTGGCCTCGGCCGTTAGAGACTCGGTCAAACGTCCGACAGACCTCCCCGCGCGATACGGCGGCGAGGAGTTTGCCGTAATCATGCCTCTGACCCCGGAGGAAGGCGGTCAAAAAGTAGCGGAGAGGATTCGTGAAACGGTGGATGCCATGAACATACCGCACCAGTTTTCCGGGGCCGCCGACCACGTTACCGTAAGCGTTGGCGTCGTGACCATAGATCCGTTGGAGGGGGACGTTCCCAAAAATTACAAGGAATTTATAGAGCTTGCCGACAAGGCGCTTTACGCGGCGAAACACGGCGGCAGAAACAGGGTCTGCAAAGCCGAAAAATATTCGCCACCTTTAGCGGACGCGCCAAAAGCGTAACGCTCGTTTCAAATTGTCATTTTTCTGTTAGTATTGCGGTATGGCAAATGTAAAAGTTTACACGACGTCATGGTGTCCGGATTGCCGGGCCGCCAAGCGCGTTTTGGGCGAAAAGGGAATTCCGTTCGAGGAAATCGACATCGAAAAAACTCCGGGGGCGCTTGAAATAGTCGTCGCCGCCAAGGGCAAGCGGGTCGTTCCCCTGCTCGAATACAACGGGAAATATATCGACGGGAATCACTTCAGCCAGCCGAAATTTGAAAAAGACCTAGAATCCCTTCTTAGCTAACACGCGCCGCCCTGCTAATCGACGTCGAACCGCTCCGGGGGGAAAAGGAAAAAAGGAAGTTCGCGGTCGGCGAGAACATCGTATCGGTTCTGTTCCGATTCCAAAGAGGCGATTTTTTCCGTCAACTCCGTCTTAAGGGAACCCAGGCCGGCCTTCAGCGTTTCGTTTATCTCGCCCAAGCGGCGCCCCATCTCTTTTTTATTGGCACCTGGAATTTTTATCTCCTCGGTAAGTTTCTTTTTCTCGGCCAACAAATCGACCGGAGGATTCTCCAAATAGGCCTCGGGATGGAAATCCATCTCCCGAAGCTTTTGTCTTAATTCCAGCAGGCGGTGAGCCGGATTCTCCAACGTCTCCGCCGACAAGCTCAAGGATGCCGTCGCAAACGGAGGCGGTTCCAATTGATAAAAACCCCTTATGACCTCGTCCGTTATCCTGTCATATTTCGCGCCGCCCAACCCGTGCACGAACAGGTCCCCCAGGTAAAGCCTGTTCATTAGCGAAAGCACCACGGCCTTGGGCCAAAGTCTCCACCCCTTTTCCTGAAAGAGCGCCATTAACGAGTCCGAATCGTACGCCTCGCCCACGCCGTTAATTGTAAGACCGGTTCCCGGACTTACGGAGAGCGTTTCGCGCGCGCGCCCCTTCACCAGCCAGAAAAGTGTCTCCACCCCGTTCGGCGCTTTCGCCACGTCTGGAAACGGGTTGGCTGTTGAGCGTAATTTATGCTCGGCGCGATAGTTTCCCAGCGCTACATTAAAAATATCGGCAAATTTTTCCGCCTCGGAAAGAAGTCCGTATGTGAATTCAAAATAACCCTTCGTTCCGCAGATTTCCGAAAGCGGAGCCTCAAGCACCGCCCCCTCCCATCCGCCGGCGTACCTCCTGCGCAGGATTGTCATCGCGTCCGCAGTTTTATCCGGGAGTTCGAACAATAATTCATCGCGCAAAAATTTTTTCCCAAAATCAAAAACGCTCTCCGGGACGGAGCCCAAGTCGCGCTCGACATCCGACACGAGCACGGCAAAGGCCGACTTGTCCGAAACGACGTCGCAGTAGAAAGACTTGATCGCTGACGGAGCGAGATAACGGGTAAATTTGCGGTACTTCCCCTCGAAGGAGGGAATCTTTGCGGCGAACCCGTCGCTTACATCGGTGTCCACGCTTATGTTGAGTGCGAGCAGACCGGCTCGGGCCGAAAGCGTCAGCAGTCTGTATTTGTACAAAACCCCAGGGTGGTAGAGATACGGCTGGTGTCCGGACAATATAAACGGCGCCTTCGGGTCTATGCTCGGCACGGGCAATCCTAGCGACACCGTGTGCGCGACAGCCAACGCCAACAGTTCCTCGCGCCATGCGTCTCTCAAGGAGTCGAGACCAGGTTTTTCGGCGCGTTGCCTCTCCGCCAGTTTACGCCAGTCGCAAAGCGGTGGAACGCAGACCGACTCGCCGGGATCCGGGACGTTTATCATGCCACGAATGGATCGAAGGAACGAACGCCGAGCATCTCGTGGCTGAAGAACGGCTCGCCGTGGCGCGCCCCGACCAACCCGCCGAAGTATGCGGCTTGCGCCTCGATGCGCCTTACCAAATCCTCACCCCTCTCCGCACCGTCGGCGAAAAATTGCGAATGATAGGCGCGAATCGCCTCTATTTTCTTGGCGAAACATTCCGAGACGTCGAACACAAATATCGGCGAGGCCGGTTTCTTTAAATGGGAGCCGAAGTAATAAAAGACCTTCGGCGGATAATGCGGGTCGCCGGCCATGTCGGTTTTGGTGTATTTGGAAACAAACCGCGCCGCCTGGCATAATTGTGATGCTTGGATGTGATCCGGGTGGGCGTCCTCCCAATGCGGCAATAGGAGCACTTTGGGCTTAAGCGTCCTGAACACCTCCGCAACCTTCACGCGCGCCTCCACCGTGTCCATAAGCCATCGATTTGGCAGGTCGAGCGAAATTCTTTGCTTTAACCCGAGGATGACGTTGGCCTTTTCGGTCTCCGCTTTTCGCGTTTCCGGGGTTCCGTGCGGGGTGGGTTCACCGCTGGTTAGGTCAAGCGCCGCGCAAGACCTGCCCTGCCCTATCAGCGTGGCAAGGGTTCCGCCGACGCCAATCTCTACGTCGTCGGGATGAGTTCCGACGGCAAGGAAATCGACCACCGTTTCAGCTCCTTTTCAAGCACCTTGTGATAATAAGCCATCCTCTTGGAGGGGTCGTCCAGCTCTTGCCCGAAAGAACGGCTTTGGTTCTTATAGATTCTGCTTATGGGAAATTCTTTTACCAAAAGTCCGAAATGGCTGGCCTGAATCCAGAATTCTATCGGAAAGCCGTACCCTGTTTCCTCAAGATTTAACGGTTGGAGAGCCTTTACCCGGTACCCCTTCATCCCGCAGAAACTGTCGGTCAGATTATAACCGGTTAATTTGTTGATTATATTGGTGACCCGCAGGTTTATCTCCTGCCTGTCAGCGGGTGGCGCGTCGTTCTTCTCCGACTCCCGAAGATACCTAGAACCGGAACACACGTCCACCCCTTCGATACACCGGAACAGTTCCGGGATAAATTTCGGCTCGTGTTGTTCGTCACAGTCGATGGTCACGAGATGGTCATAGCCGTTCTGCAAGGCAAATTTAAAGGAGTCTATGACCGACCTGCCGTAACCGATGTTGTCGGTTCGCGCCAGGTGGGTGACGCGGAAAACGGTTTTGAGCGATTCTATTATTTCCGTTGACCCGTCGGTCGAGCCGTCGTTGACGATAAGCAAATCCCCGTCAAAATACTTCCGAATGCATTCCAATACGCCGCGAATGTGCGGCTCCTCGTTGAATACGGGAATAGCGACGAGCCTTTTCACTCAGCCGACGTCCCGATGTTCGCGGCAAGGCGCGAGCTTCTTTTTTTCACCATGGTGATCTCGTTGCCGATATTATTATGGAACATTTCGTCCACAAAGTGCTTTATTAGGTAAATGCCCCTGCCATTTGCCTTGTAGATGTTTGGGGAGGCAAGCGGACTTTCCACGTCTCCCGGCGAGAACCCGGCCCCCTCGTCCCTGATGGTTACGCGCGCCCGTTCATAAGTGACGTCGATGGCAACCGAAACTTTTTTTGACTTGTCGCCGCCGTTGCCGTGAATGATAGCGTTGACCATCCCCTCGTAGAAGGCTATGTTCAAGTTCGTAAAGTGTATCGGCTCGCATAAATTAACCGCCTTTATCGGCTCCATGACGAAATGTATGGCCCCGTGTATGTACTCCGAGCTAGAGGGAATGTCCATGGAGAGGTTATAGCGCAAATACGGAACAACTCTTTTATTTTCCATGTCCGTTTCCCGCAATTCCAATAGACGGGACACGGAATGAAAAATGTCCTGCGCACCGAAAGGTTTTGCCAGAAAATCGGAAGCACCGGATTTAAGCGCCCTTGCGGTCGATTCCACGTCGGCGTAGCCGGTTATAACCACAACTGGAATCTGCTCGGACAAGCCCCTTATCTTGCTTAACAGCTCGAAGCCGTCCATGCCGGGCATTTTCAAATCCATGACGACAAGATCGACCACGCTTTTGCCCAAAACTTTAAGGGCCGCCAGACCGTTTTCCGCCGTGGTAATCTGGTACCCTTTTTGTTGAAGAACGGTCTGAAGGGTTTTGCGAATGGTCTCCTCGTCGTCGGCGACGAGGATATGAAAGGGATTGCCTTTGTCCTTCATTCGCTAATAATCCCCGGTGAAGCGGGCTTTATTCGAAGCTTGTTTCCACCACGAACTCCAAACCGTCGATATCGAACGGAATGGCGACCGTCGGCCCCTTTGTGATGCTTTCTATGACGTGACCCGGCCCTTTTATGATGCTTGGAAGACCGGCCTCGAATTTGAAGCCCTTGCCAGCGAGTTCCCGGCGCGCGTCGCCGGATATCATATTGGTGAGCTCGCCGATGGCGTCACTCACCTCCGGGCAGAGGTCGGTGTAACTTTCAGCCAGCATTGAATTGACGATTTTTATGGCCGCGGCGCTGGTCAGCGAGAAAACAACCACGCCCTTGCTGGCGCCGGTAAGACCGATGACGCCGGATATATCCCCTTTTGCGGCCTTGTCTTTTTTTACAAACGGCTTGCCCGCAACCGGCGTCACAAACGCCATCATGCTAAGGACGTTTACCGTCGCCTTCAAAAAAGGGTTGATATACTCTACGTTCACCGTTCCTCCTTCCATTTTTTCCAAAACTGCCAACATGGAATATCCCACCCCGCATAGGTCACAAAAACTTATCCGCCTGCTCCGGCACAACACAAGGCCAAAAAGCGGTTATATACGACCATGCCGTTCCGGGAATACCCAAAAAAATTCTACGGCCAACCGCCGACTCCTCGCGATTAACCTCCAAAACAGCCAACACTTAAAAAGAACGTGATAATAATACCATAAAAAACAAAAAACAAATCGCTGTTTTTAGCCGTAGTCGCAGGCGGATAGGAGGACGCTATTTATAACGCATTTTAACATAAAGTATCGCCGCCGCCTCAGCCAACGTTATTGAATTGAAGATGATGAGCGGCATCGAACCCAGAAGAACGCCGTAAATGGTCCACATTATGATTCCGACGAAGAGAAGACCGAACATTCCAAACGAGAGATCCTTGGTCGATTTGGACTTCCACGATTTTATGACCTGCGGCAGATATGCGAGCGTCGTCAGGGTTCCGGCCACGACACCCAAAGCTGTTATATAACTTTTTTCCATTCCAGAGTGGGATATTACACGTTCAGGAGGGAATAATAAAGCTTATGCTTGTTCCCCTGCCCAAAGCGCTTTCGATTCGTATGGAACCGCCGTGCGCTATCAATATATGTTTTACGATGGAAAGTCCCAGTCCCGTGCCGCCCCTCTCCCTCGAACGCGCGTTGTCCACCCTATAAAATCGCTCCATCAAACGCGGGATGGATTTTTCCGGTATCCCCTCCCCCGTGTCCGACACGCAAAACTCCACAAATTCGCGGCTCCACCCTGCCCCGGTTTCAGGCAGGAGCGGATTCCCGTCCAAAGACGGATAGGCGAAAGCGGCGGACGTTTCCGGGGAGACCGAAAATCTGCGGCATTTAAGCTCCACGCCGCCTCCGCGCGGGGTGTACTTGATAGCATTGTCAACCAGGTTAAGTAGAATCTGCGTCAGCTTGTCCCTGTCCGCCTTAAGAATCCCGGCGTCTGGCGCGACATTGCGGGAAACCGAAATGCCGGCGGTATGCGCGGTTTTTTGGAAAAACTGTTCCACCCCGTGCATGACGGATTCCGGCGCGAACTCGGAATATTCCAGTTTTTCCTTTCCCAACTCGATGTCGGAAAGAGTCAGAAGGTCGTCGACCAATCTTGTGAGGCGCTCCACATGTTTTTGAATGACACCCAAGAATTGTTTCGCCGTGTCCGGGTCGTCCACCTTGCCGTCGGCCATCGTCTCCACAAACCCCCTTATGGCGGTAAGCGGAGTCTTAAGCTCGTGGGACGCGTTTGCGACGAAATCGGCCCGCATCCTCTCGATATTTTTTTGTTGGGTGATGTCGTGAAGAATTATCAGCGTCCTTTTTTCCGGCAAGTCCTGCCTGAACGGAGTTATGACCACGGATACGTGCGCCCCTCCCCCGGTCGCCATTTCGCGCCTTACGGTGGTTCCGGCGGCGGAGTAGGAGTCTATGGCACCGAGCAGGTTTGGGTTCCTAACAACCTCCCGTATCGGGATGCCGGTAAATTCAGAACCTCGACCGACGTCGAACATTCTTGTGAACGCCTCATTATGGAGGATTATCTCGTTCTTGGAGTCCATCAGCGCCACGCCGTCCTCCATCTGTTCGACAATCGCCCTTATTTTTTCCTTCTCGTCCCTTAGCATGTCCATCGTCTGAAGCATCCTGTCGGCGAGCAGTCTGGCCTTGGACGCGGCCTTTTCAAGCTCGTCGCCGGAGTCTACCACCGGAGGCGGCTCGTTAAACCTGTCGAAAAGCCCGCCCAGATAGCCTGAAAGCCCCTTTATCCCGCGCACAAACGAAGCCGAGACAACAACGCTAAACACGGTCGAAAGGAGAAGGGAGAGTAAAAGCGCGAGCGCAAAACCGTCGGCGGACGCGCCGATTTGTCTCAAAAGACCCGCCGCGTAAAACGAAACGGGCAGGATGACGACAACGCAACCGGCGAACAATTTCCAGACAAAACTACGCGGCATTCTAATTCTCGGGGTTGAAAATGTAACCGAAACCCCTGACGGTTTTTATGTATTCGGGTTTTGCCGGGTCTTCCTCTATCAACGTCCTAAGGCGGCGTATATGAACGTCCACCGTGCGAGGCATGACGAACGCGTCCTCCCGCCACACGTTGTTCAATATGTCGTCGCGCGAGTAGGCGTGCCCCGGATTTTGAACGAGGAAGGCCAGAATCTTGAACTCAAAGGGGCTGAGGTGCGCCAGCTTTCCACCAACCGTCACGGAGACCGAGTCGAAATCAATTTGCAAATCCTTGTATCGGAACGCCTGCTTGCGCGGCGTCGGGGCGGTTCTCCTCAGCACGGCCTTGACGCGGGAGGCAAGCTCCTTCACGCTGAACGGCTTCATTATGTAGTCGTCCGCGCCCATCTCCAACCCCAACACTCGGTCGGTTTCGGATTTTTTTGCGGACACGATTATCACAGGTATGTTCTTAGTGGCCATGTCCCCCTTGAGGTGGCGCAATACGTCCAGCCCCTGCATCCCCGGCAACATAAGGTCCAGCATGATTAAATCCGGCTTAAACGGCTTGATCTTGGTGACACCCTCCTCGCCGCTGGAGGCCACGCCGACTTGGTATCCGTCCTTTTCGAGGTTGTAGCGGATGAGCCCGCTTATATCCTCTTCGTCCTCCACGACGAACACCCTGGGCATAACTGTGTATTCCGCCCTCTAATGACCGGTTTCCGGGTCGGTGTGCCTTACTATCCGTCCCTCGACCATGTAGATAACCATCTCGGCGATGTTCGTGGCGTGGTCGGCTATGCGCTCGATATATTTGGCGATGAACATGATGCGCGTCGCGCGCGAGATGGTGTGGGGATCCTCCACCATGAACGACAGAAGCTCGCGAAATATCTGGCTCATCAGCGCGTCCACCATGTCGTCCTGCAGGCGCACCTGCTGGGCCAGCGCGGTGTTGCGCGTCACGAAGGCGTCCAAGGAACCCTTGAGCATCTGTTTGGCGATATCCGCCATTCTCGGTATGTCCAGATAGGCCTTAAGACGTGGTTCGGCGGCTATGTCGATGACCCTCTCGCAGATGTTCACCGCCATGTCCCCCATCCGCTCGAGGTTATCTATTATTTTTATCGCGGTGGTCACGAACCTTAAATCCGGCCCCATCGGCTGGCGCAGGGCGAGAATGTCGATGCATCTCTCGTCGATTTCCACCTCTAGCTTGTTTATAAGGTGGTCTAGCTTTATCGTCTCCCTAGCAAGCTCCACGTTGCGGTCGGTCAAGGACTGGATGGAGTTGGACACCTGCTCCTCGACCATGCCGCCGAGCTTAAGCACCACCTCCTTAAGATCCTGGAGTTCCTGGTCAAAATATTTATTGTAATGAGGCATTTTTCTTTATCTCCATTTCATCCAAATTTGCCCGATATGTAATCCTCGGTCCGTTTTTGCGAGGGATTCTGAAATATTCTCGCCGTCGCGTCCATTTCTACGAGTCGCCCCAGGTAGAAAAATGCCGTGTGATCCGAGCATCTGGCCGCCTGTTGTAAATTGTGGGTCACTATCACTATCGTGTAATAGTTTCTCAGCTCCTGTATGGTCTCCTCTATTTTGGAGGTGGAGATGGGATCCAACGCGCTGGCAGGCTCGTCCATCAGAATTATCTCCGGCTCGTTGGCGAGAGTGCGCGCTATGCACAGTCGTTGTTGCTGTCCGCCGGAAAGGTCCATCGCCGAGCGGTTAAGCCTTTCCTTGACCTCCTGCCAAAGGTCGGACTGCTTGAGCGAGCGCTCGACTATCTCGTCGAGCTTAGTTTTGTCCTTTAGCCCGCGCATTCGCGGCCCGAACGCTATGTTGTCGTATATCGTCATGGGAAACGGGTTGGATTTCTGGAAAACCATCCCCACACGCTTTCTCAGCGTTTCTAGGCGGGTTCCCTCTTTGTAAACGTCCGTGCCGTGTATAAGGATGTCCCCTTTTATCTTGGTTCCCAAAATAACCTCGTTCATCCTGTTGAAGCACCTAAGAAGTGTGGATTTACCGCAACCGGACGGGCCGATGAACGCCGTTATCTGCTTGGGTTTTATGTTTATGTTGATGTCGAACAACGCCTGCGTCTCGCCGTAGAAAAAATTCACGTTTCTGGCGATAACCGCGACCGTGTCGATTTCGTTGACAGTTTGCTCCATGGTGCTCATTATAATGCCGACCCCGCGTATTTTTTGCGTAGTTTATTCCTCAAAATTATGGCTGTCGCGTTCAGCGAGACCACTATCAACAACAACAGCGCGGTGGTGGTGTAGACCATCGGTTTTGCCGCCTCCACGTTCGGGGATTGGAAGCCCACGTCGTATATGTGGAATCCCAAGTGCATAAATTTTCTATCCAAATGAAAATACGGCCACGCGGAATCCACCGGAAGCGAAGACACCAGCTTTACGACCCCGGTTATCATCAACGGCGCAACCTCCCCCGCCGCGCGACTGACGGCCAGTATTATTCCGGTGAGTATGCCCGGCATCGCGTTGGGCAAAACCACGTTCCATAGCATCTGAAATTTTGAGGAGCCCAACGCCAGCGCCCCCTCGCGGTTTGCCCTAGGCACGGAAGAAAGTCCCTCTATGGTGGAGACGACGACGACGGGAACGGTCAGAAGGGCCAGCGTGAGAGACGCCCATAGTATGCCCCCCGTGCCGAAGGTCGGCTCCGGGAGTTTGTCCGCGAAAAACATGGCGTCTATGTTCCCGCCGATAATGTACACAAAAAAACCGAGCCCGAAAATGCCGAACACGATGGAGGGCACGCCGGCGAGGTTGTTGACCGCCAACCGCAACGCGCTCAGCACGAACCCGTGTCTCGCGTATTCGTTCATATACAAGGCGGTCATAATCCCGAGCGGCGTGCAGGTAATCACCATTATGAACACCATCAAAATGGTGCCGAAAATAGCCGGAAAAACGCCCCCCTCGGTATTGGATTCCCGGGGCCAATCCCAAACGAATTTCGCCACGTTTCTAGCGTACAACGCTGACTTATTAAACACCCCCATCGAATTTGGGGAATGGATCGCCACGATTTTTTTTAGCTTCAGGGACGGCTTTTCACCGCCGGCCAGCAAGACCTGGATTTCGGGCGAATCCGAATCCACCCTAAGAGTTTCTATCTCTTTTTCAGCCGACGTAAGCACTGTGCCGAAGGCTTCCAGCATTTCAACGCGCCGCTTTTCAAGGTCGGCCTTCTGAAGCAATGCTTCGGGAGTTCCGGCGTTTTCCCCGTCCTCCAGCTTTCGTATCCGCACCTCCAGCGCGGTTATTTCCTTTTTGTCCGTGTCCAGTATTAACTGCAACTTTTTCATTTTCTCGCCCTTTTCCCGGGCAGCGTCAATTTCCGCTCTCATGATATTCTCAAAACCAGCATTGGTGGAAGGAACAACGGTTTCCCCGACATTGAGCGATGTTATAAACCCGTACATCGGGCCGTATTCGTCCCTTTCGACAACCGAGGCAGTCGGCGGGTATTCAATTTTAGAAATTTTCGAGGCCTCGACCCATTTGAAATCAAGACCGTTCACGTCCCGGTTGCCTATCCTGACAAGGATGCGATTTTGCTCCGACGTTTTTTCCTCTTTCTCAATAATACCCAGCATATAAGAACCGTCGCTGAGTGAGATTTTCGCGAGGTCGGAGGCCCAGAACTGCGCCAAGCCGCTCGCCAAGACCAGGATTAAAAGCCCGGCTATCAGACTGATTAGGATTAATGCGGCAATGCCGCTCATCCAAATAAACGGCACTCCCTCGGCCCAGAAACCCCTTACGTATTCGTTCTTGTTTTCCATCTGACGCTACAACCTGGAGAACCTTTTTCTAAGCCGCATGGTGATTATCTCCGCAAGCGTGTTTATGACGAATGTGAAAGCGAACAGCAAAAGCCCCACTAGAAAAAGCACCCGGTACAAGCTTCCGCCCACCGGAGCCTCGGGCATCTCCACGGCTATGGCGGCGGACATAGCGCGCATTCCGTTAAAGACGCTCCAGTCCATTATCGGCGTGTTTCCGGTGGCCATAAGAACTATCATCGTCTCGCCAACGGCCCTGCCCAACCCAAGCATTACCGCCGCGAAAATGCCTGGACTCGCGGCAGGCAACGCGACGTGGATGGCCGTCTGCCACCTGCTCGCGGCAAGAGCGTACGATGCCGTGGTCAGCGAAGGGGGAACAGCGGAAAGCGCGTCCTCCGCGATGGTGAATATTATAGGAATCACGGCAAGCCCCAGCGCGAACCCGACCACGACTGAGTTGCGCGGGTCGTAAACTATTCCTAACGCGGTGTACATCCACTGCTTTATGTCCCCGTGGAAAAACACTCGCTCCACCATCGGGGATGAAAAATATCCCACGGCTATGCTCGCGACGACTATCGGCAAGAGCAAAAACAGCTCCCACATTCCGCTTGTGTTGGGCCGCGACATTCGGGGCAACGCCCAAATTACGCATACGAATACCAGCCATCCAGCCGGTATCGCAAGAAACACCATGAAGAAGGCCGCCGTGTGGTTGTTAAGCAACGGGGAGAGCCAAAGCCCCGCTAGAAACCCGACAACCACGCTTGGTATGGCCGCCATCAGCTCGATGACCGGCTTCACCACGCTACGAATCTTGGACGGGGCGATTTGCGAAAGATAAACCGCGCTGAAAATGGCTATAGGAATGGAAAATATCAGCGCGTAAAAAGTCCCCTTCAGCGTCCCGAAAATAAGAGGGATGAGCGAGAACTTCGGCTCGAAATCGTCCGTGCCGCCGCTGGACTGCCAAACATATTCCGGGCGGGCGTACCCCTCGTACCATACTTTGGAAAAAAGGGTTTCGGTGGTTATCTCTGGGTGTTTCTCGTCCAGCGCGTAGTTGTATAGCATGCCCCCGTCGCCAAGCGCCATCAGCCCGTTCGACTTTGGCGTGAACACGCCCAGAACCGGTCGTTGTCCCGGCTTCCAAACGTTAAACGTTCTGCCGGACGTAGAATAATGGTACGCCATGTTCCCGTCGGCGGAGAATGTCGCAAACCCCAAGTTTCTCGGGGAGACGGCTATTGTCTCCACTTTTTTCGAGTGCGAACCGAACGAACGAATTTTAAGAAGTTTTTTCC
>Ga0315281_10009832_pt1 | contig 13242 bp, 15 predicted proteins | sample YL17G07_0_MG_FD_204540 | JGI IMG/M metagenome (GOLD analysis project Ga0315281, IMG submission 204540) | Sediment microbial communities from Yellowstone Lake, YNP, Wyoming, USA - YL17G07_0 | ecosystem: Environmental > Aquatic > Freshwater > Lake > Sediment | place: USA: Wyoming | collected... | reverse complement strand
CTTCACGGAGGCGGCGGCGCACGCATCGATCCCGGTGCTGCTGGGCGGGCATTCCCTTGTTTCGGGCGGGCTGATGGCGATCAACGACATCGCCTGGCGTGAGAACGATCGGCGTGAGGGGCTGGCCTAGCTGTAGTTCCCACCACCGTTGTTTACAGCCGAGAGGCTGGAGGGCGGTTGCCCAGGCTGGTGTGCGGCCGGGTGTAATTGTAGTCGGTGAGGAACGGAGCGAGGGCGTCGAGGCGTTCGGTGTTTGACACGTAGATTCGGCGATAGGCCCACTCACGCTGAAGGGTCTTGTTGAGGGCCTCGGCTTTGCCATTGGTCTGGGGCCGATAGGGTCGGGTGTGCTTGAGGGTGATGCTGTTGGCTGCGGCAACCTGCAGGAAGGCTTGGGAGCGCCGGTAGCTCAAGGCATTGTCGGTGAGGACACGCTCAATGGTGATACCGACTTGGGCGAAGGCGAGGATCGTGCGAGCGAGGAAGCCTGCCGTGGTCTCTCCCTTCTCGTCGCCGAGCGCCTCGGCATAGGCAAAGCGACTGTGGTCATCGATGGCAACGTGGACGTAGTCATGCCCACCGCGGGTACCAGGCCGATGCCTTCCTGCCTTCGTCTCAGCGAAACCTTCATCGAAACGCTTGCCGCCTCCCAGTGGTATCCGGCCCAGCTTCTTCACATCGAGGTGGACCAGCTCACCAGGCCGCTCACGCTCGTAGCGGATGACGCTGCGGGTTGTGCGATCCAGGCGGGCGAGCACGTTGAGACCTGCACGCCGGAGCACCCCGTAGACCGTGGAACGTGACATCCCAAGTTCATAGGCCAGACGATGCGGCCCCGCCCCCATCTCACGGCGCAGTTGGCAGATCCGTTCGACGACTGGCTCCCCTAGCGCATGAGGCAGGTGCTTCGCCCGGCTGCTGCGGTCTGCCAGCCCAGCAGCGCCTTCCTCCCGGTAGCGCTTGGCCCACTTCGAGACCGACGCCCGCGAGACCCCCTGAGCCTCGGCGACCTGCGCCTGCGTCCATCCAGCTCCGATCCGTTGGACGATCAAGAGTCGCCCGGCGACTGTAAGCCTGGCCGTACCATGTAGCACTGGAGTGGTCTCCCTTCGGTCTTGGTATTTCTCAACCGCAACCGTTCAGGGGAGACCCTCCTCTTTGTCAATAACCCTGGTGGGAACTACACCTAGCGACAGTAAGGAGTGGCAGAGTCTCGGGGTAACGGGAGTGTCGCCGTGTGAAGGCTCCTCGGTTAGCGCTGGCCGGTATCCATAGGCGTGCCACGCCGACGGCGAAGGACGTGGGTACGGACCTCCCAGCGGCCGTTCTGGAAGCGGAGATGCTGCCCGATCGGTTCCCGGAGGCCGTGAGGCGCCTTCCAGAGGGCATCGGCGATCTCGCGATCGTAGTGCCAGCGCGTTTCCACGATCGCGAAGCCGAGGGCGTAGTAGGCGCGGTGGGCGTGTTCCGCGAACGTATTGGAGCTGAGGATGAAATCGGGGCCGGGATACTTCTCTTCGAGCCACGTCATGAGCGCCGAAAGCATCCTGCGGCAGACGCCGCGGCCTTCATGTTCTGGCGGGACGTGGACGGCCCAGATGTAGAGGCCGGAGTCGTCGCGGAGGTTAACGGAGACGCGCCCGACGGCGGTTTCGCCTTCGCAGGCGATGAAATGGCGATGGGGGCCGTCTTCATGCGCCCAGGCGAGCATCCCACTGGCGCGCTCCGGGTCCTTGAGGTAGCCGAGATCGAAGGCGTGGTAGGGGAAGCCGCGCTCACCCCACGCGGCCATTTGGCGCACGAGGCCGTGCTCCCAGGGGCGCAATTCCAGGCCATCGCCGGGGATCGTGAGGGTGGAGACCGCCTGGGCGCTCATGCGAGCCCGTTATGCGCCTGTGGGCGGGCTTCGTCAAGCACGGACGCCAGCGAGCAGCGCCGCCAGGCCGAGTTCAAGCGCCGGGGAAGCATCTTCGGTGAGGCGGAACTGGCCTGCGGCGTTCAGCACGGTGAAGCCGTGGACGAACGCCCAGAGCGCCTGCCCGAACGGGATCGCGCGGTCCGGGCCGGCGGCATCGGCGGCCAATCGGAGGAGGACCGCGCTCGCGGGTTCGCTGTAGGAGAGGTCGAGCGGGGGGATATCGTCGCAGGGGGCGAAGAGGAGGGCGAAAAGCTGAGGGTTATGGGCCGCGAAGGAGACGTACGCCCGGGCGAGCGCCCGGGCGCGGTCAGAGAGTGAGCCTCCCTCGCGTTCCGCCGTCTCAAGAGCTTCGCCGAGTTCAGCGAGGGCGTGGACGATCAGTTCTCGGACGAGGTCGTCGCGGCTCTCAACGTGGAAGTAGAGGGACGGGGCCTGAACGCCAAGGGCGCGGGCGAGGCCGCGCATGGTGAGGCCGGACGGCCCCTCGGCTTCGAGGAGCTGGCGGGCGGCGGCGAGGAGCGATTCGCGGCTGACGTGGGGAGGCTGAGCCATGCCTAACACTGTACGTCTTGTGCGAAACTCCTGTAAAACCTTACGTTGTTAGTCACTCGGAGGAGTTCATGGAAACCTACATGAAGCCGACAACGGCCGCGCGCTTCTTCAACCGTCTGCTCGGGGCATTGATACGGATCGGCTTCAGCCCTCGCGGTGCGCAGCTGCTGACGGTGAAAGGCCGGAGGAGTGGGGAACGGCGGACAACGCCCGTGAACCCGCTTACGTTCGGCGGGGCACGCTACCTGGTGGCGCCGCGAGGCAGCACCCACTGGGCGCGCAACCTGCGCGCGGTGGGCGAAGGCGAACTGTCTCGTGGGCGGCGCAAAGAGGCGATCCGGGTGACCGAGGTTGCGGACGCGGAAAAGCCGCCGATTCTGCGGGTGTACCTCGAGCGATGGGCGGCCGAGACGAAGGCACACTTCGGGCTAGATGCTGATGCATCCGATGCGGAACTCGCGGCAATCGCGGCGGCGCACCCGGTGTTTCGAATCCTGTAGGCACAAAGAAGGGCGGCCTCGCGGCCGCCCTTCCTGTTACTCCTGGTGAGTTGCTCTACCCGTGAAGGGCGGTCGCGACTTCCTTGAGCCCGAGCGACTCGAGCTTCGCTTTCGATGGCTTGCAGGTGGTGGTGTCCCAGTCGCAGGCCTTCAGGTAGTCCGTCTCAAGCAGCTCGGTATCGAGCTTGACGCCTTCGAGCGGGCCGGTGTGGGTCGCTTCGGTGGTTTCGCCGGTCATACGCGTAGGGACGTAGCGGGCGCGGGGGTTTCCGCCTTCGCGGACCTCGAACGCCATGCGCAGGTTCCCGATGCGTTCGCCGACACGCATCATCTCGTCCATTCCCATGTCCCAGCCGGTGACGGCGTTGAACCAGTCGGGCATGTTGGCCGTGTTCGCCATCGAGGTAATGAACTGGCACATGCCGCCAGAGTTGACGACGTGCATGTACTCGCTGGCGGCCTTGTGGTGTTCGCCGCGGCCCGAATAGTCCTTCGGGTCCCTGGGGGCAGGCGGTACAGTGCCGATGCGGCGGTTGCCTTCGTACTGGGTGTGCCGGCCGGGGGTCGGGTCGAGCTTATAGGTGGTGTGGTATTCAGGCTGCTTCTTCGGGTCATGCATGGGCGGTTCCTGTCCGCCGATGTGGACGGCGAACGCCTCGGCCCCGTTGCCGATCTTCTCCGCCGCGACTTTGACGCCATCGGCGAGGACATCGCCGATGCCGCGCCGTTCGCCCATGAGCTTCAGCAGCTCGATCACGGAATCGCCGCTGGACCAGTTCAGCTCAAGGCCATCCGTGTCTTCCTTGGTAATGATGCCGGCCTGGAAGCACTCGATTGCGAACGAGATTGTGGCACCGGCGCTGATCACGTCGAGGCCGTACTCATTGCTGAGATGGTTCGCGTAAATCAGGGCATCGGGGTCGTTCATGAGGTTCATGGTGCCGAACGCGCCCATGGCTTCGTATTCGGGGCGATGCGTGTGGTGCGGGTAGGGGTACTTGTCGTTGGTGGACTTCACGGACTCGGCGCCGCAGGCAACCGGGCAGTGCCAGCAGCCGTACGACTTCTCCATCTTGGGGTTGATGGCGGTGCCGCCGTTGATTTGACCGGCCGCCTCAGCGGGGAAGTCGACGACGCCGATACCGCCCCAGTTCTTGACGGGCGAATCACCGTTGAGAGCGCTTCCGGCGGTGATACCGGTGGTGCCAAAGGTGTGGAAGAAGTCCTTGAGGGGCTTGACGAAGTCATCCAGGTTTGCGCGGAGCATTTTGATGGTCTCGGGCGTCTGGCTGATGATCTTGCGCTCGGCCACGGCGACGACGGCCTTGAGGTTCTTCGAGCCCATGACCGCACCCACGCCGGAGCGGGCGGCAAGACGGCCGTGGTCGTTGCAGACGCCGCTGATGAGGGAGAGACCTTCGCCAGCCGGGCCGATGTTGGCGACGCTCGCGCGTTTGCCGTGGCGGGCCTTGAGGGCGGTTTCGTTCTCGATCGCGCCGGTGCCCCAGAGGTCGCTGGCGTCCTTGAGTTCGACCTTGTCGTTTTCGATGAGGAGGTAGACGGGCTTCGACGACTTGCCGAAGAACATGATGCCGTCCCAGCCCGCGAGCTTGAGGAGGCCACCGAAGTCGCCGCCGCAGTTGGCATCGCCCCAGCCGCCGGTGAGGGGGCTCTTGGTGACGACCTGCCAGCGCTGCCCGAAGAGCGGCGTGCCGGTAAGGAGGCCGGCGAACATGCCGAGCATGTTGTCGGGGCCGAGAGCGTCAGCACCCTTGGGCACACGGTCCCAGAGCATGCGTGCACCGAGGCCGTAGCCGCCCAGGTACTGGCGATAGACGGAATCGGCCGGGCGCTCGATCGTGATCGCACCGGTCGTGAGGTTTACGTTCAGGATCTTGCCGTTGTAGGCCTTTTCGGCGACGGCGCCGCTGGATTGAGCGGTGGTCATGAGCACTCTCCTTGGAGGGGACGTTAGCCGCCGGCTAACTGTGGAGGGGATGTTACGGGGTTCGCGTGAGGGGCGCTAGCGCGATGGTCTAGGGCCCAGCGGCTAGCGTTTAGGGGTCCGGGGGTCGCGGGATGAACCACGGGGTGCCTCACAAAATAGTTGGGGAGGCTAGGTGACAAAGCACTCACGGCGAGGACGTAACGGGCACAGCGAAATATGCAGAAGGCCGCTTCTTAGCGGCCTTCTGCATCTTAGGGCGAGATGTGAGCGCTGCTTAGCGCTTGGTGAACTGCGGCGCCTTGCGGGCGCGCTTGAGGCCGGCCTTCTTGCGCTCCTTCATGCGGGCGTCACGGGTGAGGAGGTTTTCGCCGCGCTTGAGGGCGGGCTTCAGGGTGGCGTCGGAGCGGACGAGGGCGCGGGCGACGCCCATCTGGATGGCGCCCGCCCAGCCGGTGATGCCGCCGCCGTTGCACTTGATCTGGGCGCTGTACTTGCCTTCGCGGCCCAGGCGGTGGAAGGGCGACAGAACCTCCGCGCGGTGGGCATCGCGGGAGAAGACTTCTTCCATAGGGCGGCCGTTGATGACCATTGCACCGTTGCCCGGGTAGAGCCGGACGCGGGCGACCGCGGTCTTGCGACGGCCGGTGCCATAAAAGTACTGCTGTTCAGCCATGGGTTACTCCTCCGTTTTCGCCGCGCGCCGGCGAACGGGCTTCTTTTCTTCGGTGGCGGCGGCAGGGGCTTCGGCCTCGGCCTTCTTGCGGGTGCGGGGCTTCGGGGCTTCAGCAACTGCTTCAGCTGGCGGGGCCGCGGCGCGGGTGCGGCGCGCGGGAGCCTTCGGTTCGGGAGCGGCTTCGACGCCGGGCGCCTCGACAGCGGCAGGAGCTTCGGCCTTCGGGGCGGCTGCCTTGCGCGCGGGCTTCACCGGCGCGACCGCGGCGATCTCGACAGGCGAGTGTTCGATCACGGTCGGGACGCTCAGCGGGCGGAGTCGCGCGGGCTTCTTCGCAGTGGCAGTCGCCAGTCCGGCCTGGACGGTCTCTCGCGCGGCCCGAGCCTTGTCGCTGCCCGCAATCTGGGACTGATGGGGATGGTTCGGGCCTTTGTAGACCTTCAGGTGCTTGAAGATGGCCTCGCCGAGCGAGCCACCGGGGAGCATGCCCCAGACGGCCTTCTCCAAAACGCGTTCGGGGAAGCGGGCGAACTGCTCGGCGTAGGTGCGGGTACGCAGGCCACCGGGGAAGCCAGAGTGGGTGTAGTACTTCTTCTGTTCGGTCTTGCGGCCGGTGACCTTGACCTGGCCGGCGTTCACGATGATTACGAAGTCGCCGTCGTCGAGGTGGGGTTCATAGGTTGGCTTGTGCTTGCCTTTGAGCAGTACGGCAGCTTCCGATGCGACGCGCCCCAGTGGGCGGCCGGCCGCATCGATGACGTGCCAGTCCTTATAGATCTGCGAAGCCTTTGTACGCACAGTTGTCGTCATTTGTATCCCTCGTCGTACCACACACGCTTGAGGCAGAGACCCTGCGGCGGGGCGGTAGGCCCCACGGTTGCGAGTTCTGCACTACTTAGCAGGCGGACGAATTCCTCCACTTCCAGCGACCCGCGCCCTACCCGCACCAGTGCGCCGACGATGCGGCGGACCATCTGCGGCAGGAACGCATCTGCCTCGATATCGAACAGGAGGGTGTCGCCGTGGCGGCTCCATCCTGCTGTGAATACGGTGCGGACGTAAGTCCGGCCGTCTTCGATTGGCCCGGAACAGGGGCGGAAATCCCTTGTCCCGGTAAGCGCTTCGGCCGCCTGCTGCATCGCCGGTAGGTCGAGGTTGCCCTCGATGTGCCAGGCGGTGCCGCGTACGAGCGGCTGGCGCGCTTCGCCGTTCCAAACCGTGTAACGGTACCAGCGCCTTCGCGCCCAGCGCCTGGGGTCGAAACCCTCGGGCACTTCGCGCAGGTCACGAACCGCTACTCCCTCCGGCAGGTGGGCGTTGAGCGCCCTCCCGACGGTTGCCGCTTCCAACCGCGTTTCGGCGGAGAAGGCGGCTACCTGGCCAACCGCATGGACGCCCGAATCGGTACGTCCGGCGAGTTCAACGCGGAGCTGCGTCCCGAAGAGCGCGGCCACCGCGGTTTCCAGTGCTTCCTGGACGGTTGGCCCGTTGGGTTGCTTCTGCGACCCGACGAACCCGCCGCCGTCATAACTCACCGTAGCCGCGAATCGCTTCGCGGTCACGGCTCTAAGCCTTATCCCCCTCTGCCTCGGGGGCATCGGTGGGGGTTTCTGCGGCGGCCTGCTCGGCCTCGGCTGGTGTTTCGGCCTCAGCCTCAACAGCAGCTTCGGATTCAGCCATGGCCTCTTCGGCGGGCGCCTCGGCGACAGCTTCAGCTTCCACGGCAGCGGCCTTACGGCCACGGGTGCGTGGCGCCGGCGCTTCCGCCACCGGGGCGGCAGTCACGCGGTTCGGTCGAGGCGTGGGAGGTGCCTCGACGTAGCCCATGAGTTCAATTGAGGCCATGCGGGCGCCGTCGCCCTTGCGGGGCTCGATACCGGTGATGCGAAGGTAGCCGCCGGGGCGGTCCTTCATCCGCGGGCCGATCTCATCGAAGACCTTCTTCACGACAGCAGTGTCGTAAAGGAAGGCAGAAGCCTGGCGGCGTGCGTGGAGGTCGCCACGCCGGCCGAGGGTGATGATCCGCTCGGCCATGGGGCGGATCTCCTTGGCCTTGGCTTCGGTGGTGGTGATGCGCTCATGCCGCAACAGGTCGGTGACCAGGTTGCGGTAGAGGGCGGTGCGGTGAGCTGTGTCGCGGCCGAGGTGACGGCCGGCTACGCGGTGTCGCATGGTTTTCTAGTCCTCGTCGTCGGCGCCGAGCAGATCGTCGTCGCCAACCTCCTTGAGTGCTTCTTTGAGGGCCTTACCCAGCGCGCCGAGGCTCTGCTCTTCGTCCTCTTCATCGAGGATGACCGAGCTGGTGCGGACAGCAGGGCGGCCAGGACGGACGCCTCGGACGGCGGGCGCCGCGGGACCGCGGCCAACATCGGGAATGGGCTGGAGGCCTTCGGCGTCGCCATCGATGTAGGCGAGCTCCACGAGTTTGTCGCGGAGTTCGTCGTAGGACTTGCGGCCGAAATTTCGCAGGCCGAGGAGTTCGTCCTCGCTCTTTTCGAGTACCTGTCCCACGGTCATAAGGCCGCTGCGCTTGAGGCAGTTGTAGGCGCGGACCGAGAGGTTGAGGTCTTCGATAGGCGTGTTGTAGCGGTCCGGGGCGAGGGCGAGGCCGACGCCGGTGGCGCCGGGACTGGCGATCATGGGCACATCGGGGCGGCCCATGGTGCTGAAGAGCGCGAACTGGTCCATCAGGATATCGGCGCTCTGGCCCACGGCATCGACCGGGCTGATGGTGCCATCGGTCCAGACTTCGAGGATGAGGCGGTCGTAGTTGGTGGACTGGCCGACGCGGGTCTTTTCGACGCGGTAGTTGACCTTGCGGACAGGGGTGAAGATCGCATCGACGGGGATGCGGCCGATGGGCATGCCCTCAACGCTGCCGGCGGGCACGTAGCCCTTGCCCAGCGACACCTGGAATTCGCAGTTGAGACGGGCTCCCTTGCCATCGAGGGTGACGAGGTGAAGGTCGGGGTTGGCGATTTCGAAATCGGCCGGGACCTGGAGGTCTTTCGCGGTGATTTCGCCGGGGCCTTCCACATCGAGGGCGAGGGTGCCGGCCCGGTTGGAGATCGGCTTAAGGCGGACTTCCTTCACGTTGAGGAGGAACTCGGTGGTGTCCTCCTGCATGCCGGGGATGGTGGAGAATTCGTGCTGCACCTGGTCGATACGCACCGAGGTGATGGCGGCGCCTTCAAGGGAACTGAGGAGCACGCGACGGAGGGCGTTGCCGAGCGTGATCCCGTAACCGGGTTCCAACGGTTCGCCAATAAGCCGCGCATAGCGGTCCGATTCTTCTTCAACGGTGAGCTGGGGGACGACCTCTTCGGTCGTGCTCCCGATCAACTCCATAGAATCCATCATGTTTGGGCGTGCCTCTACTAGCTTTCTTGGGGGCGGCGCGGGGTTAGCGCGAGTAGTACTCGATGATGACGTTTTCGTTGAACATGTGGGTCTCGCCGTGCAGCACTGCCGGGGCGCCGTTGACGCGACCGGACATGTTGGCGGCATCGAGCGTGAGCCACGATGGCGGGTTCTTGGACTTGATAGTTTCCTGGACGATCTTGAAGTACTCGCTTCGCTGACCGCGAGGGGTGAAACCGACGACATCGCCCTCCTTGAGGTGGGCGGACGGGATATCCAGCTTGCGGCCGTTGACGGCGATGATGCCGTGCCGGGCTATCTGGCGGGCCTGGCTGCGCGAGTCGGCGAAGCCGAGGCGGTAGACGATGTTATCGAGCCGGGTTTCGAGCAGCCGAACGAGGTTTTCGCCGGAAACGCCCGGGCGGCTGATGGCTTCTTTGTAGTAACGGACGAACTGCTTTTCGAGCACGCCGTAGCTGACGCGGGCGCGCTGCTTTTCGCGCAACTGAAGGCCGCGGTCGCTCACCTTACGGCGGCGGGCCGGGCGCGGGCCGGGCGCGTTGGGGCGGCGGTCGTAGCTGCACTTGGGGGTGAAGCAGCGTTCGCCCTTGAGGTAGAGCTTTTCGCCGTGACGGCGGCAGAGCCGGCAAACGGGGCCTGTGTAACGTGCCATGCGGTCTGAATTGCTCCTAGACGCGCCGCCGCTTTGGAGGGCGGCAGCCGTTGTGGGGGATTGGGGTGACATCGCGAATTGCGGTGACGGTGAGGCCGGAGGCCTGGAGCGAACGGATAGCGGCTTCGCGGCCACTGCCGGCGCCCCGGACAAAGACTTCGACCATTTGCATGCCATGTTCCATAGCGCGGCGCGCGGCGTTTTCGCCGGCGAGCTGAGCGGCAAACGGGGTGCCTTTGCGCGAACCTTTGAAACCGGAGCCGCCGGCACTTGCCCACGAAATCACGTTCCCGTTGGGGTCGGTCAGCGTCACGAGCGTGTTGTTGAACGTGCTCTTGATGTACGCCTTCCCGCGCGGGATAGACTTTCGTTCGCGGCGGCGCACACGGCGCTTCGCATCGGCTCCCTTTTTCGCATCGGCCATTCTTGTTCGGTCCTCTTACTTCTTGCCGGCCCGGCGCTTGCCGGCCACGGTCTTGCGGGCGCCACGCTTCTGGCGGGCGTTGGTGCGGGTGCGCTGGCCGTGGACCGGGAGGTTCCGGCGGTGGCGCTGGCCGCGGTAGCAGTTGATTTCGATCAGGCGGCTGATGTTCTGCCGCACTTCGCGGCGGAGGTCGCCTTCGACGACGTAGTTCTTATCGATGAAGTCGCGGATCCGGATCGACTGGTCGTCGGTAAGTTCGCGCGCTTTGATTTCGGTGCTAATGCCCGTGCCTTCGAGGATCTGCTTGGAACGGGTGAGTCCGATCCCAAAGATATAGGTGAGCGCGATTTCCATGCGCTTGTCGTTCGGGAGATCGACGCCTGAGATACGTGCCACTGGGCTACCCCTGCCGCTGCTTGTGCTTTGGGTTTTCGCAAATCACCATCACGCGACCGTGCCGTCGGATGACCTTGCACTTGTCGCAACGAGGTTTGACGGAAGCTCGGACCTTCATGACTCTCCTGGATAGCCGCCCGTGGGTGACTATTCGTCCGGTAGATGATTCGGCCGCGCGATGAATCGCGCGGCTGAGGGTTAGGGCAGCGTGAGGACTTCGGGATCACGCCCTTCGCGAATGGCTATCGTATGTTCGAAATGACAGCATAAGCTACCGTCCTTCGTCCTTACAGTCCAGCCATCAGCACACTCGACGGTATCGGGACCTCCGATGTTGACCATGGGCTCCAGGGCCAAAACGAGCCCGTTTCGCAGGGGTGTCCCCTTGAAACGCATCCGGTAGTTTGGCACCTGGGGATCTTCGTGCATTTCTCGCCCTACGCCATGGCCGACGTACTGGCGCACGATCGAATAGCCGCTCGGAGTGATGGAGTCTTCGATGGCTCCACAGATATCGTTCAGGCAGGTGCCGGTCTTCGCGGCCTTGATCCCGGCCCAGAGCGCATCCTCGGTGACCTTGAGGAGCTTCTTCGCTTCGGCGCTGACTTCGCCGACGGGCACGCTGATGGCGGCATCGCCGACGTAGCCCTTGTACGTGGCGCCCAGGTCGAACGTGACGATGTCGCCTTCGCGCAGTTCGCGGTCAACGGGGATGCCGTGCACCAGCTCTTCGTTGATGCTGATGCAGATGTTCGAAGGGTAGGGCGGGTACTTGGGCGTCGGCTGGTAGTTCAAGAACGGGCTGGTGGCGCCGCGACGCTTGAACTCCTTCGTGACGAACCTCTCGATCTCCTTGATGTTGAGACCGGGTTTGACCATCGCGCGGATCTTCTCGAGGGTTTCGCCCACGATCTGGCCGGCTTCACGCATCACGCGCAGTTCGTCTTCGGATTTGAGCTTCACGGCCATTACTTGAGCGCCCCGAGGAGCGATGCGGTGACATCGTCGAGGCCACGTTCGCCATCGATCTCTTTGAGGACGCCGGCGGCGCGGTAGTGCTGGATGAGGTCCGCGGGTGGCTTCTGCTTTTCGAGGCGATTACGGACGACTTCGGCGCGGTCGTCTTCGCGCTGATAGAGTTCGCCGCCGCACTTATCGCAGACGCCGGCCTTCTTGGGCGGGTCGTTCTTTTCGTGATAGAGGGTGCCGCAGCCGCGGCAGATCCAGCGCCCGCCGAGACGGCTAATCAGCTCCTCATCGCGGACGGAGATGAGGAGGGCGCGGTCAATCTTCGTGTTGCGGGCCTTCAGCGCGGCATCGAGGGCGGTGGCCTGCACGACATTCCGTGGGAAACCATCGAACATGGCGCCTTCGGCGGCATCAGGCCTGCTGATGCGCTCGACGAGCATGCGGATGGTGACTTCGTCTGGGACGAGATCGCCCTTCGACATGTAGGTATCGGCGAGCTTGCCGACTTCGGTGCCGTTGCGCACGTTCTCGCGGAACATATCGCCCGTTGAGATGTGCAGCAGACGAGTCGCCGCGGCGATGCGTTGCGCCTGAGTGCCTTTGCCGGCGCCCGGTGGACCTAGCAGCACGACGAACACTAGCGGATGAACCCTTCGTAGTTTCGCATCAGGAGCTGCGCTTCAAGCTGCTTCATGGTGTCGAGGACAACGGCCACGACGATCAGGAAGCCGGTGCTGGAAATGGTGAGGGCGCGGACGTCGGTCACGAGTCCGATGAAATACGGGAGGATCGCGACGAATCCGAGGAAGAAGGCGCCAGCCCAGGTGATGCGCGTGACGACGCGCATGAGATAGGCCTCGGTGGGCGCGCCGGGGCGGATCCCGGGGATGAAGGCGCCCTGCCGCTGGAGCGTCTTCGCCATCTGTTGCTGCTGGTACTGGACCATTGTGTAGAAGAAGGTGAAGGCGATCACGAGGACGAAGAGGATGATCCAGTAGACGCCGCTGCCGCCGCCGCCACGGCCACCCTGGAACTGGCTGACGAAGAAGTCAGCGACCGGCTCGATGATCCCGCCGGAGTGGACGAAGTACGAGGCCATGGTGGCTGGCAGGATCATGATCGAGAAGGCGAAAATGAGCGGGATCATGCCGGCCATGTTGACGCGCAAGGGGATATGGCTCTGCCCCTGTTGCCGGTACATACGGCCGCCGCGGTAGGCCGAACGGGCATATTGCACGGGTACTCTGCGCTGCGCTTCCTGGAAGTAGACGGTGAGGAAGATGAGCCCGAGGGCGAACACGGTGATCGCGAGGACGCCGATAATCGAAGCGGTAGAGATGTTTGGTATGAGGGCGGGGAGACGGGCGACGATGCCCCCGAAGATGATGATGGAGACGCCGTTGCCGATCCCGTTTTCGGTGATCAGTTCGCCGATCCAGACCAGGAACATGGTGCCGGCCGCGAGCGTGAACAGCGTGGAGAGTGTGCCGATAACGTCGTTATCGAAGCCAAAGTTGTTAATGACGTTGCCGCCACCCTGGCTGTTGATGAACAGGAGCTGGCCATAGCCCTGGACGAAGGCCATGGGCACCGCCAGCCAGTGGGTGTAGAGCTGCAGCCTGCGACGGCCCTGCTCGCCCTCTTCCTGGAGGTTCCGGAAGCCGGGGACCAGTGGCGTGAGGATCTGCATGATGATCGAGGCAGTGATGTAGGGGTATACGCCGAGGGCGGCAACGCTGAGGTTCTGGAGGGCGCCACCGGAGAAGATGCTGAGGAAGTCCAGGATCGAGTTGTTGTTGAAGGCACTTTCGAGCGCGGCCCGGTTCACG
>Ga0315281_10009831_pt1 | contig 13242 bp, 15 predicted proteins | sample YL17G07_0_MG_FD_204540 | JGI IMG/M metagenome (GOLD analysis project Ga0315281, IMG submission 204540) | Sediment microbial communities from Yellowstone Lake, YNP, Wyoming, USA - YL17G07_0 | ecosystem: Environmental > Aquatic > Freshwater > Lake > Sediment | place: USA: Wyoming | collected... | reverse complement strand
ACCACGAGCATCGCCCAGCCCTCGAGGTTGGCGGCGAGCCAAAGCATCGGGATCTGCACCAGGCCGACGCCGATCATCAGTCGGCGCAGCTCCATGCGGTCGATCAGCGCGCCCATCACCACTTGCGCGAACGCCGCCATGGTGTAGACCAGCGCGACCAGCGCGCCGATGCCGAAATTGGTCTGCGTCAGCGCCGACAGCCGCTCGTCGAATACCTTGGGCATGGAGATGGTGGTTGAATTAAAAATGATGCCGCCGCAGGCAGTCGCGATCAGCATGATCGCGAAAATGCGCGACATCATGCGTGCGTCCATGTGCAGCCCCATCGATTTGGCGCCCTTTTTTATTTTTCCGGGATCTCGTACAAGAACCAGAAAGCAAGCGCCTGCCAGCGCGCAACAGACGCCCGGCACAAAGAAAGCAGCGCGCCAGCCGAAGGCATCCACCAGCCCGCCGGTCAGCAGCGCGGCAGATGCGAGCCCGAGATTGCCCCACAAACCGTTCCAGCCGAGCAGGCGCCCCATGTTTTTCGGCGACGCGACCAGCATCGCAATGCCCACGGGGTGATAGATGGCGGCGAAGGCACCGACGACCGTCAATCCGGCCGCCATCTGCCAAGGCGACTGCGAGAATCCGGTGACAAAGAGCGAGACCCCGATCCCGAAGTAGAACGCCGCCAATACCTTGTAGCGGCTCCAGTGGTCGGCGAGCCAGCCGGCAGGTATCGCGAACACGCCGAAAGCGATGAAGCTGCCCAGCGCAAGCGGCAGCAACTCGGAATAGGGCCGGCCCCATTCGCGGCCGATCGCCACCACCGCGGTGGGAAAGACCAGCATGGCCAAGTGGTCGAGCAAGTGGCCTAGATTGAGAAACGGAACCAGCCAGCGGTTTGGCATGGGCGGCACGATACCGTAATTCCATTGCCATCGCTGCGCCGGTTCGCTGCAGGGTTCCCAAGTAAAATCAGTGGCATGCTCGAGACTTTGGCGCTTGGCTGCGAACGCGGTGGCCTGCGACTGTTTTCCGAACTCGCCCTGTCCGTCGGCCCCGGCGGCCTGCTGCGCGTGCGCGGCGCCAACGGCAGCGGCAAGACCACGCTGCTGCGCACGCTCGCCGGGCTCACGCGCCCGGCCGCCGGTGAGGTGCGCTGGCGCGGCAACGCGATCGGCGAGGAGCTCCGCAAGGAGATGCTGTACCTCGGGCACGCCGCAGCGCTGAAGGACGAACTCACGGTTTTGGAGAATCTGGATTTTGCGGCGCGATTTTCCGGTCTGGAAATTTCCGCGTCGAAAATCAAGCACGCGCTCGAAGCCCTCGGCATCGCCCGCCTCGCGGATCTGCCGGCCCGGTTCCTGTCGCAAGGCCAGCGCAAGCGCGCCGCGCTTGCCCGCCTTGCGCTTTCGCCGGGCGTAGCGCTGTGGCTGCTGGACGAGCCTTTCGCCGCGCTCGATGACGAGGCGATCGGGCGGGTAAGCGGGTTGTCCGCGGCGCACCTCGCCGCCGGCGGCATGTTGGTGCTGACTTCACACCAGGACATCGCGATCGCGGCGCCAGATGCGCACTCGATCGAGTTGCAGGGCTGAGCGCGGTGCTGCAGGCTTTCTCGCTCATCGTCCGCCGCGAACTGCGGCTCGCCCTGCGCCGCAAGGGCGACGTACTGAATGTGCTGGTGTTCTTCGTGGTCGTGGCGAGCCTGTTTCCGCTCGGCGTCGGGCCGGAGCCGAATCAGCTGCGCGCGATGGCCGCGGGCGTGGTCTGGATCGCCGCGCTGCTCGCCGCGGTATTGTCGCTGCCGCGCCTGTTCGCCACGGACTACGCCGACGGCACGCTGGAGCAGATGCTGGTCTCGCCGCAACCGCTCATCGTGGTGGTGCTGGCGAAGGCCGCCGCGCACTGGCTGCTGACCGGCCTGCCGCTCGCGCTCGCGGCGCCACTCATCGGCCTGCAGTACGACCTTCCGGCAGGCGCGCTCGGGGTACTGCTTGCTTCTCTGCTCATCGGCACCCCGGTGCTGAGTCTCCTTGGCGCCGCCGGCGCGGCGCTCACGCTGGGCGTGCGCGGTGGCGGCGCGCTGCTCGGCCTGCTGGTGCTGCCGCTGTTCGTTCCGGTGCTGGTCTTCGGCGCCGGTGCGGTGACGGCGACTTTGATCGGGATCAATCCGTCGGCTCACCTGTCGCTGCTGGGCGCTTTTCTTGCGGTATCCTCGCTTATCGGCCCTTGGGCTGCCTGCGCGGCCCTCCGGGTCGCCCTGGATTGATAAAACCCGATTGATGGCATTCGACCTGTTCCGCTTCGCTGCTCCACAAGCGTTTTTCCCGTTGGCCGGGAAACTGATCCCGTGGTTTTCGATCCTGGCAGGGATGCTTGCGCTCGCCGGCCTGTACATCGCTTTCTTCGTCGCGCCCACCGACCACCAGCAGGGCGAGGCTTACCGGATCATCTTCATCCACGTGCCGGCGGCCTGGATGTCGATGTTCCTCTACGTCGTCATGGCCGGCTGGGCCGGTGTGGGCCTCGCGCTCAACACGCGGCTCTCCGGGATGATGGCCTCGGCGATCGCGCCGACCGGCGCGCTATTTACTTTTGTCGCACTCTGGAGCGGCGCGCTCTGGGGCAAGCCGACCTGGGGCACCTGGTGGGTGTGGGACGCACGCCTCACCTCCGAGTTGGTGCTGCTGTTCCTTTATCTCGGCTTCATCGCCTTGAAGGGCGCGATACCCGACCCGGTGCGCGCCGACCGTGCCGGCGCGATCCTCGCGCTGGTCGGCGTGGTCAATGTGCCGATCATCTACTTTTCGGTGCAGTGGTGGAATACGCTGCACCAGGGTGCCTCGGTCAGCCTGATGCGCGCGCCCTCGATGGCGGCGACCATGCTGTTTGGCATGCTGCTGATGGCTCTCGCCGCCTGGATGTACAGCTTCGCGACCGCGTTTGCGCGCCTGCGCGCCATCATCCTCGAGCGCGAACGCGACGCCGAATGGGTGCGGCTGCAAAGGGCGGCGGCATGAATTGGGGCAGTCTCGACGCATTTCTGGCAATGGGCGGATACGGTACCTACGTATGGGGCTCCTACGGCGTGACGATCCTGTGCATAATTCTTGAGATTCTTTCGCTAAAGACATCCAAAGGAAGATCAACCGCTTGAAACCAAGACACCAACGGATGATCGCGATCGCCGCCGGAATCACGCTCGTTGCCATCGCCGCCGCGCTGGTCCTGAACGCGTTCCAGGGCAACGTCGTTTTCTTCTTCAGCCCGAGCCAGATCGCGGCGAAGGAAGCGCCGCTCGACCGGACGTTCCGCGTCGGCGGCATGGTCGAGCAGGGCAGCCTCAAGCGCCGCGCGGACGGCCTCACCGTGGACTTCGTCGTCACCGACACTGCGAAAAGCATTCCGGTGGTATACAGCGGCATCCTTCCGGACCTGTTCAAGGAGGGCAAGGGCGTGGTTGCGCAGGGCAAGCTCGCGCCCGACGGCGCGTTCCATGCCAGCGAAGTGCTCGCCAAGCACGACGAGAACTACATGCCGCCGGAAGCGGCGCACGCGCTTTCGAAAGCTGAAGCGGACAAGGCAGCCAAGAGCGTCGTTCCGGGAACCGGAGCGGCGCGATGATCCCGGAACTCGGTCACTTCGCGCTCATCGTCGCGCTCGCCATTGCCCTGGTGCAGGGCACGCTGCCGCTGGTGGGCGTGGCGCAACGGATCCCGGGCTTCATTGCCCTCGCGCGGCCGGCGGCGCAAGGATTGTTCTTGTTTGTCGCGTTCGCCTTCGGCTGCCTGGCATGGTCGTTCTACAGCAACGACTTTTCGGTGCTCAATGTGGCGACCAACTCCAACTCCAAGCTGCCGACGGCCTACCGCATTGCCGCGACCTGGGGCAGCCACGAAGGCTCGCTCCTGCTGTGGGTCCTGATGTTGTCGGGGTGGATGCTGGCGGTCTCGGTGTTCAGCCGCAGCCTGCCGCAGGACATGCTGGCGCGGATCCTCGGAGTCATGGGCCTGATCGCGGTCGGATTCCTTTCCTTCATGCTGTTCACTTCCAGCCCGTTCGAACGCCTGCTGCCTGCCGCCGCGGACGGCCGCGACCTGAATCCGCTTCTGCAGGATCCCGGCATGGTGTTCCACCCGCCGATGCTCTATATGGGCTACGTCGGATTTTCAGTCGCGTTTTCCTTTGCCATCGCGGCGCTGCTCGACGGGCGGCTGGATGCCACCTGGGCGCGCTGGTCGCGGCCCTGGACCACGGCGGCGTGGGTGTTTCTCACCATCGGCATTGCGCTCGGCAGTTTCTGGGCCTACTACGAGCTGGGCTGGGGCGGCTGGTGGTTCTGGGATCCGGTGGAAAACGCCTCGTTCATGCCATGGCTGATCGGCACCGCCCTGATCCACTCGCTCGCGGTGACCGAGAAGCGCGGCGCCTTCAAGACCTGGACCGTGCTGCTCGCGATCATCGCGTTTTCGTTGAGCCTGCTGGGAACCTTCCTCGTGCGCTCGGGCGTGCTCACCTCGGTGCATGCCTTCGCCACCGACCCCAAGCGCGGCATTTTCATCCTGTGCTTCCTCGCCGTGGTGATCGGCGGGTCGCTGTCGCTGTATGCATGGCGCGCGAACCGCGTCGCGCCGGGCGGACGCTTCGAGCTGCTGTCGCGCGAGTCGATGCTGCTCGCCAACAGCGTACTGCTGCTGGTCGCCTGCGGCGCGGTGATGCTCGGCACGCTGTATCCCCTGTTCCTCGACGCGCTCGGCCTGGGCAAGATTTCAGTCGGACCGCCGTATTTCGATTCGGTGTTCATGCCGCTGATGGCGCCGGCGATTCTGCTGGCCGGAATCGGGCCGCTGGTCGCCTGGCGCAGGGGTGAACCGGCGCAACTGCTGCGCCCGCTGCGCTGGGTCGCGATCGTGGCGCTGATCGGCGCGCTATTCGTACCGCTCGCGTTCGGGCGCTGGGCCGCCCTCACCAGCGTTGGCCTGCTGCTCGCCTTCTGGATATTCGCCGGCACGCTGGCGGCATTGGTCGTGCGTTTTAGATCGACAACCAGGATGACGCCCGCATTCCTCGGCATGCTGCTCGCGCACGCGGGCATCGGCGTGTTTGTGATCGGCGTCACCCTGGTCAAGAGCTATGAGACCGAGCGCGACCTGCGCATGGCACCCGGAGACACGGCCACGCTGGGCGGCTACAGTTTCCGTTTCGATGGGGTGCGCGAGGTGCGCGGTCCAAACTACGAAGCGGCGCGCGGCGCGATCACCGTCCAGCGCGATGGCCAGACGATCGCCCAGCTGGCGCCGGAGAAGCGCGTCTACCTCGTGCAGCGCAACCCGATGACCGAAGCAGCGATAGACGCCGGCATCTCGCGCGACGTCTACGTGGCGCTGGGCGACGCGGTGGACGCGGGAGGGGCGGGAGGGACAGATGCGGCGGCATGGACCGTGCGCATCCACATCAAGCCCTTCATACGCTGGATCTGGATCGGGTGCCTGATGATGGCGTTCGGCGGCGTGCTCGCGGCGAGCGACCGCCGCTACCGTATCGCCACGCGCCGGCAAGAGGATGCTTCGAACCCCGACGCGACCCTGCTGCGCAGAGGGGCGGCGTGAAACGGTTACTCGCATGAAGCGCTTCCTGTGGCCGCTCGCGATTTTCATTCTCCTGGTCGGGTTCCTCGCCGTCGGGTTGAACCTCAATCCCCGCGAGGTCCCCTCGCCCCTGGTCGGCAAGCCGGCGCCCGCATTCGATCTGCCGGTGCTGCACCAGCCCGATAAACGCTTCGTTCCCGCAGACATGCGCGGCAAGGTCTGGCTGCTCAACGTCTGGGCCTCATGGTGCGTGTCCTGCCGCGAGGAGCATCCGCTGCTGGTGGAAATGTCGAAAAAGGGCGTCCTGCCGATCCTCGGCCTGAACTACAAGGACAAGGGCGAGGACGCGCAGCGCTGGTTGAAGCAGTTCGGCAACCCCTACCAGCTCTCGGTGGTAGATGCCGACGGGCGCATCGGCATCGACTACGGCGTCTACGGCGTGCCCGAGACCTACCTGATCGACGCCGAAGGCGTGATCCGCTTCAAGCAGATCGGCCCGATTACCCCGGCGGTGCTGGAGCAGAAGATCCTGCCGCTCGCGATGGCGCTACGGAAATGAGGCGCCTGCTGGTTTTAGTCCTTCTGTCGCTCTTTGTTTTTAGTTCGATGGCGAACGAAAACAAGCCCGTCGACATCCAGACCGAGCAGCGCATCCGCCAGCTTTCGGAGAAGCTTCGCTGCCTCGTCTGCCAGAACCAGTCGCTCGCCGATTCGAATGCCGAGCTCGCCGGCGACCTGCGCCGGCAGTTGCACGAGCAGGTTGCGGCGGGGCGCAGCGACGGCGAGATCATCGAGTTCATGGTGCAGCGCTACGGCGATTTCGTCCTCTACGAGCCGCCCTTCAAGTCCACCACGCTGCTGCTCTGGCTCGGTCCCTTCGTCCTGCTCGCCGCGGCGGCGCTGGTTCTCGTCGCCACGCTGAGGCGCCGGCGCCGCGCAGCCGAAGAGCCCGCGCTCGGCGCGGACGACAAGCGCTTGGTCGAGCGCGTGCTCGGGTCGGCGGCCCCGCGCCGCGAACACGACGAGGGCACGCGATGATGCTGTTCTGGGCGATCGCCGCGGCACTGACCGTGGCGGCCCTTCTGTTCCTGCTGCCGCCGCTCGTCCGTCGCCGAGGCGCCGTGCCAGAGGTGCGCGCCGCCGCCAACGCCGCAATCTACCGTGAGCAGCTCGAGGAACTCGCCGCCGAGCTGCAGCGCGGCACCGTCACGAAGCAGGAATTCGAGCGCACCAGCCGCGAGATCGAACACCGCATCGTCTCGGAGTACGGCAAACCGGCCGCCCCGCAGCCCGCAGAGTCGCGGCGAAGCACAACGGCTGCGCTCGCGCTCGGGCTGCTGCTGCCGCTTGCGGTCGTGCTCGGCTACTTGCAGCTTGGCAACCTTGGCGCACTCAGTGGCGCCACGGACTCTGCGCACGCCCTCAGCGCGGGGCAGATGGAGTCCCTGGTGGAGCGCCTCGAAACCCGCATGCGGCAGACACCAGAGGACGCGGAGGGGTGGATGCTCCTTGGCCGCTCGCTCAGCGTGTTGGAGCAGTACGAGCGCGCCGCGATGGCGTATGCGCGAGCCTCACAACTGGTGCCCAATGAAGCCGGGCTGCTTGCCGACTACGCCGACACGCTCGCCATGGCGCGGGGCCGCAAACTCGAGGGAGAGCCCTTCGCGCTCGTCAAGCGGGCGCTGGCAATCGACCCGCGGCACCTCAAGGCCCTCGCCCTCGCGGGCAGCGCCGAATTCGAGCTTCTCCATTACGCCGCGGCGATCGGTTACTGGGAGCGGGCCCTGGAGGCCGCGCCGCCGCAATCCGAGTTTGCCCGCGCGGTGGCTGAAAGCATTGCGGAGGCCCGCACGCTCGCCGGCGGCGCGCTGGCGCAGAAGGACGCGCCAACCGTCAAGGGAAAGACGCTCGCGGCGAAACCCGCGCCGGCAGGGAAACCGGCTCTGGCCGGCAATCAATCCCTGCAAGGCATTGTCAGCATCGCGCCAGCCCTGGCCGCCAAACTCTCGCCCGGCGATACCGTGTTCGTGCTTGCCCGTCCCGCCAGCGGCTCGCGCATGCCGCTCGCAGTCGCGCGCACCACGGTGGCGGCGCTTCCCTATCGCTTTACGCTGGACGACAGCATGGCGATGGCGCCCGGCGCCACGATATCGAGCCACCCGCGGATCGTGATCGCGGCGCGGGTTTCCAAGTCCGGCAATGCGCAGCCGCAAAAAGGCGACGTCGAGGGCGCGAGCGAACCGGTCGCGCCGGGCGCGAGCGGCGTGCAGGTCGTCCTGTCGCGCATCGTCGACTGACTAGAATCACGCCATGAGCGGCGTGACGGGGATCGTACTTGCGGGCGGCCAGGGGCGGCGCATGGGCAGCGTGGACAAGGGCCTGCAACTGCTGCATGGCAAGCCGATGGTCGCTGCCGTCGTCGCGCGCCTCGCGCCGCAGGTGGACGAAATCCTCATCAACGCCAATCAGAACCTCGAGGCGTACGCGCGATTTGGCCACAGGGTCGTGCCCGATGCAGTGGGCGGATTTGCCGGCCCCCTCGCCGGCTTGCACGCGGGCCTGTGCGCCGCCAGCTTTCCACTCGTGCTCACCGCGCCCTGCGATTCGCCCTTCCTGCCGCTTGATCTGTATTCAAGATTGCAAATAGCAATGCATGAAAATGATCTTGCGGTGGCGAAGACCGGAGAGCAGCCGCATCCGGTTTTCGCGCTGGTGCGGAAGGCGGTAAGGCAGAATCTCGAAGACTTTCTGTCGCAAGGGGGCAGGAAAATCGACGCCTGGTACGGCTCGCTCAAGGTGATCGAGGTTGCGTTCGACGATGAGGCCGAAGCCTTTCGCAACATCAACACGCGCGAAGAGTTGAACCGGGCATGAGCAGCATCGCGCAAGCGGTCAGCTGCATTGACGGCTACGACCCGGGCGCGCTGCCGGTCGACAAGGCACGCGAAGCCATTCGCGCCTGCCTGACGCCTGTCGCGGATGTTGAATCCGTTTTGATTCGACAGGCATTGGGAAGAGTTCTGGCGCAAGACATCATTCCGCTTATCAACGTCCCCGGTCACGACAATTCGGCCATGGATGGCTACGCGGTTCGTTTTTCGGATTTGAATTCAGGTTATGAGAAAAAAGAAACGAACCTTCGTCAAATCGGCTCTGCGTTCGCCGGCAAGATGTTCGATGGCGAGATAGGGCCCGGTGAATGCGTGCGCGTAATGACCGGGGCGGTGATGCCGCAGGGCGCGGACACCGTGGTGGTGCAGGAGGTCTGCCGCGCTGACGGGAAACGGATAACCGTTCCCGCGGGCCAGAAGGCGGGCCAGCATGTGCGTGCCGCGGGCGAAGACCTGAAGGCGGGCGTGGCGGTGCTGCGCCCCGGGCAAGCGCTGCGTTCCGCTGACCTGGGGCTGATTGCGTCGCTCGGCATCGCCGAAGTTTCAGTGAAACGCAGGCTGCGCGTGGCGTTCTTCTCCACCGGCGACGAACTCGTCTCGATCGGCACCCCGCTCGCGCCGGGCCAGGTCTACGACTCCAACCGCTACACCCTGTACGCCATGCTTTCGGGCCTTGGCGTGGAAATCATCGACATGGGCGTGGTGCGCGACGACCCGCAGCAGCTGGAGGCGGCCTTTGCCGCCTCGGCGGCGCAGGCCGACGCCGTCATCACCACCGGCGGCGTTTCGGTCGGGGAGGCCGATTTCATCAGGCAGCTGATGGCGAAGCTGGGCGAAGTGCTGTTCTGGAAAATAGCCATGCGCCCCGGCCGGCCGATGGCCTTCGGCAGGATCGGCAAGGCGACGCTGTTCGGCCTGCCCGGCAACCCGGTGGCCGTGATGGTGACGTTCCACCAGTTTGTCCGCGACGCGCTGCTGGTGCTCGGGGGAAGAACGGACGCATTCGAAATTCCCCTGTTGAAGGTGATCAGCGAAGCGGCGCTGCGCAAGGTCCCCGGCAGAACCGAATATCAGCGCGGCATCCTTTTCCGGGACGGCAGCGAGTGGAAAGTCCGCGCCACCGGCCAGCAGGGCTCGGGCGTGCTGCGCTCGATGTCGGAGGCGAACTGCTTCATCGTGCTCGAGCACGAACGCGGCAAAGTCGGGGCCGGGGAACTGGTAAGCGTGCAGCTGATGGCCGCGCTGCCCTGAAAGTGATGCGGTGATTTCGCTGCCATGAATCCGATCCATCCCGATCTCGCGCCGCTCGGGACGAAAGTGATCCGCGCGGGCGAATTGGCCGACATCGACCTCGGCGGCCCGCTCTACCATCGGGTCTCCAACCGCGCTCAGCAGCCACTCGTGACCCTGCACGTCTACGGCGTCGCCGCGGACCGCCTGACCACCGGCATCAACCGGTTCTACGCCGAAGCATGAACAGCGCCCGAAAGGACGGCTACGCCGGAAAGGACGGCTACGCTCGAAAGGACGGCTACGCTCGAAAGGACGGCTACGCCGTGGCAGCCTGGCTCTTCATTTGCGCCGCCTTCACTTTCGCCATGGTGGTGGTCGGAGGTGTCACGCGCCTGACCGAATCCGGCCTCTCCATCGTCGAATGGCAGCCGCTCGTGGGAGCGCTGCCGCCCCTGTCGCAGTCGGATTGGGAGACCCTCTTCACCAAGTACCGCGAGACACCACAGTTCAAAAAGGTGTTCGCCGACATCGGCGTGGAGGGCTTCAAGAGCCTGTTCTGGTGGGAATACCTCCATCGCCTGCTCGGGCGCACGATCGGCCTCGTCTTTCTTTTGCCATTCATATATTTTTATATCAAGAACAGATTATCCAAGCCACTCGTTTGGCAGCTCGCCGGCTTGTTCGTACTCGGCGGCTTGCAGGGCGCGATGGGCTGGTACATGGTGAAAAGCGGCCTGGTGGACGACCCGCGCGTGAGCCACTTCCGTCTCACCGCCCATCTTGGACTTGCTCTGCTGATTTTTTCCATGGAGTTTTGGCTTGCTCTCGGTCTACTGAAAGAAAAACCCCAGGCCAAACTGAACTCATTCCCGATGTTGGTTGTCCTGATGGTCTTCGCAATGGCCCTTTCGGGCGGTTTCGTCGCCGGCCTGCGCGCCGGCCACGCCTACAACACTTTCCCGCTGATGAACGGCCAGCTGATCCCGCCGGAAACATTCATGCTCGAACCGTGGTGGCAGAATTTTTTCTGGAATGTGGCAACCGTGCAGCTCGTGCACCGCGCGTTCTTCTGGCTGCTTCTGGTCCTGATCCCTGTTCTCTGGTGGCAAGCGCGACGCACGCAGGCGAAGCTGGCCGCCCACCATCTGCTCGGCATGTTCCTGCTCCAGGCCTCGCTCGGCATCTCCACGCTATTGCTCGTCGTCCCGATCCCGCTCGCCGCCGCGCACCAGGCCGGTGCCGTCCTGCTGCTTGCCGTAGCGCTCTGGACTGCTCACGCAATCAGAACCAGCGCCCCCAGCAGCGCGAACGCAGCCGCCGCGATACGCTGAAGCAGCAGCATTGGAATGCGGCGCAGGACCCGCTCGCCCAGGTAAACCGCCGGCACGTCGGCAATCATCATGCCGAGCGTCGTGCCGGCGACCACCGCCACGATCGACGCATAGTTGGCGGCCAGCGCAACCGTGGCAATCTGCGTCTTGTCGCCGATCTCCACCAGGAAAAACGCGATCAGCGTCGTGCCGAAGGCGCCAAAGCGGCCGGGCGCCTTTTCCCCGCTGCAAATGCGGTCCGGAACCAGCGTCCACCCTGCCATGGCGAAAAACGACAGACCGAGAATCCAGCGCATCGCTCCGCGGCCGATTGCCTCGGCAATCCCGGCGCCCAGCCAGGCCGCGAGCGCATGGTTGGCAAGCGTCGCGACCAATATTCCCGCCACCACGGGCAGTGCGCTCCGAAAGCGGGCAGCCAGCAGCAGGGCCAGCAACTGCGTCTTGTCGCCCATCTCCGCCAGCGCTACCACGCCGGTGGAAACGAGGAATGCCTCCGTGCTCAGGCTGACGGCTTGCGTTCTTCCGCCAAACGAACCACTTTGGCGGACTCCTGCACCGGCGCTTCAATTTCTGCTGATTCGATCTTCTGGAATTGCTGCGAGATCTTGCGGCTGGAGGTCTGCACGTCCTCCGCGTCCTGGTGCGCCTGGCGGATGTGGTCGGCGAGTTTTTTCATGCGCTCATCGAACCTGCGGAAGTCGGCGCCCAGGCGCGCAAGCGCGTCCTTGATGACGTGGATCTGCTTGCGCGTCTCGACGTCCTTCAGCACCGCGCGCGCGGTGTTCAGCACCGCCATCAGCGTGGTGGGTGAAACGATCCAGACGCGCCTCGCCTGCGCGTAGTCCACCACTTCGGCGTGGTAGGCATGGATCTCCGCGAACACCGCCTCCGCCGGGACGAACATCACGGCGCCATCGGAGGTTTCGTTCTCGATGATGTATTTCGACGCGATCGCATCCACATGCTTGCGCAGGTCCAGGCGGAACTGCTTTTGCGCCAGCGCGCGCTCCGCCTCGCTGCCCTCGAACATGCGGTTATAGTTCTCGAGCGGAAATTTCGAATCCACGCATACCAGGCCGGTCGGGTCCGGCAGCCGCAACGCGCAATCGACGCGCGCGCCGTTCGACAGCGTGAACTGCATCTCGAACGCGTTCGGCGGCATGACGTTGCGTACCAGGGCCTCGAGCTGGACTTCGCCGAATGCACCGCGGGATTTCTTGTCACCGAGCAGTTCCTGCAGGCTTACCACGCTGCCCGTCAACGAATCGATCTTCTTCTGCGCCTCGTCGATGGTGGCAAGGCGCTGCATCACGCTGACGAAAGTCTCGTTGGTCTTCTTGAAACCTTCGTCCAGGCGTTCGCTCACGCGGTTCGATATCTGGTCCAGCCGGGCATCGAGCTTGCCGGCGATGGCTTCGCGCAGTTCGGTCAGCTGAGCACCGAGCCGGTCGCCCTGTTTCATCAAGCCGTCATGCAAATCGCCCAGCATCTGACGATGTTTGTCTTCAAGGGTTTTCCGAAGCTGCAGGACAAACCAGATTGCAACCCCGAAAAGACTCAAGACAATGACAAGCGCCGCTTCAGCCATGATTCATTCTAAATCAGGAGCGATGCGCCAGCGCCCGCTAGGGCGCGACGCGCAGCCAGACGGGCCGGCTGGCCGAGCCGATCTGGCCTTCGATGACGCGCGCCTTGAATTTGCCGGCAGCGTCCATCTCCGGATCGCCCTCGATCTCGAGGAACGCCGGGAAAGGAACGCCCGGCCCGATGCCGGCCTCCGCGAGGTCGACCGCCACCTCGTATTTGCGGAAGCCCGCGACAATGCTCGCGCTCCGCAACCGCCCGGATACGCCCCAGTCGGTGTCTTGCACGAGGCTGCGCGGGTCAAAACCGTCGCGAATTGCTTCGCCGGGGCGCGGCAGACGCGTTGCACGCAGTGTCCGGGCGTCTCCGCGTCCGCCAATATGCGCCCGCTCGTTTTCGAAGAACGGCGAAAGATCGAGGTGATACCAGAAGCGGAACTGGTCGAAACCCTCCGCCGTCCTGTCGTTGGGCGCGAGCGCGGCCAGATAGAGCTGGCCTCCATGCACAAGCAGCAGCACCGCCGCCGAGCGCGCCGCGGGCTCGAGCGCGATGCGCAGCGCGCCGCGCCACTCAGCTTCGCCGACCGAGCCATCAACCTGGGGCGCGGCGGCCGCGCGCGGGATCGTC